>WUUC01005567.1_pt1 | contig 12664 bp, 15 predicted proteins | sample 6278441 | NCBI WGS metagenome assembly WUUC01 (sample SAMN13675441, study PRJNA597444) | soil metagenome | isolation source: soil | place: USA: Washington | collected 2017-10 | reverse complement strand
CACAACGCCTGCGGGGTCGAGCACTGCGAGTCCTGCACGCACCTCGGCCAAAACTGTGCACATATTTTTCACGAAATTGTCGCGGTCTTCTGTGCTAAGCAAGACGGCTGCCTGCTCTCGGTCGAGCAAGAGCACGACTGCCGGGTCGTAGACAATCGCTGTGTTCAACGGCACCGCGGGGCTTGTCACGACGGGCAGCGTCCAGATGTTCGGCGTCGCCGGTTGATTCCAAGATCCCGAGAGATACTGCCCGTCGCCGCTCGACCGCTCTGTGCGGATCGCGTGCCAACGCATCGGGTTGAGCACGACCGCGCCCGCGCTGAAGCCGGCACTATCTAGCGAAGCTTGGGCTTCGGACACGATGTCGACCGGCGTCGTGGCGGTAGGAACGAGCGCCAAGGATTCGGTCAGTAAACCCGAGATTACGTCGGCACCGACGGTTCCAGCGATCACCAGCGCTTCGAGTTTTTCCATCACACGAAACGAAAACAGCGCCGCGAGTTGACGTATCAGCGATGGATTGTCGCTGAGGATTTGTTTTGCAGTGACGATGTAATTCGCCACGGTCGCAATAGACGCGACGCGTAGCGGCGTCGTCAGAGTGCCTTCAGACTTCAATGCACCGAGCGCTTGCACGGCCGCATTGTTCGCCCCGCTCAGTTGGACAAACTCATAGCGGTCGGTCGTGACCGGCACGCGCGTTAGGAAGTCGAGCAGGCGCGGCGCGCGCTTGGGCGGCGAGACAATGGCCCCCACGCTTGCCGGGGTCGGAAAGCTCGTGATTGCTTTCGTGAGTGCATGAATCGACCCGGGCAGGTAGATTCTGCCGGTTGAGGTTGCGCCCCGGGCGAGCGCTTGAAACCGATCATCCTTGCTGATCGCGTCGAACGGGCTCGGCTCATCGAATGCACCGCCACCACCGCCACCGCCACCACCGCCACCGCGGTGCTGCTGCTGCTCGACTTCGCTCAGCCGCGCTTGCAGTTCGATGTTCTTTTCTCGGCCTGCCCGTATTTCTTTCTGTGCATCGGTCGTGAAAGTTTTTATTTCGGTGCTGATGCGACCTAAATGTTGCGTGACCTGATCGGTGTCGCTGCCCGAATGATGATCGAGTGCCTTAGTGGCCAGATTGCTTGAGTAATTCATAGAAACCTCGGATGCGTTGAATTCTCCACCGTTACGGTGGAGCGATGTGGGGGAACATCACGAACGCATCTCCGGCACTGCATCCCGCAGGTCTGAGCGACAGACGAAACTTCGACCCGGCACAAACGACACGGCATCCCACGTCGTCCCCGTCGTGCGTTGCAGTGTCGTCTGGTGCAAGCCAATCATCATGTCGCGCAAAAATGATTGCAACGAAATTGCGGTTTGTTCGCGACCGAAACTTCAGTTTTCCTTGTGCGCGTTGATGGCGACTTGGCCTCGCCGCGCCGCTTGCTGCACGAGATCGAGCGCGGAAAGAATCTCGTCGGGGCTGAGATTCGGGCCGCGCAAATTCCATTCGCGAATCGCACCATCGGCGACGGTAATCAACGCGAACGTGCCGCGATGCACGCACGCGTACCCGACGTGACAGTGCGAGAGCCCGACGGCTCTGGAAAGAGCCACCTTCAGGCACTTGGGGCACAACGAGGGCATTTCAGCGTGTGTTTGTGTGTTCATCCCAGTCTCCTTTGCATGTGTGAGCAGGCGTCGCCGCTCGCAGCGGTCGATAAAAAAATCATCGAGCAATCGCACCATCAGCCGCAGTTGCCCGAACGAGCGCGCGCCTAGCCGATGTGCCCACAATTGAGTGGCAGCAACCGTCATCAGCCCGTGATCTGTCGCACGAAGGACCGGAGGCGCGGCGCGAACGATGTCGCGCCACGCATCGAGCATCGATGACGTGAGCATTGCCGACGGCTTGCCCAACGGCTTGCCGGGTAGCTGTGCAATCAGCAGCAGTCGGCCGCGGTCTTTCATGGCTCGCCATCGAGTGATTTCAAAGCGTCGAACGGATTTGGCCGTCGCTCGGGCGGCACACCCGGCAGTTGTGCGCGATCCTGCGGCGTGAATCCGAGTTTGCCGAGCCATTGCCGCAGCTCCTTCAACGCGTCGAGTTCGCCGGCAAGCCAATACTTCGCGAGCAAGCGCGCGCTGATTTCCACCGCAATTTCATCGGTGGAGTACAGCGCGACTCTCGGTAGTCGCTCGACAATCCATCGCCAAGCGCGCGTGCATTCCTGTGGCAGGTGCTGCGGCGGCTCGCGATCAAATGGCGCGGCACCTTCTGCGTCGGTCCTGCGGCGCTCAGGATGCGTCTGAAACGCGCCGCGCAATTCCAAAATCTTTCCGGGAGTTCTCGGTCGCGCCATAACTAATCAAAACTCACCGGTTTTGGAGATGCATAACAACAGTGAGGCGACGGTTCCGGCGGTCAGGTGCTGGACTTTTTGTCCCGGTACCCCCTGTCGGTCGCGTTTCGAATCCTGCGAACCATCCCAACCGATGCAGACCCTGCGGTTCGTGTGATCGCTGCCGAACTGCCACGCTGCGGTGTGCAGACCGCACCCCCTATAAAGAGAAGAAGAGAAAGAAGAGGAGAAACTGGCTGCACTGGCCGAACTGGACGGACTTCTTCGAAACAATGGCTTGCGCGCGTTGCTGTGCATGACTCTGCGATATACCTATTTCAGTCCGGCCAGTTCGGCAGTTTGGCGGGGGTGCGCGGTAATGGCGTTCAGTTCGTACCGCCATGCATTCTTCTCGAAGAGTTTTTCTGCGCGCCACAGCACGCTGCTGTATCGCTTGAGCACCGTGCGTACGCGCTTCTCGGTGATCTTCAACTCGTGGCAGTAGGCAATGATCTCCGTTTGCTTCTTGCTACCGCCGGTTAGCACTTCGGTAATTGCTTCGATGGTTGGCTGATCCTGTTCGCGTTGCGCTTGGCGCTGGTTCTCGGCCACGACATCAACGTATTCATCGCGACGAGTCACCGTCCGGTCGGGAAGAATGTCCCATGTGATCGGTTCGATCTGCGCTCGTCGTTTGGTGCAGCGAGTCGAGACGGTCAGTGAACCGTCGTCGTTATCGCGCGGCTCGAAGTAGATCAACTCGTCGCAGTCCGACTCAAGATCGCCGGTCCCTTCGTACTGCCACTCACCCGAATCGTTTCGATACTTGTTCGTGTGGCACAGCAGGATGCACGTCATGCCGCGTGCCGAGAGCTTGCGCATCAACGCAAGCGTTGCCTTAAGCGATTCTTTGCTGATGACGTTCGCCATCTTCTTGAGCGTATCGAAAAACCACACTTGGCCGGCGAGATCGGCATCGCTTTGCGCCAGCTTCTGAAGTTTGCGAACGACATCGGCCATCGACCGGCCGACCTTCATATCGGGCGTGAGATACCTAACTCGGTGGCGCTGAGCACGCGAGCGCATTCGCTTCGCATCAGAAGGGTTTGTATCGGCGTGGACGTAGACCACGGATTTTCCCGTCGCTGCGATGTCACACGCTTGATGGAAGCAAATGGTTGTTTTGCCACCGTTGGGCTTCGCAACGATGGCAATGACGTGGCCCTCTGCATACATCCCGGTCTCGATCCATGTTGGGTCAGAGATTTGCTCGGCTTCTTGGTCGCTCAATTCGAACTCCTTGAGCCAGTCGAAAGAGGAGTGCGCTGCGACGGCGCCGTTGGCCTTCGTTCGGCGCGTCGGCTGAGTGCTACGATCTGCGAACGCGTTTTCGATCTCGTCGTGATGCGTGATCACTGCATCACCATGCGTTGTGCGATGTCCGCTGCATCCTCACCGGCATTCTTTGGCACACGAACGCGCACATGTCGGCCCGCTTCCCGCCAGCGCTCGGCGCACGCATCGGCCGCCTCGATGCCGCGCTCGTCGTGATCGGCATAGATCGTCAGAGCGTCGATGCCGGCGAGCACGGGGAAGCGCGCAAGATTACCGGCGTCGACCGTTGCCCAGATTGGCGTGAACGCATGCGCTGCGGCGAGTGAGCTTTCGAGGCCTTCGGCGAGCGCGAGGCCATGCGTGACCGAATCGTTAGGCCACAAGCGAATGCAGCCGCCTTTCTTGCGATGCCCGGCAAGCAAGAGTTTGTCGCGGGTCGTACCTGCTTTGCCGAGACCGTCGGCACGCAGGCGCGTGAAGTGCAGTGAGATCGGCGCGGCAGTGATGGCATCGCTCACACAGGCGCACAATGATGGCGGATGCTTGTCGGTCGACGGCAGGAAGCGCAGATGACAGTCACGCGGGGGAAGCACGCAGCCACGGGAAAGCAAGTACGTCTCGCCAAGCGTGCTGCGCAACGATTGCGTGCGATCCCAGATCGCTTGCGCGCGCGTGGACCAGTCGAGCACGCCCGGTTTTGCCGTCATGTGCGTGGTGCGCATCGGCAAGAAATCGTGGCGCGCGGTCGCGCGTGCTTCGTCATGATTGCGCGCGTCGACGTAGCCGCAGCGATGACAGTACGCGACGGAGCCGCGGGCGTCGGTCGTCACCGCCATTGCATCGTCCTTCGCGCCACGATTGCATTGAGGGCAGGGCTCGCGCTTTGTCGATGTGGCGCTCATGTGCGTGCCTCATGTCGCCGTTTCTTCGACTGGAGCCACTGCGCACGCAATTCGGCTGCGCGATCTGCGTTGCCTATCGACCTGAAGTAGCGGAGATAGGCATCGAGCCACTCACGCGAGAGAGCCCCGACCCGCACGACGCAGAGACACCTACCGAACTTGACGCGATACCAAGTATCGCCAGGAGTACTAATCGCGGCGATACCAAGTGCAATTCCGCGGTGCTTGATGGCTCGCCCTCGTGCGCTCATCGCAACGCTTCCGCACCGCAAACCGGACACGGGCAGCCGACGCGCACAACGTGCGTCCTATGGCGTCGCTCGGTGTAGAGGCAATCGCGGCAGACTTGCGCCAGCGAGTAGACACCGCAGCCGCGGCAACGCCGCGCGAATGATAGAATGCGCTCGCTCCCGTCGATGTCTCTACGCGCTCCGGCAGGCATCGGTGCGTGGCTTTGCGCGCGCATTACGCGGGGCCCGGCGCTTGTTGGGACGTTGATGTGCGACGGTTTGCTTGCATCCAAGCATCGACGTCGCAGTCGTCATACACGACGCGCCCGCCGAGTTTGAAATATGGAGGACCGCCGCCGATAGAACGCCGGTTCTCCAGCGTTTTTGGACTGAGTCCGATGCGTTCTGCCGCCCCCTTCGTATCGCGCTTCATCGTTGCAACACCTTCGGTAAGATGCGGGGAACGTAGCGAAGTGGTGGGGAGGACACCGAGCGGTGTCCTCCTAGTACTTTCCGAAGTCCCCGCTGATCCAACGGCGGAGGGTGCGCGTCGGGACGCCAAGCTTTTTCGCGGCTTCGGTGCGGTTCGCAGTGCTTTTAATTGCGGCGGAAATGACCTCGGGGTCCGGGCGCTTTGCTTGGCCGATTAATCCTTTCAATTTGCGCTGCTCGTCTCTGACGGGCTTGGCAAACATCGCATCGGCGCGCGCTGCCTCCATGACGCTTCCCAGCCTAAGTCCATCTGAAAACTTGCCTGCTGCGAGGTTCGTGTCGCCGCCCGCGTCCTCTATTTGTAGTAACTGCTCGCGGATCGCGGCGACTTGCTGCCGCATTTGCTCCGCGTATTCCAAGCTACGGGTTGTGCTCGGCGCGCTGGTCAGACCCTCGGCGAAGGCTTCGATTTCTTTTAGCGCCCAGCCCGCCACGGCGACATTTGCTATGTCGGGGTTTTCTTCCATCGCGCGGCGCAGGTCCTCGTCAACCGTTGGCGCGTCGCCGAACGACTGATACAGGCTCTGCGGAACGGGCTTGCGCTTCATCGGTTCACTGCGGGAAATTTCAGAATCCGCGCTGTATGCCTTCGCTCGCTCGTTGTTTTCCGCTGCTGTTTTCTTGGTTTGCGCGCCTTGGAAATCAGCCTGTCCATCGCGGTGATCGCGTCGCGCTTCGATCTATCGCCTAGAGCCATGTAGACGCGCGAGGTGACATCCGATTTGTGTCCCAGCGTTGTGCCGATCTGCTTCGACGTGAATCCTTCTTCCGCCAGCCATGAACCAAATGAGCGGCGCAGGTCGTGAAGCGTAAGACGCTCGACCGACGCTGCCTTGCGGATGCGAATCCAAGCCTTCGATGTGTACTTGATGCGTTCACCGCGAACCCTGCCGACGAACACATAAGGATTGCCATCGACTCGGGGCAAAGAGCGCAGAAGCTTGGCCGCATAGTTCGACAGGGGCAGAGCGCGGTCATCGGAATTCTTTGTGTCTCTGAACGTGACCCGTGCTTGCTTGCCATCATCTTCAATGTCCGTCCATTGCAGCTTCAGTGCCTCGGACTTGCGGCAACCGACAGCGAGCACAAACCGGAACAGGGCCCGCATGTAAGGGTCGCTCGTCTCTGCATCGATGGCGGCCTCAAGTCTTGGCAGTTCATTGGGCTCCAGCCGCGTTTGCCGTGGCCTTTCCGTGTTGAGTTCGACTCCGGTGCAGGGATTGGAAGTGTCGCGACCGGCGACAGTCCGCCCCTCTGGTGAATCGTCATCCTGTAACAGACGCCAAAAATACGCGGCTCGCAGAAGCGCGAGCGCGCGATTGGCAGCGTAGGGGGCGGAGATACCCTGATGCCATGCGCGCACCTCAGAGCGCCTGATGTCGCGCCAGCCACGCTTGCCGAAGGTCGGGATGATGTCCTTCTTCGCCTGCCGCAGCATCTCGGCGGCGGTCTTGGCCCCGCTCTGCTCGATGTAGGACTTGACCATCGCTTCGACGGTGCCTGTGCGGGACTCCAGTTCCCGACTGCGCTTCTCGGCGAGCGGGTCCGCGTTCGTGTTCTCCAGTTTCGCCAGTTCTTGCTTGGCGCGACTGCGGGCCGTGTCCAAGGTCAGAACGCCGAACTCGCCGAGCGCCATTAGCTTCTTCAGACCGTTTACCCTATAGGACAGGACGAATGCCTTGCGCCCGGAGGGGAATACACGCAAGCCGAGCCCTCGGGGGTCGTCGTCCCACAGGACGCAGCGGGAGTTGCTCACGCCTTCGTAGGTCGCCGTATCGATCAACCGCTTTGTCAGCCGCATGATTTTCCGCCAGCGTTGCCAAGGGTGAGTCACCACTGAGTCACCAGACGGCAGAGAATACGCGGGAAAAGCGGGGAACGCGAGAGTGCAATAAAAGCAGCTATCTGCCGAGAATCGACGGGTTTTAGGTAAATTTCGGGAACTGGCGGGATGGCAGAAAAAGTGATTTGTAATCAGGGGGTCGGGGGTTCGAATCCCTCAGCCGGCACCATAATTCAACCAGTTACCGCAGGTCTGTTTTCCCGCAGCAGCAATGTACACCAATTGCACACTGCGGCCTCCGGCTAGCGCTTCTTACTTGTAGAGAGCAACTGCATGCTCTCGAACTCCTGCAGGTTCTGTTTGAAGTCAGTCGGATCGATGCCTACTTCGAGCGCGGCATCCGTCGCAGAACTTCCGTCGCGAACCAGTGCGACCGCAGGCAAGAATTTCTTCTCAAACCAGTCGTGGCGAGCGAAGGCCCAACGATTTGCCCACCGCATCTCCATCGCGTCAGCAAGATAGTCCTGCGGTGTGCCGTCAATCTCTTTGGCGAGTAGTCGCGCAGCCACACGATCAAAGTACTCGAGCGCACGCAGTGGCGGGGGAAGTGAATTCTTGCGTGCGTACTGATACAGCTCAATCAGGAACAACGGATTCTTTGTGACGTCGTATTTGAACTCCAAATAGAACTGGGGCAGGTAGTGGTCGTCAGCGGCAGGTGGAGCATTTTTGCGCTCGTTCAAATATGCCAGCACTTCCAATGCCAACTCGTGATCGTCACTCATTGCAGATTACTCAACGAAGCGTGTCTAGCTTGTCCATGTTCATTGCATTCCAAAATCCTGCGTCCCAAGCGGTCCCTTTCCATCTTGTTACCTCAAGTCTGCCGAAAGAGTTTCGAACAGTCGTCCGTAAATTGTCGGCCGAGGCTTCGCCAGTTACGGTTGCAAGATTGAGGAAGTCCTTGTGTTGAGTCGCCCGCACGAAGAGGGGAAACGTTCCGTTGTGACGTGCATACAAGAGGGTCTGCGGATACCACTCGCTGTCAGGTCTGACGTATGCCATCAACAGCGCCAACAGTTCTGCCTGCATCAAGTCTGCGAAGGTAATGTCGTCGCGTTGCGCCTGGCGTCTGATTAGCTCCGCCGCATTTGATATGTAGCGTTGAGTGCCGAGTGCTTCTCCAAGCATCCGCGAGAACCCTTCGAAGAACGAAAAATTATACAGCTCGGGTTCTCGCCGAGGCTGACTGATAAGGTATCGATTCGTGAATATAGTCCTCAGGTCTGCAAACGACTGCGTTTTTATGAGCGCAGCGACGACATATAGAAAGGACTCGAACACAAACACCTCGTGTGCTTCAAACCATTCATCCTGCCAATCGTTGATCTCTCGGGGGCGGGTCTTGAGCTGCGCTAGCCTCTCGAGAAAATTAATGAGGGCATGTGAGAATGCTGGTGATGGGTTCGCACTCTCGAGCAATATCCAATCGGTGATGTGATCGCGGACTGCTACTAGTTTTCCGCAATCATCCAGTATTCTCTTTCCTAGTTCCGAGTTTCGCTCAATAGGTGCTCGGACTCGCAACTCGTCCGCATATTGAATGCAAGCATCCAAGAGGTCGGTTCGGTACACGTTGAGGCTTGGTTTTCCTTGCATGAAAGCCTGACGAAATGCCGCGAACCTGGTGGCAATCGGGCTGGTTGACTGCGGCCCTTCGTTACTCAGATATGCTGGAGGCTTACCCAGCGCCGGACGCTGGTGGAGAGGTTTGCCAAACAGCACGCGGATGAGCTGTTCCCAGTTACGGTTAAGCGCTTCGTCGGAAGAAAAGTCGATCCAAATGCGGGAGGAGAAAAAAGCGGGCAGCGTGGGTTCTCCGTTTTCCCCAAACTCGCACACTATGGGAATGATCTTGGACTGCACGACTTTGTCGTAGACCTCCTTTGACAAGATCTGTGATTCGGTACCGACGCCTCCTCCTTTACGAGCGTTCGCTTTCTCCGCATATACCCTGTCGCAGAACACGAGCACATGCGTGATGTTGGCGTCAGTGACCATGCGTTCCATGAACGCATATTTGTCGTTACCCTCTTTGAGGTCGTAGAGGTCTAGTACTACCTCAACCCCATCGCTGATCAGTCTTTCAGCAATGCTGAGAATGAACTGCTGGTGCTGAGGTGTTGTCCAGCTGTAGGAAATAAATACCTTTGGCATCGGAAGTCCCTTCTGCTCGTCCGCAAAAAAGCCGGGTGGGTACTCACCCGGCTCTCCTTTCTACCCGACGATCGCGCAGTTCGCGACGCACTCCTGCTGGGCAAGCAGGTTATTGGTCCACTTACCATCAGCGTGAGTACGCAAGTACGGATGTTTCCCCGTCTCACGCACTACACCGATCAGAACCTTCTTTCCTGTCTGCTTGTCGAGGGTGTAGTACTCCTCCGTCCCGCCATCAATGCGCCTGATCGCCGCTTCGCGCGTTAGCCTCCAGTTGCCCACCGTGTTTCCGATGTGGGTGATGTGCTCGTGTTGACTGTCGCGATTCGGCTTGTTGATGCAAGTCACTTCGAACGATTTCATGATGATTCCTTGCCCGCATCGCGGCTTGGCTTGCGGTTCGAGACGCGGGTCTCCAACGCGCAGCCGTTTTGCGGTACAATAAAGTTGTAGGTGCTCCCAAGAGTGCCCACCACGGCCTGCGTTGAGGATCTGCCGCCAAGCTTTCCCCTCTGCGCAGGCCTTCTCTTTTCTGCCCCCGGTGACGGTGAGCCAGATCACCGAGAGCCTAGCCTCTGGTCATGGCGAATCCTCCGGATAAACGAAATTCAGGATTGCCGTAAAAGCCGCCAGAAAGCGGTCGCGACCTGCTTTCGGCCACGGCTCGCCTGCCGGCGGCAACTCACGGAACAACCCAACAATCGCAGGATGCACCTCCGGTAGTGGGGGCTGCCGATCCGCTTCCTCTTCGTCGTCGTCCTCCACGTTCTCGACCATCCGGCCCGAAGACGCATTCCTGCGCACCGTGTTGCGAGGGGTTGAAGTGACGGCTGGCGTCTTAACAAACCGGCTAACCTCAATGCTGGCGTCCTTGCAGCACGCCAGAAAGAAGGCAATGCATTTGCTTACGGTGCTGCCAGAAACGCCTTGCTCACGGAATTTCTCCTCTACCTTCTTCGTGGTTGTCGATTTGAGGTCGATACCGTCGTTGAACATGAATGCGTAAGCAGCTGTGACGATCTCGCGCAGGACACCGCCGTAGTCGGCACTGCTGGCCTTCACCAACTTCTTGAACGCCGCTGTGGGTGTACCGTCGCCTTGGATAAGCCCCAAGTACAGCAAGCTGCCCATGATTGATGACTGCTGCGATCCGGACATGTTGGAGAGCACGGAGCGATCAATATGCGAGGGCAGGCCGTGCTCGCCCATCTGCCGCGTGAAGCGCACCAACGACTTGTAGGGCGCGTATGCCGGGATAGCCGGCTTTTGGTCAGGCTCGCTCATGCTCACTCCTGGAAAACGATCTGCTGCGAAAAGAATATCACAAAAACACTTATGTGCAATTGTTTTTCACGTTGTAATTCACGTCAGATAAAATCTTGTGCAAGCGATCATATGTGAGGCCGCGTGGGGCTTCTGAATATTCACGTGGCTTCAGCGCTGGATTCGGTCGGGCGTGCCGAAGTGCTCAAGCCCGGGCGGCCCCCGCGCCGAGTCTTCGCATCCCGTTCGCGCTTGTGCTTCTCGCGGTCTCTCAGAATGTCCTTCGCCATGGCGGTCGCGACTGTGATCAGGCCGGTGAAGTGGTATTTGTTCGTGAGGTTGCCGCGCTCGGGAGAGTCGCGATACTCCCGCTTAATCAGCCCCCTTTTCTCGAGTTCGCGGATTCGGCGCTGGATAGTCGTCGGGTGAACGCCCATGGCTTTGGCCATGCTCGCCTTTGCAGGGTGGGGCTTGTTTTCGGCTTCCCACCAGCGAAAGGCCAGGTGCAGCAGGATGTTCACGTCCAACGGCTGCAGTTTCAGGGTGAGCTGGTGTTCGATGATGACGTTTGGCAGACAGGTCCAACCCGCCTGCATGAGGGGCTTCCCCCATTTGCGCTCGTTCGTTTTCAGCGAGAGATCGACCTTGGCCATTTGCAGCACCTCCAGTTCAAGTGCTGCGACTCTAGTGCTTGTTTTACCGACGCACAACAGGGAGGGGGATGCGCCAGCGCATGGAGCACCTTTTGTCTACTGTGTATGCCTCTGTGTGCTCAATGGGTAGGTACAGTATTAACTGGGTATGTTTTGGAGATCACACGAGCATCCTCCCGGGCATTTGCCGCACACCCACCCACTGATCATCCTCGCAGCTCCCTAGCGGCGTTAGCAAATACACCAATTTTAGTTATTCAATTAAAACGGGCGCTTACACTCGGGACACACCTTCCTGCGTGCATCGAGTTTCGCTCCCTCCTTTCTGCATCTGCTACAGCGCAGACGCGGTTCAATTGCCAAGTAGGACGTACGCCATCCGAAGTGTGCGCCTAGTTTGCTCAAGTTCATCTCTGACGAGTAGCCGCAGTGCCTACAGGTCGCAACTATGTCCAGGGCCCTGGCATGGGCATAGCCCAGTGTGTCGAAGGCGGGGGCGAGTGGCATGCGAAATACTGTAAATAAATACAGTTTCGCTGTCACGCTTTCGAATTTCTGGGTGAATTCACCCCTTTAGCAGAGTTGTTGGCTGCGCCTGGGCTGGCAGGATGAGGCTTCCAATCACGGAGGGATAACGATGCTGGTCTTAACGCGACGAGTGGGCGAGGCGCTGTTCATTGGCAACGACGTCGAGGTCGTTGTCCTGGGGGTGAAGGGCAATCAGGTGCGGGTGGGCGTCGATGCACCACCCGTAATCACCAGACTTCGAGACGAGTTGATCACAGTACCGCGGAGTACGAGTCAGCTGTGAGCGCCACTTGTGAGCGCGCTGATCTCAACGCGGAATTGTTTAGGCTTAAAGATCCCCGCAGTCCGTCTCGGAGTGCGGGGCATCGAGTTGCGTTGGCGTGCGCTCCGTTAAGCCATTCTTTGAATCGAATAACCAGACCAGCACTCTACGTCGGGGCGCAGTGTCTGGTCGTAGTACTTCTCAAACTCGATGGCGTTTCCTGAGCCGACGCCTTCAACTTCCTGATGATTAGTATGTCGATTGTGCGAGATTCTGAACGACAGAATCATGACGCGCTCTAAGCCCGGCACCTTATGATCGGAGGTGGTGAATTTCCACCAAAGCCACTGCAATACCTCAAACTTCGCGTGATGAGAATAGTTCGAGACGTGATATGCATGAACAAAACGGGAGTCATCGAATATACGGACATTCGTAGGACTACCGTCCGACATCGTCGCGTGGAATGTAATCGGACCTATGACCATCTCTGGGAAATAGAAAGTACGTGACCGTGGTAGATAGGTCGCCGTACCAATCGTACTCGTTGCTACTTGATCCACAAATCGAAGCGGCTGTCCGCGACACTCGACATGATCCTGCCCCGGTTTCTCGGACACCTGGATAAGCGAGTTAAAATCGTTATCTAAGGTGGAGTGAGAG
>WUUC01012452.1_pt1 | contig 12665 bp, 10 predicted proteins | sample 6278441 | NCBI WGS metagenome assembly WUUC01 (sample SAMN13675441, study PRJNA597444) | soil metagenome | isolation source: soil | place: USA: Washington | collected 2017-10 | reverse complement strand
ACGCCTTTAATAAACGCCGACCACATGTCGATGCTGACCGATTCGATCTGGGTAGGCATGCCATGATGGGGCGCAAATTGGCCGAAATCGCCTCAACCGTGGCGGCATCATTGCCTTCGGCCACAAACAACACCCGACGCTCCTGGGCATCAGCAAACAACGTCGTCGTAGTCCTGTTTATTGGCCTTGGATGAACATGTCGTTGCCCCGCTGGTCCGCATCGCCAAGTTTCTGAGCTGCCTATGCGGCAGTGAACGCCAGGAGCAAGCCAATGAGCTGGGCTCACTTTTTCTGAGCTGCCTTGCGGCAGTGAACCAGGCTGCGTGCGGCCATAGCGATGCCTACGTTTTCTGAGCTGCCTATGCGGCAGTGAACACTTCGTTCTGCGCCGCCTTAGTGATCTTGCTTTTCTGAGCTGCCTATGCGGCAGTGAACGCGATGGATAGCGGCGATAAGGCCACCAATAATTTCTGAGCTGCCTATGCGGCAGTGAACATCGGGGCGGCTCTGCCTCGAATCGTCCCATCTTTCTGAGCTGCCTATGCGGCAGTGAACGTGACGTGGCCGCTGCTTGCATGGGCGGGACTTTTCTGAGCTGCCTATGCGGCAGTGAACGAAGGCTGGCCCGGCTGAAGCCATCCCATGCCTTTCTGAGCTGCCTATGCGGCAGTGAACAACGAGCGGAACTGTCTGCGCCTAATTTCTCTTTTCTGAGCTGCCTATGCGGCAGTGAACATTAGAGGACCCGCAATGGGCATCTACCAGATTTTCTGAGCTGCCTATGCGGCAGTGAACGATGGGGAACTCGGTGACTCGCATTTGACGACTTTCTGAGCTGCCTATGCGGCAGTGAACCTGATGAATCGCGGCATCGGCTTTCCCACAATTTTCTGAGCTGCCTATGCGGCAGTGAACAGTGGGGCAGGCATTCGTAACAGCCTGCATCTTTTCTGAGCTGCCTATGCGGCAGTGAACTCAAACCGTATTGCGAGCGGCACACTGAGTCATTTCTGAGCTGCCTATGCGGCAGTGAACGATACTGTTCGATCCAACGCACAGGCAACCACTTTCTGAGCTGCCTATGCGGCAGTGAACCCAGTGATCTGGTGGACCTGACCTGTCACGATTTTCTGAGCTGCCTATGCGGCAGTGAACGTGGGGGAATCATCAATCCCGCTGGCGGCATCTTTCTGAGCTGCCTATGCGGCAGTGAACATCACCGCTTGGCTACAGGTCGTTAACGCACTTTTCTGAGCTGCCTATGCGGCAGTGAACATGATTTCCCGTTGCGTACTCGGGTCGTACTCTTTCTGAGCTGCCTATGCGGCAGTGAACTTCGCCTCGCCGTTAGCTCGATAGACCCGCCATTTCTGAGCTGCCTATGCGGCAGTGAACGCTGTGCTCGCGCTGTTTGTTATTTTCCTGCTTTTCTGAGCTGCCTATGCGGCAGTGAACCCATAGAAACGAAAAAAGGCGCTACCCCGGATTTTCTGAGCTGCCTATGCGGCAGTGAACTTGTTATCGGCGTGTCATCTGAATTCTTCGTTTTTCTGAGCTGCCTATGCGGCAGTGAACTTGTACTTCGTTGGCCTCCCCACCTCGCTCATTTTCTGAGCTGCCTATGCGGCAGTGAACCGGCTCACGCCCGCTATCTGCGCAGCCTCAACTTTCTGAGCTGCCTATGCGGCAGTGAACGTGGGCGTCTCATCATCAGCCGCCGTATCGTTTTTTCTGAGCTGCCTATGCGGCAGTGAACGATAGCGGGCGTGAGCCGCGCGCATTGGTTCTTTTCTGAGCTGCCTATGCGGCAGTGAACACCCTCGCGCGCAATACCGATGACGACCTTTCTTTCTGAGCTGCCTATGCGGCAGTGAACCCGGGAACGTACAGCTATCGCGCGTACACGTGTTTCTGAGCTGCCTATGCGGCAGTGAACCGTAGGAATCGGCGGCGCAGTAATCGGCCAATTTTCTGAGCTGCCTATGCGGCAGTGAACGTGCACTCTAACGTGCGGCCATCGTCTGCATTTTTCTGAGCTGCCTATGCGGCAGTGAACAGTCATGCAGCAGGGTTCCGCAGTGCGGGCATTTTCTGAGCTGCCTATGCGGCAGTGAACGTTCATTGGTCGGCCTGTGGATTTGCTCTGCTTTTCTGAGCTGCCTATGCGGCAGTGAACACTCGAACGTTCACCTGCAGGATATCGAAGCTTTTCTGAGCTGCCTATGCGGCAGTGAACTTGTTGCTGCCGAGTCCAGCTTGACTGAGACATTTCTGAGCTGCCTATGCGGCAGTGAACACTGTGATACATGGATAGAGGCGAACGAATCATTTCTGAGCTGCCTATGCGGCAGTGAACATCGCGGTCGTTGGAGCGAGCAGGCGTGAAATTTTCTGAGCTGCCTATGCGGCAGTGAACTACACCCGACACGCGAGTTATCTTAGACAGAACAAGCACTTCCGTCCGTGCTGCGCATTTCCTCCTTCAAAGAGACCCTGTCACAAGCCACTGATTTCCGGCGTGCGGCAGCAGAGCAGAGAAAAAGGGTTCAGAACCAGGGAACGGTGGCCATCACACTCAACCCATAGGCGTTGAATTGGCCCACAACAGGTGTCGGACGACACTCCTGATGCTCAATGAACAGCCGGAACGGCTGCCCGGTACTGCTGCTTTTCATTCGCAGGTATGGAAGAGCAATTTGACGCTCGCTCGAAGCGGGAACCCGCTCGCGAGCTTCCTGTTCAGACCATCCGTGACGCCGCATTTGTCGTCGACGAATCCGATCTACGCTGGCGTCCGCTTGAACGCGTCGAACGATGCGATATTCAGACATCCTCGGCACGGGCTGCACTTCATCTATCGCAACATAGTCTCTAATGGAAGTCAGCGAGCCAGTTTTCAGCAAGGCGGTCAGTCGATCGTCCGTTCCGTGAAGGCGTATTCGATCGCCCAAGCCGATTGGCTCCAAGCCAAACATCGGAAAGCTCACGCCGATATCATTTGCGCGCAATGAAACCAGAGCAATGTGCAACCTATTCGCAGCAACGTTGAGAATCTGAGCAACCGGAATCTCGGGATCCGGTAGTACGCGAACTTCCAAGAAGTGGTCCATGAGCTACTTCCCCTCTGCTTCACCGAACACGCCTCCACGGATGAGTGTTGCCATCACGTAGTGCTGCTGTTCAACAGGAGGTGTCGCGCCTTTCAATACCCAGCCATCGAGCAAGGTGTAGAAATCCATCTTCTGCTTCGGTTGCCGGTACGCCTTGCCCTGCGATGTGACCGATCCGTAAGGCTCTACTGCAATCGGCCCGAGACCGTCTGCGTCCGGATACCACGTGTCGATCGTGCGTAGCGCATTGCCTAGCTTCTGGGAGTGCATGCCGGCAATTTCATTCACGCTGTACAACGTTTTGCTCTTCTGACCTTTTTTATCGCCGCGATCCCGGATGAACTCTTGAGACGGGAAAATCTCTTGGCCCTCTCCAATGCGAACGAACGCAACGATTTCGAGCAGAACGTGATGCCCGCCCGACAGCCCACCGGTAATAACATCCGCGAGTTCAGTGACTTTTTTGTCGTCTCGAAACTCACGTAGGGTGTAGCTGAGCGCATCGAACGTCCAACTTGCCGCCGCAGCTCCATCGCGCAGCTGATTGACGCGAACTTCGACGGCTTCCGCGCCTACGCGGTTGCGCCACAAAAAACGCCCGTTCGCAATGTTGGCTGCATAGCGTTTCGCGAGCTGCGAGAAACCCAGCGACGACACATATTGCTGCACCGTCTCTTCTAGTTTCGCCTGGTATGCCGCGCCATTGCAGGCTGACGGGATTCCTGCACCGCCAAGAACACGAAGCGTGAAGCGCACCTTGAGGGTGTCGGTATGCGCAGGAAGGGTTGCGACATCCACTGTCTGCAAATTGGGTGATTGAATCGACGCATCCAGCTTCGCCGGATCAGTATCTTTCGTCTTGAGACGATTCGAGATGGTACCGCGCACGGACTTCTCACTCAGACGTACCGGCTCCCACCCATTCGAGAGGTCGCGATTCTTCCACTGTCCCGCGAAGAACATCCCATCGGAAGGATCTAGTTTGCGCTCAAAGGAGAGCACTGATGCAGTTGTCAATGCGTTTGGTTCCGTTGTCTTGGCAGTTGTCATTTTTGGACCTCTTCAAGAAATTCGGGTGGAGTAAAAAGGAGTCGAACAGCGATACAAACCAGATTCTGGGTCAGCATGGTGATACCAAAACAAATCGCAGATGTTTTCGACGCGATGTGGGCTCAGCCACTCGCCGACACTGAGCACACTTTCGACGAAGCGAAACGGTACGGTCCGATCACGTACGTTACTCACTGCGCCAGGTTCGAAAAGCCGCGAGATGGCCGCGTAGCCCACGGGAATGGGAACGAGCCAGCCGTTCTTGGGACGAAGCGTCCACTCCTTCGTCGGCGAATCATCGATCGGGGGCTCAAAATTCAGGCGCGACAGGTCGAGCAGCGCATCAACCGACGTGCTGTTTGGATTGGTCTTGCGCAGTACCTCAAGCCGCTGCTTCAACTTGGCTTCTCTGCTAACCAGCGCGAAACCGGGGATAAGTCGGCGTGCGATCTGGCGAGTCGTTTGTCTGCGGCGTTCGAGTGTATCTGGCCAAATAACCAACTCAGGACGTCGATGTCGACTCATCGCATGAGTCGGAGGCAAAACGCTGCCGCCTGCAATGCGCATACTTGAGGCACTTTCCCATGCATTGTCAGCGATACTTTGGGCATCGATGCCGCTGTACAAAGCCGGGCCTCGAACGCCAACAACTAGTGTCGCGTCGAGATGAATACGCCCTTCCTCGACAATCGCCGCGGGTCGTCCCTCTTTATCAACAGGATTGCGCGTGAGATTGAACATATACGTGCGACGCCCCGCCGGTTGCGATACTTGCGGCTCGAACCGATGGCAAACGACCGCCACGCCCTCCAACTCGAGGTCGTAGCGACCGGTCATGCGTCGGGAAAGTGCATGTGCAAAACCGGTGAACGCGCTTGGCGCTGGGAAGCCCCACGTGAGCGGGCTCGAAACCGCGTTGGCGTTCTGAATTCTCAAATGCGGCAAGACCAATAGCGCCGATGCTTCAGGTACGGTCATCTTCGAGTACCTCCTTGAACAGTCGCAGTTCCGAATGCAGGTCAGATGTCCATTGCGCCGCTTCGGCTTCGCCCAGTCTGACGCGATCACTGGCAATAGCCACGTTCAACCAATTTGCAAAGCGCTGACTCACTTCAACAGGCCAGTCAGCCCAAACACGACGCGCCTTGAATGCCTCGTCGTCGAGTGTGCGCAAGGGATCGAGCCAGAGTTGCTCCGCCTCGTGCAGGCGACAACGCTCGTCCGCCGTCCAGCCTGGATCGAGGTCGCGCAGCAATGCAGCGTACTGAAGCACTTCGTCGCAGATCTCCGCGACCATGCGCGCCCTTGCCTCGCGGATAGCAACGTTGTTATGCGCAGTATTTTGGAGAAATTCCTGCAGTCGCTTCGCTGCATCACGTATCGTCCGCGTCCTGGTCAATGCACCATCGAATATGGATTCGGTACCGAACGGCGGGCGGAGCAATGTCGTGCGCCAGATCGGCGGCTTCGACGGCAACAACCAGTTCTCCCCTCGACGCTCGCTGTTCAACTGGCTGATGTTTTGTGGTTTCGTGCCGCCGAATTTCTGGATGAGTAGCTCAGGATACTCGCGAAATCCGTGCGCAAAGGCTTGACCTTCTTTTTTGGCGTCCCTCGCCGCCTTGGCCGCCTCACCAAAACGATCCTCGCGAATCGTAGCGTGGACAGCGTGTACTAATGAGGTCGGAAATAACGGCGCGAGCAAGTGATAGCCCCCTTGGGGCAGCGGGAAGTAGACCTGCTTGGCAAGCGTGTGTGAGGCGGGCACTCCTTTAATTTCTTTGATCGCTGCGAATGCCTCGACCCAAGCCGTTGCTTCGGCTTCGTCGTCAGAGAGTGCTGCAATGATTGCCGGATCGCGTGACGCGACTCTGTCGATCAACGACGCACCACAGTGTTCGAGAGCCAAGAACTTGAACACATCCAATGCCGCAGCGTTGCCCACGATGTCGTTTTCGAGCACGCCGCTCAAACTATGCGTTCCTACGAGTTCCTCGGTATCTTTAATGAATTCGGAAAGGTGCAGATTCGTCCCGCGTGCATCGGGATGGAGCGGCTTGAGCGTGTGCGTCGCCAACTGAATCTGCGCGACCCGCACCGCGGCATCGGCAATCCAAGCGGAGGGCTGATGCGCCTCGAGAAGCTCGGTTCGCTTGTCCGCATCATCGGGCTTGAGCTTGTCGAGTTTCGCCTGGAGCCTATCGGCAACAAAGTCGTGAATGATGGTTCGCCATGAGTTGGCGTTGTCGACTACGGCCGTTGTCATACAGTGGTTTCCCTATTTTGCGACAGGCTTGCCCGACCGTTGTCAGCTACTTCGTTGATGGCGCTTCACTGGTCCGCCTTGCAGAAACCGCCACGCGGCCAGTGCGAGCGATTGAGAGATTAATCCTATATCATGTACACTTCAATCCTTATGATTATCTGTCTTTGTTTTCCGCCGAATAGGCAGTTTAGGAATTATGGTTATCGGTCTCTGTTTTTAACTCCACTGCCGTATAGGCAGCTTTTACCTACGCCGGCTAAATCCCAGACTCGGGTGGTAGCCCCACCCCTGCGTGTTCGGCTCCAGTTCAACGAGACCAAACTTCTTGGCGCAGTCGATGGACTCCATCGACACGCGCTCGGCGAGTTCGTGGAGGGCTGAAACGTAGCTCGTGGCCCCCCAGAACGAAATTCGCGGGCCACATTCCAAGGCGATCTCTTCAAGTAGGTTTCCGAGTGGCGGACCCCATTCGCCTTCGCTGAATTCGCGCAGGCTCACGTCCTCTTCGTCGTCATCCGGTAACAGGGCATACGTACGAGTCGGTCTTCCCGCCCTGAAGCGTTGTTCGATTGCCAAACCCGCGCAGAGATGAGCAGGAGTCTTCCAGCAGAGGTCAATCGGCAGCCGCTCTCCCTCCGCAAGCATGAGTGCACGCAGGCGTCGGTGTTCGAGGTCGGCTAGATTTTTGGTGGGCTGCAACTCTGTGCGCTCGGCAATCCGGGGCGCTGCGTCGAGCGGCTCGATCTGAGTCGACTCCAGAAGTTCACTCAAGACATGCGTTTCAAGGCGATAGGCATCGTTCTCGAATCCTGGCCGCGCGAATGCGATTCCCTCGCCTGCAAGGCCCTTGATGTTTCTCTCCATCAATTCGATGTTCGGAGTCAACGCTGCGCCAGGACGATGCCGCCGGACTCGACCAGCAAGCTGAATAATAGAACGCATCGATGAAGGCTCGACAATGGCCCAGTCGTAGTCGTGATCTCGGCCAACTTCCGCAACGGGCGACGCAAGTACCACAAAAATCTGGTCATGCTCGTCTTCCCCTTCAAGCGCCAACCGTACCTCCCATTGGTCCAACAGCGGATCGCGATCCCGCGGCGACATCTGGTGCCGTTTGAGCAGGCTATCGAGTCGCTGTTCAATTCGCGACCGCATCAATAGCGGATGATGCGAGTGGTAAACGCATATGTGTAATCTTGTAGATGCTGGGCCGCCATGAAAAGCCAGCTCGCGAGCAACCTCGATCAATGGGTCGATGTTCGCAAACCGCACCAGCCCTACACTCATGCGTTTCTTGGTGGGCTCATCGACGACATGATGTCGATCATGCAGGTCAACGATCCGACTCGATAGCCATCGCGCCAACGTCGCGGGAATGGCATCACGACCTCTGAATTCGATATCGACCGGAACGATCTGCGCACGTCGACGTGGCGCGACTTTCCGCAGCACCTGCATTCTTTTTGCGACGAAGTCAGCGTGATGCTTGGAGAAACTCTCCCTCTTAGAATGGCTCGATGTTTCACACGAAAACTCATCGAACCAGGCACAGCAGATGCCGTTCATCCGGCGTTCCCCTCGATGCCGTTGGAAGATCGCTCGGCCTTCCTGATAGGCATCGAACAGACCTTGCACGAGTGCCGGCGGAAGCGTCGCCGATGACAACAACACCTTGCTACCCAAAAGGCCCGCCCAATGCACGAGCCGAGAAAGCGCGGGTAAGTCGCTGATGTCGAAGTCATCTACTTCGTCGAGCACCAGATCAGAAGTGAGCAGCCGTAGCATCGGCGTGATCTGATGACCGCCGCGCGTGCCTTCCGTAGCAGGCGTCAGGTGATCCACGGTACACGCCACTATCGGGGCATTGATGAGCTTGTTCGCGCCTGGGCTCGTTGCAAGCCATCGGTGCAAAGGGCCGTCGTCGAGCGCGGACTCGTAGTGCACGAACGTATTGTCAAGCAGTAAGTCCGCAGACGATTCGCTGCCTACCGCATTGAACTCAGCTTCTTGCTTGTTGATCTCAAAGATCTCACGCGCAGCGCCGCCGCCAACGAGAACTGCGAGCTCATCCTCACCGAGCGAGAGCCTCTCGCGATACACATCTCCTGTTTGCAGGGTGAGCGTCCGTAGACCCAAGGCAATCGAAAATCGTGCGCCACGCTGCGGATCGGCGAGGCCGTACATGATGCGTCCGTTCGCAAGCGTCTTGCCGCATCCTGTCGACGCCATATTGATTCCGAAGAAACCATGCTCAGCGCTGCGTCGCTGCAGACTGACAGAGAGATCGAATGCTTTATCCTGCCAGCGAAACGCATCATCGCTCGCACGTCGCTTGAATCCCTGGTGGCGTGCGATGCGCGGGAGTTGGCGTTCCAATCTCGGCAGGCTCCGACTTAACCGCCGTGCATTCGATGCCACACCGATCAGATGTTCGTCGAGGCGTTGCTTGAAGTCTCGAGTCTTCCGATCAGTATTGGCATATAGCGGGAAGGCAGCATCACCGTAGCGCACATTGCTGCCTTGGCTCGAGTAGTAGTGGTCCGCCAACATGAGCACCATGCGTGATAAATGCATCACGTAAGAATCCTTTAGGAACTCCGAGCCGCAAGCGACGAAACCGCTGCGCTCAGCCATCGCTCGTGCGCATTCGCTGACTCGTCGGCACCAATCGGTGCTTGCGAACGGTAGCCCATGATCGAAGGTCCAGCATGCCGCCTTCTCCTTCGGGTCCGCATCTTGGCGTGGCCCATCCCACTCTGCCGTAATACAGGCAGGCAAATAGTCGAACGCAGCTCGATTCGTGCCTTCCTTGGGATATGGCAATCGATGGTGACTCACGATCAACCAGCCGATAACCTGTGCGAGCGGCGGCATTCGTCCATTAGCGAATGGGCTCACCCTATTCGGAGAAATGTCATCGCGAGTGATTCGCTTCAACCAGTCCGTTTTGTCGGACTCCCGTAGGTCTACAAGACGCTGCAACCATAGTTCGTCGGCATCGGTGCCCACGAACGCCTCGAAGATTCGCAGCGACACCCATTCATGCCTGTACGCATCCGACATAGCGACGGGCACCCGAAGCTTCTTTTGAAATGCGCGACTGGCTTTACCGATGTCATGAAACAGTGAGGCCATCATCGCCAGCAACAGGATATCTTCGGCGCTATGCCAGTCGTTTTCGTCTTTACGGCGGAGCACATCCAGCGTGGTCGAATCTGTGGGCACGGCTCCTTGCGCATTGAACTGGTTCGCATTGCCGACGATCCACATGAGTTCGCTGTGATCTCGACCACGGATCCAATGGCACGCAACTGCGGTGTTCTTGCGGGCAGTCTTTTTTAGGAGTCGCCTGAGCGTAACGAGACCTTGCTCAGTGATGGCAGTCTGCCAAGTTCGGTCGCCGCGTCGTTCCGCAAACTGATCGAGAATCCGCCGTGTTTCGACCGAAGCCCGCTTGCTGCACTGTGAGACTAGCAGCACGTTCACGCCTTCAGTCTCCCAAGCTTGTCGGCAATGGACTTGAGCGTATCGATCATAAAATCTAGCGCTTCTGCTCGCGTCAGATTCTCGACGCACGACTGTCGAAACTGCTGCTCGTCGTCCCCTTTCGCTGCTGAGATGAACGCCTGTGGCAGAATGAGCGCGTCCTTGACCAAGTCGGCGGTATCGAACACGAGACCGCCGCGGCGGGTCTTGCCGTGCAGTACAGCAAGACCATGCGGTATGCCCAGTACCCACGTAGCCGTCGCGCCGAGGCCATAGGCCAAGTAGTTTCCATGATCAAGGAATCGATTCGCGGGGTCCACACCTGTACCGCGGGAACTACGCGAAAAACCACCATATCGCGTCTGTTCGGTAGCCAACTTGAAAAGTTTCTTCGTGAGTCGCGCCTCTTCAGTTAAAAGGTGCGTTACATCCGGTACGTGATCGATTGCAGCAAGGCTCTGATCGATTGCGGCTTCAATCGTCGATGTGTCAACTCCAAATCCTGCATCGAGAAACGCCCGATTTTCGACCCACTGCTCTCGAATCTGAGCGAGTCGGGCACGTTGAATCATCCGTGCTGCCTCCAACCGCAGATCGTCCTGAAACCAGAAGCGCACCCACAATTGAAGGTATTCGGTCGGACGATATTCGCTTTGGGGTGAGAACCACGCTATCTCGATGTCGACTTCGTTGGCGCTGAACAGCGGTGTGCCTCCACCGCCACAGAAACCTACAAGCACACCCGCCTTCGCCAACTCTCTCATGGCAGCCTGTGTAATCGACGTACCGGTTCCGAGAAGCACAGTCGTCGTGTTCGCAATCGGAATGTTCCAGTACAGCGAACGCTTGCCTTCGTCTGTAACGAATTCCACTCGACCGCCCTTGACGAGAACACGGCAGTGTTCGAGGTAGTAGATGTTGGCACGCTTGGAATGAAGAATCGTCTTCAGATCCGAAGGCGAAAACCTATCCATAATCGCCCTGTCTCCCCTGCATCAAAGCTTTCCTTCCTTTTTCCTCGTTGGCTCCAACGATCTGAATTTTCGTATCAGCCGCTCGGGATTTCATTCTCCTCATTGTCCATCCCGATTTGTTCACGCTTGCGGAGATCATTCCACAGTTGCACGCAATAGGCCGGTTTCAGCACCCACATGGGGCGCAGCGGATTCTTGTGTGGCAAGAAAGTGGTCGATCTTTGCTACCGCGCGGTTCAACGTCTGGATCTGCCGCGTCTGAGCTCACCTAGCTTCACATGCTGCAGAGTATGTCTCGGCGTGGCAAGTGTTACGACATTGCACCGATGGAATGCTTCTTTGCGAGCCTGAAAATGGAGCGACGTTTGAATATACGGAGACATTTGAGACCCCAATCCCTTATATTTGAAAATCGGTATCGGGCGCCAATCAACAGGCGCCAATCAACAATTGAGTCGATGCTGCAGGCTGGCGGATAGCGGCCCTCGTTGAGGAACGGAATATTGGGGGGAAGCCAGTACAGCCCGGCGGAACCGCTACTCGATGGATCGAGCCGATTTCGTCTACCGAGCCGCGCCGCTTGCTACTTTACTCGTCCTTGGACCGTTGCCAGTTGAGCCGCTGCGCCTCGCTTGGCCCGCAGTCGTCCATCATACCGTTGTACCATTCGCGTCGGTCCAACGTCCAGCCTGCTTGATCGACGCTTTTTCGATACCGGCCGTCAGCGAATTTGGCGAGTAAGCTCAGCGCATCGGCCACCGCCTGCATTTCATCTTCCCGCTTTGCCTGATAGTTGGACACGCGCGGCCGGTGTAAATCAATCGCTTCAACGCGTTGGTGGCTTCACCGCGATTGAGCACACGTAGCAGTTCACGCCGGGACATTGGATTGAAGAAATAGTCAGCGAGAAACACCGTACGCAGCAAGCGGCCCATCTGCACACCGACTTCGTACAACGGATCACCGCGTGCCGCTGAACCGAAGCGCGCGAGGACATTGATGGCACTGGTGTAGCCGCTGTACATCGAAGCAGTGAGGTGGACGAGCTCGTCCCAGTGGGCAGATGCCTCGCTGAAATCCAGCGTCGTACTGCAGATGGGCTCCAGGCTCTCCGCACCTCGCTACCGTGCGGAAGAAACAGATGGCGCTCATTGAGCGACTTGAGGCGCGGACACAAGCCGAAGCAGGCGGTGCGTGATAAGGCCATCGCCATGTCGGTAGCCATGCGTGTCGACAGCGAGCTTCGTGATCTCGATCGGTTGCTGTCGAAGTACACCTCGATGGCGGACGCCAGCCTGACGTTCATTGAGTACGATGGGTTGTGCATAGAAGATGCCCCAGCGATTGCGCACATGCGAATAGATGCCCCACGGACGGGGTTTGATGGCGCGGATCGATGCGCGCTTGACGGACCCGTTGACGAGAACGCGGCTCGCGACCGAGCTTGATCCAGCTGAAGCGCACGTGTGCATCGACCTGCAGCAACAGATCCGGCAGTTGAGCTGGAATAAACAGCCTTTCACGACTGCGAAAGGCCAAGCCGATCAAGGGTTAACAGATTCATGCAGGCGAGTTCGCAGTGCCCATGTCGGCGCTGCAAGCTGGACTGTCGCCGACCAACCACCTTCGTCGTAGGGCTCTTAATCTTGCCGTCGACTGACGGCCCTTCCTGATAGCTGGTTACCCCAGTAGCAGGAATAAACCTCAAGTGAAATGGTGGGCCCGGCAGGATTCGAACCTGCAACCAAGGGATTATGAGTCCCCTGCACTAACCGTTGT
>WUUC01080767.1_pt1 | contig 12669 bp, 14 predicted proteins | sample 6278441 | NCBI WGS metagenome assembly WUUC01 (sample SAMN13675441, study PRJNA597444) | soil metagenome | isolation source: soil | place: USA: Washington | collected 2017-10 | reverse complement strand
ATAAAAATATCCATTGAAGTGAGCCGAGGCATTGTGATAAATATTGCTCGTGACAGAGTTCTGCTCCACCGAGCATGCGCTCAGCATTAAAATGACCGAAAAAAAGCCTCCTAAGCGCCTCAAAACAGTATCAGTTTTGCTCCCCGACTACAAACGTAAAAAACAGATATTCAATATTATAATCGTTCAGATTATCTAATTTTGCGAGAACACTTCTCAAAATAGGCTTTGAGAAATTTTCGAGTATTTGGGCCAATATACAAGGCGGCTTTTGAAGCTCATACGGGCCGCTGTCTGGGCGAAAAAGCCAACGCAGTAGATTGGTCAAAGACGAAGAAAATTGCCAAAGTATATTTTGAGACGTGTTCTAAAAGCCAATTTTTTGAAGCCGAAAAAAACCCTGTCTGAGCGCTTTACTACCAGGTATCAATTGGTGATCCGGAACGAGGAAAATCTGGCTGAAAAAACCACGTTCGCATTCACATATGCTAAGGTACTCGTGTTTTCGGTGGTGATGTTCGTCGTGTTGTTTACGGTCGCGTTGTTCCTTTCGGAAACTCTGCTTGCGAAATGGTTTGATCCGCGGCACGCACAGATGGAAGCAAATAAACAGCTCTATGAATTAGCGATCAAGGTGGATTCATTGGCGTATGAGGTCGACCGGAAAGACAAATTCATCATGAACTTCCAACGCATCCTCAGCGGAGATACGGCTGATCAATTTATAGATCCTGCTACCAATCTTGCAACGGAGCGACCGATTAAAGCAGTAGGAAGTATGAACCCCGCGCAGTCCGATTCAGCCTTCAGGAAAGAATTTGAGAAATCACAACTGGCAAGTGTTACGCTAACCAGTAATAAATTCAGAGACCTTCAGCAGACTTTCTTCTTTACCCCGATCACAGGTTTGATCTCCGATCACTATGATGTGAAGAAAGGACACTTCGGCGTCGACATCGTATCGAAGAAAAACGAACCGGTTAAATGCATTGCCGACGGAACAGTTATCATCCGCGACTGGACACAGGATTCCGGATATGTAATTGCCGTACAACACACTGGTAACCTGATATCTATCTATAAGCACAATGCAGAATTGTTGAAGAAAGTTGGTACTTTTGTCAACGCCGGTGAAATCATCTCTATAGTTGGCAATTCTGGGGAGATGACAGACGGTCCCCACCTCCATTTCGAGCTGTGGTACAATGGCAGCTCACTGAACCCTGAAGAATTTGTAACTTTTTAAACTATTTATTTTTTCAATCATGCTGACAACGAAAGAACAAAAACGTGTTGCTGAGGAAATCAGCAACTCAAGCAATGTGATCGGTAAAGGAACAGTGCTTGAAGGCAACATCGAGACTTTTGGTAATATCCGGATTGAAGGGAAGGTAATAGGAAACATTAAGTCGAAATCTAAAATCGCATTAGGCAACAGCAGCCACATTGATGGCAACATCACCGCGCAGAATGCCGATATCGAAGGTGAAGTAAAAGGCAGAATCGAGATCAGCGAATTGCTGGTACTAAAAGCGACTGCTACTGTGCATGGAGATATCCTCACAGGGAAGCTTGTAGTTGAACCAGGAGCAGTATTTAATGGCAGCTGCAAAATGGGCGCAGCAATAAAGGATATCAAGATTGCAGAAAGTGGATCAAGGTCACTCCGGCCCGACGAAGCGAAAGCCCTCTGATTCTTACCTCAGGTTTGCCGGACTTGGCTTCCAGCTCCTGGCCACTATCGGCCTTTCGGCGTGGGGTGGTTATGCGTTGGATCAATACGTTGGACTGAAGTTCCCTGCGTTCCTGTTAACGTTCGTCATGCTGTCGTTCGCCGGTTCGATGTATATGCTCTACCGGGGATTGAATAAGTAGGTGAAGCCATGAAATTTGCCATCGCCACGCTCACCGCCTCCGTCGCATTGCTGGGAATCACGCGGTTCAGTGGTGTGGTTACTACCCGGCCCACTCTCGATATTTTGGTCATTGCCGTGCTTGCCATCACCACGCTCGCCGTCTTCTATCTCGTTGACAGTCGTCGCAAGAAAGGCGCCATGGATTTTACCCAGGTTTATTTAATCACCGTCGTCGCGAAAATTCTTGTTTACGGAATCTTTGTCGTTGTCGTTATCATTGCCGACCGACCCAACGCGACCCCTAACGCCGTTTTTTTCCTCATCGGGTATTTTTTATTCACCATCCTCGAAGTGATTTTCCTCTACCGGGGTTCCCTCAAACAATAGCGTGAACTGCGCCAAAAAAGATTTTTGGAAGATTTCTTTTTGAGGTATTAATCAATAGTTTTGCAGTCGATTTAAAAAGCCCTCATTTAGCCGCATGGAAAGGCTCTTTTCACAACAGAAACGCACAATTTTAGCACTTTTGCTACCCCTGTTGGTGACCTTTTTTTCACCGGTTTTTGCGGCACCGGATCAGCATGGGGAAGAGCACGGAAAAGCATCGCCGAAGGTCAGCGAGGTGATTCTGGAACACGTGAAAGATTCACACGTTTGGCACTTTACTGAGAGCGTGGTCATACCACTTCCCGTGATCGTTTATAGCAAGGAAAAAGGTCTTGACATTTTCTCGTCGGGAAACTTCTTTGAACACCATCAACCTGTTGCGTACAACGGATACATTCTCGAGCACGGTCACATCTACCTGGCCGACGGCCACAAAGCCGTACTCGATCTTTCAATTACCAAAAATGTTGTGATGTTGTTCATCAACGCAACATTGATGCTGCTCGTCTTCGTATCGGTGTCAAGAGCCTATGCAAAGCGAAGAGGTCTCGCGCCAAGGGGTATTCAATCTTTCATGGAACCCATTATTCTCTTTGTCAAAGATGAAATTGTAAAACCGAACGTTGGTCCAAAGTATTGGGCATACCTGCCTTATTTGTTGACTTTGTTCTTCTTCATATTCTTTGGCAATGTCCTTGGATTGCTGCCCGGCGCCGCAAACCTTACAGGAAACATTGCTGTTACACTGTGCCTTGCGCTCATCACTTTTGTTATTGTGAATGTTAACGGCAATAAAAATTACTGGGGCCACATTTTTTGGACACCGGGTGTGCCCGGGTGGCTGCGCGTCATCATACTCCCTGTCGAGATCATCGGTGTGTTCACAAAACCGTTTTCATTAACTGTGCGTTTGTTTGTTGCCATCACTGCGGGACACATCGTATTGCTTGCGCTCACGTCACTAACATTCATCTTTCAAAACTGGTTTGTTGGAATAGGTACCTCGCTGGTGAATGTATTCATCAGCCTCATTGAGCTGCTTGTTGCTGCTATCCAGGCTTATGTGTTCACGATGTTCACCTCGCTCTATATCGGACAGGCCATAGAAGAGCACGAACATCATGAAGCGCATCATTAAGAAATTATCACTCTGATCGAAAAGATCAGGATGAAAGATAACCCGGGATAATGCCCGGACTTTTGTTTCACTTTAATATTTATAACCATGTTGTTTTCATTATTGCTCGACGTTAGCTACGCAATCATGGGCGCCGGTATCGGTGCTGGTCTTGCTGCAATTGGCGCAGGTATCGGTGTTGGTCGTATTGGTGGCTCCGCTATGGAAGCGATGGCTCGTCAACCGGAAGCAGCGAACAAACTGCAAACATCTATGTTGGTGATTGCAGCGCTTGTGGAAGTAGCCGCGCTGTTTGCGCTCGTTATTTGTCTGCTGATCTCCTTCCTGGAGCCGGCTTAGTCAGAACTCGGAAACTTGCCTTAGGCGCTTGGCCGGGCAGGTTTCTTTTTATTTGAATTTAGAATTGGACATAGCGTCCCTAAAAAATAGAACATGGATTTACTAACACCTTCTACCGGTCTCTTCTTCTGGCAGCTTGTCGTGTTCCTGGCCCTGTTTTTTCTGCTGGCCAAATTAGCGTGGAAGCCGATCCTTGCCTCTTTGAAAGAGCGCGAAGAGTCGATTCAAACAGCGCTCGATGCTGCTGACAGGGCAAAGCTCGAAATGGCGTCACTTCAGGCGGGCAACGAAAAGTTGCTACGTGAAGCACGGGATGAACGCGACAGGATCCTGCGCGATGCCCGCGAAGCAGCCACGCGGCTGCAAGAGCAGATCCAGGGTGAGGCCCGCAAAACGGCTGACCGCCTTATCGAAGACGCGAAGGCCGTCATTAACACCGAGAAGCAAGCTGCTTTGCGCGATGTAAGAGCACAGGTTGCCATGTTTTCTTTACTGGTGGCAGAACGATTGATGAAAAAGAATCTTGCCGACGATAAGTCTCAGAAAGAACTGATCGATGGTTACATTAAAGATCTCAAACTGAATTAGGGAAATGGCGTCGACACGTGTTGCTTCCAGGTATGTAAAATCACTGCTGGGTTTGGCAGTTGAGCAGAACATGCTCGACAAAGTCCACGCCGACATGCAGATGTTTGCCGATGCCTGTCTGACAAGCAACGAACTGGTAATGATGCTGAAGAGTCCTATCATTAAGCACGACAAAAAGAAGGCTATTCTGGAGAAGCTGTTACAAGGAAAAGTCACTTCGCTCACAATGGCCATCGTCGACATTCTCACAAGGAAGAACCGGGAGCCACTTCTTCCTGAAATTGCAAGGGAGTTTCACAACGCCTACAACGATTACAAAGGAATCGGCAAAGCAAACGTGACTACAACTATTGCGATGGACGATAAGACACGGAATGAGATTGAAGCAATCGCGAAAAAGCTGGCTGGTAAGAAAGACATTGAGTTGGATGAGAAAGTGGACAAGGAATTGATCGGTGGTTTTGTCCTGAATGTCGGCGATCGTCAGATCGACGCCTCTATCCGCAGCCGTCTCAAAGCATTGAAAGTAAAATTCAGCGAGAACCCATACATTAAAGAATTCTAGGTTCTTGTTGGCGCAAGCCACCATCAACCAATAACCAATAACGAACAACTGTTTATGGCAGAGATCAGACCCGAAGAAGTTTCAGCAATATTAAGAGAGCAACTGGCGCAATCAAGAACCGATGCTCAGCTGGAAGAAGTGGGAACCGTGCTTACCGTCGGCGATGGTGTTGCACGCATCTATGGTTTAACGAAAGCACAGGCAGGTGAACTTCTTCAGTTCGAGAATGGCTTGCGTGCAATGGTGTTGAACCTTGAAGAAGATAACGTTGGTGCGGTGTTGCTCGGCGAATCCAAAGAGATTCGCGAAGGCGATACCATCAAGCGCACCGGTGTAATTGCATCAGTGAATGTTGGCGATGGCCTTCTTGGGCGCGTTGTCGATACGCTTGCGAAACCAATTGATGGCAAAGGCCCGATAGCCGGTGAAACTTATGAAATGCCACTGGAGCGGAAAGCGCCGGGCGTGATCTTCCGCCAGCCGGTAAACGAGCCCCTTCAAACGGGCATCAAAGCCATCGATGCGATGATTCCAATCGGACGCGGTCAACGCGAATTGATCATCGGCGATCGCCAGACTGGTAAAACCGCCGTTGCAATTGATGCCATTATCAATCAGCGCGAGTTTTTCGAAAAAGGAACCCCTGTTTACTGTATCTACGTAGCCATAGGCCAGAAGGCGTCTACAGTTGCTTCTGTTGCCAATACATTGGAAAAAGCGGGTGCAATGGCTTACACTGTGATTGTTGCAGCGTCGGCTTCAGACCCTGCTCCAATGCAGTTCTTTGCACCATTCACTGGCGCATCAATCGGTGAGTTCTTTCGCGATACAGGTCGCCCGGCATTGGTGATCTACGATGACTTGTCGAAACAGGCAGTGTCATACCGCGAAGTTTCTTTGCTGCTCCGCCGCCCGCCAGGACGCGAGGCCTATCCTGGTGATGTATTCTATCTTCACTCAAGACTTCTCGAACGCGCCGCGAAAATCATCAACAACGATGAAATCGCCCGTAACATGAATGATCTTCCAGCATCAATCAAGCACCTCGTAAAAGGTGGTGGTTCATTAACTGCTCTTCCCATTATTGAAACTCAGGCCAACGACGTATCGGCATATATCCCTACCAACGTGATCTCCATCACTGATGGTCAGATATTCCTTGAAACTAATTTATTCAACTCAGGGATACGTCCTGCCATTAATGTTGGTATCTCGGTGTCACGCGTGGGTGGTGCAGCACAGATCAAGTCGATGAAAAAAGTAGCTGGTACGCTGAAGTTGGATCAGGCACAGTTCCGCGAGCTTGAAGCATTCTCGAAGTTCGGTTCGGATCTCGATGCCTCTACAAAATTGACTATCGAACGTGGTCGCCGTAATACAGAAGTTTTAAAGCAACCACAGTACGCTCCGGTGCCTGTAGAGGAGCAGGTGGCTATGATCCTCTGCTCTACAAGGGGTTATATTGACCGCGTACCTGTCACCAAGGTGAAAGATTTCGAAAAGGAGTTTCTCGGACTCATGCGCATTCAACAGAAACAGGTGCTGGATAACTTCCGCGCAGGCAAGTTCGAGGATGCCGACGTTGACACGATAAAAAAAGTAGCTGCCGACATCGCTTCCAGGTATTGATAACAACGATCGAACGAACAGGTAATGCCCAGTCTAAAAGAAGTTAAGAGCAGGATTTCATCGGTGATCTCAACGCAGCAGATCACTAAAGCCATGAAAATGGTGGCAGCCGCAAAGCTGAAGAGATCCCAGGACCGCATTCAGCAAATGCGTCCGTTTGCACGCAAGCTGAGCGAACTGCTGCGCAACCTTTCGTCGGCTTCTGCCGAAGGTATAGAATGGTACAACGTGGTTCGTGAGGAGAAGAAAATTCTTATTGTCGTGGTCAGCTCAGACCGCGGTCTTTGTGGCGGTTTCAATAGCGCCGTCATTAAGACGACGAATAAACTTATCCTGGATAACTACAGTAAACAGTTGCAGGCTGGTCAGGTGTCGATCTTGCCGATCGGTAAAAAAGCTTACGAGTTTTACTCGCGCCGCAAAACGAAACTGGTAGATGGTTACTGGTCACTCCTGAGCACCCTTAACTACGAACGTGTTGCCGAAGCAGCGGACTTCCTGATGACAGCCTTTACCAAAACCGAGTACGATAAGATCGAGATCGTTTATAACGAGTTTAAGAATGTGGCAACTCAGATCCTGAGAACTGAGCAGTTCCTTCCTGTGGCTCCCGAAAAAGGCATTAAGAAAAGTAAGGACATTGATTATATCTATCAGCCAAACCGCGAAGAGATCGTAGATGGATTGATTCCGAAATCGTTGCGCATTCAACTATTTAAGGCAGTTCTGGATTCAAATGCCGCAGAGAATGGGGCACGTATGACGGCGATGGACAAGGCCACTGAGAATGCCGGCGAACTCCTCAAAGACCTGAAGTTGACATACAACCGCACCCGCCAGGCAGCCATCACGAAAGAAATCCTTGAAATTGTGGCAGGCGCGGAGGCATTGAAGTCCAGCTGACATTGCGTGATACCAAGTTTAAAAAAGGCCGGAGCAACGAAGTTTCGGCCTTTTTTCATTTTTTCCTGCTAGAGTCATCGGGCCCCATGGGGCATTTGTTTCCGGGCCTTGGAATGCTATTGCGAAACGGAGTTTTTTCGTCGTTAATTTTGCAAAACACGACGTGAAGCAGCTTCTCAAAGCATATCGAATAATCAATCTTTTAAGTATCGACGTTGCCGTTGGTGCCATTGCGGGCGCTGTGTTCTTTGCTGAAGTATTTGATGTAAACGTGATGCCACAGGGATTTGTCGCGCTCGGCCTCACGGTATGGTGCATCTATACCGCCGACCATCTCCTTGATGCACGCAGCATCAAACATCCAGCGTCAACTGCGCGTCATCGCCTGCACCAGGAAAAATTCAAATTATTGTTGCTGGCACTTGTTGTAGCACTTGTCGTTGACGTTTCATTGGCCCTGATGATCCGACCGCAGGTGCTGTTAGCGGGATTGATATTGGGTGGCGTGTCTGGTGTGTACCTGCTGCTCAGCAGAAGGTTGATCGTCTTCAAAGAACTTATTGCGGCGATACTTTATACTTCAGGTGTGTTGCTGCCTGTATGGGCAATTTATTCAGGCGATGTATTGACCTACCAGGTGAGTTTGGTGGCTGAATTCGCAGGGCTTGTACTCATCAATATCATACTCTTTGCTTTTTTGAGTTATGACGAAGATGTTGAGGACTTGCAGCCATCAGTGGTAAAAACACTCGGTCTCAAAGTTACAGGATGGATACTCGCGGTAATGTTTACGGTAGTGTTCGTACTGGTTGCAATGAACGTCGCCACCGAACATTGGATGCAACAAACAATTATCTTTTTGATGACAGTATTTCTCTTGCTGATTTTTCTCTTCCGCGACTATTTCAAAAAAAATGATCGTTTTCGCCTTTTAGGCGATGCTGTATTTCTTTTCCCTTTACTGACCGCAATCAGCTAGAGTCCCTGGCGCACTTCCACATCCTGGAGAAGACGGGCTTTTTCTTCCATAAGATGAATGATCTTCTTAAGGTAGTCGATCTCTTTTCGCGCAAGTTCGAGTTGAAGCTTTGTTGCCTCGAATTCCTGGTTGCCACTATTTCCACCAGACTCTTCTGTTCTGTAATAATGAAAGAAATTGTGATCCAGCACTTCCGAGATACGGGTAAGCAATCCTGTGTCAAGATCCTGTTTCTTGAAGATCCGGTAAACGTTTTGTCGCACCGTTCCCAGTTTGTCAGCAAGGTCGGCCAGTTTCATGTTCCGCGATTCAAAAACCTGCTGAACTTTCTCGCCTATCTGCACATCGGGTATTGTCATCATTTCCGCGTTTTCCGTTAATATTGTGGGCATAAATGTAAACAAAAAAGTTACATTCGGTGCATATTCCCGCCCTTAAATGTCACATTTACCCTATTCCGGGTATAAAGTCTGGCGAGTAACGGGTTTATCGTAAATCGTTTGCGTTTGAAGGGTTACGGAACCGCGAATTGTTTACCAACTAACACTGTTAATATTAATCCAAAATCAATCAGCTGTGCTTACATCCTATACCCCCAAACGAACAGTAGACCAACGCTTCACTCCGTCGGTCACCCTATATTATCAGGATGAATATGCTACCATCGAGCTCGATGAATCCGTCCCTTGCGTAAAGGTGAAGCTTGATGGGATGCCGCGTTTCAGTGAGCACTACCAACTCGTGCAAACCAAGCGGCTCGAACTAATGCGCGAAGGTATGCGGCGGCATAGGATGCTGCATATGTTGACTGACAGTCGCACCGCGGGTCCTGTCCTGGAAGAAGACGTAACCTTTTTCAGAGAGAGAGTGATGCCGGAAATGGAAGATGCCGGCGTTAGGTTTCTGGCCATCGTGATGCCATCGAGTTTGTTCACCAGAATGACTATCCAGGAAATGACACAAAGTCCGCGGTTGATGAACATCCGGTACTTCGAGTCGATTCGCGAAGCACGCGAATGGCTGAAAAGTAAGAGTCCTGAACTCCTGTAAACCTGCCTCAAGGCTGGTAAATTCATCACCCTCGGGTATGGTGTCCGTCTGCCAGGATGAAAACAGGATAGCAGCATACCATGTACCTGGCCCGGTCTGAAAGGATTGTGGAATAGACATTAAATTCTTACCTCCTTCTTACTCACTTTCAACCAATTACGAATGAAAGAAGTTATCTTGTCTTTCATTGTCTCCTCATGAGTAATTATGTTGGGCTGACTCAGCGAAGTAATATGGAGCTCCTTGACAAGCTACCAGCTGTCGTATTTGAGTACACCATTTCACAGGATGGCTCAAGAGACTTCACCTATCTTAGTCCGAGGTGTGAGGAGATCCTCGGCGTAAGCCAGGAGATCTTATTGCGTGGAATCCTGCCGATCAAAAATTTCATTTACCACGAAGACTGGGACGCTTTCTACGAAAGCACTGAGGACAGCATCGCCAGCCTCAACGAGTGGAAGTGGGAGGGACGAATCAAGAGCCGCGATGAGATCATTTGGATCGAAGCGAGCGGAACGCTGACAAAGACATCAGAAGGCATCACGGTTTGCCACGGCATCATCACAGACATTACGCAACGGAAGAACCTCGAGCAGAAGCACCGTGAGTCAGATCAACGTTACCGCGACCTTGTTGAGCATTTACCATTAGGGATCGGCATTCATGCAGGTGGTAAACTTGTATATGTTAACGAGCACGCCATCCAGATGATGGGTGCGCGGCGTGAATCAGACCTTGTTGGCAGAAATGTGCTTGATCTTGTTCATCCTGATTTCCGCAGCCTTGTTCGGGAAAGAATGGCGCGCGTGCTGAAAGGGGAAGACGCCCCGGCGATCGAAGAGAAATACGTCAGGCTGGATGGAAAGATCATTGACGTTGAAACGTCGGCCTATCCGTTCGTTCATCAGGGAATGCCTGCCGTTCAGATCATTTCGAAAGACATCACAGAGAAGAAGCAGGCCGAAGTCTCGATGAAGAAAACAGAGATGTTGTTTTCTCAACTGTTCCAGAATTCACCGATGGCCATCGTTATTCTTGATGACAAGGGAACTGTGGTCCAGATCAACCAGGGCTTCCATGAAATGTTCGGATACACGATCGACGAGCTGGAAGGTCATGGCCTCAACCAGTTTATCGTGCCCGACGAGCTGGAAGCGGAGGGCAACGATCTTAACTCACTTATATCGAGTTATAAGGTTATCCGCATCGAAACGATACGGAAAACAAAAAGCGGTGAGGAATTGTCGCTCATTGTTTATGGAGTACCCGTGCGAATGGAGGATAAGACCATCGGTATCTTCGGCGTGTACGTTGACATTACAGAACAAAAAAAGATCGAGCAGGAACTGAAAATTCGCAACACCGAACTCGACAATTTTGTGTACAAGGTATCTCACGATCTTCGCGCCCCGCTTTCATCAATACTTGGCCTCGTCAATCTTGCCAACATGCCTGGCAATGACGACAACCCCGGGATGTACATTCAGTTGATAGGTCAAAAAGTAGAGCAACTGGACCACTTCATCAGCGATGTGCTTAGCCACTCTAAAAATCTTAAGCAGGATATTTCTATTCACCAGGTGGATCTCAGGCAGATCATTGATAATACCTTTACCGATCTGAGTTATCTGCAGGGTGCGAGTCAACTTAAGAAGATTGTCGATATCACAGGCACAGACTTTTACAGTGATCGTTGGAGGCTTGCTGAGGTGTTCCGTAATCTTATTTCGAATGCCATCAAGTACCGTCGGATGAACATCGAAGCGCCTACCGTAAGGATCGTCGTTAAAATAACGGAGCAGGAGGCCGACATCAGCTTCAGTGACAACGGAATTGGGATCGAACCCGACAAATTGCTGAACATATTTGACATGTTCTACCGCGCCAGCACGCAATCCGAAGGGTCAGGCCTTGGGCTCTATATTGTAAAAAATGCGGTTGAAAAACTTCGCGGACAGATCGACGTTTTTAGCAAGCCCCTAAAAGGGACTGAGTTCAAAATTATTTTGCCCAATAATAAGGTTCCTTCCTAACTTTCAGCCTTATTCAATCTCATGACCCTGGAGGAAGTTACTTCCGCGAAAGCAGCACGCGAATTTTTGTTACTTCCCGTTCGACTTTATCATTCAGTCACTAATTGGATCCGCCCCCTCGATAAAGACATCGATGGTGTTTTTGACGAGACGAAAAATAAAGCGTTCCGAAACGGTGAATGTATACGTTGGATCTTGCGTGATGTGAGCGGTAAGGTTATTGGAAGAGTCGCCGCTTTTGTAAATAAGAAAACAGTTTTAAAGGGCAACGATCAGCCAACAGGCGGAATGGGCTTCTTCGAATGTATTGAGGACAAGGACGCTGCATTCATGCTGTTCGATCAATGCAGGCTTTGGTTACAAACCAAAGGTATGGAGGCGATGGATGGGCCAATTAATTTTGGTGACCGGGACCGGTGGTGGGGACTGCTCATCGAAGGGCATGATCGCGATCCCAACTACCAATGTAATTACCAGTTCCCCTATTATAAAACCTTCTTCGAGGAATACGGCTTCCAGGTATACTTCTATCAGCTCACGTTCGGGCGACCCGTGATGGGTCCGCTCAGCGAAAGGTTATGGGAAAAGGCGCAATTGGTAGCAAAGGATCCCAACTATCACTTTCGCCACATGGAAAAGAAAGACCTTCCGAATCTTGCTCCGTGGATCAAGCATGTTTACAACCGCGCATGGGCAAGCCGTGGCGAAATACCTGAACTAACAGAAACCCAGGCAAAGCATATTGTTAGTCAAATGAAACCAATCATCGATTGGAAATTGCTGTGGTTTGGATTTCATAAGGACGAACCTGTGATATTTTTTCTTTCATTGCCGGAAGTCAACCAGATATTCAAATACGTGGATGGCCGACTCAACTGGTGGGGAAAAGTGAAATTTGTGTGGTATAGATTTCGACAGGTCAATCGAAAAGCATTTGGTGTGTTGTTCGGAATTGTTCCGGAACATCAGGGAACAGGTGTTGATGGGGGTATCATCCTTGCCTTTCGAAAACTATTGCAGGAAGACTACCGTCGCTACGATGAGTATGAGATGAACTGGATCGGCGACTTCAATCCTAAAATGATACGCGTTGCTGAGCAAATCAATACCGAAGTGGTAAAGCGCCATGCAACGTACCGTTACCTGTTCGACAGGCAAAAGCCTTTTAAGCGGATGCCGATGGTGAAGTGACGGCGGATATT
>WUUC01094848.1_pt1 | contig 12670 bp, 12 predicted proteins | sample 6278441 | NCBI WGS metagenome assembly WUUC01 (sample SAMN13675441, study PRJNA597444) | soil metagenome | isolation source: soil | place: USA: Washington | collected 2017-10 | reverse complement strand
CGGCGTGGTGCCAGACGAGGGCGAGGCCGTCGACCTCCCGCACGGGCCACGTCCGGATCTTCTGGCGGCGGTTGACGGTGGCGCTGTAGGGGATGGCCGTGTTCTCGCCGGCTGCGCTCCACTGCCACCCGTGGAACGGGCAGGTGATGTCGTCGCCGGCCACGCAGCCGCCGTAGCCGAGGTGGGCACCGAGATGCGGGCAGTAGGCGTCGAGGACGGCCAGCTCCCCCGACTCGCCCCGGTAGGCGACGAGGTCGGTGCCGAAGTAGCGGAGCGGCCGGACGCCGCCGACGGGGATCTCGTCGGACCAGGCCACCTGGAACCAGCCGGTGGGATGGGTGGCGTAGGGCCAGCCTGCTCTCATGGACGCATCCCCCGCTTCACGACTTCCCGAAGTACCGCTCGATGACGTCACGGTCGCGAAGCTGGAACGACTCGCCGGCGAAGACGATGCCGCCCTTGTACATCAGGTAGGCGTACTGGGCGAAGGCCAGGGCCCGTTGGATGTACTGCTCCACCAGCAGCACGGTGAGGCCGCGGGCCCGCAGCTGCTCGAGGACGGCGAAGATCTCGTCCACCACCAGGGGCGCCAGGCCGAAGGAGATCTCATCGGCCAGGACGACGTCGGGCCGGGCCACGATGGCCCGGGCCACCGCCAGCATCTGCTGCTGGCCGCCGGACAGCGTGCCCGCCGCCTGCCGGGTCCGTTCCCCGAGTATGGGGAACAGCTCGAACACCTCGGCCTGCTCCCCCGGACCGCCCCCCATCAGTTCGAGGTTCTCCCGCACGGACAGGGACGGGAAGATGCCGCGGCCTTCCGGGAGGAGGCAGAGGCCCCGCCGGGCGAGCGAGAAACTGGGGACGGCCCGGACGCTCTCCCCGGCCAGGAGCACGTCGCCGCGGGATACGGGGAGCAGCCCGGCCGCCACCTTGAGGAGCGTCGACTTACCGGCCCCGTTGGGCCCGAGCAGCGTGACCACCGAACCGGCGGGCACGCGCAGGTCGACGTTCCGCAGCACCTCGGTGGTGCCGTAGCCGGCGTAGACGCCTCGCAGCTCCAGGGCGGGCGGCGCCTGCACGGCGGCCTCGGGGGTCACGATCGGCGTCATCAGACGATCCCCTCCCCCAGGTAGGCGGCCCGCACAGTGGCGTCGCTCTGGATCTCCTCGGGGCTGCCGGTGGCGATGATCCTCCCGAACTCGAGGACGTGGATCTGCTGGCAGAGGGCGAAAACGAGCTCGACGTCGTGCTCGACGAGCACCACTCCGAGCGGAGCGAGATGGCCAGAGGAGGAGTCGCCCTGGTCGAAGACACGCTGGAGGGTGTCGGCGAACCGTTGTGTCTCCAGGGTGTCGAGGCCCGACGACGGTTCGTCCAGGAGCAGGATCCGGGGCCGGGTGGCGATGGCCCGGGCCAGTTCCAGCACCCGGGCCTGGCCGGTGGACAGCGCGCCGGCCTGCGTCGAGGCCAGCCCGTCGAGGCGGCACAGGTCGAGGATCTCCTCGACCCGGGCGGCGAGCGCCGCTTCGGTGCGGCCGGGCCGGAAGCGCCGGGCGGTGCCGCCCCGGAGCTGCTCGGCGTCGACCGCCAGCGCGACGGTCTCGGCCACGGTCATGCTCCAGAACAGCTCCATCCGCTGGAAGGTGCGGCCCAGGCCACCGGCGGCCCGCCGGTGCGGCCGCCACCCGCCGATGTCCTGGCCCAGGAGCATGACCCGCCCCCGGGTGCAGCGCTGGGCGCCGCAGATGACGTTGAACAGTGTTGTCTTGCCGGCGCCGTTGGGGCCGATGAGGCCCGTCACCTGGCCGATCTCCGCGGTCAGGTTGACCTCGTCGAGGGCGATCAGTCCTCCGAAGGCGACGGTCACGTCCTCCACCACCAGGCCGCTGGTGCGGGTCGCGGTATCAGTGGGCATGACGGCTCAGGGCTCCCGGGGCCGGGCGGAGCGCACCGGCTCCGGCGCGGCGACGGACGGGAGCCTCCTCCACGGCGGTTCGGGCCCGTCCGGCCAGGCGGCGGACGAGGCCGTCGAAGCCGTTGGGCTCCTGGGCGAGGACGATGGCGCCGAGGCCGAAGCCGAGCTCCATCCACAGGACCACCTCACCCGACGAGCTCAGCGTGGGCAGGACGGTGAAGAGCACGACGCCGAGGATCAGGCCGCTGGCCGAGCTGGGCCCCGCGGCCACGACGGCCACCACCCAGATCAGGGAGGTGAGGAACGTGTACGACGTCGACGTAATCGTCTCGAACTGCAGCAGGATGATCGCTCCGGCCACACCGGCCAGCCAGGTGCTGAGGCAGAAGATGGCGACCCGCACCCGCTGCACGTCGATGCCGACGCTCTCCACCCCGGTGGGCGAGTCACCCGCGGCCACCAGCGCCCGGCCGATCCGGCTGCGGGCCACCAGCCCCACCAGGGCCACGGCACCGATTCCGACCACGAGGGCGAAGTAGTAGAAGGCGTTGTCGCCCTCGATGAGGCCGGGCCGTTCGGCCTGCACCGACAGGGCCACGCCGAAGAAGTAGCGCATCGGGTAGATCAGGTTCTCCAACGCCAACCCGAGCGCGAAGGTGGCCAGGGCCAGGAACAGGCCCGACAGGCGGATGGAGCTGACCGCGATGGCCGCGCCGAAGGGCACGACGCAGATGCCGGCCAGCGCCATGGCCAGCGGGAACGGCATGGTCCCCGAGAAGTGGGAGAAGAACACCGCGCCGAGGGCGGCGAAGGCGGCGTGACACAACGACACCTGGCGGGACAGGCCCACCAGCAGGTTGAGGCTGGCGAAGAGCGTCAGGAACACCAGGGCGTTGGTCAGGGTGACCAGCCGCGACCCGGAGACGAAGCCGGGCGCCAGAGCGGCGACGGCGGCGAGGACGGCGCCCGTCCGCCACGACAGTGGCCGCCAGCCCGAGAGCCGCCGGGCCCGTACTCCCACCATGGCCGCGGGCGGCGGGGCGAACAGCCGGCCCCGGGCCAGGAAGAGCACGACGAACATGACCAGAAAGGGCAGGCTCTGCGACAGGCCGGACAGCGAATGGACGTTGGCCACGAACTTGGTGGTGAGCGATTCCCCCATCCCGAGAACGACGGCGGCGATGAAGGCGAGCGGCAGGTTGACCAGCCCGGCGATCACGGCGGCCGCGAACGCGTGCATGACGAGTACGGGGACGGTGAGGGTGTCGAGGCCGACGCTGGGCACGAGCAGCACCCCGGAGAAGGCGGCGAACGAGCACCCGATGATCCACCCGACGGTGACCACCCGGCCGGAGTCGATCCCCATCAACTCCGCTGAACTGCGGTTGTCGACCACGGCGCGCATGGCCTTGCCCACCCTGGTGGAGCGGAAGAAGAAGGCCAGACCCACCGTCACGCCCAGAGCCAGGCCGGCGATGATCAGCTGGTTGGCGCCGAAGTTGACCGAGCCGAACCCGATCGTGTGGGTGGGCAGGAAGTCGGGGACAGGCCGGGACTCGCCGCCGTAGGTGAGGAGGATGACGGCCCGGATGAACACCAGCAGGCCGAGGGATGCCGCCACCTGTGCCGCCGGGTTGGCACCGTGCAGGCGGCGGAAGAGCACCTTGTCGAGGGCGACCCCTACCACCGCGCCGAAGACCACGACCGTGAAGAGCATAGCCAGCCACGGCGGGCTGCCGTACGTGACGGTCAATGTGTAATAGCAGTAGGCCGCGCCCATGGCGATGGCGCCCTGGGCGAAGTTGAACACCCCGGACGTCTTGTAGGTCAGGACGACGCCCAGACCGGCGATGCCGTAGATGCAGCCGGTGGCGATCCCGACCGCGATGAACGGGACGAGGTCGGTCACCGGCAGACCCGGCAGGGCTCCCGCCCGTCGCGGGAGGTGGTGGCCTCCGCCTGCGAGTAGCGCAGCAGGTCGCATCCCGCCTTGTGGTACAGCGACGAGCCGGCCACCACGTAAACGCTGGTGTCGGGGCCCGAAAGCTCCATCGACGCCCCCGCCGTGGAAACGGGGACGGCGGCGGCCAGCGTGCCGGCCAATCCGGCGAACCGCCGGCCGAGGGCGTTTCGGGCCCGCAGATGCGCCGCGGTCGACGCCACGAGCGCCAGCAGGACGGAGAGGACGGTGAGCTGCATCCACCGCAGCGCCGAGGCTTCGGTGACCGCGCCCCGCACGCCGCCCGCACCGCCCACGGTGCCGGCCCCGGCCAGCACGAGACCCGGCAGCACCATCGAGTGGAAAGCCATGGGCTGACGCGAGTCGCCGGGCTGCCGCTCGCCTTCGCCGGTGACGATGACTTCGGCGGCCGCGCCGTTCATGTCGGGGGCGGTGCGCCCGCCGAGGGCGGCGGAGATCTCATCGAGCTTGCGCCACTCGTCTCGGGAATCGGCGGTGAGGATGAGGACGGCCCCCACCCCGAGGAGGAACAACCCGATGGCCACCGAGCTGGCCAGATAGGACATCTGGTCGAGGACGTTCTGGGCGTCGCTCACCGACACGGCTCCGAGCGTCACCAGCACCGCCCCGATCCCCACGCAGGACCAGCCCGCCACCCGGTCCCACTGCGCGATCAGCCACCGGCCGTAGGGCTTCATCGCGCCCCCACCACGCGCCGGGCCCGGCCGATCACCAGGACAGCTACGAAGGCGATGGCCGCGCCCTGGACGATCCAGCCCAACATCCCCATCTCGTCACGGGCCTCGGGCCCGGCGAAGCCGACCGGGACGGTCACCGGGGCCGCCTCGGCGGGAGCAGGCGCGGGAGCTTCCACCTCGGGCGCGTACGTCTCGGTGACCGGAGCCTCGGTGGGCTCGGAGGCGGGCGCTTCGGCGGCCGCGAACACGGCCGGCAGGCTCCGGGACGTCTCGATGTCCGGTTCGACGGGTTCAGCGTCGACCAGCTCGTCCGCGCTCTCGTCCACCGGATCGGCGCCGCCGATCTCCTCGATGCTGCCCAGCACCGTCCCGAAGCTCATCTCCACCGTCATGGTGTGCGGCGCCGAGAAGGGCAGCTGGTCGTCGGACATGCCGGTGAAGTCGAAGGGCATGCGGATGGTCAGTCCCTTGGCCTGCACGCCGCCGGTGACCGGGACCGTCGATCCGATCTCGACTTCGATCCCCGCCGACTTCAGACCGCCGAGCAGGGGTTCGGGAAGCGGCGTCTTGGTGCCCTGGAAGACGAAGCCCTCCGGTGTGAGCTCGGCGGCGACACCGCCGACCTCGATGCCGGTGATGCTGCGCCGCACCTCGGAAACGGGTTCACCGCCCGGTGTCCGGGTCAGGTCGAGTTCGGTGCGGATCTTGCCGATGCGTAGCGCGTCGCCGATCATCAGGTTCTCGACGCTCGAGGCGGCCGACACGACGGCCTTATCCGCCTCCTTCAGGTTGATGACGCTCTTGGCCTGCAGGTGCATCAGCGAGAGTGCTCCCGGCTGGGCGCCACCGGCGTCGGCACTGGCGGCCGCGTCCCGGTCGCCGGCGGTGGTCTTGAGCCGGAACGGGCTGGTGCTGTCGCCCAGCGACGCCGACGGTGGGGATCCCCCGTTGGCGCTGGCCCGGACCGTCCACGGCCAGGACGGCGCGACGGGCAGCTCGGGGAAGGGAACCCCGTTGTAGGGCAACAGGTTCTGCAGCAGGCCGTAGACAAGGCCCGGCCCCTGTTCGCCGATCTCCGACGGGTACGGCGCCGACGCCAGCGACTCGGACTGGGCGGTGGCCGTCTCGACGTGCCCTTGGGCCAGCGCCCCGCCCGGATCGATGCGGTCGACGATGAACCCTCCGGTGGTGGAGATGCCGAGGTCGGCCGCCCCGGCCCGGGCCGACACCACCCAGTCGGGGAGGGCGGCCTGTGCCCCCGCGCCCATTGCCGTCACTCCCAACCCGGCGGCCAGCAGGGCCGTGGCACCGGCCGCCGCGGCCAGTCTCCCCGTCGTCGCTCGTACGTTCATGACTCTCCCCTTGCTCGTATGCGAGCTGTCAGTCGACGATGCGGAAACCCGGCCCGTCGGCCGAGCAGACGAACTTCTCCCCCAGCGGGAGCTCGAAGGCCGTCCCCGTCCAGCGCACCGGAACGGTGCACGGGTGCAGGGAGGCCCGCTTGGTTGAGTCCCGCGGCCAGGTGGTAGGCGGGATGAGCCCGCCGAGCGTCTCGTTGGACAGGGCGTACACGCCGTCGATCAGCTGCGCCGAGGTGGGCGCCTTCGGGTCGAGGTTGGCCGCTGCCTTCTCCACCAGTTTCATGGCTGCCCAGGCGGCCGAGCCGGAGTTGCCGACGACCTGGCCCGGCTGGAACTTGGTGACCGCCTGCCGGTACTCCTTGTTGATCCCGTCGATGTGCCACGGCCGCGACCAGGCGGTGGTGACCATGCCGTCGGCGTCCCGGCCGATGATCGAGGGCCACTGCGAGTCGTAGGTCACCCCGGGGGTGACGACGAGGGGGCTGTAGTTCTGCCGCTTGGCGCTGCGCAGGAGCCGCCCGTTGGTCTGCATGTCGCTGAGCAGGATGATCATGTCGGCGCCCGACTGGCGGGCCTGGAGCACCTCGGAGGTATAGTCGGGAGCGAACAGCGACACCCGGATGCTGGCCACCACCTGGAACCCCTTGGTCGGGGCCTGCTTCTTGATGACGTCGTTGTGGACCGAGCACAACGGCACCTCGGCGCACCAGAACACGGCGATCTTCCTGTTCGGCAGGTCGAGGGCCAGGACGTTGTTGATGTAGGCCTCGGACTCGCCGACCACGCTGGTCGGCTGGGCCAGGAACACCATCTCGCTCTCGGACTCGTCGGCGTAGGCGCCCGAGGACCCGAACAGCGGTACCCGCTTCTCCTCCAGGTACGGGCGGACGGCGCCGAGGGTGAGGGCGCCGTGGTGGGCCACGAAGGCCATCACCTTGTCCTCCTCGACCATCTTGCGCACGACGGCCTTGGCCCGGGCGGGGTCGTCACCGTCGTCACCCACGATGAGCTTGACCTGGTGGCAGCCCCGAAGGCCACCCTTGGCGTTCACGGAGGCGACCCAGGCCTTGGCCGCCGGGGTCATCGCCCCGAACAGCGCGCCGAGGGGACCGGTGGTCGTGCCCCAGCTGCCGATGGTGACCGGCGCGCAGGAACCTGCGGCCGGTGAGGCCGGGGCGCCGGGCAATGAACCGCCGCCGGGCGCGGGGGCGCCGGTCTGCTCGGCACCACCCGCCGCCGGAGCGGAGCCGCCCGTCGAACCCGACGAGCCGCTTCCCGTGGCGGCCGGCGCGGAACCGCCGCTGCCCGAAGGCGTAGCGCTCTTGGCCGACGACGGCGCGCCGGACTTGGCGGCCGCCGGTTTGGTGGAGGACGACGCGGCCGGCTTGGCGCCGGCGGCCGGTGCCGCCGCGGCCGGAGCCTCACCCGCCGGTGCGGGCGTGGCGGCCTCGGCCGGAGCCTCGACGGCCGGTGCCGATTCGGCGCTCCCGGCGCCGGTGCTCGGCGCCGCCTGTTCCTCGGTGGCGGGCTCAGCCGCCGCCGACTCTCCCGTGGCGTCCTTGTTGTCGGCGCTGCTGCCGCAGCCCGCCACCGACAGCACGCCGGCCGTGGCCAGCGCGACCCAACGTGCCCAGATACGTGTGCTCATGGCCGTTCTCCCCCTGTGCTTCATCCCACTCGTCCCCGACGCCACGCCGACCAGGTGGTGACCCCCTCGGCGTTGGCGAGCTTCCGCAAGCTGACCACCCGGCTCGTCCGGGCCCGCCGCCAGCCGAACACGGCGCCGGCGGCCACTGCTCCCCACATGACCCGCTTCCTCATGTCTCCGCCTTCACCGGGTCGGGCGGGCTCGGCTCGGGCCGGCGCTCCCGCCGGCGGATCCCGGCCCGCAGCCCGTTGCTGCGGAGGTTGTCACCGGCCAGCTGGCCTTCGGAGACGATGCGGCTGTCCCAGAAGCGCCGGAAGCCGATCAGGCCCCGGTCCCGCACGTGATACGCCGGGTTCGGCGGCTCGGCCCGGTGCATCATCAGGCCGCAGTCCTGGATGGCGGTCGACCAGTTCCCCATGCCGGCGGCGAAGCCGATCGCCTTCTCCGCCAAAGGACCCACCACCGGCACGCGCATCCTCGGGACCAGCGTGATGTCGAGGACGTAGTGCGAGTGGGCGTCGATGGGCGTCCAGGAGGCGATGATGTTGCCCAGGATCCCGGGGCGGTCGGCGAACCGGACCAGGTGCAGCGACGCACCCCAGCACGTCGACAGGATGTCGTTGGTCACCGGCGTGAGCAGGTTGACCATCTCACCCCGCTGGAACCGCCGCTTCAGGTTCTCGACGCCCAGCCAGGGCCGGCGGTTGTAGATGGCATTGCGCATCCGCATGACCGTGGGCGACTCGGACTCGATGATCGTGTCGCCCCACTCAGCCGTGTCGTGCGCCACCGCGAAGTGCATCCCGTCGCACAGGTTCTCCCCGAACCACTTGGCGGGGAAGGGCAGGTGCCACCGGTGGTGGGCGAAGGTCACGTCCTCGGGGTCGAACCCCGCCTCGGCCAGGATGTCGGGGAACTCGAAGTCGGGCTCCCCCGCCCCGTTCCACAGGAAGATCGTGCCGTAGCGCTCCACCACCCGGTAGGTGGGGAGGCAGATCCCTTCCCGCAGCTTGTCCTGGCCGGGCTGGGCGGCCAGGAGGCCGTCACCGGCGTAGCGCCAGCCGTGGAAGGGACATTTGACGGTGTCGCCCATCACCTCGCCCCCGTAGCCCAGGTGGGAGCCGAGGTGGGGGCAGTGGGCGGCCTGGCAGTGGAGGGTGCCGTTGTCCTCCCGCCACAGGACGATGTCCCGCTCGAGAATCTTGTGGGGGATGACACGGCCGGGCTTCACATCGCCCGACCAGGCGATGTTCCACCACGACCGCGGGTAGGCGGCGTTCAGGGCCGCGTAATCGTTCACGTCACGATCTCCCCGATGAGTGCCCCGACCTCGTAGATCTGGCCGGCTTCGCCCGTCGCCACGAGGGTGCCGGCGGCCGGCGCCTCGAGCTCGGACTCGACCTTATCGGTCTCGATGAGCGCAATCACGTCGCCGGGCTGGACGGCCGCGCCGGGGGCCACCCGCCACTCGAGCAGCGTGGCCTCGGTGGTGGTCATGCCCAGCCGGGGAATCCGCAACGGTGCGCTCATTCCTGCCCGCAGGCCTTCCGGCAGGCGGCCGCCACGGCGGAGGCCGAGGGGAGATGGGCCCGTTCGAGCCCCTGGGCGTAGGGGACGGGTGTGTCGGCGCCCGTGACCCGCAGGACGGGGGCGAGCAGCTGGCCCCACAGCTCCTGCTGCACGACGGCGGCGATCTCGGCGCCGAGGCCGCAGCGGCCCACCGCCTGGTGGACGACGACGGCCCGCCGGGTCCGGCCCACCGACTCCAGCACCGCCCGGGTGTCGAGCGGGGCCAGGGTGCGCAGGTCGAGGACCTCGACGGAGATCTCGCCTTCCAGCTTGGCGGCGGCCTTGAGCGCGTCGTGGACCTGGCGCCCGTAGGTGATGACGGTCACGTCGGTGCCGGGCCGCTTCACCTCGGCCGTCCCCAGCGGGATGCGGTAGAGCTCGAGCGGCACCTCCCCCTCCGTGCCGTAGAGGGCGGCCATCTCGACGAAGACGCAGGGGTCGTCGTCGGCGACGCAGGCGGCCAGCAGGCCCTTGGCGTCGGCCGGCGTGGACGGGACGACCACCTTGAGGCCGGGGGTGTGGACCAGCCATGCCTCCAGCATCTGCGAGTGCTGAGCGCCCATCTGCAGGCCGCCGGTGGCGGTCCCCCGCACGGTGAGCGGCACCGGCGTGCGGCCCCCGGACATGTAGCGCAGCTTGGCGGCGTGGTTGACCAGCTGGTCGAGGCACACCGCGTAGAAGTCCATGATCATGATCTCGGCGATGGGCCGGCGGCCGGCCAGGGCGGCACCGATGGCGGCGCCGATGATGGCCTGCTCGGAGATCGGCGTCTCCCGGACCCGTTCGCGGCCGAACTTGGTCGACAGGCCGCGGGTCACCTGCATGACGCCGCCGGCGGGGTCGACGATGTCCTCACCGAGGAGGAAGACGCGCTCGTCCTCCTCGAGGAGCTGGGCCAGCGTCTGGTTGATGGCCTTGGCCATCCGCAGCTTGGTGGTGGCGGGGGGATCGGTTACCAGCGTCACGACACACCTGCCCAGACATCGGTGTACAGGTCGGAGAGTTCGGGGTCGGGGGCCGCCTGGGCCGCAGTCAGCGCCTCGGCCACCTCGGCTGCGAAGCCGGCCTCGGCGGCGTCGAGGTCGCCGGCTTCGGCCAGGCCGGCGGCCAGCACGACGGCCCGGAGCGCGTCGACCGGGTCGGCAGCGGCCCGCCGGGCCAGCTCCTCGGCGTCCATGTAGCCCATCTGGTCGCCGTAGAAGTGGCCCATGAACCGGTAGGTCCGGCAGTCGAGCAGGGTCGGGCCGCCCCCGTCCCGGGCCCGCGTCACGGCGTCGGTGACCGCCTGCCACACCGCTTCGCCGTCGTTGCCGTCGACGGCCAGGCCGGGGATCCCGTAGGCGGCGCCCCGTTCGGCGATCTCGACCCGCTGGGTCTCCAGGCGGGGGGTGAACTCGCCGTACTCGTTGTTCTGGCACAGGAACACCACCGGCAGGTCCCAGACGGCGGCCAGGTTGAGGGCTTCGTGGAAGGCGCCGATGTTGGTGGCGCCGTCACCGAAGCTGGCCAGGCACACCCGGTCGCTGCCCTCCAGGCGGGCGCCCAAGGCGAGGCCGGCGGCGATGGGCAGGCCGGCGCCGACGATCCCGGTGGTAACCATGACCCCGACGGAGGGGTCGGCCACGTGCATGGGCCCGCCCTTGCCGCCGCACGACCCGGTCCGCTTGCCGAACAGCTCGGCGATCAGCTCACCGAGGGGGACCCCCTTGGCCAACTGGTCGTGGATCCCCCGGTAGGTGGTGACCAGGTAGTCGTCGTCGCGCAGGGCGGCGGTGGCGGCCGCCGCCAGCACCTCCTGCCCGCGGGGCGAGTAGTAGAAGCCGGTCCAAGCGCCCGTGTTGAGGAGGCCGCGCAGCGCCTCGTCGGTGGCGCGGATGCGCGCCGCGCATCGCCAGATCGCGAGCAGCGGTGCCGCCCTCCCCGAAGTGCCCACCCGCTCATTCCCCCCGTTCGGAGTAACTGATGGATCAATTTATAGTTCAGTGCCGGAACGATCAACAAGCGCTGGCCTGACCAGCGGGCTCAGGACCTCCCGGTGCGGCTCAGCGCCGCCTCCCCGGAGGGGACGAACAACGTGCCGACAGCCAGCCGCTCGAAGCTGGAGATGGCCTCGCGGTGAGGGCGCGGCGTGCGCACCGTCGCCCCGAAGGAAGAGAAGCCCGTGACCACGGCCACCAGCAGGTTGACCACCGAGTCCGGATCGACGCCGGGGGCGAGATGGTCGGCCGACTCCCACACCACCCGGCGGAAGAAACGGTAGGGCCGCTGGGCGTCGTCGCCGAGGGCGGCCCTGATCTCGGGGTGCCGCTGGATCTCGATCGGCGCCACGGCGCTGAAGCTGGCCAGGGAAGGATCGGCGGCGTGCATCTCGACACACAGGTCGAGGACGGCCTTGAGTCGCTCCGCCATCCCCGAGGGGCCGATCACGACCTTCTCGAACTCGGTGAAAACCGAGTCCATCACCTCGTGGTAGACGCTGACGAAGAGGTCCTGCTTGGAGGGGAAGTACCGGTAGATGGCCCCCGCCGTCACCCCGGCGGCCGCGCCGATGTCCTTGTTGGTGGTGACGTCGTAGCCCGACGCCCCGAAGCAGGTCCGGGCCGCGGCCAGGATCCGGCGGCTGGTGTCGGTGTCGTCGAGCATGGCCGGGTGCAGCGACGCCTTGCGCCGCTTCCGGGCGGGGGCGGCGGCGCCTTCCCCGGCCGGCACCAGCAGCGTGCCGTCGATGAGGCGCCCGAAGCTCCGGATGGCCATGCCGTGCGCCTCGACCGTCCGGCTGATGGCGCCGAACTGGCTGAAGCCGGTTGACATGGCCACGAGCAGGTTGACCACGGACGCGGGATCCACGTCGGGCTCGAGGTCGTCCGCGGCGCTGTCCACCAGCCGGTCGAAGAAGTCGTAGACGGCCAGGGCATCCTGCCCCAGGGCCCGGCGGAGTTCGGGGTGACGCCGGATCTCGATCGGGGCGATGGCGGTGAAGGTGGCCAGCGTGCGGTCGTCGACGTGCATGTCGGCGGCCACGTCGAGAACGGCTTTGATCTTGTCGGCCAGGCCGGTGTGGGCATCGACGACGGCCTCGAAGCGGGCGAAGGTGGTGCGCTGCATCTCGCGGAAGACGGCACCGAAGAGATCCTGCTTCGAAGGGAAGTAGTGGTAGATGGCCGCTTGTGTGATGCCCGCCGCGGTCGCGATCTCCTTGTTGGTGGTGCCGTCGTAACCGCAGCGGCCGAAGCAGTCCCGCGCCGCCGCCAGGATCCGCCGGCGGGTCTCGGCGCTGTCGGTGGCCTGGGGCCGACCCTTCCTGGCCTCACGCGCCACCACGGGCCCCACCCTAATTCACCCCGTCCTGGGCCCCGGACAGCCCGGCGGCCTGCTGCCCGGCGGTGCGGCCGAACACCAGGCAGTTGGCCAGGGAGTTGCCGCTGCCCACGTACACGTCGCCGAGGACCCCTCCGGTGCACTCGCCGGCGGCGTACAGCCCGGGGATGGGTGTGCCGCTGCGGTCCAGGACCCGGGCGT
>WUUC01082857.1_pt1 | contig 12672 bp, 15 predicted proteins | sample 6278441 | NCBI WGS metagenome assembly WUUC01 (sample SAMN13675441, study PRJNA597444) | soil metagenome | isolation source: soil | place: USA: Washington | collected 2017-10 | reverse complement strand
TCACCTCGATCGCCGAGCAGACCAACCTGCTGGCGCTGAACGCCACCATCGAGGCGGCCCGGGCCGGGGAGGCCGGGAAGGGCTTCGCGGTGGTCGCCAACGAGGTCAAGGACCTGGCCCAGGAGACCGCCCGGGCCACCGAGGACATCGCCCGGCGGGTGGAGACGATCCAGGGCGACACCACCGGGGCGGTGGAGGCGATCGGGCAGATCTCGGCGATCATCGCCCAGATCAACGACTTCCAGGTGACGATCGCGAGCGCGGTGGAGGAGCAGACCGCCACCACCAACGAGATGAACCGCAACGTCAGCGAGGCGGCCACCGGCTCCACCCAGATCGCGGAGAACATCACCGGGGTGGCCCAGGCCGCGGCCACCACCACCGCCGGGGTCACCGAGTCCCAGCGCTCGGTGGACGAGCTGGCCCGGATGGCCGCCGAGCTGCGCACCCTGGTCGGCCAGTTCCGCTACTGAGAGGTCCCGAGAACCACCACGACCGGGCTGAGACGTCCCGAGAGCCACCACCCGAGGCCGCCGGACGGGTGCTGATACCACCCGTTCGGCCGATCCAGGAGCCGCCGCCCGATGCCACCCTGGGAGCGTCACCGCACCCGGGGAGGGCCGATGTACAGCCTGGTCAGCGCACCTGTGCTCGGCTTCGACCTGGCCCGGCTGCCGGGCGGCGGCCGGGTCGCCGAGGTGCTCGTCCGCGCCCTGCTCGTGGGGCCGGAGGAGCTGCCGGTTCTGGAATCGGTGTACGACGACAGTCCTGAGCGGGCCGCCGCCTGGCTCGACGTGGCGCGGGCGGAGCCGAGCACCGGGGCCCTGCAGGCGGCCATGGACGAGGCGAGACGTCTCGCCTCGGTCGACGACGAGGGAGCGGTCGCGGCCGCAGCGGTGCTCCAGCGGACGTCCATCGGGACCCTCGAGCGGCTGCTGGCCTGCATCCGCCACGATGTCTTCGACTGGACGTGGGAGCAGGCGGGTGGGCTGCGCCTGCAGCGCGAGGAGGCCGTACATGCCGTTGCCGTCGTCTGCGACGCGGCGGCGGCATCGTACGCCGAGGAGCACCTGACGCCGGAGGTACGCCGGCGGCTCACCGCCCCGTGGGTCGCCGCGCAGCGGCGGCTGCCGGAGGGGCTGCCCGAGCTCGGTCCCCAGCGGGCGGCCCTGGAGGCCCTGCTCCAGCGGGTGGCGCGCCTGTCGGGACCTCAGCTGGTCCGGCTCGCCCGGGCGAGCGACCGGTCGCGGGTGTCCGGCCTGCCCTGGTCCCGGGCGATTCACGACGCCAGCTGGGCCGTCTTCCTGAGTGACCGGGTGCGGCCGGCGGCGGTCGCCCAGCTCCTCCTGGTGCAGGCGGTCCGCGACGCCGGGATCAGCGTGGAGCACCTGGCCCTGGGGGCGTGGAACCTCCTCAGCGGCTGCACCCACGCGCTCGTGGTCCGGGACGTGATCGGCGCGGAGATCGGCCGCTGGCTGCTGGCGCCGGCCGTGGAAGCGCTGGGCCCCTTCGGCTGAAATCCCCTCCCGACGATGTCCACCCACGGCAGGTAGGTCGCCGAGAACAGCTGTCGCCGAGAACAGCTAAGGCCCGCCCTGCTGCGGCCGATGGGGCAGCTACCGGACCCCCGCCCGGTAGCCGGCGCGCACCCGCCCGTCCGCTCCACCCTTCCACCCAAGGCGGTGCCTTGACTCCGATCTCGGTCCTGGTGGTCGACGACTCGGTTGTCGTACGGCGAATCGTCACCTCGGCCCTGGACGAGGCACCGGACATCCGCGTCGTCGGAACGGCGCCGAACGGCAAGGTCGCCCTCGCCAAGCTCGACCAGCTGGCACCCGACCTGGTGACGATGGACATCGAGATGCCGGTCCTGGACGGCATCTCGACCGTGCGCGCCCTGCGCAGGACCCATCCCAAGGTGCCGGTCATCATGTTCAGCACGCTGACCGAGAAGGGCGCGTCGGCGACGTTGGAGGCGTTGAGCGCCGGCGCCACCGACTACGTCACCAAGCCGGCGAACGTCGGCAGCGTCACCGAGTCCGTCGCCAGCATCCAGCGCGAGCTGCTTCCCAAGATCCGCGCCCTGTGCGGCCGGTCGCCGGCGGGCCTCAGGGCCCCGGCGCCGGCGGCGCCGGCCCGCGCCGTCGCGGTAGAGGCGAGGGCACGGTCGACACCGCCACGGAAGGTGGACCTGCTCGCGGTGGGTTGCTCCACCGGCGGGCCGGAGGCGCTCGCGGCCGTCCTCATGGGCCTGCCGGCCGCGCTGCCGGTTCCGGTGGTGGTCGTGCAGCACATGCCGCAGCTGTTCACCCGGCTGTTCGCCGAACGACTCGACCGGACCTGCGCGCTGGCGGTGTGCGAAGCCACGAGCGGGCAGGCACTCGCCGCCGGGCACGTCTACATCGCGCCGGGGGACTTCCACCTCGAGGTCAAGCGTGCCGGGACCGCGGTCACCACCCGGCTGCAGCAGGGCCCGCCCGAGAACTTCTGCCGCCCCGCGGTGGATGTGTTGTTCCGCTCGGTCGCCCAGGTGTACGGCGGCGCGGCGCTCGCCGTCGTCCTGACCGGCATGGGCGCGGACGGCCGCCGCGGTGCCGAGGAGCTCCGGGAGAAGGGTGCCCGGGTGTTCGTGCAGGACGAGGCGACCTCGGTCGTCTGGGGCATGCCCGGCGCTATCGCCACGGCGGGTCTCGCTGACGAGATCCTGCCGCTGCCGGCGGTCGCCAAGCAGATCCTCGCCGCGGTCGCCGTCCAGCGGCCCCTCGCCGGCGCGGGTGCGAGGTGATCCCGTGCCGCTGACATCGACGACGTTCGACTACGTGCGCCAACTGGTGCACCGGGACGCCGCCATCGTCCTCGACCCGGGCAAGGAGTACCTCGTCGAGGCCCGGTTGTTGCCGCTCGCGCGGGAGGCCGGGATCACCTCCGTCGCCGACTACGTGGAGTCGGTACGCCGCAGCAACGATCGGCGCGCCCAGCAACGCATCGTCGATGCGCTGACCACGAACGAGACGTCGTGGTTGCGCGACGGCGAGCCGTTCGAGGCTCTCGTCAGCGACGTCGTGCCGCAGGTCATGGCCGTGTCGCGGTCCGATCGGACGCTACGGATCTGGTCGGCCGCCTGTTCCAGTGGACAGGAGCCCTACGGCATCGCGATGGTGCTCGGCGACCAGTTGCAGTCCGCCGGATGGCGGCTCGACATCCTGGCCACTGATATCTCCGAGGAGATGGTCGAGCGGGCGCAGGCCGGCCTCTACTCGCAGCTCGAGGTGAACCGCGGCCTGCCGGCGCCGATGCTGGTCCGGCACTTCAGCCGGGTTGGCACGTCGTGGCGCGTCAACGAGGACATCCGGAAGGTCGTCACGTTCCGCAGGATGAACCTGGCTACGCCCTTCGGGAAGTTGCCGACCTTCGACGTGGTGTTCCTCCGCAACGTCCTCATCTACTTCGACGCAGCGACGAAACGCTCGATCCTCCAACGCGTGCGCGCGACCATGCGCCCTGAGGGATTCCTCTTCCTGGGCGGCGCCGAGACCACGCTGGGCATCGACGACGGATGGGAACGGGTGAGGGTCGGCCGATCGTACGCGCATCGCCCACGTGCCGCCGTGCGCGCTGGAAACGGAGTGACGAGTGTCCGTTGACCGGTCGTGCCGTCTCAGCCCCACCGCAACCGAAGGAGAGGTGCGCCCGTGCGTGCACTCGTGATCGACGACTCCCGCGCGATGCGTCAGATCCTCGCGCGCATCATGAAGGGCGCCGGATACGAGATCGCCGAGGCCGGCAACGGCAAGGAGGCGCTGGAGGTCCTGGAGTCGGGGCCGCTGCCGGACATCGCGCTCGTCGACTGGAACATGCCGGAGATGAACGGCCTCGAGTTCGTCACCGCGGTACGTGCCCGCGACGAATGGCGCTCCATGTCGATGATGATGGTGACGACCGAGAGCGAACAGGGACAGATCGTGCGCGCGCTTGCTGCCGGCGCGCACGAGTACCTCATCAAGCCGTTCACTCCCGACGCGATCTTCGACAAGCTCCACATCCTCGGGTTGAGCACGGAGGCGTCGGTATGACCGACACGGCGACACTCTCTCTCGACGACGTTGTAGAGATCGCCTCAGAGGTGTGGTCGTCCTACCTCGGCGAGGAGGGTGGGCTCCAGCAGCACCCCGTCGACCTGAACCTGGCCATGGGCGACCTGGTCGCCGCCAGTGTGTCGATCACCGGGGCCTGGTCGGGCTACGTCGTCGTCGAGACCTCGCTGCCCGCGGCCCGCCGCACCGCAGGGGCGCTGCTCGCCCTTCCCGACGAGGAGCTGAACGACTCGGACGTCGCCGACGCGATCGGCGAGATCGCGAACGTGGTGGGTGGGAACATCAAGAGCCTCACGCCACCACCGAGCACGCTGTCCCTCCCGATCGTGTCCTGGGGAGGCTCCGCGATGTTGGCCTGGCCCGATGCGGAGGACCTCGTGCGCGCCGACTTGTCCTGGCAGGGGGAACCGATCACCATCACCGTGTATACCGCACGAAACGGCTCGGACGGGTCATCCGCGCCGACACGGGGGAATGCGTCATGAAGGTACTGATCGCCGACGACAGCAAGGTCATGCGGCAGATCGTCACGCGCACCTGGCGGCAGGCCGGCTTCTCCGGCCTCGACCTGGTCGAGGCCAGCAACGGCCGGGAGGCCCTCGACATCGTGCAGGCGGAAGCGCCGGACCTGGTCCTCTCCGACTGGAACATGCCCGAGATGACCGGAATCGAGCTGCTCCAGAACCTGCGGGGCACGGGCAGCGCCGTGCCGTTCGGCTTCGTGACTTCCGAGGGCTCCCCGGAGATGCGGGAGCGCGCGGAGTCGGCCGGGGCCCTGTTCCTCATCGCGAAGCCGTTCACCGCTGAGAGCTTCCGCGAGGTGCTCGAGCCGGTCCTCGGCTGAACCGCCCGTTACCTCTTCAGGAGCCAGTCGTGACCACGACCACACTGCCGTCGCCCAAGGACGTCCGCGACATGATCGAGGGCCTGCTCGGGCGCGGTGTGACCGTCCAGCCGTGCTCGCCGCTGGAGACCGACAAGCCGCACAGCGTGGCCGTGTACGTCGACGACAACCTGAACACGGCGGCGGTCGGAGTCCTGGACCTCCCGCTGTCGGCCTACACCGGCGCCGCCATCGGCCTCGTCCCGCCCGGCGCCGCGGAGGCGGCGGTCGAGGACGGCGTCCTGCCGGGCTCGGTCCGCGCGAACCTCGACGAGGTGCTGAACGTGCTCTCCGCCCTGTTCAACACGCCCGGTGCCCGGCACCTGCGGCTCTACGCCACCTACGCGCCCGGCGAGCCGCCGCCGACCGACATCTCCGGCATCGTCCGCGCGCTCGGCCGGCGACTCGACCTGACCGTGAGCGTCTCGGGGTACGGCGAGGGCCGATTCGCCCTGGTGCTGGCCTGAAGCTCGAGGTCGGGCCGGTCGCTCGACTGTCAGGTGTCAGCCGACCGCCTCGAGCCGCTATTCCTGGTCGCGGGAGGACTGGGTGACGGTCGGGGTCGACGCGGCGCCGGAGTTGGACGAGCCGCCGCGCAGGCGGGAGGCGAGCGCGTCGACCGCGGCCTCCGATGGTGTCGCAGACGCCTGGTTCGCCTGCTGCAGCTCGACGTAGACCTCTTCGCGGTGCACCTGCACCTCACGCGGCGCCTTGATGCCCACGCGGACCACGTCACCGCGCACCTCCAGCACCGTGACGACGATGTCGTGACCGACCATGACGCTCTCACCGGAGCGACGACTCAGGACGAGCACTGGCAATCCTTCCGTGGGGGGCCAGGCCGAGCCTCCTCGGGCAGCTTAACGGTGCAGCGGTGTGCGAAGTGGCAGCCGGGAGTCGGCGAGTACGACCTGCTTCGCCTCCAGCGTGGTGTGGTTGACCACCACCGGGGCGAGCAGATTGGCCGTCGCGTCCTCGGGTCGCTCTCCTACGGTGACGATGACCAGGAGGACGGCGTCGTCAGCGCTCGTCAAGTTCAACCGCTCAGCGATGTCGTTGTCGATCTCTGGTGCGTAGTCCGGGAAGAACGGCGCCGGGGGCACGACGAGAAACCTGATGTCGGGGTCCTCGAGGGACTGCAGGCTGAAGAGCATCGCCGACTCGTCCAACCGCACAAGCCCGAAGCGGCGCAGATCGGGGAAGCCCGGCAGCGTGTCAATGAGTTCGATCGCCGGTACGTCCGTCTCTGTCATGACCGCCGTCATGCCTTGCCTCCCGATTCCCGAGCGTCGCTGCGCAGTGAGCGTGCTGTTCAGCGGACGAAGTCGAGGAGCGAGGGCTGAACGACCCGCGCCGTCGCGCCGAGGGCGCCCTGGTAGGCGGCCTCCTGCATCTGCAGTTCCATGATCGTCTTCGGGAGATCGATGTCCTCCACCTCGGACAGGTTGTTCTTCATCGTGAGCACCCGGTCGTCCGCGGCCTGCCGCATCTGATCGATGCGGTTGAATCGCGCACCGACATCGGCCAGGCGGCTCTGGATCGTCGCCATCGCCGCGTCGAGCCGGTCGAGATCGCCACTCAGCTGGTCAGGAGCGGTCATGACGTTGTTCGCGATGTCCGACAGCACGGTGAACACCGACGTGGGACCCGTGCCGAACACCGAGTTCCCGCTCAGGTCGACCTGGATGCGGGCGTCGTCACCTACGGTACGCAGCACCGGGTTCGAGTCGCCCTGGAAGACGCCCGCGGCGTCGTACGCCGTGGAGGAGGTCGTGGTCCCGCCGAAGACCGGACGGTCGAGGTAGCGCGTGTTGGCCACGCTCAGCAGGTTCGCCCGCAGGGCCTCGACCTCCCGGGCGATGGACTCGCGCGCCCCCGGCGCGGCCGCGCCGCCGGCCGACATGCCCTGCAGCGTCAGGTCGCGGACGCGACGGACGGCGGTCAACGAGCCGGTCAGCGCCTCGTCGATCGTGCCGAGCCACCCCAGGCCGTCCTGCGCGTTGCGGGCGTACTGCTCGGTGGTGCGGATCTCGCTGCGCAGCCGCAGCGCGGCGACACTGCCCGTCGGGGAGTCCGAGGGGCGGGAGATGCTGCGACCGCTGGACAGCTGCCCCTGCAGCCGGCCCAGCCGGTCCATGTTGTGCTGCAGGTTCTGCAGTGCCCGGGAGCCGATCGAACGGTGCGTCACGCGATAGCCGACGGACATGGACTACCTCCCCACCAGACCGGTGCGGTTGATCAGCGTGTCGAGCGCCTGGTCGATCGAACTCATCACGCGGGCAGCTCCCTCGTAGGCGCGCTGGAAGGTGAGCATGTTGACCATCTCCTCGTCGAGGTCGACGCCGGACTGGGCGTCCCGCGACGCGTCCACCTTGGCCGTGACGTCGCCCTGGATCTGCGAACGGCGGGCGGCGGTCTGGGTGTCCACGCCCAGATCCACGACGAGCTGACGGTAGAAGCCGTCTGGGCCGTTCGGATCGACCGCCAGAGCGGCCACCTGGTCGGCCCGGCTGCCGTCGCGGGCACCGGCCGGGAACGCCGAGGCGCCCAACTGCTCGGGCGTCGCCACCGCCACTGTGATCGAGGCGGCCGTCGTACCGGTGAAGAAGTCCCGGTTGTCGACGCCGTCCATGCCGAAGCCGGTCCGGTGGACGGTGTTGACCCGGGTAGCCAGATCGGCGGCGAAGCCGTCGAGCCGGGTGGCGTATCCGGGCACGGTGCTGTTCAAGGAATCCAGATGACCGGCCGCCTGGCCGGCGGTGACCGTGGCCGGGTAGCCGTCCTTCTTCCACTCGATGACGACCTGCTGGGGTGGCGTCGCCATCGTCTGGTCGAAGACGTCCGCCCCCGCGACCTGGAGCTCCACGGACACCGACCCCCGGACCAGGGCGGTGCCACCCACGTAGACGTCCAGCACACCGTCCTCCCCGCCCCTGGTGGTGGCACCGACCAGATCGGCGAGCCGCATGACGAGCAGGTCGCGCCGGTCGGCCAACTCGTTGGAGGGGATGTCAGCCTGGCTGTCCCGCCGGATGGCGAGGTTCAGCTCGGCGATGTTCCTGGCGGCGGTGTTGACCTCGTCCACCACGGTCCGTAGCTGCGTGCGGGTCGCCGTCCACTGCCTGTCCAGGGCATCGTGCGCCTGGTGGAGGCTGTCGGTGAGCGTGCTCGCCCGCTGCAGCAGCTGGCTGCGGGCGGCGGTGTCACCCGGCCGGTTCGCCACGTCGTGCCAGCCGTTCCAGAACTCCGACAGCTGCGCCTGCAGACCCGTGTCCCCCGGTTCGGCGAGCACGTCCTCGATGCCCGCGAGCGCGTCACTGCGCACCGACAGGAAGTGGCCCTTGGCGTGCTCGGTCTGTCCCCTGCTCTCCAGGAACGCGTCCCGCAGTCGCTGCATGTCGGCCACGGTGACGCCGCCACCGGCGCCTTCGTACGTCGAGAAGAACGCCGGAGTCGCGGGAGCCCCGATCGCCTCGAGGTTCAGCCGCTGACGGCTGTATCCCTCTGTGTTGGCGTTGGCGATGTTCTGCCCGGTCAGGTCGAGGCCGCGGCGGTGGGTGTAGAGCGCGCTCAGCGCCGTGGACAATCCGGAGAAGGTGCTCATCACATGGCCTCGTCGACGATGCGCGCGTACGTGCCGGCGGTCGCCGGCGCGCCACGAGGGGTGTAGGTCTCGGTGCCGTGCGAAAGGGAGAGCAGCGCGTCGCGGGCCGCCCGCTGACCGGAGGTGATCAGTTCCCGGTTCGCATGCGCCATCGCCTGGATCTCCGCCGTCGCGGTGAGGAACGCCTGGCGGTGGTCGAGCAGCAGGGTGCGCCACGGCTCGTCAGTGGCCTCGGCGAGCACCCGCAGACTGGGATTCGGTGGCAGCCCCATCTCGATGGCCGCCTCGTCGACCTGCACCGAACGCAGCAGCTCGGCGCGCCGGATCTCCCCCAGCACCACCTCGACCTCGTGGGTGGCGCGGGCGAGCCAGCGGCTACGTCCCGAGGCGAGCAGCAACTGCTCCTCCTCCAGCTTGAACAGCAGAAGCTCGAGCAGCTCGCGCTCGCGCCACAGGGTGCTCGACACCTCTGCCAGTCCCATCTCGGTTCCGTCCCTCCCGCCGGGTACGCCGTACCGCGCCGGAGCGCCGGGTTCGCCGTCACCGGCTTCATCGGCGCGCCCGGGCGGCACCTGAGCGTCATCGGACGGTAAACGTCAGGAGTCCATCGGCCGCCGGGGCGCAAACCTTGAACCGCGGGCCGGTTTCCGGGCGGCACACCCCCCGGGGGGACTGGTCCCGACGGTGCCCCGGGACGGCCGGAGCGGACCGGTCGCCTGGTCCTTCCGGACCATTTCCGGGCCATCGTCACCCGTTCGGCTCAACCCCGGTGGTGGACGCGCCGAGACCGCGCACATGAGCTCGCAGAACCCCTCCAACGACGAAGCACGCGAAGAAGCGCTCGTCACCTCGCACCTGCCGCTCGTCGGCTACCTCGTCTCCGAGATCCTCGGCCGCTTGCCGTCCCATGTGAGCCGGGACGAGTTGATGTCTGCCGGTATGTCCGCTCTCGCCCATGCCGCCCGCGCGTACGACGGCCGCCGCGGCGTGCCGTTCGGTCGGTTCGCCTCCACCCGCATCCGCGGTGCCCTCATCGACGAGCTGCGCAGCTCGGACTGGGCGAGCCGGTCGGTGCGCGTGCGCGCCCGCCGGCGGGACGCCGCCGAGGAGAAGCTGACCTCGCTGCTGGGCCGCACGCCCGCCGCGGCCGAGCTGGCCGGCTTCCTCGGCGTCCCGGTGACCGAACTCGGCGCCGTCGAAGAGGACGTGCAGCGGGCCGTGGTGCTGAGCCTGCAGGGTTTCGGCGACTCGCCGCTGGACGACCAGGTGTCCCGCCGGGAGCCGGCCCCCGAGGAGGTCGTGCTGCACCGGGAGCAGATCGGCTACCTGCTCGACGCGCTCGCCGAGCTGCCTCAGCGGCTCCGCCAGGTCGTCGACTGGTACTTCTTCGACGAGCGTCCGATGGCGGAGATCGCCGCCGACCTCGGTGTCAGCGAGTCCCGCGTGTCCCAGATGCGCGGTGAGGCGCTTTCGCTGCTGCGCGACGGGATCAACGCCGCGCTCGAGCCGTCGCTGGTCAGCGAGCCGGCCCGGCCGGACGGCTGCGCCGCCCGGCGGCGGGAGGCCTACTTCGCCTCGGTGGCGGCCCGCAGCGCGTACGGCGCGCGCATCGCCGCCGGCGACGTCGAGTCCCGCTACGCCCGCACCCGGACGGTCGCCTGACCGTCCCACAGTCTTGCGGCCCGGCCGGGACACGCCCTCGTTCGAGCCTCAAGTCGGTCCCGACCGGGGCCGATACCCAGCACGATCCGGTCCACGGATGGACCGGGCTCGGACCCGAATCTAGGAGGGAACCACCATGGGTCTCCGTATCAACCAGAACATCGCGGCCATGAACTCCTACCGGAACCTGTCGGTGACGGAAGGACAGATGGGCAAGTCGCTGGAGAAGCTGTCCAGCGGTTTCCGGATCAACCGGGCGGCCGACGACGCGGCCGGCCTGTCCATCTCGGAGGGCCTGCGCGCCCAGGTCGGCGGCCTCAAGGTCGCCGTCCGCAACGCGCAGGACGGCATCTCCGTCGTGCAGACCGCTGAAGGTGCGCTCACCGAGACGCACGCCATTCTTCAGCGCATGCGCGACCTGGCCGTGCAGTCCGCGAACACCGGCTCGCAGGACCCGACCGCGGTCGCGGCTGCGCAGCAGGAGGTCGACCAGCTGCTGTCCGAGATCGACCGGATCGGCAACACCACCAAGTTCGGTGGGGCCAGCTTGCTCGACGGCACGTTCGGCACCGGCGCGACCCGCCTGGCGGCCTACGTCAAGCTGGACGCGGACGCCGACACCGTCACGGGTGGCAACCAGGCCGGTGTGGCGCAGGCTGCCGGCACGGTGGACACCAAGTTCAACCTGAACGTCACGGTCAAGGACGCCACCGGCACCTTCGGCGCGGTCGCCGGCACGGACATCACCGTCGTCCGCCCGGCCTCCGGCGGTTACACCACCGCGGCTAGCTACCAGGCGGCAATCCAGGCCGGCCTCGACGCGGAGTTCGCGGGCGGCAACGCCGCCGGCAAGATCAAGGCGAACGTGGCCGACCAGGGCAACGGGTACTGGAAGGTCGAGTTCACCAACACCGACGGTGGCTCGATCACGGCGAACACGGCCACCACCGCGGGCGACGACATGCTCTCCGAGCTGGGCCTGACCAACGGCGACACCGTCGCCGCGTCGAGCGCGACCGGTGGCGTGTTCCAGGTCGGGGCGAACAGCAGCGTGGCCGAGAAGATCACCGTCGGCGTGAACGACATGCGGGGGAGCGCCCTCGGTGTCTCGGGGCTCGCCCTGAGCAGCAGCACCGCGCTCGCCACGATCGACACGGCGATCCAGAAGGTCTCGACCCAGCGCGCGAACCTCGGTGCGTACCAGAACCGGTTCGAGCACACGATCAACAACCTGAACGTGGCGGTCGAGAACCTGTCGGCGTCCGAGTCGCGGGTGCGCGACACGGACATGGCGCAGGAGATGGTGTCCTTCACTCGGGCCCAGATCCTCAGCCAGGCCGGCACCGCGATGCTCGCGCAGGCCAACCAGGCCCCGCAGTCCGTCCTCCAGCTGCTCCGCTAGTCGTAGCCGCAGGAAGCGGACCGGGGGTGGGGGGAGCGGCGATGCCGCTCCCCCCACCCGCACATTCCCGACCCGACCGACCGACGAGGAGGCGAACCATGGAGGTGCAGCCGATGGCGCACATCCGGCCGCACTGGCCGCCGACGCCTCCGCGTCCCGATCTGCCGGCCCAGCGCGGCGTTCCCGCCGACCCCGGCGCGCCCGCGCCCCGCGTGACACCGCCCGAGGCGGAGCGCCCGGAACCGGCCTCCCCGCCTCGCCTGGAGGTGCACCTCGACCGCCGCGACGACGGGGTGCAGATCCTCACCATCTACGACCCGCGTACCGGCGACGTGCTGGGCCAGCTGCCCCATGAGCAGGTGGTCAAGGTCATCGACGCCGCGCTGCGTCAGCTGAGCAGGAAGGACGGGCCCGGAGATGGCCACCGGTAGCGTCGACGGTCTGGTCAGCGGCCTCAACACCAGCTCGCTGATCGACCAGATGCTGCAGCTCGAGGCGCAGGGACAGACCGCGCTGAAGCGGCGAGTGAGCAGCAACGAGACCGTGCAGAGCGCCTACCAGGCGGTCAACACCAAGATGGTGAGCCTGCAGACCGCGGCCGCCGCGCTGGCCAAGGCGGATACCTGGAGGACCGCCAAGGCCTACACCTCGAACGCCGACGCGGTGTCCGCGACCGCGGCAACCGGCACGCTGCCGGGGTCGTTGCGGTTCGACGTCACCTCGCTGGCGAGCGCCGCCTCCTGGTCGACGTCGACGGCGGTGTCGGGCAGCACCGACATCCTCACCGGTCCGCTCGTCATCAACGGCAAGACCGTGACCCCGCTGGACGACTCGGTGCTGTCGGTCGCCGCCGCGGTCAACGCGCGCTCCGACCTGGGGGTTCGCGCGGCGGTCGTCCAGATGTCCTCGGGTCAGTACCGGCTGCAGCTCTCGTCGACCAACACGGGTGCCGGGAACGTCGCCGTCACCGGGATCGACGCCGCGCTCGGCAGCTCGGCCGTCGCCGGCACCGACGCGGTGATCTACC
>WUUC01081205.1_pt1 | contig 12673 bp, 12 predicted proteins | sample 6278441 | NCBI WGS metagenome assembly WUUC01 (sample SAMN13675441, study PRJNA597444) | soil metagenome | isolation source: soil | place: USA: Washington | collected 2017-10 | reverse complement strand
GAGTGCACCGAGCGGAGCGAGGGCCGCGAGCGCATGCGAAAGGCAGGCACGGCATGAGCGAGTGCACCGAACGGAGCGAGGGCCGCGAGCGCATGCGAAAGGCAGGCACGGCATGAGCGTTGAGGACGCCGAGGTCCTCGTGGTCGGTGGCGGGCTCGCCGGTCTGTCCACGGCGATGTTCCTGGCCTGGCAGGGGGTTTCGGTGCGGCTCGTGGAGCGGCGCGCCCAGGCGCTGCGCCACCCGCGGGCCAGGGCGGTCAACAACCGGACCATGGAGCTGTACCGCAGGCTGGACCTGGGTCCGGCGATCCACGCGGAACGCTCGCACGCCGACGAAGCGGGCGCCCTCCTGCTGCGGGCGCGCAGCCTGGCCGGCGAGGAGATCTGGCGCCGCGACGCCGTGCCACCGGCCGGCTCGGCCGCCACCAGCCCGTGTCCCTGGGGCTCAATCGATCAGGACAAGCTCGAGATCCTGGTGCGGCGCCGAGCCGAAGAGCTCGGCGCGGACATACGGTTCGGCACTGAGCTGCGCTCACCACATTCCGACGGCGATGGCGTCCGGGCGGTGGTGACTGGACCGGCCGGCACATCGACGGTACGGGCCCGGTACCTGGTCGTAGCGGACGGCAGCCGCAGCGCGATCCGGTCGTCGCTCGGCATCGCCATGGACGGTCCAGGAGTGCTCGGCGAGGTATTCACGTTCGTCTTCGAGGCGGACCTCAGCGAGCCACTACGCGGCCGGCGGGTTGTCGTGGCTCACCTGGAGGAGCCAAAGCCGGGCACGGTGATCCTGCCGTACGACGGGCAACGCAAGTGGGTGTTCAGCGCCCCCTACACGTTCGAAACCGACGGTGCGCCCGAACACTACCCGTCGGCGCACTGCGTCGAGTTGGTCCGCGCCGCCGTCGGTGTGCCGGACCTTGCCGTCCGGCTCCTACCCCAGCTCGTCGACGGCACGCGGATGCTGACGTATCAGCTCGGTGCGTCGGTGGCCCGCCGGTACCGGGCCGGCCCGATGTTCCTTGTCGGTGACGCCGCGCACGTGCTGCCCCCGGCCGGGGCGTTTGGAGCGAGCACCGGCGTGCAGGACGCCCACAACCTGGCCTGGAAGCTGGCCGCCGTGCTACGCGGCGAGGCCGGCGAGGCGCTGCTGGACAGCTACGAGACCGAGCGCCGCCTCGTCGCCCGGTTCACGCTGGACCAGGCGTTACGGCAGATGGAGGAGCGCACCGGGCGTCCCGCGGCGGGCGCGTCGGCCGCACCGGTGGACTACCACGCGGTCGTCCTGGGATACCGGTACCCGGTCAACGGTGAGCCCCGCGGCGACACGGCCCTGTCACCCGATCAGCTACGCGGCCAGCCCGGCACCCGGGCGCCGCATGTGGCGGTGGTGCGCGACGGCGCGGAGATTTCCACGATCGACCTGTACGGACCCGGCTTCACACTGGTCGCCGGCGCCGCCGCCGAGGGCTGGACGGCCGCCGCCCGGGCGCTGCGCACCGGGGGGCGGCTCGCGGTGTACCAGGTCGGCGTCGACATCCGCGACGAGCGGGGGAGCTTCTGCGCCGCGCACGACCTGCCCGACGACGGCGCGATCCTGGTGCGGCCGGACGGGTTCGTCGCCTGGCGCACCGACGGCACCGGCGGGCCGTCCACCGCCATCCTGCGCCGGGCCGTGGCTCGGACGCTGCGGCACGGGCAGGGCTGAGCGGCGCCATGCGCGTGTTGTTCGTCACCTACGGCGCACCGTCGCACTTCTACCCGATGGTCCCGCTGGCCTGGGCGCTACGCGTGGCCGGCCATGACGTGGTCGTCGCGTATCCGCGAGGTTTCGAAGCGACCGTCGAAGCTACCGGCCTGCCCTCACGTGCGGTGGGCCCGCACCTCGACCTCACCGCGGCGTGGGGGCGCGCGGAGGCCGCGTCGCGCAATGCCGGGCCGTCGCACGACACCGGCGGGCGGGAGGCGCAGCGGTCGCTGCGCGCCGCCGCCGTCTTCGTCGAGGTGGCTCAGGCGATCGCGGCCGGCACGGTGGACGCGGCCGCCGATCTGCGCGCCGACCTCGTCGTCTTCGAACCACGCGCATACGCCGGCCCACTCGCCGCCCGGGCCGTGGGCGTGCCCGGCGTGCGGCACCTGTACGGCACCGACTACACGTACGGCCGTTGGGAGTCCGAGCTGCCGGTGCTCGAGCCGTTCCTGCGCCGGCACGGGCTCGCCCGGGCCGACGTGGAGGGGTGGCTGACCGTCGACCCCTGCCCGCCGGTGCTGCAGTTGCCCACCACGCCGCGGCGCGTGGTGATGCGCTACGTGCCGTACAACGGCGCGGGGCTGGAGCCGGCCTGGCTGCGGCGAGGACCCGACCGTCCCCGGGTGTGCGTGACCTGGGGCACCACCTCCGGTCGGTTCCTGAAACACCTCGATCCCGTACGGGACGTGCTCCGCGCGCTGTCCGACATGGATGTCGAGCTGGTCGCGGCGGTGCGCGCCGAGGACCGGCGCCGCCTCGGCCCCATGCCGGACGGGGTACGCGTCACCGAGGACCTGCCGTTGCACCTGCTGCTGGCCCGGTGCTCTGCGGTGGTGCACCACGGCGGCGCCGGCACCACGATCACCTCGCTGGTCTGCGGCGTGCCGCAACTGGTGCTCCCGGCCATCGCCGACCAGTTCGACAACGCCCGTCGGGTGCAGGACTGCGGTACGGGATGCTGCGTGGACCTCGCTGCGGCCGACGCGTCACGGGTGCGTGCCGCGGTGGCGGACCTGCTCGCCGTGCCCGGCTATCGCGACACCGCACACCGTGTCGGTGCCGACGCACGGCGCCAACCCGCACCGGCCGTGATCGCCGCCGACCTGGTCAGGCGGTTCGAGTCCCGGTCGAGCGCACCTCGACCGACGCGCCACCGACACAGCTCAGGCTCCTCGGCGTGAGGCTCTACCTGATGCGGACCGGCACCGTCGCCGCCACCGGGGCACCGGTACCGGTGTACCTGATCGAGACCGACGGTGGATGTCGGGTGCTTGTCGACTCGGGTTACCCACGCGAGCGCGCCGGGGCGTACCGCACGAATCCGACCGAGCCGGTCCGGGTGGATGTGACGGACACTGTGGACAGCCAGCTCGCCCGCATCGGGATCGCTCCGGCCGATATCGACTACGTCGTGTGCTCGCATTTCGACCCGGATCACGCCGGTAACCACGACCGGTTCCCGCGGGCGCGGTTTGTGGTCCAGGAGGAGCACTACCGGTCCGCCCGCGCGGGGACGCCGCGCCGCATCGCCGCCGGCCGGGCCCGGTGGGACCGGCCCGAGCTGCGCTACGACCAGGTCCGCGGGGACGTGGCGCTGGCCGCCGGCGTCGAGCTGATCGAGTCCTCCGGCCATGTGCCCGGCCACCAGTCGGTGCTGGTCAGATTCGCCGGCCGGGCGCCGGTGCTGCTCGCGGTGGACGCCATACCGACCACCGAGGCGCTGGACCCACAGCACCGCCCGATCTATCCGTTCGACGTCGACGAGATCGGAGTGCGGGCGACCACCCGCAAGCTGGTCCATCAGGCCCGCCAGGAGGGCGCCGAGATCATCTGTGGACACGACGCGGCCCAGTGGCGCACCCTGCGCACGGCGCCGGACTCTTACAGCTGACAGGGGGACCGATGCGGGTACTGTTCACCAGCTACGCCTGGCCGTCGCACCACTTTCCGCTCGTGCCGCTGGCCTGGGCCATGCACGTGGGCGGGCACGAGGTGCGAATGGCCGGCCCGCCGGAGCTGGCCGCCACCATGCTCCGTTCCGGCCTTCCATCGGTTGTCGTGGGGCGCGACGTCGACCTGGCCGGCCGGCACCGCCGCGCCGCCGAGCACATGGGCGCCCTCGCCGAACCGGCGCCCGGCCGTAACCGGCTGGAGTTCATGGATCTGCCCAAAGCCTTCCAGGCCACCAGACCGGCCGGTCAGCGTCGGGACCTGAGCCTGTACGGCGGGGTGGCGGACGCCATGGCCGACGACCTGGTCGCCTTGGCCCGGCGCTGGCGGCCCGATCTGGTGGTGTTCGACACGCTCACCTATGCCGGACCGCTGGCCGCGCGGGTGATCGGGGTTCCCGCGGTACGCCTGCTGTTCGGCCCCGACGTCCCCTACTTCACCCTGGGGCTAGAGGAGCGGCTGCTGAAGCCAGTGCTGCGACGGTTCGGTGTGGACGACGTCGACCTGCTCGGCCGGTTGACCGTCGACCCGTGCCTGCCGGACCTGCAATTCGGTCCCGACGTCGCGCCGGTTGCCCGCGCGCCGATGCGGTACGTGCCGTACAACGGCCTCAGCGAGATCCCGGACTGGGCGTGGCAGCCGTCCGGGCGTCCCCGGATCTGTCTGACCTGGGGCACGTCGCTGGACCGCCTACTCGGCACCCGCACGTTCCTGCCCGCCCCGGTGTTGCGCGGCTGCGCGGAGGCCGCCGCGGACCGCGGCGCCGAGCTGGTCCTCGGACTTACCGCCGGTCAGCGCGAACTGTTGACCGAACTGCCCGACGGCGTACGGGTGGCCGAACGCGTGCCGCTGCAGGCGCTCCTGACCTCCTGCCAGGCGCTGGTGCACCACGGCGGTGCCGGCGGCATGATGACCGCGGTGCGGTACGGCGTGCCGCAGCTCGTGGTACCGCAGATGCCCGACCACGTCATCAACGCCAACCATCTGGCCGGCACCGGAGCGGGGCTGGTGCTGCACCTGGACGAAGCCGACGTGTCTGCCGTGCACGCCTCGGTCATAGCCGTCCTGGATGACGGCAGCTACCGCGACGCGGCCGGGCGACTGCGCGACGAGGACCTCCACCGCCCGTCGCCGGCGGACGTGGTGGACGACCTGCAAGCCCTGGTCCGGGGTGACCTGTCGCCGCCGCCGCAGCCACGCGCCGTCTGGTCCGAGGACATGGTCCGGCTGCCGTTCGACGAATACCTGCAGACCCTGCGTGTCGCCAGCCTTGCCGGCAGCGGCGCCATCGGCGCGGACGGGCGGTGAACCATGGTCCGGTTGCTGTTGCCGCTTGCCCTGTTCACAGGCGGTATCGCCGGCGGAACGCTGGTGTGGTCCGCGATCGCCGGAGCGCCGCTGCTGTTGTCGCTGCCGGACGAGCGGTACGTGGCCGTACACCAGTTCTTTGTCGCCCGGTTCGATCCGCTGCAGCCGGTGTGCCTGCTCACCGCGCTGGCCTGTGACCTGGGCCTGGCCTTCGCCAACCCCGGGGCCGGGAGTCGGGCGCTGGCCGGCGCCTGCGCGGCCGTGTACGCCGCGGTCGTGTTCGTGTCGCTCACCCGCAACGTGCCGGTCAACAAGTGGATCGCCGGCCTCGACCCCGCGCGGCTGCCCCACGACTGGCCGAGCATTGATCCCCGCCGCCGGTGGCGGGACTGGAACCTGGTGCGAACCACGTTGGCCACAGTGGCGCTGGCCGGCAACGTCGCGATGGTTGCGGTGCTGGTGTGATGGGGGAGCGACCGCCGTTCCTCGCCCTGGTCCGCCTCCGCGCACCGGACGGGTCGCCGCAGGTTGTGCCGCACGCCTACCGGGCGGCCCGACCGCTGCTGGCCGGGGTCCCCGGCTACACGGGCTGCGTGCTGCTGCGCTCGGTCGCCGACCGATGCCGGTACCTGATGGTCATCCACTGGACCGACGAGGCCGCGTTCGCGGAATGGGAGGCCGCGCACCGGCGGGCCGGCCATCCGTCGCCGCTGCGTGGATTCTCCGACCGCGCCGATCCGCGCGGGCATGTCGAGCGGCTCGCCGTCACGGCGGCCCACGGCCGGATGGGGACACGCGCATGAAAGTGCTGTTCACCACGTTCGCCTGGCCGTCGCACTACTTCCCGATGGTCCCGCTGGCCTGGGCGTGCCGCAGCGCCGGGCACGAGGTGCGCGTGGCCAGCCAGCCGGAGTTGGCGGAGGTCATCCGGCGCTCGGGGTTGCCCGGTGTGCTGGTCGGCCACGACGTGGACGTGGCGGGCCGGCACCGGCGCGAGCTCGGCCGGGCGCCGGCCACCGGGCTACCACCGCCGCCCGCGCAGTGGGACGAGGCCCGCCGCAGCCGGGTCCTGCGCGGCTTCGCCTTGTTCGTGGACGTGGCCCTCGCGATGGCCGACGACCTGCTCGCCCTCGCCCGCGAGTGGCGGCCGGACCTGGTGGTCTTCGACCCGCTCAGCTACGCCGGACCGCTGGTCGCCCGGCTGATCGGCGTCCCGGCGGTGCGCAACCTCTTCGGGCCGGACATCACGCTGGACCTGGAGTACGAGGCGCTCCCGCCGCTCCTGGACCGCTACGGCCTCGACGAGCTTGACGTCTATGGCGCGCTCACGGTCGATCCGTTCCCGCCGAGCCTGCAACTGCCCTCGCAGCGTCCGCGCCAGCACATGCGGTACGTGCCGTACAGCGGGCTGAACACCATCCCGCCCTGGCTGTCCCAGCCGCCTGACCGGTCCCGGATCTGCCTGACCTGGGGCACCTCGACGACCCGGCTCGACGCCCAGTACGCGTCCTGCCTGCCGGACGTCCTTGCCGGCCTGTCCGATCTGGACGCGGAAGTGGTGCTCGCGGTGACCGGCGCGGAGCGCCGGCTGCTGGGCGAGCTGCCCGACGGGGTGCGGTTGGCGGAGTCCGTCCCGCTGGCCGCGCTGCTGCCCACCTGTGCCGCGGTGATCCACCAGGGTGGTGCGGGAACCACGTTGACGTCGGTGTCGTGTGGTCTGCCGCAGCTTGTGATCGCCCAGATCGCCGATCAGCTCGTCACCGCGTACCGGGTGGCCGAGACCGGGGTCGGACGCTACCTCATCCCAGCCGAGGGCCCCGCCACCCCGGCCGACGGTCTCGCCGGGCGCGTGCGCGCGGAGGCGACCAGGATCCTCCGGCAGCCCGCGTACCGCGGCGCCGCGCGCGCGATGCGGGCCGAGATGCTGGCGCAGCCGACGCCGCAGACCGTCGTGCCGGTCCTGGCCCAGCTCGCCCGCGACAGGGATCTAGATGATGCGTGCCTCGTGACTGCCGGAGGTGCCAGATGATCGGACGGCGGCCGCTGCCCGACGCTTATGTCCAGTGGAACCAGCGGTGGGGCGCGCCATACGGGAAGACGGAGCGGATAACCACGACGTTTCGGGGACGGTTCGCAGGGCCGACCGAGACGATGGGGCCGTTCGCATTCCAGGTCGCCGACGACATCCAGACCTTCGAGTACCCGTGGGCGTATTTCGCGGCCGAGGCGGGCGCGGGTCACCGGCTGTTGGAGGTGGGCGGTGGGACCCGCGGCTTGCAGTTCGTGCTGGCGCGTGACGGCTGCCGGGTGGTCAACGTCGAGTCGGGCGGCGAGCGCCAGGGTTCGGGTGCCGAGCGGCGGTACGCGGCGTCGGTGCCCCATCTGCATGAGCGGCTCAACGCGGTGTTCGGCACCGATGTGCGGCTGGTTCGCGAGCCACTGGCGCAGGCCGATCTAGCCGAGGCCTCCTTCGACCGGGCGATGTGCCTGTCGCTGTTCGAGGGGCTCGACCCGCAGGACTGCCGTCGGCTGATGCGGCGCGTGGCCGCCCTGCTGGCGCCCGGCGGGCTGCTGCTGGTCACGGCCGGGCTGTACTTCGACCTCAAGCCCTTCGGCGTGCTGGAGCGCAACGGTTACGGGACCAACGTGGACCTGCACCAACTCGTCGACGGCCTCGGCCTCGAACTGACCAGGGGCGATCCGCGGGAGCTGAACGGATTTCCGGAGTTCGACCCGCACCGCGTCGTGGCGCGAGCCGGCGATCTGTTCACGTCGTCGAGCTACCCCCGCGTCATCCAGACCATGGTCCTGCGCCGGCCGCGGACCTAGCCAAGACCCGAAGGGACCGATCGAGATGCGCGTGCTGTTCGCCACCGTCCCCTGGCCCACCCACTTCTACGGGTTCGTTCCGCTGGCCTGGGCACTGCAGCTCGCCGGCCACGAGGTCCGGGTCGCGTGCCAACCATCCAGTATGGACGCCGTGGCCACGTGCGGACTGTCGGCGGTGCGGGTCGGCCGCGATGTGGACTTCATGCAGACGTTCCAGGACGTCGCGGAAAAGATGTTCGCGGGCCGCGACCTGACACCCGAGGAAGGCGAACGGGTGACGACCGACATCATCCGGCGGTTCGTGGGCACCTCCGAGGCCATGGTCGACGACGTCGTGCGGGTGGGCCGTGCCTGGCGGCCGGACCTGATCGGGTACGAGCCGACCGCGTATGCGGCGCCGGTGGCCGCCGCCGTCCTCGGCGTGCCCTCGGTGCGCGTGCCGTGGGGTCCGGACATCCAGCACCTGACCGCCAACCTGGAGGTCCCGGCGCTGCGGGGAATGCTCGGCCGGTTCGGGTTGGACACCGTCGACACCCTGGGCACGTTGACCGTCGACCCGTGCCCCCCGAGCATGCAGTTGGACTCACCGGTGACCCGCCGGACGATGCGCTACGTGCCGTTCAACGGCCCCGGGGCGATGCCGATCTCGCTGCTGGAACCGGTGCGCCACCCACGGGTGTGCCTGACCTGGGGGACATCGACGACCAGACTCGGCGGCCCGAGCACGTTCCTGCTGCCGCACGCGGTACGCGCCGCGACCGAACTCGGCGTGGAGGTGGTCGTGGCGGTTGGCAAGGAGCAGGTCCCGCTGCTCGGTGAGCTGGCGGAGCAGGTCCGGGTGGTGCACGGAGTTCCGCTGCACGCGCTGCTGCCGACCTGCGACGCCATCGTGCACCAGGGCGGCGCCGGCACCACCCTGACGGCGGCCGCCTGCGGCGTCCCACAGGTGATCATCCCGCAGCTGGCGGATCAGGCCGTCAACGCGGCGCGGCTGGCGGACACCGGGGCCGGGCTCGTCTGCTGGCGACGCGGTCTGCGCGGCGACGCGCTGCGACCCTTGATCCGGGCGAGCCTGAACGAGCTGCTCGGCGACCGCGACCGGTACGCCGGGGCGGCCGCGCGGCTGCGCGAGGAGATCGAAGCGCAGCCGACGCCGGCCGATACGGTGCCCGTCCTCGCGGAGCTGGCCGAGCGGGGTGTCCCGCTGCTGAGCGGCCGGTTGGAGGCGCGGCGATGAGAGTGCTGTGCACGACGTGGGCGTGGGCGTCGCACTACTACCCGATGGTGCCGCTGGCCTGGGCTCTGCGCGCGGCCGGCCACGATGTGCGGGTCGCCGTGGCGCCGGCGCTGGCGTCCACGGTCGCCCGTTCCGGGCTGCCCGCGGTTGTGGTCGGCCGTGACGTGGACGTGGCCGGCCCGCACCGGCGGATGTACCAGGACCTGGTCGCCGCCGGCCCGGCCGATGGCACGTCGGCGGCCTCGCTGCGGGAGGCGGAGCGAAACTTCGCGCTCTTCGTGCGCGTCGCCGACGCCATGACGGGCGACCTCTTGCGGTTCGCCCGGGCGTGGCGCCCCGACCTCGTGGTCTTCGACCCGTACTGCTACGCCGGCCCGCTCGTGGCCCGGCTGCTCGGGGTGCCGGCGGTGCGACACCTGTACGGCCCGGACATCAACTCCCTCTCCCACCAGGTGGAGGCGCGCGTGCTCGCCCCGGTGCTGGCCCGGTACGGCCTCGCGGAGTTGGACCTGCTCGGGCAGTTGACGGTGGACGTGTGCCCGCCTGGTATGCAGGTACGGGAGATCGGTGCACCGCTGGTCCGGCAGCGGGTGCGCCACATCCCGTACACCGGTCTGTCGGAGATCCCGCCGCTGCCGCGATGGAGCCCGGGGCGCTCGCCGCGGGTGTGCCTGACCTGGGGCACGTCCACCGCCCGGCTGTGCGGCGACGACGCCTTCGTGCCGCCGTGGATGCTCCAGACATTGGCGGAGCTGGGTGGTGAGGTGCGCGTGGCGATCCTGGCGGAACAACGCGCCCTGCTGCCCGATCCACCCCCGGGTGTACGGATCGTCGAGTCCGCCCCGATCGATGAGGTGCTGCGCGGGTGTGACCTGATCGTGCACCAGGGTGGCTCGGGAACGGCGCTGACCGCGGCCCGCCGTGCGGTGCCACAACTGACGCTACCCCAGCTACCCTGCCAGATGATCTACGGGGACCTGCTGTCCGCCGCCGGCGTGGCCCGGTCGCTGCACCGGGACCGGCTCGGCCCGGCCACGTTGACGGCCGCCGCCAGCGAGATCCTTGCCGGGCCGGGTTATAGGAGGGCCGCGCGGCGGCTGCGCGCCGAGATGCTGGCGCAACCCACACCGGCGGAGGTGGTCCCGGCACTGGTCGACCTGGCCCGTCGGGGCGTCGCACCCGCCGACGGGCAAGGTCGGTCGCAGCCGGCCGGCAGCGCCAGGGACGTCTTTGGTATGTCCTATCTGGAGTACGCCCGCGCCCGCGGGATACAGTAGCCGCCGCCGGCCGCGCCTCCGCCCGGATCAGGACCCGCGACGGGCTGAGGAGCGGCGGTACGCGTACGCCGCGAACAGCCAGAACAGCAGGAACCAGGCGCCGAGCGTGGCCACGTCCGCTGGAATGGTGCTGTCGTGCATGGACGCCACCTGCCGGCTCAGATCGGCGTACGCGTGGGCCGGCGTGAGCCGGCCGATCGTCTGCAACCAAGCAGGGAAGGCGCTCAGCGGAGCCCAAAGCCCACCGATCGCGGCCATACCGAAGTAGATCAGGAAGTTGACCGCCTGCGCGGTTTCCGACCGGCAGGCGTAGCCGAGCCCGATGCCGAGTACGGCGAAGGGTATCGACCCGACCCACAACAGCAGGATGACCGCGAGCCACTGCGCCGGATCCAGCCGGACCCCGTTGATGATCGCGGCCGACAGGCACAGCACGAGAATCGGCGGCAGCGCGAGGAGCGTGCCCGTCGCGACCTTGCCGGACACCACGGCCGCGGGTCTGATCGGGGTCAGTCGCAGCTGGCGTAGCCAACCGGTCGCCCGGTCGTTGACCAGGGTCGCGCCGTAGTTCAGACCCGCGCCGATCGCGCTGTACGCCCCGATGCTGATCATCGCGTACAACGCGGCCAGGCGCCGGTCCTGCTGGGACAGGCCGGTGACGTTTGTGAACAACAGATAGAAGGCCATCGGCAGGAGCACCGTGTAAAGCACAAACGAGGGGGAGCGCCACATACGCCGCAGCTCCAGGCGGACGTAACCCTTCATCGGCGACCGAGCCTGTCCGGCCCGGCACCGGTGAGCGCGACGAACGCCTCCTCGAGGCTGGCGCCGACCACCTCCAGGTCGCGCAGCCGGTCCGTCGCCGCCAGGGCCAGCACGGTCGCGTCGGCGTCGATCGAGGTCAGGTAGGCGCGGTCGGCGCGAACGTCCACACCCACCACGCCCGGCAGGCTGGCCAGCCCGTCGACCGGTTCGCCCTCCAGGGCCACACTTACCGTGCGACCCGGCACCACCTGCTTGACCTCCTCGGGCGAGCCGTCCGCGACGCGGCGGCCGTCGGCTAGCACGACAATGCGTTCGGCGTTGTGCTCGGCCTCCTGCAGGTTATGGGTCGAGAAGACGACCGTGCAGCCATCGACGGCGCCGGAGCGCAACGCCGCCCACACGGCCCGGCGGGCCTCCAGGTCCAGGGCCGCGGTCGGCTCGTCGAGCACGAACAGCTCCGGCCGGCCGATCAACGCCATGGCGAACCGGACGCGCTGCGCCTGGCCACCGGAGAGCTTCTCGGCGTCCCGGCCGGCGACATCCGTCAGCCCGGTCAGCTCCAGCACGTCAATGACCGCCATCGGCTCGGAGTACAGGTCGTGCAGGAAGTGCAGCACATCGACGACGCTGGTCCGCGCCGGAAGCCGGCTGTCCTGCAGCATCGCCGTGACCCGACCGCCGCAGGCCATCCGCGCCGGCTTGCCGCCGAGGATCCGCACCCGTCCGCGCCGCGGCTCCAGCAGGCCGAGCAGCAGGTGGATCGCGGTGGACTTGCCGGCCCCGTTAGGCCCCAGCAGCGCCACGCGCTGGCCCGGCTCGACGCGCAGGTCGAAGGTGTCCAATGCCGGAACCGATCCGTACCGGTGGCTGACCGACTCGAACTCCACCGCCGCCGTCATCGGACCAAACCCGTCGGGGTTTGCTGGACGGGCTCTCCGCGCATGGGGGCGGCGGCGAACTCGGCCAGCCCGGCCCGGAAGTCCACCGCCGGCCGCCAACCCAGCTCCGCAATGAGCCGGGCCGGTGAGGCGACGATGTGCCGGACGTCGCCCACCCGGTACTCGCCGGTGACCAGCGGCGCCGGCGCTCCGGCCGCCGCGGCGAGCGCCGTTGCCAGTTCGCCGATCGAACGCGGCTGCCCGCTGGCCACGTTGAACGCCCGGAAGCCGGTGCCGGTCCAGGCCAGGGCCGCCACGTTGGCCGAGGCCACGTCGCGGACGTGTACGAAGTCGCGGCGCGGCCGGCCGTCCTCGAAGACCCGCGGTGGCTCGCCTCGGGCCACCCGCGACCGGAAGGCGGCGGCCACACCGGAGTACGGGCTGTCGAACGGCATTCCAGGCCCGTACACGTTGTGATAGCGCAGCGCCACGGCCTCCCCGCCGGTCTCGCGTACCCAGGACTGGACAAGATGCTCCTGGGCGAGCTTGGTCACCGCGTAGACGTTGTGCGGCGGATGCAGCGGGTCGTCCTCCTCCACCGGGCCGGCCACCAGCTCCGCCGCGCACCGTGGGCAGCGCGGCTCGAACCTGCCAGCCTCGAGGTCGGCCCGCGATCGCC
>WUUC01214062.1_pt1 | contig 12675 bp, 11 predicted proteins | sample 6278441 | NCBI WGS metagenome assembly WUUC01 (sample SAMN13675441, study PRJNA597444) | soil metagenome | isolation source: soil | place: USA: Washington | collected 2017-10 | reverse complement strand
GTCCACTGCGCGCCCGGTACGCAAATCGAGCAACCCGATCAGTTTGCCAGACTGCCCCAGGAAGGAGGCGGAGCCCAGCTTGGCTGGCATCCATGATTGTTCTTGTCCGCTGCGCTGTACTACGCGGAGCACGTTGATGCCCCAACTCTGGTCTGGCGACGATTGAAACCGGATGCTCTTGAGCGGCACCAGGATCTCCACTTCGTAGCCACGATCGGTCACTCGGCCCTGCGATTCCCAGACAAAATCCTGTGAGAGATCCGCCTGCTCTCGAGTAGCAGCCGCGCAATTAAAGAAAGAACAGCCTCCCCCACGCCCCGACTCGTTGAGAACCCCATCGGCTTGCACACCAAACGGATTGACAGCGAGATAGGTAGCCTGACGACCGTCGTTGAACGTCGAAAGAAAGAGTTGGACGTTGTCGTCGCCCGATATGCGGTCCCGTTGAGTAAGTGTCGCCTGAGCTGGTCCGGCGGCATCGTAGGCCCGAATCCCGATATGCAGCGCGGTGGATGAATACCAGATCAGCACTTCAGTCGAGTCGGCTGCTGCTACCCCATCGACTGGCGTCAGCTGCGAAAACCCGGTGAGTACAGCGGCCTGTTGCCACATTGGTTCGTCCAGCAGGCCATCAACAACTACCGCACCTTCGATCTTGGGGGGTCGTACCTCGTGCTGCCCCAGGCGGCCGTGATGAAACCTGGTCTCAACCGTGTCCTGGCCAACGAAGGCGCTGGCCACCACTAGCAACGAACCGATCATTCGGAATCCGCGGAATAAGTCAGGGTGATGGGGTTGTTACGGTTGCATCGCTACGCCGGTTTCGTGTTGGTGACACAATTCGCTCCCAACACACCGCTGTTTCAGCCTGCACCCCGTTTGTGCAAGCTGGCGCCTGTAGTACGTGTCCTTACTCTGCGGAGCAAGGCGGCCCCCACCGGCACCCCCGTCGGCGGACCCGGTCGACTTCTCCATACCACAGGAGATAGCATGCGAAAGGCAATTCTGGCAGGCGCGCTCATGACCATGGTTGCAACCGCACCCGCGGCAGCTCAGGGCGGCTGGGCAGTCGGGATCAATGGCGGTGTGGCCGTTCCGATGGGCGATCTCGCGGATGGCTATGAGATGGGCTTCGGCGGTGGCATCCAGATCGGCATGCGGGACCCCGCTGCCAAGGTTGGCTGGGGCATCGAGGCGCAATTCTATCGCTTCGCTCTGAGTGAAATCGGCGGCATCGACATCGACGGCTCCCTCAACGCCTACGGCGCCATGGCCAGGCTCGACTTCACTGCCGGTGGCAACTTCTACCTGCTGGGCGGCGCTGGCCTCTTCCGGCAGGAGTTCACTTTCGGTGATGACGCACCCGATTTCGAGGAAACTACCAACACCGACTTTGCACTTCAGGCCGGTGCTGGGATGAATTTCGGGACTGGTTTTTTCGTTGAAGCCAAGTTCGTGAACATCTTCGCAGAAGAAAGCGTGCAGATGATTCCGATTACGGTCGGGATTCGGTTCTAGCATTGGACATTGGACATTGGACGTTGGATTCATTCCAGCGTCCAACGTCCAGTATCACTTTCTTCTCACCCCTGCCACCGCTTTCGCCACAGTTGGATCGTCCGGCCACGCATGCTTCGGATACCGCGCCTTTAAATCCTTGCGCACATCGAAATATCCTGTCCGCCAAAAACTTGCCAGGTCACGGGTGACTTGAACCGGCCGCCGCGCCGGTGACAACAAGTGCATCACCACCGGCACGCTACCCGTCATCAGGCGCGGCGTCTCCAACATCCCGAATACTTCCTGCAACCGGACAGCTAGTACTGGCGCATCGGGATCAGCGTAATCCAGCGGCCATGCCGATCCGCTGGGAACCTTCCAGCGATCTGGAGCAAGTTGGTCCAGCTGTCGCTGTTGTTCCCAGCTGATCAGCGACCTCAGGCCAATTACCAGTCGATCGTCAGCAATATCGGTCCAGCTCCGGGCGCCGCCCAGATGCGGTTGCAACCACGTCTCCAACTTTTCATTGAGGACCGCATCGGACACATCTGGCCAGGTCGGATCATGATGGTGACAGAACTGCAACCGCTGACGATATCGTTGCGCCGTTACGGGCCACGGGAATGAACCGATTCCCTCGCCGCGAATTCCCGCGATCATGGCCTGCTGAACCAGTTCAGGGGACGGATTACTGAGTTGATGATCTGCCAGCACGATCGCTCCCAATCTTTGCTGACGTCGAGCGATCACCTTGCGAGTGTTGCTGTCCCAACTGACAACCTCGCCGTTGACACCCTCGGTGGTCACCAGCGAGCTGACTGTATCCGCGTCAACGGGCGCAGCCAGTTGAATCCTCCCTTCGCGTCCCACGTCATCGATCGCGATAACTACCAGCCATTCGCTGTTGGCGAGCGGATCGCTGAGTGGCAGGGTGGCGCCGCGACCGTTGCGCAACAGGAACCGCCCCGCGCCCTCGCGTCGCTGCGCCAGTCGTTCGGGCCAGCCGGCCAGCAGAATGGTCCCTGCGTCCTCGGCATTCACCGGATCGACCTCAGGTCGCCCCATCAACTGCAGGATCGTGTTTACCCGTTCGCGAACTCGCGCCAGACCATTGCGATCGATGGTACCGTGACCATCAGCTCGACGGGGATGCTCAAGGGCATCGAGCCGTAATCGGATATCGGCCGGTGGTGGGCCCCCTTCGCCGCGCATTACATCACGATCCTCCAGCAATGCCACCAACATCACTGCCCGCGCCAGGCTAGCCGCGCCCTTGATGCGAGCCATCAGTAGCAGGTGACTGAGACGCGGTGGCATTCCCAGCCGTGACATTGCCTTACCGTGTTCCGTGACCCGTCCGTCTGCATCCAACGCACCTAGTGATCGCAATAATTGCCTGGCCACGGTAAACGCAGCGATCGGTGGTGGGTCCAGCCAGGGAAGTTCGTCCGGAGAGGCAAATCCGGCGATACTCAGGTCCAGCGCCAATGGTGACAGGTCTGCGTCGAGTATTTCTGGGCGACTGCCACTCAGCAGTGCAGCATCCTCGCCCATGCTCCAACAGCGGATACAGATGCCCGGTGCGGTGCGCCCTGCTCTACCTCGGCGTTGGTCGGCTGAATGGCGACCAATCCGTACCGTCTCGAGCCTGGTCATGCCGGTGCGGGGTGAAAACCGTGGCACTCGTTCGAGTCCGGCGTCGATCACCACCGTAATTCCTTCGATGGTTACCGATGTTTCGGCGACATTGGTGGTGAGCACCACCTTGCGGCGCCCGGATGGTGATGGTTCGATGGCGGCGTCTTGTTCAGTGGCGGAGAGCGTGCCGTGCAGCGGCAATAGGTCGACGTCGTTCGGCAGGCTGTCGCCCAACGAGTCTGCAATGCGGCGAATTTCTCCAACTCCCGGGAGAAACACCAGCAGCGACCCCGCTTCGTTCCGAAGTATGTCCCGCACCACCCGTGCTACATGAGCCTCAATCCGACTGCCGGCCAGTGGCGCGTCCCACCGAGTGTCCACCGGAAAACTTCGGCCAGCACTCCGCACCACCGGACAGTCATTCAACACTCGTGAAACTGCTGCGCCATCCAGTGTTGCAGACATCACCGCGATCCTCAGGTCATCGCGGAGCAGGCAGGTACCCCCGAGCAGCAGCGCCAGGCCGGTGTCGGCAATCAGCGAGCGCTCGTGAAACTCGTCAAAGATCACCATGCCAACACCACTCAGCTCCAGGTCGTCCTGCAGCATCCGGGTCAGCACGCCTTCGGTGACAACTTCAACCCGCGTACCAGGGCCCACCCGTGTTTCGCCACGCACCCTGAAGCCAACCGTCTCGCCCACTGATTCACCGCGTTCGGCTGCCATCCGCCTCGCCGCAGCCCGCGCCGCGATCCGCCGAGGTTCGAGCATCACGATTCGCTGATATCCCAACCAGGCTGCGCTCAGTAGCGAAGTTGCAACTCGGGTGGTCTTGCCTGCCCCCGGCGGTGCCTCAATCACCACTCGGCCAGACTGCGCCAGTGCAGTTGCGATATCCGGCAGGATTGCGTCGATTGGGAGGCTGGCCATACCTGAAACGTAGCCAACCCTGGAGCCTTGCCTGCCATGCGCTGTCTTATTCCCCTGCTGCTGTTTTTCTCAACCGTGCCACTAGCTGCGCAGGAAGCTGCGAACATCAGGCTCCGAATCTTCCTGGACTGCAATGCGCACTGCGACGGGTCCTTCCTCCGCACTCAGTTGACCCGGGTGGACTGGGTGAGTGATCGAACCGCCGCAGATGTTCACATCATCGCAACCGATTTGTCGACTGGCGCCGGTGGCACCGAGGTAACGCTTGAGTTCATTGGCCTGAAGGAACTGCAGGGGCTGACCGACCGGGTCACTTTCAGCACCGGGCCGGATGCCACCAGCGATGAATTTCGTCGTGAGTTTGCGAGAGTGTTGCGGTTGGGACTGATCCGCTACCTGCTGGTGACCGGTCGCGCCGATGGCTTCACCTTGGGAGAGTCAAGCGTCGATCGTGATGTCCGCACTGTGTCAGCAGCAGATCCCTGGAAGAACTGGATTTTTACCATCGCAGTTGACGGCTCTCTCGAAGCCGAATCTCGTGAAACGGGCTACGAAGTAGAAACCGAATTGCGTGCCAATCATGTCACCGAAATGTGGAAGGTGCGCCTGGCACTCTCGGCCGAAGTAGATCGCACCACGTTCGAATTCGAGGATGGTGAAAAATTCACCGCCAATCGTGACGGTTGGTACGGAGAGGCCCTGGCCGTGCATTCACTCGGCAACCAATGGTCGGCCGGCGGCTATGTTGAAGCCAGTTCTCAGCGCACCGAGAATCTTGATCTTGGCTACCGCGTTGCTGCTGCACTTGAACACGATCTCTTCCCATACGCGGAGGCCACCCGTCGGCGGTTGATCCTGCTCTACTCGGTCGGTGTGAATTATTCGAACTATGTCGAGGAAACCATCTTCAGTCGGTTGAGCGAGACTCGGCTCAATCAGCAATTGGATATTGCTTATGGTACTCAGCAACCGTGGGGCAGCGCCTACCTGAATGCGACCGCATTTACCTACCTGCACGACTGGTCGCGCAACCGATTGAGCATCGGAGGTGGGCTGGGCGTCAGGCTGGCGCGCGGTCTTTCTTTCGATTTTGATGCCTCGTACTCACGCGTGCGCGACCAGCTGAGTCTGCCCAAGGGGGATGCGACCGACGAGGAAATTCTCCTGGAACTTCGGGAACTTGCCACCGGATACCGTGCATCGGTCTACGTCGGTCTCAGCTACACCTTTGGCTCGTTCCTGAATACCATCGTCAATCCACGATTCAACGACTTTTAGTACGCCGCTACCCTACACCTGCGCCACATAGAGGCCCCGGCCCTGGGGACCGTAGGCTTCCAGCACCACATCGCCGAAGCCGGCGTTGCGAAGTCCGGTCCGGTACTCCTCGTCAGTGAACAGGGTGAGGACCCGCTTGGCGTTCACGTGGCGGACACCGGTCTCATCGCCTATCAGGTAGTTCACGTCGATGTTGGACTTGTTGCCGACAACCGTGGTGTAATTCATCCGCACTACTTCGAGGCCTTCACGCTTGGCCTTGGAGGCCTGCAGATAGCCGCTCCGCACCAGGTCTGGAGTGAGCCACGGTTCCAGCAACAGCACGCCGCCAGGAATCAGGTGTTCCTTCATCCGCTTGAGCGCCTTGGTCATCTCGGCAACATTCTCCAGATAGCCGATCACGCCAAAGAGGCAGAGCACGGCGGAGTAACGAGTCTTGATGGCGAAATCCCGCATGTCGCCAAGGTGCAGCGGGACGCCCGGGACTCGCTTGGCGGCCAGCTTGAGCATGGCACTGTCGCGATCAAGCCCCTCGGGCTCGTATTTGCCGTGCCACTGCTGCAGCACCGCTAACCTCAGGCCGGGGCCGCAGCCTATTTCGAGCACCTTGCGGACGACCTTGGTCTTGTCGGCCTTTACCTTGCCGAGCCGGCTGTCGAGCACCGCGTCCACCATGCCGACTTCGTGCTGATAGGACTTGCCGGTATAGAGCGCTTCATAGGCATCCTGGACACTTCGCTCGCTTCGTTGCATGACATCTCCGACCTGAGGTTTGCCTTAACATAAGCCCGAACGCACAACGCCCCGACAACCAATGGTTGCCGGGGCGCTGAATTCGCGAGCCGAAGCCCGCTGGTTGACTAGAAGCGGAGGCCGCCTGAAATCACCAGCTGCTCACCGCCGCCGAGCTCGAACTTGGCCTGGACGAACGGGCCCTTGGAACCGCTGAAGCTCCAACCGGCAAGGAGATTCAAGCCGATGTCGCTGGCGCTGTTGTCAACGTCGAATTCACCGCAGATATCGCAGTCAAAAGACGTGTTCGCGTAGTTAACGCCGGCGCCAACATACAAACCAGGAACTGAGCTGATGTCCATCAGTGCGTTACCATTGATCTCCCAGTACTTGAGATCGCCGAAATCACTGTCCCCGCCGGGGAAATAGTAGTCAAACGTGGCTTCGGCGCGGATACCATGATTGGTGGTAAGCGAGCCAAGGCCGAAACCAACGCCGGCGCCAACGCCGAAATCGACATCATCGCCGTAATTGGCCTGCACCACGAAACCCATCTGGGCCTCAGCGGTGGCGGGGGTTGCAACTGCGAAGCCGAATGCTGCGATGGCTCCGGTAAACAGGGAACGAGCAAACTTGACCTGCATCACGCTGCCTCCAGGGTAGTGGGATCGATCTCTTGGTGCCGCTCCTGCGTCCTGCATCCTGCACGCCTGCTCTCAGATGTGTAATCTGTATAAGGGGTTGCATCCGTGCCAGTCCCCTCCCATCCAACCTGCCCAGGACCTGTCCATGCCGATCGCCTGGATTTCCGACCCGCATCTTGACCACCTGCCCGAAAGCGGGGTGGTTCGGTTGCTGTCCAGCATCCAGCAAGCGGCGGGAGACGTGCTAGTCGTAACCGGTGACACTTCCCGGGCAGCAACCTTGGTGCGCGATCTCCAATTGCTGGCCGATGCCGCAGGCAGGCCTCTCTACTTCGTACTCGGTAATCATGACCATTATGGGGCTTCGGTCGAGACGGTGCGCGATCAGGTCACCGCGCCGGACTTTCCTGACACGATACGTTGGCTCCCTCCCGCTGGTGTCATCACCATGCCGGATGGCACCGCGTTGGTTGGCGTGGATGGTTGGGCCGACGGTCGGCACGGCGACATGCTGAAGACACCCCTGGTACTCAACGACGATCGACTCATCGGTGAACTCGCCGCCCAGCCGACCCGGATTGGCAAGCTGGCGGTACGCCGTGCCCTCGCCGACGCCGACGCCGCCCGGCTCAAAACCTTGCTGCAGCGGGCCGTGGCTGCCGGTGCCACCCGTGTGGTGGTCGCCACTCACGTGCCGCCCTTTCTCGAAGCGTTGGCGCCGGGGAGTCGCATTGCACACCGCGACTGGCGACCACTGATGGTGTGCGGCGCCACTGGCGAGGTGCTAGAACGTTTCGCGAGTGAAACACCGGCGGTCAATCTTGAGGTAATTGCCGGTCATACTCACGCGACGCACCAGGTGGTGATAAGTCACAACTTGAAGATCACTGTTTCCGGCGCTCGTTACGGTCAACCAAGTGTGGTGCGCACCATCTGAGCGATAATCGGTGCGATCCTCTTAGATTGTTCTCACTCCATGGCACGCCGATTTCGCTGGATCCTGTTGCTTGTCGTCCTACTGGCCACCGGCTGGTATATCTGGTCACCCAGGCGGGCATGGGATCGCTTCCTTACCGCCCTGGTCACCGGTGATGAACAATTGCTCTCAGCGACGGTCGATTTCCCGACGGTTCGTGAGAACCTTCGCGAAGATCTCCGGACTGCACTGGCAGCCGCCCCCGGATCGAGTGGGAATCTGTCGACTGCCGTGCTGGGAGTCCTGACCGATCAGGTGGTCAACGTTGCCGTGACGCCCCAGGGGCTCTCCGACTTGTTGGCAGGATTGGCGACCGCCCAACCAGGTGCCGATACCAAGGATGGGATAATCACCCAGACAGCTCGGTTTCGTTACCGTGGCCCTTCCAGGGTGGATATCGCTGTGGGCACCAGTGATGCGCCTGACGATGCGAAGGGCATCCTGACATTTTCACGTTCTGGACTTTCGTGGCGTCTCACCCGAGTCTGGAGTGATCGCCTGACCACGCATGGAGAATCACCTTGAAAAGTGTTGTCGCCCTTATCGCCCTGGTTTCGCCCGTAGTGGCAAGTGCACAGGCCCGGTTCCAGCCAGACCCACGGCCAACCCGCACTGCCGAATGGGCCGTGGCGGGAGCGCAGGTAAAGCAGTTGCCGGCGCGCTCACCTCGCCAGCCAATGGCGGCACAGTTCGATTCGCTTGGGCTGACACCGCTGGGCAGCGTCGGCGATACAGTTACGATCTTCTACTTCCCCGATGGCGCCAACCTTCGCCGAGCCGGCTTGGCCCGCATTACCGGTCGGCAGCGTTACCTGCCGCCCCAGTCCTGGCGCGCGGCGTGCGATCAGTTGGCTCATCCCGGGTGGATGTTCTCGTTGAGCGCCCCGGCAACCTCTGCATTCGCTGTGGTAGTCCCGGGCGTTCATGCCGTTCCCGCAGCTCGCGAAGCCCCACCGTTGGTGCGTCAAGCCGGCGCGGTGCCATTCAGGGCCTGGGCTGACAGCGTCTGGAAGGTCTACAACGACCGGATCAAGCCGGCCACCGAACGCGCCTATGCTTTCCTCTGGTATTCGTTCTTTCGTGATGAACAGGACGCCGGCTGGGGCAAGACCAAGCTGTGGGGGGTGCGCGGACCTAACGGGCGCAATTACGCGGCGTTCTCGGTCTGGATGCGGGATGACAGCAAGGATGGCACTCCCAACACGACCGCGACCTGGATCATGGATGGTTGGGGAATTCCAGTGGCGCGCGCTACTGGCAATGTCGACATCTACGGCACTTCTGACAGCGACGGCGATGGCATCGACGAAGTGGTCACGTCGAGCGGCCTGATTCGCTGGAACGGGACTCAGTGGGTGTTCCCCACCGTGTATTCCGATGAACCCTGCCTGGCTCGCCGGGTGTTGCCACCTCCGCCGGGAGTCCGGCCATAATCAAGGCAGCGCCGACTCGCAGTCAGTTGGTCATTGCGTTCGCAATTCTCTACCTGGTGTGGGGATCGACCTATTTAGGCATCAGGATAGCCGTCGAAACGCTGCCACCATTCCTCCTGGCCGGGTCCCGCTTCGTTCTCGCGGGATTCGGCCTGTTGCTTTGGGCGCGTTGGCGCGGTGCCGCATGGCCATCACGAGGTGAGTGGCTCGGGTCCGCCGGGGTCGGCACCTGCCTGGTGGTGCTCAGCAACGCACCGATTGTCTGGGTGGAGCAGCGGATTGATTCAGGCGTAGTGGCCGTATTCGCCGCTGGTACCCCGTTACTCATTTCAGTATTCAACCGCTATCGACTGGGCATCCGCCTGGGAACCCGGCGTGCATTCGGTCTCGCACTCGGCACCATCGGACTGATCCTGCTGGGCAGCGCTGCATTCAGTGCAGTGCATGATCCGGCTCGGGTAGCTGTGCTGGGAATGGCAATGGTGGCTTGGGCATATGGATCCACTTTCGGTCGCGCCTGGCCGCAACCGGCGGACATCATCGTAGCCAGCGGCGCACAAATGTTTGCCGGCGGTGTGCTCGCAGTCCTGGTTGGACTGCTGATGGGAGAGGGAGCCACTTTCGACATTCATGCGATGTCGGCGCGATCATTCCTGGCGTGGGCCTACCTCACCGTGTTCGGATCGATGATCGCCTACACGGCATATCAATGGTTGATGCAGCATGTCGAGGCAACCATCGTCGCCAGCTACACCTACGTCAACCCGATTGTGGCACTGGGATTGGGAATGTTGCTGGCCGGAGAGCGCCCGGGCCCACGCGTGTTTGTCGCCACGCTGCTGCTGGTACCAGCAGTGATATTGGTGGTGACGGGGCCAAGGCAGCGGACGGGGTGAGGACACGGGAGAGGGACACCGGAGAGGGACACCGGAGAGGGACACCGGAGAGGGACACCGGATCTAACGAATGTCATTCTGAGCGGAGCGACCGAAGGTCGCGAAGTCGAAGAATCTGCGCTGATTTCAGCGATCTTCCCGAAGCTTGGAAGATCCCTCGACTACGCACCCGGTGGGCGCTTCGCTCGGGATGACAACACTCCATCTCGGGTATTTCCCTGGCGGTGTCCTCTCCTGTGTTCCTCTCCCGTGTCCCTCTCCCGTGTCCCTCTCCGGTGTCCCTCTCCCTTTTTTCTAGCTCGCCACCAATCTCACCGCAATGCCGCCATTCGTAGTCCGCCAAATCTCTTCGAACTCCACTCCCACCTGGCCTGCCAGCATCGGATCGTTCACCAATAGCGCCAGTCGCCAATTCGGACGACGTGTGTGGAGCACATTGCCGAGCTTGGCGTAGAGTGATCGCAATTCTTGGCGTTCGCCGACGCGTGATCCGTACGGTGGATTGCCAACCAGCCAACCGCGTGAAGTATCGGGCACCAGGTCCGAGATAGTGCCCCGGCTGAACTCGACATCGGCCGAAACGCCGGCGCGCTCCGCGTTGGCCAGGGCCGCATCAATTGCACCATGATCCCGATCAGAACCGGTGATCGACACTGGTGAACGCGCCAGTTCAACGCGAGTGGCGCGGGCCCGGGCAGCGCTGAACTCGGTTCCGAATTCGGGCCAGGCTTCGGCCGCAAAGCGCCGACCACGACCGGGCGCCATGCGACGTGCCAACAAGGCCGCTTCGATCGGAATCGTCCCTGAGCCGCAGAACGGATCGTGCAGCGGCACCGTGGCATGGCCGGCCTGTCCCGCTGAGCCTCCCCATTCAATTCCCGATAGCATTGCCGCAGCGAGCGTCTCACGAAGCGGTGCCTTGGCAACTTCCTGGCGCCAGCCGCGGCGATGCAACAGACCGCCCGACGCATCGGCCGAAACGCTCACCTGATCACGATGCAGTCGCACCACAATCCGCTGCACTGCCGGCGCCACACTTACGTCCGCCTCCAGTTCCTCGGCTGCCGAAGGCTGGCGCACCACGGTCAGGTGATCACCCGCAGCGAGGACGGATTTTTCGAGCCGTTCGGCGATGGCATCTTCGTGGTAGAGCCGAGACTTTTTGGACGTAATCCTGAAATGCACCGCAGTGCCTGGTGGCGCCACGCGGGTCCAGTCAATCGCGCCAGCATGCCGCTCGAGCTCGCCAAAGGTGCGCCCTGCGAAGGAAGCCAACCGAACTGTCACCCGGTTGGCTGTGCGTAACCAAAGCAGCGCATCAGCAAGCTGAGGTGCCGTTGCTTCGAAATCGACACCACCAACCTCGGCCGCTCCCACCGCGACTCCCAGCGCAGTCAATTCGGCGATGAGCAGCCGCTCCAGGCCGGGGGCAGTGGTCGCGTAACACGGAATCAGGCTCATGCCGGAAAGTAGCCACGTCGGGTGGCTAGATTTGGGGCGCCCAATGGCTCGCACCCCGAGTCCATCGTCCACGTCATTGAACGGACCATGTCATGCCCGGACCAGTTTCCCAGTACCTGCGGCACCACTACCGCCATTTCAATGCCGCCGCCCTGATCGATGCAGCGGATGGTTACCGTCGTCATCTCGATGAAGGCGGCAAGATGATGGTTACCCTGGCCGGTGCCATGAGCACCGCAGAGCTGGGGTTATCACTCGCGGAAATGATCCGCCAGGACAAGGTCCAGAGCATCACCTGCACAGGTGCCAACCTCGAAGAAGACATCTTCAACCTGGTGGCCCACGACTTCTATGAACGGGTGCCCAACTACCGCGACCTCACGCCCGCCGATGAGGCCGATCTGCTCGCCCGACACATGAACCGAGTGACCGACACCTGCATTCCGGAAATGGAAGCCATGCGTCGGCTGGAGTCAGTTGTGCTGGAGGAATGGGTTGCCGCGGACAAGGCTGGCGAACGGTACTTCCCGCATGAGTTCTTCTACCGCGTCCTGCGCAGTGGCAAGCTCAAGCAGCACTATCAGATTGATCCCAGGAACTCGTGGATGGTTGCCGCTGCCGAGCGAAACCTGCCAATCACTGTTCCCGGTTGGGAGGATTCCACCCTTGGCAACATGTACGCCGGCCATTGCATTAGTGGCGATGTCAAGAACGTGCACACCGTGCGCACCGGCATCGAATACATGATGGTGCTGGCCGACTGGTATCAGGCCAACAGCGGCGGCAAGGGAATCGGTTTCTTCCAGATCGGCGGTGGTATCGCGGGCGACTTCCCGATCTGCGTAGTGCCGATGCTGCACCAGGATCTGCAACGTGAAGACGTGCCGGTCTGGTCGTACTTCTGTCAGATCAGCGACAGCACCACCAGTTATGGTTCGTATTCCGGCGCAGTGCCCAACGAGAAAATCACCTGGGGCAAACTCGCGATCGACACACCGAAGTACATCATCGAGAGCGATGCGAGCATTGTGGCACCGCTGGTGTTTGCGATGGTGCTGGATCTTTGAACGGTAGACGATAGAGGACAGACACCGCGTCATCGCGAGGCCCCGCAGGCGCCGTGGCGATCCCCTGGATGAACCAGGAACGCGGTGGACGAGCTCTTGGATTATCAGGGGGATCGCCAC
>WUUC01234135.1_pt1 | contig 12677 bp, 11 predicted proteins | sample 6278441 | NCBI WGS metagenome assembly WUUC01 (sample SAMN13675441, study PRJNA597444) | soil metagenome | isolation source: soil | place: USA: Washington | collected 2017-10 | reverse complement strand
CCAAGCTGGCCGACGAGATCGGCTACCCGGTGATCATCAAGGCGGCTGCGGGCGGTGGTGGCCGTGGAATGTCCATTGTGGAGGACTCGGCCGAGTTCTCCCGGGCGTACCAGCAAACCAGGGCCACCGCGCAGACCTTGTTCGGCGATGGCCGGGTGTACGTGGAGCGTTATCTGCCGTCCGCGCGGCACGTGGAGATCCAGGTGCTGTGCGACCGGTATGGCAACGCGATCCACCTTGGCGAGCGGGACTGCTCGGTGCAGCGCCGGCACCAGAAGCTGGTCGAGGAGACGCCGGCGCCTGGGCTTCCGGCCGAGCTGACCGAGCGGATGGGCGAGGCGGCCGTGCGTGGTGCGCTGGCCACCGGCTACCTCGGCGCCGGCACCTTCGAGTTCGTCGTGGACACCGAGAACAACTTCTACTTCATGGAGGTCAACTGCCGGATCCAGGTCGAGCACCCGGTGACCGAGGCGGTGACCGGCGTCGACCTGATCATCGAACAGTTGCGGATCGCCGCGGGCGAACCGTTGCACCTGAAGCAGGAGGACGTGCGCCTGACCGGAGTGGCCATCGAGTGCCGGGTCAATGTCGAGGATCCCGCGAAGAACTTCGCCCCGACCCCCGGGGTGCTCGACCAGTTCATCCCGCCGGGCGGCCCCTTCGTGCGGGTCGACACCCATGGCTTCGCCGGCTACCGGGTACCGGCCGCGTACGACTCGTTGCTGGCCAAGGTGATCGTCTGGGCACCGGACCGCGAGGCGGCGATCCGCCGGATGCGCAGGGCGCTTGCCGAGTTCACCGTTGACGGGCGAGGTATCCGCACCACAAGGGAGTTTCTGGATCAGGTGCTGCGCGATCCGCTGTTTGCCGAGGCCAAGCACGACACCTCGCTGGTGGCCAAGATCATGTCAGAGGACTGAGAAGCACCGAAATCGGTCTGCGGTACCGTCTTGGGGCGATGAAGGTCGGACGGCTCATTACCCTGCTCGCCATCCTGCTGGCCATCGCCGGCTGCGGCGACCGTGGTACGAGCACGCCCATCGACATCGACAGCAGCGGCGGTGGTGACAATCCCTTGCGTGGCAGGACTTTCCAGTCCACGACGGTGAACGAGAACGGCCAGCCGCGCACGCTTGTCGCGCGAACCACGATCCGGTTCGTCTTCACCAAGGAGGACCGGCTGCTCGTCGACGCCGGGTGCAACACCATCAACGGCCCGGTGCGGGTCGGCGACGGCCACCTCGAGGTGACCGACCTGGGGGTGACCGGTATCGGCTGCGACAACCAGCTGCACGAACAGGACAAATGGCTCTCCGCCTTTGTCGCGGGCAAGCCGAGCTGGCGGTTGGACGGCACCAATCTCGTGGTGAGCTCGGCGAGTACCGATATGATCATGGCCGACCGGACCGAGCCCAACCTCGCGCTGCGGGACACCAGATGGATCGTCGAGACCATCGTCGACGGCCAGGCCGCGGCGTCGACCCCGGTCGTCGCCGAGGCGTCGCTGGTGTTCGACAAGTCGACCGTCACCGTGGAGACCGGCTGCAATCGCTTCGCTGGCAATTACGTGCTGTCCGGCAACGTCATTCGGTTCGCCTCGATAGGGGCTACCAAGAAGGTGTGCGATCCGGAACGGAAGGATCAGGAGAACGCTATCCTCGCGGTCCTCGGTGACGAGGTCACCTACGAGATCGAGGCGAACCAACTGTTCCTGCGGCTGCCGTCCAACACGGGAATCAACCTGCGCGCCAAGCGCTGACGGCGGCGCGCAACAAAGTCGTCGCACTGTTGCTAGGCTGCCCGCGTGCAAGGATCCGGGCTCCCTCTTTCGGCCGTGCTGCACGGTTTACCGCCCGTCCCGCCGTCCTCGGTGGACCCGGTGCTCGACGCGGCGGCGGCCTGCTTCGCCCGCTACGGCGTGCGGCGGACCTCGGTGCAGGACGTGGCAAAGCAGCTCGGGGTGAACCGGACGACGATCTACCGGCAGGCCGGCAACATCGAGCACATGGCTTCACTGCTGGCGATCCGAGAGACCCACCGCATCCTTGCCACTCTCCCCCACCGGGTGAGCTGGCCGGTCGGACCGCCGGCGGTCGTCGACCTGATGGCCACCCTGGTCGCCGAGGCCCGGGCCCACCCGGTGCTGGCGAAAATGCTCGCCGACGAACGGGACACGGTCGGCGCGCTGCTCGCCGGGGACGCGCCGCAACTGCTCGCCCGGATCACCGGTGCGCTCGCGCCGCTGATCGCGATGGCCATGCGGACCGGACATCTCGCCGAACGTGATCCGGTCATGCTCGCCGAGTGGCTGGCGCGGATCGGCGGCTCGCTCATCCTGGTCGAGCGAACTGATGGGGTACGGGATTTCCTTGCTGAGTTGCTGATCCCGGCGCTCACCCCGCCGCCGAAGCGGCGGCCGCGCTCGCGGTGACGCGCACCCGCCGCGGTGGACGCTCGAGCGAACGGGTAGCCCGGATCCCCATGGAACCGGGGCGATTCGCGCGATCCGGCTGGCCCGGAGCCTGCCGATGGCGGTGCGCGAGGAGGTCACCGAGTTCGACGCGCCCACGCTTTCCCTTGCCCAGCAGGCTGCGGGCGTTGATCACGCTCCTGCCGCGCGGGGTGGTCAATGAGGCCGAGGCGCTGAGGGTGCCGTCGAGCTGGATGTCGCTCAGCCGCCGGCCTTCGCCTTGTCATAGACGCCCTGGGCCATCCGGACCGCCTCCATCCTGGTTTCGAGCTGCTGGATGAGGTCGACGATCCGGTCGGCCATCTCACGGCCGAGCGGGGTGAGGTCGTAGTCCACCCTCGGCGGGATGGTGGCCTGTGCCGAGCGGTGGACAAAGCCGTCGCGCTCCAGCGCCTGCAGGCTTTGGGCCAGCATCTTCTCGCTCACGCCACCGACCCGGCGGCGCAGCGCGCTGAACCGGGCCTCCCCGTCGTGCAGCGCGGCGAGTATGAGGATTCCCCACCGGCTGGTGATGTTCTCCAGAGCGAACCTGGACGGGCACTCCCTGTCGAACACATCGAACAGCAGCTGGCCGTGCTCACCCCTCGGCACATCCCGCTCCGGCGCCTGGCGCTTACTCATGGGGACAAGCTACCCCTGGCGCAGTACTATCGCTCGTGATAGTACTAACTCTGAGAAAGTAACTTGCGACGAGTTAGCATAGGATGCGGGGCAATCATGATCGTGGTGACCGGAGCCGGTGGACACCTTGGGCGGCTGGTGGTCGAGGGGCTGCTGGATACCGTGCCGGCCGGGGAGATCGTGGCGGCGACGCGACGGCCGGACTCGCTGGCCGACCTGGCCACGCGCGGGGTTCAGATCCGGCACGCCGACTTCGCCGAGCCGGAGACGCTCACCTCGGCGTTCGCCGGTGCGGACAAGCTGCTGCTGATCTCCGCTGACACGCCCGGCATACGGGTTGGCCAGCACAAGGCGGCGGTCGAGGCCGCGGCCAGCGTGGGGGTCGGCTTCATCGCCTACACCAGCGTGCTGCACGCCAACGTGTCGCCGCTGATCGTCGCGCCGGACCACCGGGCGACCGAGGAGACCATCGTCGCCTCCGGCCTGCCGTACGCGTTCCTGCGCAACGGTTGGTACGTCGAGAACTACGAGCAGACCGTGCGCGCCGCACTCAACTCGGGGGTGATCGTCGGCAGCGCCGGCGACGGCCGGGTGGCCACCGCGACCCGCGCGGACTACGCGGCCGGCGCCGTCGCGGTACTCACCGCGCGCGGATCGCAGAACACCCTGTACGAGTTGGCCGGCGACACGTCGTGGAGCTTCCCCGAGTTCGCCGCCGAGTTGGGCAAGCTCGCCGGCCGGGAGATCAGCTACCGCAACGTCACCCCGGAAGAGCACCGCGCCGCGCTGACCGAGGCCGGTCTGCCCGAACAGACCGCCGATGTCATCCTGAGCTTCGACCGCGACATCGCCGCGGGCGCGCTCGGCGACACCAATGGCCAGCTCGGCAAGCTGATCGGCCGGCCTACCACCCCGCTCGCGGAATGGTTGCGCACCCAGTTGCCATGACGAGTCACCAGCATGCGCGCGCACTGATCGGCCTGGTAGCCAAGCAAGCTATGCCATGACTTGCGGCGATACCGATCGCACATCGTATATGTAGCGCCACACATCGATGACCAGTACGGAACGCATGCCGACACTCTCGTAGAGGCCGAGCGCCGGCGTGACGTTGTTGGCGTCGACGTGCAGGATGGTGCCGGCCCGCCCGGCGGCGATGTCGGCCTCGAAGGCGGTGCGCAGCAGATACTTCGCGATGCCCCGGCCGCGGGCCTCGGCGAGCACCCCGATGTCACCGACGTAGCCGCAGTTCTCGTCCGCCACGAACCGGTCGAGGGTGAGCAGGATGCCAACGGCCTCGGAGTCCAGGTACGCCAACGTGATCATCGACCAATCGAAGGACGCCTCCCGCTCGCGGGCCTCGTGCCACTGCTCGAAGGTGCGCGGGACGTGACCGAAGTGGTCCTTGAACGACTCGTCGAGCACCCGGTGCGCGGTGCGCCGGAACTCCTCGTCACCGGGGCCGGGCCGCAGGGTCACCCCGGCCGGCGCGACCAGCTCGTGGTGGGTGCCTTGGGTGTCACCGTGATCGATGCGCATGCGCTGGAACGTGGTCGCCCCGGCGAACCCGTGCGCGGCGGCGACGTCGCGCATGCTGGTGTCCGCGCGGTAGAAACCGAGATGGATGTCGGCCCGCTCGTGGCCGCCGGCCTTCGCCAGCTCGGTCGCCCGCGCCATCCCCCGCTCGACCAGCCACGCGGCCACCTGTTCGCCGCTGGCCACGATGTCGAGGTCGCTCTGCTCGCCGGTGCCCTTGGCGTAGACCAAACCGAAGCCGACCAGGGCGCCGTCGGCCGCGTGCACCAGCCAGGTGTCGGTGTCGAGCACCATGCCGGGCTCGACGAGCTGGTCGTTCACGTCGTCCAGCACGCAGTCGGGGATGCCGACCAGCTTGGTGTTGTGTGCGCTGACCAGCTCCAGGATCGCCTCGGCGTCGGTCAACGCGGCGGGGCGGGCGGAATGGCCTACGGGAAGTTCGGTGGACACCGCATCAGAGTGCGGCCCCGACCGGGCGAAAGTCCACGGAATATCCTATGGGCCATTGGGATGATCCATACCTGACGCGGACCGGACTGACGTGGACACTGACCGGGTGAACGTAACCGCTGACACCTACGCAACTGAGATCATGCGCCTCCTCGGCAGCGTCACCGAGTCTTCGCGCAGTGCCGTCGACGCGGCGGCGGAGCTCTTCGCCGACTGCGTGCGAGCCAACGGAGTCATCCAGGCCTTCGGCACCGGGCACTCCCAGGCGGTCGCCCTGGAGATCGCCGGCCGCGCCGGTGGCCTGATCCCGACCAACCGGATAGCGCTTGCCGACCTGGTGATCCTCGGTGGGGCCGACCCCGGCGTGCTGGACGACCCGATGCTCGAGCGAAACTCCGACGTCGTCGCCAAGCTCTTCGAGCTCGCCGCGCCCGAGTCCCAAGATCTCTTTGTGATCGCGTCCAACTCCGGCGTGAACGGCTCGGTGGTGGAGATGGCTCACCTGGCTACTTCGGCCGGGCACAAGCTGGTCGCCATCACCTCGCTGGCCCACACCCGGCAGGCCAAGCCCCAGCACAACTCCGGCAAGCGCCTGCTGGACTTCGCCGATGTCACACTGGACACCGGCGCCCCGTACGGCGACTCGATCCTGAGCCTGCCGGATGGCTCGACGGCCTGCGCGGTGTCCTCGGTGACGGCGGCCGTGCTCGTCCAGATGGTGGTGGCCGAGGCGGTGCGCAAGCTTCTCGACGACGGCGTCACGCCGCCCGTCTACATTTCCTCCAACGTGCCCGGCGGCCACGACCGCAATCTCGGGCTGGAGAAGAAGTACGCCGGACGCATTCGCCGGATGGCGTATTAGAAAATGCGGCTCCGGGTCCTCGGTTGCTCCGGCGGGTGGCCGGGGCCCGGGCTGCCATGCTCCGGTTACCTGTTGGAGGCGGCCGGTCAGCGCATCTGGGTGGACGCCGGCTCAGGCACCCTGGTCGAGCTGCTGAAGCACACCAGGTTGACCGAGCTGGACGCGATCTGGATCAGCCACCTCCATCCCGATCACTGCGCCGACCTGCCGATGGCCTGGCACGCGCTCACCTACGGCGGCACAGTGGTCGAACCACTGCCGGTGCTCGGCCCACCCGGCTGGGCGTCGTCGATCGCCGGCCTGCTCGACGAGCCGGCCGAGATGAGCACCGCGTTCTCGGTCGTAGAACTCACCGACGGTGCGGTGCACGAGTTCGGAAACCTGACGCTGCAAGCGGTTTCCGTGCGGCACAGCATGCCCACCTTTGGGTTGCGGGCGCGCGCGGCCGGCCGGATCCTTTCCTACACAGCGGATTCCGCGCCATGCGACGCGGTGATCGACCTTGCCCGCGACGCGGACCTCTTCCTCTGCGAGGCCTTTCTGTCCACACTGGAGCCGCCGCGGTTCACGTCGGTCATGCGGCCGGACGATGCCGGGCGGGCGGCAACCCTTGGCGGGGCACGGCTCTTGGTGCTGACCCACCTGCACCCCGACGCCGAGCCCGGCTACGCGAAGGCCATGGCGGGCACGGAGTTCACCGGACCCATCGAGGTTGCCGAGCCGGGCCGCGTGTTCGGCGTGTGAGATCAGGCATAGGCCGACGCCTGCAGGGAGTACAACTCGGCGTAGAGCCCACCGAGCGACATCAGCTCCCCGTGGCTACCGTCCTCAATGATCCTTCCCTTTTGCAGCACGATGATCCGGTCGGCGTTACGCACGTTGGCCAGCCGGTGGGTGACCAGCACGGTCAGCCTGGACGCCTGCCCGCCGTCCGGGCTGCGGCTCGCCGACTGGAGTGCCTGGAACACCCTGGCCTCCGCACGAGCGTCCAGCGCGGCCGTCGGTTCGTCGGCCACCAGGAGTGGAGCGTCGCGATACCCACCCCTGGCAACGGAAAGCCGCTGCCACTGACCGCCGGAGAGGTCCTGGCCCTCTTCGAACATCCGCGACAGGATGGTGTTCTCCTTGTGCGGCAACGAGTCGATCACCTCGTTGGCGCCGGAGGTCGCGGCGTTGACCGCCCACAGCGTTCCGTCGCGCGAGTCGCGGTCCAGCCGGCCGATCCGGATGTTGTCGGCCGCGGTGATCGGCCAGCGAAGCGGTTCCTGGGTGATGACCGAGATCTGGGAGTGCACGCTGTGCCGGTGCGCGGTGGCGATGTCCACGCCGTCCCAGAACACCTGGCCCTCGGTCGGCCGGTACAGGCCGGTGATCAGCTTGCCGAGGGTGGACTTGCCTGAGCCGTTCTCGCCGACGAGGGCAATCACCTGGCCGCGCTTGACCGTGATGGAAACCCCGCTGATGGCAGGAGAATCCTGGCCGGGATAGGTGTAGTCAACGTCCCGCAGCTCGATCGTGTTCGGGTTGGCCGGGGCCTCATCGACCGACTCTGGTCCGCGCCGGGTCTTGCAGTCCGCCAACAGCTTCTGGAACAGGTCGATATAGAAGCTGTCCTCGTACAACCGGTTCACGCCGTGGATGGTGCTGTTCAGTGCGGTGGACCCGGTGCGCATCGCCACCACCGCCGCGCCGGCCAGCGCGAGCGGCATGGCCTCGACGTAGAGCAGCCAGCCGAGCACCACGTAGGCGAGCCCGGTGCCGACCCCGGCGACGGCCCTGCCGAGCAGTTGAATACGGGTCTGCCTGCGCTCGACGCGGATCGCCTCCTCGGTGAGCGCGGCGGCTACCCTGCGGTGCTCGGCGAGCAGCGTCGGCTGGGTGGTGAACGCGCGAACCTCAAGCGCCGCCTCGCGTTCGGTGATCAGGTCGCTGATCACCCAGGATTGCCGGTCGCGGGTGATCATCCGCAGGAACGACTCGTAGTTGAGCTTGGCGGTGCGCATGGCCGCCCACGCGTCGGCCGCGGCGGCCACCATCAGTGCCGGTAGCAGCCACACGCTGAACACCCCGACCGTGACCATCGCGGCGACCAGCGACACGACCGAGGACAGCAGGTCGGCGACCCCTTGGACGGATCGCCGGATCGCCCGCGCACCGTGAATGCCGCCCTGCCGCACCAGCTCGCGGAAGTCGGCGTCGTCGAACGCGGCCGCCTCCACTCCCAACACGGCCTCGTACAGCCGATTCTTGGCTCCCCACTCAACGCGCGGGGTCAGCATCCCCTGCACCAGCGCCACCGCGGCGTCGAGGCAGGCCCGTGCGCTGAACGCGCCGACGACGAGCGCGATGGACGGCAGCGACGCGACCACCCGGTCCGGGGTCGGCCCCTGCTCGAGCAGCTCGCTGAGCACGTTGGCGGTGGCGAGCAGGCCAAACGCCGTCACGCAGCCGGAAAGAACGTGCAGCACCCCGGCGACCACGGTCCACCGCACCGACGCCCGCCAGGACAGACCAACCACCGTGGCCACCGCGGCGGGCACCGAGCGGACCGTCTGCCACCAGCTCGCCGCCGCCACCTGCTCGCCGCCATCGGCCCATTTCGGTGCGGCGATCCCGTCAAGGCCAAACAGCGGTCTATCGTCCATCAGCCAAGGATCTCCGACACCACCGACACTGCATACTTATTTGACGCGGAGCGGGAGGACACGTGCACGTCATTCTGAGTTGCGCCACGTCGGTCGACGGTTATCTCGACGACGCGAGCGACACCCGCCTGGTCCTGTCCAACGAGGAGGACTTGGCCAGGGTGCACGAGGTGCGCGCCGGCGTTGACGCGATCATGGTTGGCGCCAACACGATCCGCCGGGACAACCCGCGCCTGCTGGTTCGCGACTCGATGTCCGGCCCGACGAAGGTGACCGTCACGGCAACCGGAGACCTCGACCCCGCCAGCCGCTTCTTCACCGTCGGCAACGCCACCAAGCTCGTCTTCGCACCAACCCCAGCCGCCGGCCCGCTGCGGGATCGCCTGCGCGACCTCGCCACCGTGATCGACTGCGGCGCCACGGTCGAACTGCCCTGGATCCTCGATGACCTGGCCGCACGCGGGGTGCGCAGGCTGATGGTCGAGGGCGGCGGCACGCTGCTCACCCAGTTCCTCACCGCCGGTTTGGCCGACGAGCTGCAACTGGCCATCGCTCCCCTGCTGATCGGTGACCCCCGCGCACCCCGGCTCGTCCATAATGGACACTTCGAGTCGCCGATGGTCCTTGCCGAGGTCCGCCAGCTCGGCGAGATCGTCGTGCTGCGCTACCTGTTCGGTCAGCTCGCCGAGGACTGGCGCTGGCTCGGCCTGGCCTTCGAGCTGTCCCACCTGTGCCCCCCGTCGACCACCGCGCTGAGCGTCGGCGCGGTCATCGTGGACGCCGACGGCCGGGAGATCTCCCGGGGCTACTCCCGGGACACCGATGACAAGGTGCACGCCGAGGAGTCCGCACTGTCCAAAGTGGATCCGATGGATCCTCGGCTGAAGACCGCCACCATCTACAGCTCCATCGAACCATGCGCCGAGCGGGCATCGCGGCCACGCACCTGCTCGCAGCTCATCGTCGAGGCGGGCATCCGACGGGTGGTGTTCGGCCTGCGGGAGCCGCCGACGTTCGTGGACGGCGAGGGTGCCGAGGTCCTCGCCGAGGCCGGTGTCGAGGTTGTCGAGCTGGGCACGGTGCCGGGCTAGGGCGTGTCTGATGGATCTCGGTCGATGCGATTCGTGATTCAGGTGGTTCCTGGCAAGGCGGAGAAGGTCCCTGTAGCGGAGCTCTACCGGGGCCGCCGACAACGTAGCCAGGGGCCGCCTGGGCGCGAATCGCGCGGCCACGGATCCGTCAGACACGCCCGAGGCTGCTGCAACGGGACTGCAACGGCGGCGGGAAGGCTGGTGCCTACTGTCCTGTCCGTGGTTGAGGGAGTCGCGTTCGCATGCAGAGAAATGGGCGTTGTGGGCTGTTGGGAGCCGTGGCGATCGGGTTGCTGGTCGCGGGGTGCGGGTCGTCTTCGGATACTCCGGCGTCGGGTGGCGGAGGGGCGGGGGGTGCCAAGCCGGTTGACCGGGTGCTGTTCGACAGCGACTTCGAGGGCGTCTGCTCGGGAGCACCGCAGGCCGCCGCGGCCGCGTACGACAAGGCCGCGACCGGCATTCATCCCGTGCTCGGATTCGGCTCCTCCACGCTGAACTCGGACGCGAACAACCTGCTCCCACTGACCATCCCCGAGGGTTTCACCCGCAGATGGGCGGAGGGGAAGAACAACCTGGCCGAGGTGCAGCTGGTGGTCTGCGCCAAGCGGATCAAGGACACCGAGGTCCAGGAGTGCGACGGGTACCAGAAGGACGGCAAGGACACCGGCCAGGTGGTGACCCTGCACAACGCCAGCTACGAGGTGAAGGTGTTCGCGGCCAAGACCGGCGAGGAGATCGCGGCCAAGACCATTGACGCCACGTCCGACGAGTGCCCGTCGTTCGTCGTCAGCGACACCAAGGACTACTACCCCTCCGTCGACGAAGCGGTCGTAACCTTCGTGCAGCCCATCGTCAAGACGGAGACATAGCCGCCTTCCCGAATTTTTATGCGGTGGTTGCGTTCCGGCGAATGGTGCGGATAGCGGGTTGATGTGGCTGGGTGCCGTCACGGTACCCCTGAGGTTCCGTTGGCAGACACGAAACTATGTCTCAACCCCTCCGCGATGATCCATCAGACACCTCCCAGGCCAAGGAGGGCGGCCAGGCTGGTCGGGTTGATGCCGGGCAGCGAGACTGGGCCGGGTAGGGGTGCCGCCGGAGCAGGGGCCGACGCGGGCGGCGGCACTTCCTTCGGTTTGCCGCCGAATGGGGCGTTTTGCGAGCCGCGCACACCGATCGGGCTGCCCGGCGGCTCGGCGCAGTAGGCCTGCTGGTTGGCGGGGACGTCGCGGGTGTCGTTGGCACCACGCTGTTTCGTGTCCTCGTAGCCGCGGGTGCAGGAGAACGGGTCGTTGAACGTGAGGACCAGGCCGAGATGACCGGTGCCGTCGGGGTTCGCGCCGGGGGCGGTCGCGGTGATCATCGGGAAGGCCACCAGAAGTTGCTCGATGCCATTGGTTCTGGTGCTGGTGATCTGGGCCGTGGTCAACAGGTTGGCGATGACGATGCCGAGGTTTTGGCCTGAGGTACGGAGAATGTCGCCGACCTGGATGGAGACCTGCGGGACGCTCCCGATCAGGCTGCGCAGGTCGGGGTCGGACTTCTTCAGCTGCTCGGCGATCAGCCGGAGGTTGCGGCTGTAGTCGGTGATCTGCTGGGACTGCGCCGCTTGGGTCTCGAGGACCACGCGGCCGTTGTCGAGCAGCGACGTGGTCTGCGGTAGGTGCCGGGTGGCGGCGCCGGTCAGGTTGCCGGCGCTGTCCAGCAGGACCCGCATGGCGGGCCCGGTGCCGCGGAAGGCCTTGTCCAGCTCGTCGACCACTGTGCGCAGGGACTCGGTTGGCACACTGGTGACCAGGTTGTCCAAATTGGACAGCAGGACCTCTGGGCCGGGCGGGATCGCGGTGTGCTCGCGGGGAATCACCGAGCCGTCGGTGAGGTAGGGCGGATCCGAGTGGTCCGGGATGAGGTCGACGTACTGCTCACCGACGGCCGAGCGGTTGACGACGGCGGCGCGGGTGTCGGCCGGAATGGGTGGCGCGCTGTCCTCGATGTCCAGGACCACGTCGATCCCGGTGTCGGACAGGCGCAGCTCGGTCACCCGGCCAACGGCAACGCCCCGGTAGGTGACCTCGGCGTTGGTGAAGATGCCGCCGGAGTCGGCGAACTGGACGGTCACCTCGTAACCGCGGGAGAAGAACAGCCGGTCGAGGCCGGCATACGTGCCGCCGACGTAGGCGATCCCGAAGACCGCGATCAACGCGAACAGGAACAGCCGGACCTTGGTGCCACGCAACAACATCGCTACCGCCCTCCCAGCAGGGTGCCGAGCAGCGCCGACAGTGGGTCGTTGGCGGTCGCCGGCTTGGAGGGCAAGGGAAGCGACGGCAGTGGCAGTTCGGGGATCGCGGCGGGCGGTGCGGTGGTTCCGGGCACCCCCGCGCCCGGAACCGGGATGATCGGCGTGCTGGCGTTGTTGATGTTGTCGAGGAGGACGCTCAGGTCGAGGTCGAACGTGACATCGACGTTGACGAAGTCGCCCTTGAGCGGGTGCATGAAGTAGTCGCTGAACGGATAGGTCACCAGGAACTGCAGGGAGTTCGGCAGGTTCGCGCCCGACTCGGCGAGCTTGCGCAGCGTTGGTACCAGTAGTTGCAGGTCCGCGACCAGATCGGCCTTGCTGCGGCTGATCGTGGAGACCGCGACGTCCGACAGGTGATCGAGCGCGCTCAGCATGGCGACCAGGGCGTCGCGCTGCTCGTTGATCACCTTGAGACCGGGAGCGAGCTTGTCCAGCGCGGCGGTGAGGTTGGCGGTCTGCTCGACGAGGCTCCCGGACAGCCGGTTCAACGCGTCGATCGCCTTGATGATGTTGGACTTCTGGCTGTCCAGGTCGGAAACCACCTTGTCCACATTGGACACAAAGGCGCGGAGCTCCGGCTCGTTGCCGGACAGGGCGAGGTTGACCTCCTTGACGATCGCCTGGAGCTGGCCGACTCCCCCGCCGTTGAGCAGCAGGGACAGCGCGCCGAGCACCTCCTCGATCTCCGGGTTGCGGTTCG
>WUUC01107441.1_pt1 | contig 12677 bp, 5 predicted proteins | sample 6278441 | NCBI WGS metagenome assembly WUUC01 (sample SAMN13675441, study PRJNA597444) | soil metagenome | isolation source: soil | place: USA: Washington | collected 2017-10 | reverse complement strand
GGATGGGGAGGCACGGGGGCGTGCCCGCCGACGATTCACCCTCCCCGTCCTCCTCCTCGCCGACCTCCTCCGCGGCCCCGGCGGCGGCGGCCGCGGGCTCGGTCCCGTAGAGCCGCGCGAACTGCTCGAAGAACTCCTTGCGGAGCCGCCAGTCAGGGAGCCCCGACGTGTCGGCGGGCGCGGCGGGGCCGGGGTCCACGAAGCGCGTGAACAGTTCCTCGAACTGGTCGAGGATGATGACGAGCGCGAATTGCGAGCGCCGGCCGCCGTAGACCTCGCAGAGGTTCTCGAAGAAGACGCGGAGGTCGTGGACGGGCACGTCCAGCTCCTCGAAGAGCCGCTCGTAGCCGAGCGCCATCCGCCCGTCCGACAGCACGGCGGAGAGCGCGCCGACTCTCTCGTCGCAGGTGACGGGCGGCGGCTCTTCCTCCGGCGCGGCCTGGAGCCAGATCGCGCCGAAGTGCTCGGCGAGGTACTCGACCTCGACGTGCGAGCGCAGGAGCCGCGAGAAGAGCGGGACGGAGTCCCCGGCGTCCCTGTACTTCGCGGCGGGGCCGCGCTGCGCGGAGTACACGGGGGCGACCAGCGTGCGGCGGCGCGCGTCCTTCACGTCCAGCCCGTCGTAGAGTTCGAGGAGTCGGCCCAGCGTCGGGTCTTCGCCGGGCGCGAGCTGCCCGGCGGCGCGCCGCAAGACCGCCAGCTCCGCGCCGAGCGGCGGCAGGATGTAGCGCAGCGTCGTCGCGCGCAGGGACTCGACCGGGTCGTTGTGCGGGAGGACGCGGAAGGCGCTCCAGCCGCGCGCCTCCAGCTCCGGGATGACGCGCGCGTTGAGGAGCGAGGTCTTGCCCGCGCCGGACTGCGCGTGGACGAGCGTGAAGCGCGAGGAGAGAATCTTGGCGATCAACTGCTCGGCCTCGCGTTCGCGCCCGTAGAAGAGGTCGGAGTCTTCTACCTGATAGCTCTCCGGCCCCTTGTAAGGCTTCGAGGCGGTCGCGGCTTCCGGGGCCGGGGCGGTCATGGGCGCAGCCCCTGTCGCACGCGTCCGAGGAGTCGTTCGAGGAAGAAGGCGCTCTGCGCCTCGACGGTCGTGATCTTGGAGCGCTTCAGCTCGGCCTTCTTGATGTAGTTCCAGAGCCCGGACTCCATGCGGCGGTAGACATCGCCGTCGTGGTGCGCGGGCGAGAGCTGGACGGCGTAGCGCGAGTCCGAGCCGATCTCGAACGGCTTGCGCAGGAGCGTGTAGTAGGTGACGCGGAAGTCGGGGTCGAGGAAGCCGTAGCCGAGGAAGAGCGCCGGGCTCGTGCCGATGATCTCGGTGATCTTGGCGGGGACGCAGTTCCGGCTGAGCATGCGGCGCGCGAAGGTGAAGAAGTGGTCAATCGTGATGGCGCAGCTCTGCTGCACGTCGAGCGAGCCGAGGTGCTTGTAGAGGATGGGCTCGATCATCTCCTGCACGGGCAGCTCGTCGAGCGGGTTCTTCGGGTTCGGCTCGCCGTTCGGCTTGAGTTGGTCAACGTGCTCCTGCCCGAATTCGGCGATGAAGGCGTCGAGCTTCTCGAAGTCGTCGGGCGCCACGTCCTGCGTGCCGCCGCCCGGCAGCGGGAGGACGACAGTGCGCCCGTCCGCGGCGAGGCGCACGTCGCGGTACTGGTTGACCGTGATGCGCTGCGCCGAGCGGTGCTGGACGATGCGCGTGAAGGGGACGCCCGCCGTGAGGAGCGCGCGCTCCATCGAGACGTCGAGGTTGGTGGTGACGATCAGCTGCTGCCTCCGGCGCCGCACGCGGCTCTGCGGCCTCCGCTCCTTGAGCAGGTTGAGGAGGCTCGCGATGTGGACGTGGGTCGGCGGGATGGCGTTCGCGCGGCTCGTGATGAACCCGATGACGTCGTTCTCCAGCCGGGCGTCCCCCCGGCGGACGCTGTAGTACATGCCCGCGATGTCCACGGGCGGGAGCAGGCTGTCGTAATCCTGCTCGATGAGCTGGAGGTCGAGGAGCAGCTTGCGCGTGATCTCGCAGGCGCTCGGGATGTTGTTCGGGCTGCCGTGCAGCGTCCACGGGCCGAGGTAGAAGGTCACGTCCCCCGTGGGGAGGAAGCTCGCGAGGTCGGCGACGGCGTCCTCGATCTCCAGCTCGACATCCCCGTCGGCAGCGGGCGGGCGGCCCTGGGGCTTCGGCGGCGCGGCGGGGGCGTCGTCGGTCGGCTTCTGGCCCGTGATGCCGAAGCGGAGCCTCTTGATCGTCTTCTCGTCGTTGAGTGACCGCTGGCGGAAATCAACCCAGGTGTAGCTTTTCAGGAAGTCGGAGAGCTGCGCCTCGATGTCGGGCGGGCAGCCGGGCAGCATCACCGGGATGACCGGTAAGTTCATCTTCACCTGCCGGTCAATGGCGACGCGCATCTCCGGCCTCTCCCACTTGCCGAGCCCCTCCGGGCCGATGAAGATGGCCGTCGCCAGACTGTTCTTGAGCCCCTCCTCCATGCCGTCCATCCACGGCAGGCCGGGGCGCAGTTCCCAGACATCTAACCAGACCGTGATGCCGTTCTTCTTGAGCGTCTCGGCGATGGTGGTCACCGCCTCGCTGTCATTTCTGCTGTAACTGAGGAAGACTTGAAACTCTTGTTGCATGGGGGCACCCGTCAATGCTGGAAATATCCGGGCCGTCGCCTGATAGTTGAAGGTTGGAGGGCCTCGGGCGACGGCGAGGTCAGGAAAGCCGTGAAGACGCCCGGATTATAACCGCAAAGGGGCGGGAAATAAACACCCTACGCGCGGGAGAAGGCGCGGGGGATTCCTGTAGGTTCGCGCATAAAGTGAAAATTCCACTTACGAGGAATCAACAACTTACGCGAACTATTCGCGCATATAATGAAAAATTATTCGCGCATAAAGTGAAAATTCCCTACACTTTTCGCGCATATAATGAAAATTCCCGAACAGGTAACACACAGCCGAGTCGGCTACTGTTGATTAAAGTTCCATGACGTGCCTGCTGCCTGAAGATGTTCGTAATTAGCTAGTAGGTCGCTGTTTCAAAGTTAAGCTAGTCGCGACATAAGGTATGTATACAAGGCCAAGAGGGTTCCCAGCTTTCAGCAGCGTCAATCGCGCATGACGAACAGCATCGCCAATCGCTACGCCATCGAGGAATTGCTGCAGACACTCTTCTGCAAAATCACAAGCAAGTTGCTCAAATATCGTTATCTCCGTCCCGATTACCCCTGCCGCCCCGGCCTTTTTGATAAAGAAGTTAACAAACTGTATAGCGAGTTCCGGTTCGAGCGCAGTCGTGTGGCAACCGTTTATAAATACCAGCGGGTGAGGATTATCCCAATAGATATAATTGCTCACTAAGTTCGAAGGGGTAATCCCCCTCTCGTTAAATCCGACTTGGATAAATGGAATGCGATCCGGGTAAATAACTCCGCCGTGGCAAAAGAAGTAGATAAGGTGTGATTTTGTTGTTCGGAGCATTCTGAGGACGGCGGGCCGTCCCTCCGCGGGCGGGTTCCAATCCAAAGGCACGCGAATGGTTTCCAACTTAGACTGGTGTAATAAACGCCGCTTGAAATTCGGATCTGTCGTGACGCCGACCGAGATGCTTGGGGCCTGTTCAAAGAGAATTTCCTGTGGCGCATCTACCGTCGCGCCGGCTGAAGGCGGCAGCCCTAACGAGTGGCGGTAGCCCCAAAAGCCGCTCGGGCATATGACCGGCCCGAGCTCCTCTATCAGCCTTTTGGGATCAGCCGAGATGGCGTCAATCTCGGTTCTAATCGGGCATAGCCCTTTAAAGCAGGGGCAATCTTCAAGCGGCGCGCTGGCACGGAGAGCCGCAGCGAAGGTGGGGCAGAGCTTATACTCGGCAAACGAGTAAGCATTAGAGTCGAATGCGTAGTCATATAGAATGGCGGCGGGGATGATAAACCGCGGCGATTCCTTAAGCGCAATCTGCACTCTCCCCGGCTGACGCAACAGGTCCTCCAACTCTTTCCCTTTACCGCCCGCCAGTTCATCGAATAGGCTCGAATATATACTGTAACCCGCGGCGGCAAGGCGAGCTAAGTCCGGGGCAAGTGTGCCAGCGAGTGGCGAGCCATAGCGGTACCGATGCAACGCATTGTTAGGGTCAAACTCCTCGTCGCTATCCCAGCTAACCTTACGCATCGCATGTCGCGCGATGTTGATGTAATGCTGTAGCTGCTGGGCATCAATCGAGACTTCGCTCTTGAAGTCACGGCCGCCTTCCCCCCCGAAAAGGAAGGCATGCGTGGCGCCGCCATTACTGTTGAGCATGAGGCTGAGCCTGTGCGGCCGTAGCTGTGCGAGGTGTGCGGGCGCCAGCGTGCCGGAAAGGGTGAAGTCGGCGCGCGAGCCCAACGCAGGCTCTTTCGCGGGGCGAGGGCGGAGCATGACGCGTGCACGGATCAGCCACGACTGAACTAGTGTCCCCTCGAAGTAGATGCAACACCGGAGACGGTACGTGCCTGCCCGGCGCGGCATCCGCACGAGGAAGAAGATGCGTCGGGATAAGAGATCAGACCCGGGCAAGTCTTGGGGTGCCCCGGCTGGCTGTCGCGCCACGGCGACGCTCCCGTCCTCCCGCACTTTGAACTCCGCGAGGTCGGCTCCGGGTCGGATCTGAATCACCTCCGCCACGTTCGCCCCGCCGCCTATGGTGAACAAAGCCGCTTTGAGCTCAGCCTCGCGCGGAAGTAGTTCGAGCGGTATCGTCTCCGGCCGCTCGGCGATAGAACCCTGTACGGGGGAGCCGATTTCGATCCAGAAATAATACTCTTCACCGCGCGTGAGAGGCATCATCCGGTCGATGGGCGAATCAGGCGCGGACAGGTGTGCGAAGCCGTTGCTAACAGTGCGCGCCGGCACGTGCTGGAGCTCCTCAAGCGGAGCCATTTCAAACGTCCGTGACTCCGACACGGAGCGCGCAATGGCCTGCCGACTTGATGACGACAGAAGCCGGTTGTAGCCTTCGAGGATTAACGAGCCGCGGTCGCCCTCCGGCAAACTAGACAGAAAGTCGTTGAGCCTCCCGCCGGTCGTCGGCGTCCCCTCCACCGCTTCGGGGGCTGCCAACATCGTCATGCCCTTGAACGTCCGCGCGCTTAGCAACTCGGACTCGGTCAGCAGGCCCGGCACACGGTCTTCCAACTCCGCCAGCACTTTCAGCCTGTCTTCTGACCGCGTCATCCTGCGCACCTCGGCGACTAATCCAGGGAGCAGTTCATCGCTCAAGGTTCGAGCCATGTCGGCCAAAGCTCTCGACCGCCATTGACCCTCGGTAATCTCCACGGCTGCCGCGAAGGCGCTTTGCTGCAAAGCCGTCGGCAGATACCTAACCACCTGCGCCAGCGCGTAAGCACGACTAGAGACTTCCTCAACCGACCGGGCAGCCTCTAAAGCGGAGTGCTGCACCTCTGCCCGTAAATGGTCGGAGCAGTACTCACTGAGGCGGCCGATTAAGCGGCAGCGAATTTCGGCTAAGCCTATACTCCTGGCTGACGCTAGCGCCTCGCGCAGAATCTCTTCGCGCACGGGCGGCAGCACTTCCTCCAGCAGGAAGATGTATCTTTCTACGCGACTGGCTTGATCTTTTATCCTTCGGGTGGACGCCAAGGCTTCGCTTAGAATCAAAGACCGAAGATGCTCATCCGCCCGCGACAGTAACCGGGTGAGCAGCCACGCACGATACTCAGGAGACACCAACTCTAAAGCCACCCGAGTTATGGGCTCGACCCAGCTTTTCGGCAGGAGTGAAGATAGGTTAACTAGCGCCCACGTCTTCCAGTGCTCATCGTCGGCAGACGATACAAAGTAGAAAACCTCGGGCAACAACTCCTCGGGAAGGCCGCGCGTGATGAAGACTAAGGCGCGCACGCGGTAAGCTTCAACTCCGATCTCGCGCGCCACCGCAAGCCGCCGCCGCGGGTCCGTGAGGTTCAGGGTGACGGCTTCCAACACCTCTGCCCGTGCCTTGGGTTCACGCATCTCCCGCGCCGCCGCCAGCACTTTCTCGATGAGGGCCTGAGGCAAATGGCGCGTCAGTAGGCCAAGCGCCCAGCCCCTCTCCTCTTCGGCCCCAATTCGGAGCGCGAGTTCCAGCGCCCTCGGCTTTAAAGTCTCTGGAAGATGGGGCGTGAGACTAACCAAGGCGTCCGCGCGCCACCTCTCATTTTGCAGAGCGCCGACGGCAGCAAGCGCCCTCTCCAACAAAGGTTCGTTAAGGTGTGGAGCTAACCCGACCAGCGTCTGCCAGCGCGGATACTCCTGTTCAATCTCAAGCGTGACCGCGAGTGCTTGGTCTAACAGGCGCTCATCCAAGTGGGGGGCCAGACTGATCAGGGCCGTGCCACGTAACGTTTCGGCCTCGATCTCGCCGACGATAGCCAATGACCGACGCAGAGACTCCAGCGATAGATGAGGCGCCAATTCCGCGAGAACGCTCACGCGCGTCGGCGGAGGCTCAATCTCACGCACGTCTATTAGGGCTATGTTGAGTAACGACTCTCGCTCCGACCCGGATAAACGCGACGCAAGCGCCACCAGAGCGCGCGGGCGCAGCGTCGGGCGCCTCGACCTGCGTGCGACTCGCGCGGCTTGGGGAATCAGCCCGGCAGGCATCGCACCTGCCAACTCAAGGAAAGTGTTAAGGTCGGACTCGCCTTCGTCGGGGAGGAGTTCGCGGAATTTCCGTCGTTGTTTATGGTCCATTTAACTGGCTCTGAGGTTCTAACCAACAGTATCGTTTTTTGGGTCTACGCTCCTCGTAGACAACGGCGGATTAACAGGTCTGCCGTCAATCTCCGGGATGTAAAAGTCTGGAGGGAGGACTTTTCTTCGGCCATCCAGAAACCAATCTATGGTGAAATTTTTCGAGACTCCCACGAGGAATATGAGAACGATAAAGTAGAGGAAGAACCCAATGAAGAGGCCGAGCCCGTAAGCCCCGAAGAGGTCGGTTCGCGCCGGAAACAGTGCCAGGACTGCGCCTCCTCCAATCACTCCGATCAAAGTCACCAAATCGCTGAGCTGCACATCAGCTTTGCGGTGACGGTTGATGTAGTACACATACCACCCGATTAGAAAGCCGAAGCCGCCAGCGCCCCAAAGCTGTAATCTCGACGTGACCTCTACTACGGTTTGAATTTCAGACTGTGTTTGAATCACGGGGAAGCCTCCTTACAGTGAGAATCGTTCGGGATGGTTACCCAGCTTGTGCTGCCAGCCGAAATGCAGCAGTGTGCTTAGACAAGAGCCCACGAGAAAGCATAAAGCCGCACGCCAGTCAACCATCACCACCACCTCCGCGGTTATAAGTAATGTAGCTGCGGCCAAGAATATTCCATGAAATAACCAACGGCCCGTCCACTGATCTTCGTACCCTAAGACCCACCCCCAGACGAACCCTATACCCAAACTGCCTAACAACGGGATTAGCATCATCTATCCATCGGGCCCGGAAGATTACAGGTGAATAAGAAGAGAGTTGTCTCTTAAGAAAGTTTTCGTCTCTATCAATAACGTGAGGCTATGCCTACCGCCCTGCCCGTCCTGTGCCGGATGGCTCAGCAGGTGAAGTCCGAGAGTGGGTCTTAGTGCGCTAGTTATTGACTGCTGACACGAGCGGCTGGGTCGCCTAACACCACGTAACTCTGAGCGTCATTGCGCTCTATCCACGCCCACGTTAATTCGCGGTTAGCAAGCAACTCGTCCTTTTCAGAGATGTTGAATGAATCAAGGAGGGCGGTGGAAAGCACGGCGTAACGTTGAGTAAAATCCCTCATGGCTAAGCCGACCGGCTCTCCCTTCAGGATTCTGACGATACAATTACGAAAAGGGACTAACTGCGCGTCAACATTGGGCGGTTTTATCGAAAAGCCCCAGGCGCGGTCTACGTGGCCGATGAACGCCAGAGCACTACCACGGGGGTGTGACAAAATTTTTTGAGGCAACGCCGCTACAAACGAGTCCTCTGCAATCCGCGTTACCCGTTCAGAAGGGGCTCGCGTCCAATTAGAGCTTGGATTAAAAGTATCGAAAGCAGGGGTGCCAGCGCTGTAACATGCGAATGAAAAAATGACGAGACCGCTCACCCTGGCTTCGTCAGGTACATCGGATGCGGCGAAGTAGCATGACTCATCGAACTTCCCATGATGCTTCCAATCTTGACACACCAGCGCTCCCTGCCTTTCTTTTTGCATTTCATGCCCCTTCGGCCATCCCAGCCCGTGGGAGGCCGTGAAGAGCATCGCCGGAATGGAGTCCACGGAATTCAGTATTTCTGCCAGACACTGTTTGGTCGCCTGTTCGCCGATGAAACAATGGTTTTCATAGGCTAAGGATTCGGCAGCGGGGCTGCCCTCCTCGTGATCTTCTTCCGGCCGGGTCAAAGGATTCACAAGAAAATCGGTACTCAGTTCTGTCGCTTTATCGTGGCGCGGGGACCAGAAACAAACCTCGCGCCGGTTGCTCATAGAACAATTTTCATATGAACTGATGCTCGTGGCGTACCGGGCATACTGCTCGACCCGGTCAAAACTAAGGCGGCCCACGGCGTACTCAATGCTGAGGAGGTACTGGAATTTGAAAGGTATCTCGTCCGGGCTTCCGATCAGCAATAAATAGAATGGAACTTTGGTTGGGGTAACACTGCCCGGCGATACGTTATACCTCCTCAACCAGTCCCTGAGGCCCTCCCCCTTCCGATACTCCAAAATTTTACAGCGGTCGGGTGGGATGCTAAGCCGTCGATGCTCCAACAATGGATTCAACGATTCTCTGATGTCGGCACGTGCGTCCGCAGGAAACACGATTCCCCACCCAGCCCTCTGAATGTTTAGGGGATCGATGCCGAGCGGCAGACCTAACATCTTAGGCGGCCGGGTGCGGCCGGTCTGATGAAGCAGATGGCGATGAACACTTAGGAGGCGGTCGGGATCTTTTTCGACAAGGTCAGATACCTTCAGAGGGAGAGCAGGGTGAGCCAGATAATCGCCGGTTACTCCATCAATTCCGTTCGGGTAGATCAGGTAATCCATTTAGAACCTCTTGCCCGAGAGGCCAGCTGGCGAAGTCGTCAGCCCAGTCAGGCACCCGTTTTCACTCAGACGGAAACAGACATTACTTGTCACCTAAAACTATTCCACCGCGTTCGAGGTCCAGTCCCGTTTCCCGCTTAGCTTCGGCGAGGAGGTCGTCGGCATCAGAGTTATACACAGAGTTAATTTCTCTCATATCCCAAACTTGAATTCTCTTATCCAACGAGCAGGACGCGAGCCAATTGCCGTCCGGGCTGAAGGAAACCCACCAAACCGGCCGGCCGTGCATTCTGAGGGTCAACGACTGCCTGTTGTTTAAGTTCCAAAGGGTGACCGTGTGATCCGAACTGGCAGCGGCTAACCAAGTCCCTTTCGGATCGAACATCACGCTATAGACACCGCCGGTGTGTCTAGGTTGTCTGCCCCCTCCCGGCAATAAGCTTTCTTCAGGAAGCATGATTACGCTCCCGTCATTTAGCCCCCCCACCCTCACGACTTTATCGATGCCGCCCGTAGCCAGTAAGGGTTGGGCCGGGCTGAAAGCCACCCCCCACACTCCGCGTTGATGCGTATAAAGGGTCGGCGGCATGCCTTCACCTTCGGCCGGCCAGAGCTTGCCCAACCTCACGGCACCGTTATCATCCCCCGAGGCAAAGTATTGCCCGTCTGGGCTGAAGGCAACATTGAATACCTGCGTGTCATAGGAGATTACTCTCAACAGCTCTTTCGTTCGGTAATTCCAGAACTTCACATCGTCATTATAGCCGCCGGCAGTGGCGAAAACCGGCTCCCCGGTCGGAGAAAAGGCGACTGTCTGCACCCCGGCCTCATATCCGCCGTGCTTCAGCCTCTTATCTTCAACATCCCAATACTTTACTTCTTTATACTTATTGTTGGCCTCATCAACTTCCCATAGTTTGACAGGGGAAACTTCTTGATTCAGGCCGATCTTTTCGGCCGTCGAGGCGAGGATTCTCCCATCGGGGCTGTAAGCCACACCGTTGAGTCTTCCGATTACCGCACCGCGGAGAGTTTCTCGCGTCGTCTTATTTTTGAAATCCCAGATGTAGACCTTAGAGTCGTGGCTCGCTGCGGCCAGTAGATTTCCGCCGGGGGAGAAGGCCACGCTCGTCATGGGGCCGTTGTCTTCGGTGAAGAGAGTCCGCACTTCCTTATCCTTAACCACCGTCCAAGCCATCACCGCGCCATCGAAGGCGGCAAAGAGTTTCCGACTATCCTGTGTGAAGGTTAATTTCCTGACCACCCCGTCAAAGCTCTTGATCTTCAGGATTTCCTGATTCGCGTGCAAATCAAAGAGTCGGACGGCTTCGTCCTCGCCAGCGGCTGCCAGCAGCCTCCCGTCGGGGCTAAATGAAAGCGACCTGAAAGCGCCGGTCGGCGTTGTCAGGATTTTGGGCTCGCTGTCGGTGGTAGCACTGACATCGCTCACATTCCATATTCTGATGGCTCCGTCCGAAGAGCCGCTGGCAACTTGCATGTTGGGGCCAAAAGCAATGGTGTCAACAACGTCCTCGTGACCCTCAAACTGCCTCAACTGCCTCGCCGCGGAAATGTCCCAAAGCCTGACCGTATCGTCGGAACTGGCAGAGACTAATAACTCATTGCCCGGACCGAAGGCGAGCTTATGGACAGGCTCTTCGTGCCCCTTGAGAACCTTCGAGGGGCCACTGCCGAGGTTCAGGATCTCAATAACTCCCGTATTGCCGCCGACAGCGAGCAACCGGGTGTCGCCGCTAAAAGCCAAACTTGTGACCGGCGTTGGCACGCCACGTTTGTTCGGGGGGAGGCGAATGGGGCGGTGGATTTCTCGTTCGTCAGAGATTCTTATGACCTTCACCTCACCCCTTCTGGTGCTGTAGGCCAACAACACTCCGTCGTTGCTGATGGCGGCGCGGTTTATCTCGGGGTCACGGACATTCAAGAATCTGTCTGTCCCAGTTTGGTTGTCGAGCAGCCATAGTTCGCCTTCAGGGGTTGTAGTTCCAATTACACTATAAGATGGATCGGCATCGAGAAATATCCTCCGAAGCCTAATCCTCATTTCCGCTGCGGCGCCTTTCGCCCGCGCCTCTAACAACAGTTCCCTTAGCCTGCGCTGCTCCTCCGGTTGATCTTCAATAGTCAGGGCCTGCGCCGAATATAACTCTGCCTCCAACATCTCTTTGTTGTTAATAGCTATGGTGGCCTGATGTTGTAGTCTTCTCGCCAAGTTGACACGAGCCTCGCGTTCTTGGAGATGAGCCTCGCGTTCTTGGAGACGCACCTCGCGCTCCTTAGCAGCCGCCTGAAACCATAAAACCACTGCCGCCAATAAGGCGCCGACGATCAGGGTCGTCACGACACCTAGAAATGCCTTCCGGCGATTCAACATCCTGCGTAAAGACTTGACGAACAGCCGTTGGTCGTCGGTCAGTGACGGCTTTGTCGCATTCACCCACGACATATACCGTTTTGCCTGGGAGTGTCCGGGCAGAAAGTCTGGCCCCGCCGGCGTAAGACCTTGAGCCTGCCGCGACCATTTTTTTGCATCGGCTTCAAATGCTTCTATGAGCGCCCGTCGGGCCGGGTCTACCGCCAGCCAGTTACTGAGACGGTTCCACCTCTTAATCAGAACTTCGTGAATTAGATCAACATGGCTCAGACTCAAATTGTCGGGGTTACTTCTAATAGCCAGGAGGCGCTCACCGACAAGGTAATTCGTTATATCCCGGCTCAAGTCCGCATCCCCGACCACAGCCTCCAGTTCCTTGCGCGTCCTCGGCCGGCGGGTGCCGCTCGAACTAACCAGTTCGGTGAAAATGGTTTGGGCAGTCGCTTGTGCGAATGGGCCAAACTTTAACGGCAGCGTGCCGTAGATCTCTTCAGCGTGTTTGACGATGGCACCGCCCAGTCCGCCGAGTTGTGTGTAATCTTCATGTTTAAATTCCTGCGCCCCCCGCTTCACGGACAACAACCATAGTCTTTCGAGCGCGAATTCCAGCAGCGGCAGCGGGTTGCTGACAGGGGCGGGTTCAGCGTGGCTATCGTCTTCCGTAACGCGGGTCAGGATGGGGTCGGAAAGAATCCTCCTCAACAGACTTGAGTCGCCCTTACTCCCGTTCTCATCCCGAATGTCTTCAAAAGTGTATCCGTACTGTCTCGCCGGGGCCGAGACGATGTCAACGAGGTCTTTAGCTACAGGTGGACTTAGCACGAAAGGACGGCCGACCGCCTTGCTCACGCCCCTGAGACTTACCGCAGCTCCCAGGTATTCAGTTCGCAAACCTAATATCATTCTGAACGAATGATGGTTTTGCGCGCCGAAGCCGGCTATGATGTCGCAGAGTTGGTGCAGTTCCGCCTCATTTTCACCGAGCGTAAACACTTCCTCGAATTGATCTAAGATTAAAATCAATGAGCTGCTTTCATTAGATTTACTCTCAAGCAATTCAAGCAACACGTCTGGCCAAGGTCGCCCGCCCCTGTCGCCCGCGTCCGAATATCCCACCGTTCCGGACGAGAGCGCCGTAATCAATCTATCCTTGAGGCTCCCTCCAGGTTCTACCGTTACAATTTCCCAATTTTCTTTACCTAATAGGCCTTTATGCCGAACGGTGCTTACGATGC
>WUUC01083898.1_pt1 | contig 12679 bp, 7 predicted proteins | sample 6278441 | NCBI WGS metagenome assembly WUUC01 (sample SAMN13675441, study PRJNA597444) | soil metagenome | isolation source: soil | place: USA: Washington | collected 2017-10 | reverse complement strand
TCGGCGCGCGGCGTCTGTGCGCCGCCGACGCCCGAGGCCACCGGGATGCCGCTCTCGACATTCCGCAACTCCGCTTCCGGCGTGCCGGTCGCGCGCCGGACTACTTCGCCCCCCTCCGGGCTGAGTGACGCCCCGAGCGCGAGCTGAGAGTCGCGCAGGGCCGAGATTCTATTCTTGATGCGCGTCCGGAGGCGCGCACGCCGCTCCGAGAGGAAGACGCGGTTGACGCTTCGCAGTTCGTCGGTTGTGCTCGCGTCGCGGTCGATGTCTCCAGCGCGGCGACCTGCCCTTTAAGCTCGCTGGTCGAAGCGGCCCGCCCCTGCGCGATGGCGGTACCCGCTGCGGACAAAGTCGCCGCGACAGCGATGTAGACCCACCGGAAACTTCCCCACATGGCTAACCCCTTCGGCTTGAGTGAAATTTTTGAAAGTTCAGGTCGTAGCACCTTCCCACCCTTCGCGGAAGCGGCATCTTCATCCCTCTCCGCCTTGTGTGTCGGATGGCGGAAAAGCATTTCACCGGGGCGGGCGCGTGGTCGAAAGCTTAGCCCGGCGGACGGGGGCTGAAATGTTTGGCCGAGACTAGTCACTAGCTTTTGGAAGGGCAGGCGATGCGGCCGGGTTTGTGTGGAACGAATCGGTGATGCGCGCCCCCTCCCTCGCCGAAGCGGACTCCGCCCCCACGGAGTTGCGAGCGCTCGCCGCCGAGTCCCCCGGCACGCGCGACGGCCAACTGGCACAACTCCTGCTGGCCGGAGGCGGCTCTGACGACGCCGACGCGGCCGCCTCCGACGACTCATTTCTTCAGCCCGATCCGCTCGCGACGCCGTGGCCGCCCCGAATTTCTCCGGGGCGCTCCCCATCGCCCGCGGCCTGCCTTTCGAGAGCGATTAAGGCGCGCGGAGGCTCTGGCGGGCGGCGGGGACTGTCAATCGAACCGGGGGTCGCGGCGGCGGGTCAGGGCGCGCTTGAGGCGTCCTTTTTGAAGTCGGAGCTTCCGTTGGTCTTCGACGGGCCGCCGTTGCTCCTGCCCACGAGCAGTTTCCTGACGCTGGCGGCGGACTGGAAGTCGAAGTGACGTTGAAGATTATTCGCCATGACGAGTTGCCCGTCGTGGTCGAAGATTTGGTAGTTCAACTCGGCCCACGCGGCGTAGCTGACCCGAGGGCCGAGGAAGGGCCGCCTCTTCACGTGCTTCGCGCCGCCGGCCGTCACCCTGATGCGCAGCGTGTATGTGCCTGTGCTTTCCAGTAGCGCCGCCATGTGCTCGGCGCGGAGCAACCGCGCCAGCGGCGTCAGGCCCGTCGCCTCGTCGGGCGCGTGAAGCTCGACCATCACCTGCTCGGCGGCGGCGACCAGAATTTGCGCCCGGCCCTTGAGCGTCTTCAGGTTATCCACCCACCCTCGCTGGTGATCCATGAAGAAGGAGAGTACGCGCGGCAGGTCGGTGACAGCACCGGCGATCAACTTCGTGAGCTGGCCGATGTCGTCGGCGAGCCGCCCGACCTCTTCGGCCAGCGCCGCGCTCTTTCGCCGCGACTCTTCAAGCGCGCCCCGGCCGAGCCCGCCGGCTTTGAGGTGCTCGTCGGCGAGGGCCTTCTCCCGGAGCTTGTCGGCCCGCTCCCGCGACATCTTTTCGCGGCTTTGGATGGCGGCGGCGAGGCCCTCCAGACGGGCGATCCGCTCGTTAAGACGGCGGATGCTCTCGCGGGCCTCTGCTTTCCGACTACCGGCTCTCCTGAGCAGGTCGAAGAGTTTTCCGGTGGTGTTGTCGGCGAGCAGTTGCGGCGGGTAAAGCCCCGGTGAGTAGACGGTCGGGCGGCTGGCGGTGCAGGTGACGACCTCACCGTCTATCTCAAATGAGCCGCGGTTGAGGTCGTCGATGAAGAAGGAGACCACGTCTTCGGTGCCGATGGTGCCTGACGTGCCCCCGGCAACGGCGTCCACGCGCGGGAGGCCCGACAGCGCGGCGATGGACTTAGACAGTTCGGCCGAGATGCCGGGGACGGCGAGCGCCGCGAGGCCGAAATCTCCCGGCCGGCCGAAGCCGTTCTCAACTTGAATGCCGTCGGCGGCGTCTTCGGCGAGGGCAGGAATCCGGCCGGGGTCAGAATGCTTGAGAAGCCTCTCGGCCTCGTCTTGCTTGACTTCGAACTCTTCGAGGAAGGACTCGAACTGGTCGCGGATGAAGGCGTAAGAGGACAGCGCGGTGAGGTCAACGGCGCTGTAGATGATGAGGGTGCTGATGTTGTGCGCGGGCCTTCGGTCGTCGGGCGCGGCGCACAGCTTGTGCGTCATGCGCGCCGTGAGGTCGCGCGTTGCCTCGCGCGCGAGCATCCGCGTCTCGGCGAAACCGTCTGGCTCCGGCCGGCCCCCGTCGCCCACGCCGTCCGCCGCGTCGGCCCCCGGCTGTGTGACCGTGTATGACAGCCGTGACGGCGAGGTCTGCGCCGCGGCGTCGCGCGGCGAGCAGGCGAGGAGCAGGGCGATGGCCAGGAAGACTCTCATTCGTGAAGCCCTCATATTTTGCGCGTGCAGGGTGGCTGCCGGGGGACCAAGAGGCTTGAGGTCCGGAGCCTTTTTGAGAACGTGAAGTGCGCGACGGCCCTTCCAAATATGAATGTTGGGGCGTGGCAAAACCTTTCAAGAGCACCGGGGCGGTGCTCTCACGGCACGCTCGCGCCGACTCGTGCCGGCGCGAATACGACCATTGACAGCTACGGAGGCAAGGTATATCGTGCGGGCTCTTCACGGCCGGGCCTTCTGATAAAGGCTCTATTAACTTTGCTCGTCTCATAACCCGTGCTCATCCGAAGCGAGTGAAGAGCCCGACGGCGCGAACCGGAGGGCGGGCGCCTCTCGGCAACTCGCCTCCGCGAATCTCGTTACCGGCATCTTCGGTCGAAGCTCACCAAACGAGGAGACAAAAACATGTCCGACAACCGAGACGACAGAGAGCCTATCGAAGGGCTTTCCGAGGACGAGAAAGAGGCCGCTATATTGGAGCGCGATTACGCGTCCAGCCGGGAGGCGCTCGAAGAAAGGTACCGCATCTCGGAGGGCGAGCCGTGGTGGAAGCCGGGCATCATCGAAGTCGAATTCGAGGAGGAAGTACGACCGGAGGTCGAAGTCGCAGACGAGACTTATGTGTTAACGAGCCTCAAGTTTCGCGACCTCTCGGAGCTGAACCGCGTGCTGCAACGACACCACCTCCGGAGGGCTGAGCCGACCTTCAACCTCACGTGGGAAGAGGCCGACCGCTTGCAGGCGCGCGCCAAGCGCGGAGACCAGCAGATCCCAAGCCTTCGGAACACGGTCACCCTCTATTTTCCTCAGGACGCCCCTGTCCTCGACATCGCCCGTGAACTCAGCGAGAGGGGGGAGGTTATTCGCGCCTCGCCCGTGCCCAAAAGTGCGCCGCCCTCAACGCCGCCTAGTGACCCGCTTCTCGGCGTCGATGACGTGCCGGTGACGGTCGTCATCAACGGCAAAGAGTTTGAGAGTCAGTGGTACATCCATCGCTGCAGAGTAAACGAAGTCTGGCTGAAAGGATTCACCGGGCGCGGGGTCGTCATCGCCGACGTGGACTGGGGTTTTCGCGTTACGCATAACGACCTGGCCGGTCGCCTCCACCCGGCCCGACAGCACAACTCTTTTAACGGCGGCACAGAGGTTAACCACGGCAACGATACCCTTCACGGAACCGGCGTGATGGGCCTTGCGGGCGCCGCCTCCAACGGCTCCGGCATGGTGGGCTTCGCTTACGAGGCCGACCTCTGGCCGATTCAGGCCAACTCCGGCACCGGCACCGCCGCCCCCGGCGACCCGTTGGCGAACGGAATCTTATGGGCGCTGACGACCGACCCCGACACGCCCAAAGTAATTTTAGTAGAGTATCAGGCCGCTAACGGCAGGAACATCGAATCCCAAACGTCGGTACATTCAGTTATTAGTACGGCGGTCGCGAGCGGCGTCGTGGTCTGTGTCCCGGCGGGCAATGGCAATGTCGATGCGGGGGAAAACGCCTTGGGGCAGCCGATAACTCCGACCGGCTCGGTTCTGGTCGGCGCAACCGATTACGCGGCCCAGGGACGGAACCCGCGTGCGCGTAAAAGTAACTGGGGCAATTCAATCGTCATCTCCGCGCCGGGCGCACCGGTTGATGACACGACCTGCAACATCAATCATGACGACGATTATGACCAAAGCTTCGGAGGCACGTCCGGGGCGGCGGCGAAAGTCGCCGGCGCGCTGGCGCTGATGCTTCAGGCCAACAACTCCCTCACCCCGTCGGACGTAAGGACGATCCTGATGCAAACCGGCAAGGGTACCATCGACACCGCCCCCCACAAGCCGATAGGGAAATTTCTGGACTGCGCCGCGGCCGTCAAGGCCGCCTGCGGCTGCTGAGAAGGCGTGCCGCGCCGCTCTCCGGCCAACGAGTAACACGCCACAACGCTCTTCAGCGGGTGGAGCGTTTTACCGCACGCGTCCCCGTTGAGAGGGCTCGCAAAAAAATTCAGGACGAGCGTGAAATGTTTTGTGCCGAGCGTCACTTACTAATGGAAGGGGATTTTTCTGCCTCCATTACCAACCCCGGCGGGAACAAGAAGGGCGTCAATTCACGCGGCTCACGGGTACTCCGCCGGAAGGCCGAGGAGGTTGATGGCCGCTCACTGGAATGCAGAGCAGCAGACTTTTGAGGAGGACGAGATGGCTAATGAATGCAACGGTAGATGGGAGTCAAAAGGGTTCAAAGATAAGACGCCGGGCATTGAGGAGCGGCACGGAATATTTGTCGTGACGAGCGCAGCCGGAAATGCGGTCGTAGTTGACCATATCCCTGCGAGCGGGACAGCAGCATCGCCGGGGAGGGGCACGTGTAGGCCCGGCCCCCAATCAACTCACGTCTTGAGGTTTCAGATGACCTTTGGCGAGGAAACAATTGAGTTTCGTGGGATTATCAATTCGGCGAACCCAAACGTTATTAGTTGCGGCTCATTAAGGGTGGTTAATGACGGTGGTCCCGCCGAGGGCGACACGGGGACGTGGCAGGCGACGAAGACTGCTTAGCCGGTCGGTGGGGTTCGAGCGGGCCGGAGGGAGATTCGCGGAGTGCGAAGCGTCGCCGGGCGAATGACCCAGTTTTAACCGCGGGCCGGGACATTCACTCGTCGCCGCGCGGCAGGCGCACTCGTTGACGTAACGTCGGTGGGCAGGAGGGGGAGATGAATTGGTCTGCGTTGGAGGGGGTACGACGTAAGCTTCTCGACGCCCTGAGCTACGACTTCGCCGAAAAGAATCGCGCCGCCGCGGTGCGGACGCCCTCTCCGAGACGCGTCGCGCGACGCGGCGCGCTCGTCTTTGCGGGGCCGCTGCTCGCGCTCGCCATCAGCCCCGTCGCCGCGGCGAACGGTTCGGCGAGCGCACTTGACGTGTCCCCGTCGCTCCCCCTCGCCGCGGAGATGCCGGAGCAGGGTTCAGGCGCGACGCGTCAGGGCGTGGTGACGCTGCGGCCCGCGGAGAAGCTCCGCCAGTCCATCAGCGGCGGCGAAGCCCACGCCTTTCGCGTCTCACTCACGTCGGGCCAATACCTGCACGTGTCCGTCGAGCAGCAGGGGATGGACGTCGTCCTGACCCTGTTCGGGGCTGACAATCAGCCTGTCCTCAGCGTCGATAATCCTAACGGGCAATACGGTCCGGAATCCGCCTCGCTCGTCGCGCCCTCGTCGGGCGAATACTTAATAGAAGTGAAGGCGGGGCGCGCGTGGGCCCCTCCGGGCTTCTACACCATCGAGATCGAAGAGCCGCGCGCGCCGGGTCAGGCGGAGACTGACCGCCTCTCGGCCGAGCGCGCAATAGAGCAAGGGCGCAAACTCGTTTCTGAGGCGTCGCTGGAATCTAAGCGCCGAGCCGTCGAGCGCTTCGAAGCCGCCATCCTGCTCTGGGAATCTCTACAGGACGCGCAGCAGGAAGCGTACGCGTGGGTCCGCCTCGGATGGGCGCGCCGCGATCTGGGCGAGGCCGAGCAGTTCGCGGACGCCCTGCGGCGGGCGCTCGCGATTTTGGAAAGGGTCGCAGACCGGCGCGGCCAAGCCGCCGTCCTCAACGAGATTGGGGCCGCGAAGCGCGCGAGCAAAGAGCCTTTGCAGGCCGTGCCCATTTACGAGCGCGCCGTGGGGATTCGACGCGAGGCCGGAGACCGGTGGGGCGAGGCGCAGCTCCTCAATAACATCGGATTCATTTACGCCCGGACCGGCCAGATGCGCACGGCCCTGAAGTACTACGGCGACGCCCTCGCACTCTGGCGGGAGGTCGGCGACCGGGAGTACGAGGCCCGCGTCCATACCAACATGGCGGGGGCCTACACCGAACTGGGCGAGACGCAGAGCGCGCTTGAGACTTACCAGTCGGTGTTGGAATTTTGCCTCAGCATTAAGAACAAAAGTCTCGAAGCTTACCTGCGTAATAACATCGCGGAGATTTACGACTTCCGCGGCGAGCATATGAAGGCCGTCGTCGAGTACGAGCAGGCGGCGGCCCTCTTCCGGGAGACGAACGACCCGACCGGCGAAGTCCTCGCGCTCAACAACCTCGGGATGCTCTACGCCGGGTGGGGCGACGCGCAGAGGGCCATCGACTACTTCACGCGCGCGCCCGAGCTGCGCGAGCGCGTCACTGACCTGCGCGCTAAAGCGGCCACGTTGTACGGGCTCGGCTACGCCTACGCCGCGCGGGATAGCTACACCCCGCAGGCTACCTACGACGAGGCCCTGGGCTATTACGAGCGGGCGCTCGCCGCTCACCAGCAGGCGCAGAACCGGCAGGGCATCGCAGCCACGCTGATCGGCATCGGCACGATCTATAACGCGCGCGGCGAGCCACAGACGGCGCTCCGCTACTTCCAGGAGGCGCTCGCCATTCAGGAGCAGGTCGGCGACGTGAGGGGGCAGGCGTCGGCGCTGGACAGAATCGGCGACACCCGTCGGCGCACCGGCGAACTGGCGAAGGCGCGCGACAGTTTTGACAAGTCATACGCCGCGTGGCACTCGGTCGGGGACAGGCAGGGCGAGGCGTCGTCGCTCTACGGGCTGGCCGAGGTCGCTCACGCCCAGAATAATCTGTTCGAGGCTCTGAGAAGGATCGAAGAGGCTATCGGCATCGTCGAGTCCCTGCGGACGACGACGACCAACTCGCAGATGCGGATGCTCTACTTCGCGACGAAGCGGGACTACTACGACCTGAACATCGACGTCCGGATGCAGCTGCACCGGCGCTTCCCGTCCGAGCGCCACGACGAGGCGGCGCTCAACGCGAGCGAGCGCGCGCGGGCGCGTAGCCTGTTCGACACCCTCGCCGAGGCGCGCGCCGGCATCGGCGACGACTTCGATGCCGAACTGAGCGAGCGGGGCCGCCGCCTTCAGCGGGCTCTCAACGACAAGGCGCGCGTCCTGCTGCGCGAGCGCGGCCTGAAGCGCCACGAGCAGGCCGCCGCACTCGACAAAGAGATCGCCGCGCTCACGGCCGAGTACGAGGACGTGCAGGCGCGGATGCGCGCCAAGAGCCGCGCCTACGCCAACCTGACGCGGCCCGGCATCGCCGGGCTGAAAGAGATTCAGCGCGATTTGCTGTCCGACAAAGCCGCCAAGACCGTGCTCCTGGAGTACGCGCTCGGCCGCAGGCGTAGCTACGTCTGGGTCGTGACCGGCGACAGACTGTTTACCAGCGAGTTGCCGAGCCGCGCCGAGATCGAGAAGGCGGCCGGCCGCGTCAGGGATTTCCTGACCGCGCGGCAGCCCCGGCGCGGCGAGGACGGCACGGACTACGTTGACCGCGTGCGGCGGGCGGACGCCGAGTACTGGGGCAGCGCGAGAGAGTTGCGCCGCCTCGTGCTCGACCGCGTGGCCCCGCAGTTGAAGGGGGCGCGGCGTCTTTTAATCGTCGCCGACGGGGGGCTACAGTTAATACCTTTCGCCGCCCTGCCAGCCTCCACCCAGACGGCGCGCGCGCCGTCCTCGGCCCGCGCCGGGAGCGAGAGTGCCGCGGAGGCGGACGTCCCCCTGGCGGCGAAATATGAGATCGTCCACCAGCCTTCGGCCTCGACGATACGGGTTCTCAAGACGGGGGCGCGAACCGCCCCGCCGAAGACCGTGGCCGTCTTCGCAGACCCGGTCTTCAATAAGAACGACGCACGCCTCTCGCGGCTGGTGGTCGCCCCGGCCAGCGACGCCGCGCGCGGTAACACCGCCGAACTGGAGCAGGCCCTCAGAGACGTGGGCGACGTGGGCGACATCTCAAACCTGCCGCGTCTGACCTACACGGGCGACGAGGCGACGGGCATCCTGGCGATCGCGCCGCCCGCGGCGAGCCTCAACGCCGTCGGCTTCAAAGCCAATCGCGCCGCGGCGGCGAGCCCCGAGCTGGCGAGCTACAGGTACGTGCACTTCGCCACGCACGCCGTGCCCGACGACGACCACCCGGCGCTCTCCGGCCTCGTCCTCTCGCTCGTCGACGAGCGGGGGCTGCCGCAGGACGGCTTTCTGCGCCTGCACGACATCTACAACCTGAGATTGAACTCAGACTTAGTCGTACTGAGCGCCTGCCAGACGGGCGTCGGCAAAGATGTCAAGGGCGAGGGACTCATCAACCTGACACGCGGTTTCATGTACGCCGGCTCGCGCGGCGTGGTCGTCAGCTTGTGGGCAGTCAAGGATGCCGCGACGGCCGACCTGATGAAGCGCTTTTACAAGCACCTGCTGGTCGGCAAGAAGAAGCCGGCCGCGGCCCTCAGCGCGGCGCAGATGGAGGTGCGCAGTCAGGAGGGGTGGCGCGCCCCCTTCTTCTGGGCGGGGTTCGTCCTTCAGGGCGATTGGGAGTGAGGTTGGCGGCCCGCGCGACCGCCGCCCCATCTTTGCATCGTCGGGCTCCGCGCGGGTCGCGCCGAGCGCCCGCGCCGTTTCGGTCGCGCAGCCCCCGGTGGCTGCCCTAGACTTGTGAAGCTCATGGCAACAAACATCTCAGAGACGGACAAGCTGGTCGAGCCTGCGGCGGACGCACCGCGGGGGTTGAAGAAAAACTGGGAGATCACGCCGCGCGCCTTCCGACTGTTACTCGCGCGCTTGGACTCCGACCCGCAGCGCGCCTCGGAGAAATACATCACGCTGCAACACAAGCTCATCCAGTTCTTCGTCTGGCGCGACTGCCCCCTCCCGGAAGACCACGCCGACGAGGCGCTCAACATCACCGCGAGGCGGATCGATAACGGCGAGGAGGTGCAGGACGTGGCCGCGTATGCCTACGGCGTGGCGCGCCGGTTGTGCAAACAGTACAAGCGTGCGCAGGAAGTGGAGCGCCGCGCGCTGACGCTCGTGCCGACCTCCGTCCAGCCGGAGGTCGGCGAGGACTACAAGGAACAGTTGCATCGCTGTCTCGACACTTGCCTCGACTCTTTGCCGGAGGAGCACCGCAAACTGATTTTGAGCTACTACCAGGCGGACAAAGGCGTGAAGATCAGTCACCGGCGCTCACTCGCCTCGCGTCTGGGTAACGCCAACGCGCTGAGGATTAAGACGTGCCGAATCAGGGCCAAACTGGAGAAGAAGATGCGGGACTGCCTGAATCGCCTGCCGGTGAAATGATTGCGGCGTCACGCCATTAATAGTAAGGGGAAAGAGGCTTAAAATGACACATCATCTAATAGAAGACCCGCTGCTCACGCGCTACCTGCTCGGCGACCTCGAAGAGCAGGGGCAGGAACAGGTGGAGCGACTTTATTTCGCCGACGACGATCACTTCGCGCGCGTCCTCGCCGCCGAGGAGGACTTGATTAAAAGCTACCACAACAAAACTCTCTCGGAGACCGACCGCGTTCGCTTCGAGAAATACTATCTGAGCAGCCCGCGCCGGCGACTGCGGGCTGACCTTCAGGCCGCGCTCGCAGAGGCCCCGCGCCCGCGGCCCGCGCCCGAACCCTCCCGCAACACCCTCGGGGAGATGCTGCGGGCCCTGCTCGACCAAAGACTCGTCTGGGGGGCGATCGCCGTCCTCATCGTCGCCCTCGCGTCCGGCCTCTGGCTGCGCGGCATGAGGGAGCGGAGAGCTCAACCAGAAGCGGCCGTTAACGAGCAGCCGGCGCACGCGGGCGAGCCCGCCCCGTCGCTTTCACCCGTGCCGCGGCACGTCTCTTCGGGCGCGCCGGGGGTTCTCGCGCCTGTCCCGTCGCCGCGGCCGGGCGAGCACAGAGGGGCCGAGCGGAGCCTCGACCGGCGACCGTCCAATACGACATCCAGAGAACGGCCCACAATCACGCGAAGCCCGTCCGAACGCCCGAACGGGGGGGGGACCCCGCCGCTTGTCGCCACAGCCACCCTGATCCCGAATTCATTCCGCGCCCCCACTGAGTCACCGGACTTACTCGTCATTCGCCACCCGCACCGCGCGGTGCGGCTGAACCTTGTCGTCGATGACCAGCGCGGGAAAACTTTTGACGCGGCACTTTGGCCGGACAACGACCGCGCGGCCGCGAGGATGTGGAGCGGACTGAAGCCTTCAACAACCCGCAGCCCCCACATCGTTTCTCTCCAAATGCCCGCCGAACATCTGGGCGACGGGCCCTACACCCTCGAACTCCAAGCCGCAGGCCAAGACGGAGGCGGCCAGAAGTCTGAAAAGTACTCTTTCATGGTCCAAAGGCAGTCATCTGACCGGCGGTGAATTGCGAGCCGCACCCTTAACGAGCCCGCCAGAGAAGCGCAGAACGACGAACAGTAAACAAACCCTTACCTTACCAAAAGGAGTTAACATGCCCGAAACGTCCGCCCCCAGACGTAAAATCCACGCGCTGCTTATCGGGGTAGACTGCTACCTCCCGAACCGCCTCCCCGACGGCAGCTCATACCCGAACCTCGGCGGCTGCGTCCGCGACATCAAGCACATCAAGACGTTCCTCCGCACCGGCCTCGGCCTGACCGACGGCGACATCACCACGCTGACGGCGTCGAACCAGTCCGGCTCGCGCGAGCCGGCTGAGCCGAAGGAGCAGTGGCCGACCTACGAGAACATGGTCCGCGCTTTCAAGGAGTTGACCGAGAAGGCGCAGCCCGGCGAGCAGGTCTACATCCACTACTCGGGCCACGGCGGCCGCAGCCGCACGGCCTACCCCGACCTCAAGGGGGCGAGCGGGCTCGACGAGTCGCTCGTGCCCACCGACATCGGCAACTCCGAGTCGCGCTACCTGCGCGACCTCGAAGTCGCCTACCTCGTCAGCCAGATGACGAAGAAGGGGCTCGTCGTCACGCTCGTCTTCGACGACTGCCACTCGGGCGGCGCGACGCGCGGCGGCGACCCCGGCTCGGCCGTCCGCGGCATCTCCGGCGTTGACACCACCGAGCGGCCGACCGAGAGCCTCGTCGCCTCGGCCGAAGAGTTGAAGGAGATGTGGGAGGCGTCGGCCGCGTCGGCGCCGGCCGCGGGGCACCGCAGCGCGAAGCCTTCGAGCGGCTGGCTGCCCGAGCTGGAGGGCGCCGTGCTGCTCGCCGCCTGCCGGGCCAACGAGCTCGCCAACGAGTTCGCCTTCGAGGGCGCCGAGCGCAACGGCGCGCTCACATACTGGCTGCTCGACACGCTCAAGCAGCTCGGCCCCGGCCTCACCTACGAGATGGTGCATGACCGCGTGCTGACGAAAGTCCACGCCAAGTTCCCGGAGCAGACGCCGCAGCTCTACGGCGATGGCGCGCGCGTCGTCTTCGGTACGACGAGCGCCCCGCGCCCGCCCTCCGTCCGCGTCGTCGCCGTCGAACCGGCCGGCAACCGCGTCCGCGTCGAGGCCGGCAAGGCGCAGGGGCTCGTCGGCGGCGCGCGCTTCGCCGTCTACGCGGCCGACGCCGACTTCGCCGATGAGTCGCAGCGCCTCGCGCTCGTCGAGGTGGCCGAGCCCGGCGACACCGAGTCCTGGGCCGACGCCGTCGAGGGGACGAAGGTTGACGCCGTCAAGGAGGGGGCGGCCGCCGTGGTGCTCGGCGCGGGGGTCCGCTTCCGCGGCCGCGTCCGCCTCGTCCACCGCGACGACCTGCCGGGAGACATCGACCAGGACGGGGCGCTTGAGCGCGTGCGGCGCGAGATCGTGAGCCGGAAGTGGATCAGCCTGGCCGAAGGTAACGAGGCGGCCGACCTGCAGGTGGCCGTCAACTTCAACTACGAGTACGAAGTCTGGGAGCCGACCGGGCGCATCATCTCCAACCTCCGGCCCCTTCTGCGGATTGACGCCGACGGGGCGGCGGCGAAGGTGGCCGACCGCCTCGTCCACCTCACCAAGTACCAACACGTCAAGCTCATCGAGAACAGCTCGCCCTCCTCGCCGCTGGCCCATGCCGTCACGCTGCGCTGGGAGGGCGCGAGCAAGGGGCCGGGCGGCGAGTACGTCGTCGATCACGGGGACAAACTCTTCCTCACCATCGAGAACAAGTCTTCGCAGGCCCTCAACGTCACCGTGCTCGACCTCCAGCCCGACTGGGGGGTCTCCAAACTCTTCCCGCGCGCCGCGCCCCACGAGTTACTCGACCCGAAATCGGAGCTGCGCCTGCCGTGGGGCATCATCTTCGAGCTGCCCGATGGCTACAAGGAGGGGCTCGACACCATCAAGGTCTTCGCCACCGTCGGCAACACCAGCTTCGACTGGCTGA
>WUUC01018980.1_pt1 | contig 12679 bp, 10 predicted proteins | sample 6278441 | NCBI WGS metagenome assembly WUUC01 (sample SAMN13675441, study PRJNA597444) | soil metagenome | isolation source: soil | place: USA: Washington | collected 2017-10 | reverse complement strand
AGTACTGCGAGGGCTGGATGCCGGGCCGGATCTCGCTGGCCACGTTCCGCGCGCGCGTGGACAAGATCCGCGCGATGTCCGAGGAGGTCGGGCGGACGCCGCCGACTGCGGCCGTGATCCCGCCGACGTCGGTCGAGGCCACGCGCGAGGACGCGCTGCGCTACGTCAACGTCGACGGCCTGCTGACCTGGGCCAACAAGGCCAAGTACTGGGTCAAGCCGCCGTCGGGGCGGTTCGAGACCTGGGAGGACCTGGAGGGGACGCTGATCGCGGGCAGCCCGGACGACGTCGTCGAGGAGTGCCTGAAGTTCGAGGCCGCCGGGTGCGAGCACCTGGTGTTCGACTTCCGGTTCAAGTTCGAGCGCTTCTTCGAGCAGATCGAACTGCTGGGCAAGGAGGTGCTTCCGCGGCTACGGAAAGCGGAAGTTCCAGCCTAGGGGGTGCCCAATGGGACATCGCTCTGCACGGAATGGCCTATTGGGCGGGGACCCCCACGTTGTCCGGTACGGCTCCGACGTCGTCGTCGAGTTCCTGCAGGCCGCGGGGATCGAGCACGTCGCGCTCAACCCGGGCGCGTCCTTCCGCGGCCTGCACGACTCGCTCGACGTGGCCGGCGCGCCGGAGATCGTCGTCGCGCTGCACGAAGAGGTGGCGGTGGCGATCGCCCACGGCTACGCCAAGGCCGCCGGCAGGCCGATGGCGGTGATGCTGCACGACCAGGTCGGGCTGCACCACGCCGCGATGGCGCTGTTCAACGCGTGGGTGGATGCGGTCCCGATGCTGGTGATCGGCGGTACCGGCCCGCGCGACGTGACCCGCCGGCGGCCGTGGATCGACTGGATCCACTCCGGCCATCCGGAGTCGGCGGTGATCCGCGACGTGATCAAGTGGGACGCCGAGCCGGCGACACTCGAGGCGCTGCCGGGCACGCTCGCGCGGGCGCTGCGGATCGCGGTCACGCCGCCCGCGGGGCCGGTCTATATAGGTGTCGACGCGCTCCTCCAGGAGACCGAGGCCGGCGAGATCGCAGGCGGAACCGTTCCGCCTGCGCCGCCGGTCGCGGCGCCTGGAGCGGTCGTGCGCGAGATCGCGGGCGCGCTCGTCGCTGCCGAGCGTCCCGTGCTGCTGGTCGACCGCGGCGCGCCGAGCCCCGTGCTGCTGTCACTGGCCGAGCGACTCGCGGCAGCGGTGGTGGACGTCGGCGGGCGCAGCTTCCCGGCCGATCACTGGGCCGACCAGACCGCCGAGGCGCTGCGCGACGCCGACCTCGTGCTCGCGCTCGAATTGCGCGACGTGACCTGGGGCGTGACCACGGTCAACCTCGAGGACCGCTCGACCGTCCCGCTGACCCAGGCGCGCGTGATCGCCGTCGGGCTGGCCGAACTGCGCGGCCGCGCGTTTCTCGAGCCCGAGGCGTTTGCGCCCCGCGTCGAACGGGTCACGGCCGAGCTCGCGGGCTTCCTGCGCGACCTCTCCGACGCGCTGCCGGACCCCGGAGAGCGCACGAAGCGCCGCGAGCGGCTCACCGCCGCGCACCGTCAGCACCGCGAGGCGTCGCGGAGGGCAGCGGAGGAAGCCAGCGAGCGGCGCCCGATCGTGCCCGCACACCTCGCCGCGGCGCTCGGGCGCGCGCTCGGCGGAGTCGACTTCGTGGTCGCGAACGGCCTCTTGGGAGGCTGGCCGCGCCGGCTGTGGCCGGCGTACGACTTCCTCGGCCGCTCCGGCGGTGAGGGCCTCGGCTACGGTCTGCCGGCCTCGATCGGCGCCGCGCTCGGCAGCGACCGGCTCGTCGTCGACCTCCAGGGCGACGGCGACCTGATGTACGTCCCCGAGGCGCTGTGGACCGCCGCCCACCACAAGCTCCCGCTGCTGATCGTCGTCCACAACAACCGCACCTACGGCAAGGACGAACTCCACCAGGCCGAGATCGCGCGCACCCGCGGACGGCCCGACGCGCCACCGCCGCGCGGGATCCGAATCGAGGCGCCGCACGTCGACTTCGCCGCGCTCGCCCGGGCCCAAGGCGTGCACGGCATCGGCCCGATCGAGGACCCGGCGGACCTCGACCGCGTCCTTGTCGAGGCCGTCCGCCGGGTTCGCGACGAGGAAGTCCCGGTCCTCGTCGACGTCGTCAGCTCTTGAGCAGCTCCTGCGCCCGCTCCATCGGCCGCCGGTCGAGCACCTTGTCCGGCGTCAGGTCGGACTTGATCAGGCCCTGCTCTTTGCCGAGGTCGATCATGAACTGCGTGCGCTCGTCGCTCAGCTCGGCGTCTACGGGGAAGATCTCGTACTGCTGTACGAGCTCGTAGAGCACCTTGAGCTCGGAGGCCTCCGGCGGTTCCTCGATCAGCTGGTTAACGGCGGACTCGAACGCGCTGTAGTCGGCTTTGAGGTCGCGGCTGGACTGGATGACGCTCGCGGTGACCGCTGCGGCCGTCTCCATGTTCTCCTCCAGCCACTCCTGCGGCGCCGCGTACGCGTACGTCATGAAGTTCGGCACCTCGCCGTAGAGCCGCGCGAGGATATTCACGCCGCCGACCTGCTCCTCGATCGCGTTGGACTGCACGAGGTGGATCACCGTCGCGTCGCAGTCGCCGTTGGCCAGGGCGCTGGTCCGCTCGCCGGAGGACTCGATGGTCACGACCTTCGGGATGTCGGCGACGAGGAAGCCCGCGCTGCGCGCCTTGAGCATCGCGTTGGCCACGGTCTGCCCGGCGCCGCCGGGCGAATCGGCGGCGAACACGGTCTTGGGATCCTTGAGCTGCTCGAGCGTCTTCACCTCTGTCCGCGCCGCGATCACGAAATCGTCGGAGAGGCTGAACGGCGTGAAGATCTTGAACGGCAACTGCTTATCGGCGATCAGCAGCTGGGCCAGCATCGACTGGCCCACGAGGTTGACCTGACCCGAGAGCGCCGACTGCGACACGGTCGTGGACGAGTCGAAGATGTTGAAGTCGTCCCTGGTCATCGCCGGCAGACCGAACTTCGCGCCGACGAGGACCGGGCCGGACATCGCCGTGATCCACGACGCCTGCGGCGGCGCCGAGAGGCCGATCTTCGGCTTGACGGTCGTGCTGGAGGTCGCCGCGCCGTCCTCGTCCTCGTCGTCGCCGCACGCGACCAGCAAGCCGGAGAGCCCACCGATCGCCAGCGCCCCGCCCACACCGATCCCCGCGCGTCTGATCAACTCGCGGCGACTGACGTCATCCATCGGTTACCCCCAGGTTTCGCTCGCGATCGACATCACGAGCTCGAGCTTGCGCCACTGCTCGTCGATGCCGAGCTGATTGCCTTGGATGTCAGACCCGAAGCCGCACTGCGGACTCAGCGCGAGTTGGTCGAGGGGCACGTGGCGAGAAGCCTCCTCGATCCGTCGCCGGATCGTGTCGCGATCCTCCAGCTGCCCGACCTTCGTCGTGATCAAGCCGAGCACCGCCGTCTTGTCGGCGGGCACGAAGCGCAGGGGCTCGAACGTGCCCGCGCGCGGGGAGTCGTACTCGAGCAGCAGCCGCTGGTGGGCCAGCCCGGTGAAGAGCCGTTCGGCGATCGGGTCGTAGGAACCGCTGCGATGCCACATGCTGCGGCGGTTGCCGCGGCACACGTGCAGCCCGAACACGACGCCGTCGAACCCCTCGATGACGGCGTTGTCCCACGCGATCGCTCGCTCCAGCGCTTCCATCGGGTCCTCGCCGGCCGCCACGATCCGGTCGAGCGAGTCGGGATCGACAAAGCGGGTGTAGTTCGGGCCGTCGATCTGGATGTACTCGCAACCGGCCTCGACGAGGCCGCCCACGATCTCGCGCGACACGGCGACGACGGCGTCCATCAGCTCGTCGGCCGAGCCGTAGACGGCGCTGCTGCCGTCGAAGTCGATGCGCTCCCGGATCCGGTCGACGCTGATCATCGTCACCTTGACCGGCACGCTCGCGACCGACTGCGAGAAGCGAAACTCCGACAGCGGGCGATTGCGGCGAAGCGCCAGCCGCTCCGTCACCGGCGCCTTCGCGGCGACCGAGTGCGTGACCGCGTCCGGCGCACGTGACCCCGGCGCGGCGACGGCATCCGGTGCCAGCACGCTGCCCTTGCGGTGGCTCCACAGGTGCTCCGCACCGGCGACCTCGCCGAAGCTGTCCTGGAAGTTGCGGCGGCGAAACTCGCCGTCCGTGACGATCGGCAGGCCCAGGCGCTGCTGGCGATCGATCACATCGCGGATCGCCTCGTCCTGCGCGGCTGCGATCTCGCCCGTGGTCGCCTGTCCACCGAGCATCAGGTCCCGGAGCTGCGGCGGTCGCAGCAAGCTGCCGACGTGGTCCACCCGCATTCGAGGATCGACCATGGCTCAGCGCTTGAGCAGGTTCTCGTCGACGGGCAGCTCGTAGATCCGCACGCCGGTGGCGTTGTGGATCGCGTTCAGGATCGCCGGTGTGGACGGCACAGTGGCGATCTCCGAGATGCCCTTCGCGCCGTACGGCCCCTCCGGGAACGGGTCCTCGACGATCTCCACGCGCACGCTGGTCGCGTTGAGCGCCGTCGGGACACCCAGCCGGCGGTAGTCGAGCCGCCGCCACGGCGGGCTGCCGTTGACCGCCGGGTAGTTCTCGGTCAGCGCCAGGCCCTGGCCCATCGACACGCTGCCGATGATCTGCCCGCGGATCTGCTGCGGGTTGATCGCGACGCCGACGTCGTGGGCCGCGATCACGCGCAGCAGGTCGACGCGTCCGGTCACCTCGTCGATGCCGACGATCGCGACCTGGGTCGCGTAGGAGTAGGTCGGGTAGTTGCGGTAGCGCTCCTTCGGGACCGTCCGGCGCGCCTCCTGGTCGGACAGCGGCCAGGTCTGCGGCGCGATGTAGACGGCCTCGGTCTTGAGCTCCTTACCCTCGCCGCGGGCGCGGTCGAAGACCTCGGCGAGCGTCATCACCGTCTCCTCGACGCGGTACTGCGACCACGCCGTGCGCACCTCATCGCCGACGACGGCCAGCGCCTCGACCTCGTGGCCGCTCCACTCGCTGACCATCGCGAGCAGCTTCTCCTTGAACTCGCGCCCGGCCATCACGACCGCGTTGCCGGACACGAGCGTCTGGCGCTGGCCCGAGGCCGAGCGGTGCGGATGCGTGAGCCCGGTGTCCTGCGTGATCAGGTCGAACGCGCCGAACGGGATCCCGGTCGACTCGCTCGCGAGCTGGACCATCGTCGTGCGGATCGCCTGGCCCATGTCCACCACGGACGCGCGCAGCTCGATCCGGCCCCCGCGGCGCAGCCGGAACGTCGCGCCCGAGTCGTCGATCTTGCCCTTGCCGGCGCCGACGTTCTTGAAGCCGGCCGCGATCCCGTACCCCACGCGATAGCCCGGCTTGGCCATCTCCTGATAGACCGGCCACTCCTCCTCGAACGCCGCCTTGCAGGCGTCGAGCGTGGCCAGCGCGCCGACGCTCGACGGCAGGAACTGGCCCGTGATCGTGGAGTCGCCCTCTTTGAGCATGTTGATCCGGCGCAGCTCGAACGGGTCCATCGCGAGCTTGAGCGCCAGCTCGTCCATCAGCGACTCCATCGCGACCGCGGCCTGGTTGATGCCGTAGCCGCGGAACGCACCGCCGAGCGGGTTGTTGGTGTGCACGGCGCGCCCGTACACCCGCACATTCGGCACGCGATAGGGACCGCACGAGAAGATCGACGCCTGGTCGATCACGCGCGGGCTGTTGCCCGTGTAGGGGCCGCCGTCGCAGATCATCTCCGCGTCGACCGCCAGCAGGTGGCCCTCGGCGTCCACGGCGACCTTGTAGTCGCACAGGAACGGGTGGCGCTTGACCGCCGTGCGCAGCGTCTCGGCCCGCGTCAGCGTCAGCTTGACCGGCTTGCGCATCCGGTAGGCGGCGACCGCGACCATCGCCTCGACCGCGATCTCGAGCTTGCCGCCGAAGCCGCCGCCGAGCGGCGTCGCGATGATCCGGATCTTCTCGCGCGGCATGTCGAGGATCCGGGCCAGCTGCTCGCGCGACTCGAACGGCGCCTGCGTCGGCACCTTGATCACGACCGTGCCGTCCTCGGCGATCTCGCCTAGGCACGCGAGCGGCTCCAGGTAGGCGTGATCCTGGCGCTGTGTCTCGAAGTGGCCCTCGACGATCTGCGCCGCGGACTCGAACGCGGCGTCGACGTCGCCGACCTTGTGATCGACGGTCTTGCACACGTTGCCGGGGGCGGTCTCGACGAGCAGCGGCGCGTCCGGCTTGAGCGAGTCGCGCGGGTCGAACAGGCCCTCGAGCGGCTCGTACTCCACGCGCACGAGCTGCACCGCCTCCTCGGCGGCCTCGGGCGTATCGGCCAGCACGAGCGCGATCGGGTCGCCGGTGAAGCGGACGTAGTCGTGGCAGAACACGGGCTGGTCGGGGACCGTGCGCCCGTGGGCGTTGAGCCCGGGCACGTCCTCGGCGGTGAGCACGCGGCGCACGCCCTCGGCGGCCGCCGCCTCGCTGGTGTCGACGGAAACGATTCGCGCGTACGGGTGCTCGGACCAGACGACCTTGCCGTGCAGCATCCCGGTCACAGTCAGATCGTCGGCGTAGCCGAGCTCGCCCTGGACGCTCTTGACACCGTCGACCAGCACGGCCGAGGTGCCCATCGGTCCGTAGGTCGGCTCCCAGTCGTCGTAGGCGTCCGGGTCGCGCATCCACTCGGCGGCCTGCGTGACCGCGTCGAAGATCGGCATGAACCCCGTGCAGCGGCAGATGTTGGCCTTCAGACCCTCGCGGATGTCGTCGCCGGTCGGCTCGGGGTTGGACTCGAGCAGGGCCTTGGTGGCCATGATCATCCCGGGGATGCAGAAGCCGCACTGCACGGCCCCCTTGTCCAGGAACGCGGCCTGGATCGGATGCAGCCGGCCGCTGGGCTCCGCCAGCCCGTCGATCGTCTCGATCACCGCGCCGTTGGTGCGCCGCATCAGGAACACGCACGCGTCCTCGCGCTTGCCGTTGACGAGCACCGCGCAGGTGCCGCAGTCGCCGCTCCCGCAGCCGTCCTTGGTGCCCATCAGCCCGAGGTCGTCGCGCAGATAGCGCATCAGCGACCGGCGCGGGTCGACCGACGCCTTCACCCGCTCGCCGTTGAGCGTGAACTCGGTCTCCTGCAGGACGACCGCCTTCGGCGCCGTGCCCGTCTGCTGCATCTCTCGCTCCCCCTTGGGACAGACCTCGCACCGAAGGTATCCCGTATCCGAAATGTCGTCAAGCGCCGCACAGCGGGGTTGTGCAACCGGTCGGATATTGCATACGATGTTCGCGCGGCCGTTGAGAGGGCCGTTCGAGCAAAGGGGAGAGGTGCCATGGTTGACGTCAACCGGCGTGAGTTCCTCCGTCGCAGCGGCATGAGTGCCGGCGGGCTCGCGGCACTTGGCGGGGTATCCGCGCTGCTCGCCGCGTGCGGCGACGACGAGGAGGAAGGCGGCTCGCAGGGCGCGTCGGGCTCTGGCGAGGCGAAGATCATCAAGCCGAAGATCGGCTTGTCCTCCACGCCGCAAGCGACCTACCTGCCGGTGATCGCGGGTCCGATCATGGCCGGTACCCAGTTCGGCCTGCCGGCGATGACGATCGACGACTTCACGATCTTCGACTCGTCGACCACCGTGTCGCAGTCCGCGCTGTCGGGCCAGATCCAGATCGTCGGGCAGTCGACGATGGCGCAACTGCTGCTGATCGACAAGGGCCTGCCGTTCAAGATCTTCACGCCGTTCTCGCTGTCCGACGACTTCGTGATCGCCGCGAGCAAGGACGTCACGTCGATCGCGCAGCTCAAGGACGGCAAGACCGTGGTGGGCAGCGACTCGCCGGGCGGCGCGGGCACGACGATCTTCGACGCGATGCTGAAGGCCAACAACGCCGGCTTCCTGGTCGCGGACATCCCGAAGAAGGTCGTGATCGAGTCCTCCGGCGAGCGCACCAGCGCGCTCGGCAGCGGCGACGTGGACGCCACGGTGATCCACATCCCGCAGGCCACCCAGGCCGGCGAACAGCGGGACATCCACATCCTCGCGCGGCTCTACGGCGAGGTTCCGAACTTCCTCAAGGAGAGCTACACCGCGCGCAGCGACTGGCTCGAGGAGAATGTCGAGACGGCGGCGGCGGTGACCGCGAGCGTCATCCAGTCCAGCCGCGATCTGAAGGCGAGCTTCGAGGCGTTCAACGGCGCCGTCCAGGAGCTGATGGAGGAGCCGCCGAGCGACGAGGACCTCAAGACGCTCTACGACATCATCCAGCAGAACGACATCTTCCCCGTCGACGGCAACCTCGAGGACGAGCGGATTCAGTACATGATCGACCTTGGCAAGGAGGAGGGCCTGCTCAAGACCGACCTCACGCCGGACAAGGTGGTCGACCGGCGGCCGATGGAGCGGGCGATGGAGATGCTGAACGGCTGATGTTCCTCGAAGTCGACTCCGTCACGAAGACGTTCGTCATCGAACGGCGCAAGCTCCAGGAGGAGCTGTGCGCCCTCGACGGCGTCTCGTTCGACGTGGCGGAGGGCAACTTCGTCGCGATCTGCGGCCCGAGCGGCTGCGGCAAGTCGACGCTGCTGCGGCTCATCCACGGGCTGAGACCGCCGGACTCGGGGCAGATCCGCGTGCGGGGCGAGCCCGTGCTCGCCCCGTCGCTGGACCGCGGAATGGTGTTCCAGAACCACGGTCTGATGCCGTGGAGGACGGTGCAGCGCAACGTCGAGATCGGGCTCGAGGCGCTGCACCTCGGCCGTGACGAGCGCCGCGCCCGCGCGGCGCAGTGGCTGGAGAAGGTCGGCCTGAACGATTTCGCCGGCTACTACCCGGCGCAGCTCTCGGGCGGCATGCAGCAGCGGGTCGGGCTGGCGCGGGCGCTCGCCATCGAGCCCGAGATGCTGCTGATGGACGAGCCGTTCGGCGCCCTCGACGCCCAGACGCGCGTGGTCCTCCAGGAGGAGCTGGAGCGCATCTGGCACGCGGAGACCAAGACCGTGGTCTTCATCACGCACGACATCGAGGAGGCCTTGTTCCTCTCGGACCGCGTGCTCGTGATGTCGGCGCGGCCGGGCAAGATCATCGCCGACATCGCGGTCGACGCCGCGCGCCCGCGTGGAACCGGGTTCCGCGCGTCGCCGGAGTTCGCGGCGCTCAAGGGCCGGATCTGGGACCTGTTGCGGACCGGCCAGCGGGAGGCGCTGCTGGAGCCCGTGCAGCCGTGAGTGTCTCGCTGCGCACGGCCCCGGCGCGGCCGGCGACGGGCGGCCGGAAGAAGCTCACGAACAACAAGTGGGTCCAGCGCGCGATCGTCTGGGGCGCGCTGCTGGTGCTGTACGAGCTGGCGGCGATCGCCGCGGGCGAGTTCTACATGCCGCGCCTGGGCGACATCGCGGCCGGCTTCGCCGAGCTGGTGCGAGAGGGCCGCCTCACGACCGTCGCGCAGTCGCTCGAGCAGCTGGTGATCGGCTTCGCGCTGGCCGCCGCGGTGGGGATCCCGATCGGCCTGGCGATGGGCCGCTCGTTCGTCGTCGATCAGGTGATCGGGATGTACGTGCGCGGGCTGTTCGTCACGTCGCTCGCGGCCGTGCTGCCGCTGCTCATCATCGTGTTCGGCGTCTCGTTCCGGTTCCGGATCGTTGTCGTGTTCCTGTTCTCGGTGTTCTTCATCATCGTCAACACCGCGGCGGGCGCGCGCGCCGTCCCGCCCTCGCTGATGACCACCGCCGAGGCGTACTGCATCAGCCCGCTGCGGCGGTTCGCGACCGTCGTGCTGCCGTCGTCGCTGCCCTATGTCGTGGTCGGCCTGCGGCTCGGCATCGCCAACGCCTTCACGGGCATGGTGCTGGCCGAGCTGTGGGTCTCGCGCGGCACGGGCGCGATCCTCGAGGCGCTGGGCCGCAACCGCGACCTCGGCGAGTTCTTCGCGATGGTGCTGCTGATCACCGCGCTGGCCGCGTTCGCGGCGCTTGGGATCCGAGCGCTCGAGCGGCGGCTGATGCCGTGGAGCGAAGGGCTGCGCGATGAGACGTAATCGCCGTGCGACCGCGATCGCCCTGCGCGTCGCCTCGCTCGCGGCGCTGCTCGGCATCTGGCAGTGGTACGGCAGCGACCCGCTCCATTTCGCGACGCCGCCGCCGACGGAGGTGTTCCCCGCGCTGTGGGACATGCTCGTCAACGGCGACCTGCTGGAAGCGACCGCGGGCACGCTGGCGACGCTCGCCGTGGGCATGGTGATCTCGATCGTGCTCGGGCTCGTGTTCGGCTTCGCGATCGCGCTGTTCCCGTGGGCGCGCAACACGCTCGATCCGCTGGTCGACGCCGCCTACGCGATGCCGGTGACGATGCTGATCCCGATCGTGGGCGTGTACACCGGCCTGGACTTCCGCGGCCGCGTGTTCATCGTCGTCACGTACGTCGCGCTCGTGATCGTGATCAGCACGGCGACCGGCGTGCGCGACGTGCCGCGCGATCTGATCGAGGCCGGCCGCGCGTTCGGGCACAAGGGCTGGTCGCTGTGGAGGGCCGTGATCCTGCCCTCGGCGGGCTCGCACATCGCCTCCGGCGTCTCCACCGGTGTCGCCCGCGGGATCCGCGGCGCGGTCACCGCCGAGCTGCTGCTGATCGCCGCCAACCTCGGCGAGCTGATCCTGGGCGCGGGGGCCTCGCTGGCCACCGACCAGTTGCTGGCCGCGATCCTGTGGACGCTGCTGCTCGGCTACGTGCTCTACGCGTCGGCGCTGAAGGCGGAGACGCGGCTGCTGCGCTGGCGCACGCTCGGTGACAACGCATGATGCTGCCGAACGACTTCGAGCTGCACCGGCCGCAGACGGTCGCCGAGGCCGCCGCGCTGCGGGCGGAGCTGGGGGACAGCGCGGCGCTGTACGCCGGCGGCACCGAGCTCCTGCTGGCGATGAAGCTCGGCGTGCTCGCCTACGACCACCTGATCGACGTCAAGCGGATCGACGCGCTGCACGGGATCGCGCGCGAGAACGGTCACCTGCGAATCGGGGCCGCGGTCACGCACCGCGAACTGGAGACCGACCCGCGCGTGCCGCCGGCGCTGGCCGAGCTGGAGCGCAACGTCGCCAACGTGCGCGTGCGCGCCGCGGGCACGCTAGCCGGGAACCTCGCGTTCGCCGAGCCCCACGCCGACCCGCCCGCGCTGCTGATCGCGCTCGGGGCACGCGTGGTGCTGGCGAGCGCGAGCGGCCGGCGCGAGCTGGCGCTGGAGGACTTCATCGCCGGGCCGTACGAAACCGAGCTGGCCGACGACGAGCTGATCGAGGCCGTGATCGTGCCGGTGCCGGACGCCGACGTGCGCGCCGCGTACCGCAAGTTCCAGGTGCTCGAACGGCCGGCGGTCGGCGTCGCGGCGGTCGGCCGCGTCCGCGACGGCGTCCTCGTCGAGGCGCCCACGGTCGTCGCCGGAGCCGTCGACGAGCGGCCGGTCCGGATACCGGCCGACGACCTCGACACGCTGGCCGTGGCGGCAGCCGAGGCCGTCGATCCCGTCGACGACCTGTCCGGCAGCGCGGAATACAAGCGTCACCTGACCGGCGTGCTCGCACAGCGCGCCGTCCAGGCACTCCAAGCATGAGCGCGACGACGATCACCGGGCACATCAACGGCCGCGAGCACACCCTGCGCGTCGACAACGCCGAACTCCTGCTCGACCTGCTGCGCGACATGGGCCTGACCGGCGCCAAGCCGAGCTGCGAGATGGAGGTGTGCGGCGCGTGCACCGTCCAGCTCGATGGCCTGCCGGTGAGCGCCTGCACGACGCTCGCCGCGGAACTCGACGGCCGCAGCGTGGAGACCGTCGAACGGCTTGGGACGACGCCCGAGCGGCTCCATCCGGTGCAGACCGCGATGCTCGCGCGCAACGCGCTGCAGTGCGGATTTTGCACTCCGGGGATGGTGATGACGGCCAAGGCGCTGCTCGAGCACGAGCCGAATCCGACGCGCGAGCAGGTCATGCACTGGCTCGAGGGCAGCATCTGCCGCTGCACGGGCTACGAGACGATCGTGGACGCGATCTTGGATGCAGCGGAGGCGATGCGATGAACGTGGCCGGCACCTCGGTGCCCCGGGTTGACGGGCTGGAGAAGGTCACCGGGCGCGCGCGCTACGCGCTCGACATCACGCTGCCCGGGATGGCGCACGGCGCCGTCGTCCGCTCCTCGCGCGCGCACGCGCGCATCACGCACATGGATACGGCAGCCGCCGAGGCGCTGCCGGGAACGCTCGCGGTCGTCACCGGCGCGAGCGTCGCGCCGCTGAACCCGCGCTTCGGCCACGTCGTCCGCGACCATCCCGCGCTGGCCGTCGATCGCGTGCTCTACCACGGCGAGCCGGTCGCGCTGGTGGTGGCCGAGACGCGCCGGGCAGCCGAGCGCGCGGCGCGCCTCGTGGAGGTTTCCTACGAGGATCTGCCGGCGGTGATGGACGCGGGCGAGGCGCTCGCGCCGGGCACGCTGGAGCTGCACCCGGACCGTCCGCAGCGCACCGAGGACGCCGGGCTCGACCAGGGCGGCGCCGCGCTCGAGGGCAACCTGTGCGCCGCGGCGTCGGTCGGCTGGGGCGACGTCGACGCCGCGCTCGAGCGCGCCGACGTCGTGATCGACGGCGAGTACCGCTACCCGATGCTCTACGGCTACGCGATGGAGCCCTACAACGCGATCGCGTCCTTCGAGG
>WUUC01113874.1_pt1 | contig 12680 bp, 7 predicted proteins | sample 6278441 | NCBI WGS metagenome assembly WUUC01 (sample SAMN13675441, study PRJNA597444) | soil metagenome | isolation source: soil | place: USA: Washington | collected 2017-10 | reverse complement strand
CCTTCTTCGTCGGCTACCAGATCGGTTACCCGCGCACTGTGACCGGGCGGCTCGGCATGTGGATGTCCCCCTGGGACAACGCGTTCCGTGGCGGCGACCACCTGGCGCAGTCGCTCTGGGCGCTCGCCGCCGGCGCCTTTACCGGCACCGGGCTGGGGCTCGGGCAGCCGGGTCTGGTGCCGGAGATCCACACCGACATGGTGCTGGCCGCGGTCGGCGAGGAGCTCGGCTTCGTCGGCCTGCTGGCCGCGCTCAGCCTCTACGCCCTGCTGGTCTGGCGGGGGCTGCGGGCGTCGCGGCGGGCACAGGGGGTCTACGGCTTCTTTCTCGGGCTCGGGCTGACCCTGCTGCTCGCCCTGCAGATCCTGCTGATCGCGGGCGGCGTGGTCGGCGTCCTGCCGCTCTCGGGGGTGGTCTCGCCGTTCCTAAGCTCCGGCCGCTCGGCGATGCTGGCGAACTTCCTGATCGTCGGCCTGCTGCTGGCGATCTCGGCGCGCCCGGGCCGCACCCAGGGAGTGGATGGCACCGACTCGGTCCGCCGCTTCGACGGCGCCTTGCGCTGGGTGACCCTGGGGCTGGCCGTCCTGGCGCTCGGCATCCTGGCCAAAGCGGCGCTGGTCCAGGTCTTCCGCCCCTCCCACTATCTGACGCAGAGCGCTCTGGTGCTCCACGCGGACAACAAGCGCTACTTCGACGGCAACCCGCGCCTGGAGGCGATCGCCCGCACCATCCCGCGCGGCTCGATCCTGGACCGCAACGGCATCCCGCTGGCGACCAGCGATCCCCAAGAGCTGGAGCGGCAGCGCGCCACCTTCGAGCGGCTCGGCGTCTCGCTGGAGCGTACGGTGACTCCCGGCCGGCGGATCTATCCGTTCGGCGGCCGCACCTTCCACCTGCTCGGGGACCGCAACAGCCAGACCAACTGGGGGGCGCCGAACACCTCGTACGCGGAGCGCGACTCGCGGATCCAGCTCCAGGGCTACGACGACTACGCCTCGGTGGTCGAGGTGACGCAGCCGAATGGCGACGTGACCCGTGAGATCCGGGTCGACTACGGCGAGCTGGTCCCCCTGCTCCGCAACCGGTACCAGCCCGGGAGCAAGGCGGTGACGAGCATCCTGGAGCGCGACCGCAACCTGCGGATGTCGATCGACGCCCGCCTCCAGATGCGTGCCAGCGAGATCCTCGCCAAGTACGCCGGCCAGGCCGGCAACGGTGGCGCGGCGGTGGTGCTCGACGCCGAGACCGGCGACCTGCTGGCCAGCGTCAGCTATCCATGGCCACAGAAGCTGCCGATCGAGCCGCCGGAGGACCCGGACGATGAGGTCCGGGGGCTGATTGACCGCGCGCGCTACGGCATCTATCCGCCGGGGTCGACCTTCAAGCTGGTAACCGCTCTGGCGGCGCTGCGCGAGAGCCCGGCGGTGGCCGGCCAGACCTTCCCCTGCGAGGCGCTGCCGGACGGGCGGGTCGGGCACCATGTGCGCGGCTTCGGCAAGGCGATCCGGGACGATCCCACGGTGCACACACCGCACGGCCAGGTCGACATGGAGAAGGGGATCGGCCAGTCGTGCAACGCCTACTTCGCGCAGCTCGGAACCTACGAGGTCGGCCCCGAGCAGCTGCTGGAGACCGCCAGGCTGATGGGGATCACCGTGGCCGAACCGAACGCGCCGGAGCAGGTGGCGAAGTCGCTCCCCCAGGCCTCCTACGGCCAGGGGCAGGTGACCGCCACGCCGTTCGAGGTGGCGCGCGTGTCCGCGACGATCGCCAACGGCGGCCAGATGCCGGAGGGGCGCTGGGTGATCGACGAGAGCAACAAGCGCCAGGCCTCGCCGGTGGAGATCCTCACCGGTCCGCCGATCCGCATCATCCAGCGGGCGATGCGGCGGGTGACCACGACCGGCTCGGCCGCGTTCCTTGCCTCCGCGGTGCCGGCGATCGCCGGCAAGACCGGGACGGCCGAGGTGCAGGGGAAGCGGTCGCACTCCTGGTTCACCGGCTTCGCGCCGTACGCGGGGGACGCGCCGCAGGTGGGGCGCCGCATCGCCTTCGCGGTGATCGTTGAGCACGGCGGCTACGGCGGGCGTCTCGCCGCGCCGGCCGCCGCCGAGATCGTCCGCGCGGCGGCGGAGCTGGGGCTGATCGGTGTCGCGTCTTCTGAAGGGGCCGAAGGGGCGGCGGAAGGTGTGGAAAAAGAGGCGCCAGCTCCTTGAGCCGCCTGCTAGAGTGAACCTTCGGAGGGTCAGCGCATGGCGAACTTGATGGACAAGCTCCGCGGCTGGATGCGGCCGTGGACCACCGGGACGGAGCCCATGGAGCTGCGGCGGGCGATCCTGGAAGACGTGGAGTCGCGGGCGGTCTCGCCCGGCGGCGGCAGGCGGATCTTCCCCTACAACCGTCTGGAGGTCCGCCTGCTGGCCGCGGGTCCGCGCGAGCGGGAGGAGCTGGAGGCGATCGTGGGCGGGGCCTGGGACTTGCGCCGCGAGATCACCGACCGCCTGCGCGACCACGGCTGCTCGGTGCCGGGCAGCCTGGAGGTGGAGGTCTCCGTCACCGAGGAGGCGGCTCCCGAGTTCGGCGACCGCTACTGGCACGTCGCCTACCATCGCGGGGAGGGAGCCGCCGCCAGCGGTCCATCCCGGCGTCCGAAGCTGGTGCTGACCGTGATTCACGGGCAGGCCGCGCAGCGCGTCTACGAGTTCGACAGCTCCGACCGGATCACCCTCGGCCGTCTCCCCGAGGTCCTCGACGAGGAGGACCGTGTGAAGCGCCGCAACGATGTGGCCTTCCTGGAGGAGGGGGACATCAACCGCACCGTCTCCCGCGAGCAGGCACGCATCGTGTGGGACCCGCAGGCCGCCGAATACCGCCTCCGCGCCGAGCCCGGAGCCTCCGGGACCCGCATCCTCCGCGACGGCCGGTCGATCGACGTCAGCGCCCACGACCGCCGCGGCGTGCGCCTGCTGTCGGGCGACGAGGTGTATCTCGGGAAAGCGTCTCTGAAGGCGGCGATCCGGGTCGAGGGCTGATGCCCCGCTTCTTCAACACCGCCGGACCCTGCGATCCACAGCGGCACTATGTGCTGCCCACGGAGCGCCGCCTGCCCGAAGCGCGCGGGTTGATCGACCGGCAGTCCTATTTCATTCTCCACGCGCCGCGGCAATCCGGGAAAACGACCCTGGTCCGCACCCTGGCGCACAGCCTTACGGCCCAGGGGGAGTACGCGGCTGTCTACGCGAACTGCGAACCAGCCCAAGCGGCAGGAGGGGATGTGGAGCGGGGCGTCGCCGCCGTCCTCTATTCCCTGGCGGAGGCCTTGAATCGCCTCCCCTCCGAGCTGCGTCCCAAAGAAGTCGAGAGCTTCCGTGACATTCCGGCAGAGAATCGGCTCGCCTTTTATCTCCGGGACTGGAGCGAGTCCTCGTCCCGGCCGACCGTCCTCTTCCTTGATGAGATCGACGCCCTCCGGGACGAAACCCTCCTTTCCGTGCTCCGCCAGTTGCGGGCCGGCTACTCGGAGCGTCCTGCGCACTTTCCACAGTCGATCGTTCTGGTCGGGCTCCGCGACGTCCGCGACTACCGCATCCGCGTCCGCCCGGAATCCCAGAGTCTCGGCACCTCCTCCCCTTTCAACGTCAAAGTCCGCTCTCTGACGCTGAGCAACTTCACGCAAGAGGAAGTGGCGGAGCTCTACAATCAGCACAGCGCGGAGACCGGGCAGGTCTTCACTTCCGAGGCCCTCGACTTCGCCTGGGAGCTCACCCGGGGGCAGCCCTGGCTGGTGAACGCCCTCGCGGCGGAGATCGTGGACGAGCTCGTTCCGGATCGTGCGACCGCCATCGAGCCCCGGCACATCGAGCAGGCCAAGGAGATCCTCATCGCGCGACGCGACACTCACCTGGACTCCCTAATTGATCGGCTGCGCGACCCTCGGGTGCGCCGCGTGATCGAGCCGGTCCTGGTCGGGAGCTTTCTGCCGCCGGACCTCCTGGACGACGACGTGCAGTACGTCAAGGATCTCGGCCTCGTCGCCGCGGGCCTCCGCGGTCTGGAGATCGCGAATCCGATCTATCGCGAGGTCATCCCCCGGGCCCTGAGCTGGGTTCTCCAGGAGACGCTGCCCGTCGCGAGCGCCCCCTTCATCGCGCCGGACGGCACGCTCCGCACGGACAAGGTCCTCGCTGACTTCCGGGCCTTCTGGTGTCAGAACGCCGAATTCTTCCTCGAGCGTCAGCCGTACTCCGAAGCGGCGGCTCAACTGGTCTTCATGGCCTACCTGCAGCGGGTCGTCAACGGCGGAGGCTCGATCGACCGGGAGTACGGAGTGGGCCGGGGCCGGATCGATCTGCTGGTCCGTTGGCCCCATCCGGGAGGGCTCCAGCGTTGGGCCATCGAGCTGAAGGTCTGGCGCGACGGCCGGCCCGATCCTCTGGAGGAAGGGCTCGAGCAGCTCTCCGGATACTTGGCTCGCCTTAGCCTGGATGCGGGCACGTTGATTCTGTTCGACGGACGAACCTCTTCCGCGCCGCTCCTGGAGCGCTGCTCGGAGAGCGAGGTGGAGCACGATGGGCGTCACATCAGGGTTGTCCGCCTCTAGCATCCAAGCCCGCCCCCTCCCCCTGACCGCCGGAGGTCACCGTCTCGAAGCCTTCTGGATCGGCCCGCCGCCCGGCCGCGATCCGATTCTGGTCTTTCTTCATGAGGGACTGGGCAGTGCCGGAGCTCTACTGAAATTCGCCACCGCCGTCTCCGAGGCGACCGGGCGCGGTGCCCTGGTCTACAGCCGGGTGGGATATGGCGCCTCGGACCCGGCTCCCCTTCCCTTCCCCGTCCGCTTCATGCACGACGAGGCTTCGGTCCTCTCCGAGGTGCTCGATGTTCTGGAGATTGAAGCGGCCATCCTGGTGGGGCACAGCGACGGCGCGTCGATCGCGCTGATTCATGCGGCCGGGCCGGGGGCGGGACGGATCCGCGGGCTGGTTCTCCTGGCTCCCCACAGCTTCGTCGAACCGATCACGATCTCCAGCATCGCGGCCCTGCCAGAGCGGTTCCAGCACGGCGATCTTCGGAGCAGGCTGGAGCGCCTGCATGGCAAGAATACCGATCACATTTTTCAGGGATGGACGGAGGTCTGGCTACGTCCGGAGTTCCGGGCATGGACCATCGAGGATCTCCTCCCCTCCGTCACCTGCCCTGTCCTGGTGATCCAGGGCGCGGACGACGAGTACGGAACGATCCGGCAGGTGGAGGCCATCGCGATGCGCGCGGGAGGTCCGGTGGAAACCCTGGTCCTTTCGGATTGCGGTCACGCTCCTCACCGCGACCGGCGCGACGTGGCGCTCACGGCCATCGAGCGATTCGTCAGTGAGCTTCCGGCGCCGCCGGAGCCAGCGCAAGCTCCACCTCGTCCACCGGCAGACCGGCGCTGACCTGGATCGGCAGCTCCACAGAGGTGTAGCCCGAGAGGGAGACCTGCAGCTTCCAGGTCCCCTCCGGCGCATCCCGCAGTTGGAACAAGCCGCGTGAGTCGGTGACGGCCTCGGTCGGGAAGGCGGCTCCCGGCCCTCCTTTCACCCCCTCCGGCGGCAGCAGAGAAATCCTTGCATTGGCGAGCGGCCGGCGGTCGACGCCGTCCACCACCCGGCCGGAGACCGAGGCCGTGCGCAGCTCGATGAGGAGCTCGCGGTCCGCCGTGAGCTCCAGCTCCTCGAACCAGCGCCCTCCGGCCCGGTGGCTGACGATCCGGACCTCGTAACGGCCGGCTTCGAGCCCTTCGAAGCGGAAGCGCCCCTCGTGATCCGTCTCTCCCCAGCGGGAAGACCCCGCCCGGCTGGCCAGCAGCACCCTCTCGCCACCCGCGGGCTCACCGTTGCGCAGCACCCGGCCGGAGAGCGTGAAGCCGCTGCCGAAATCGAGGTCGAGCCGGACCTCCGCGGCGCCCGGCTCCAGAGTGACGGTGCCTTCGGCCTGCCGCAACCCCGTGGGCAGTCGGGCGAGGACCCGGATCTCCCCTGGCTCGACGTAGTCGAGGCGATAGGAGCCATCCGGCAGCACCTGTGCGGCGCGCCCCTCCCGGAGGGCCGAGACCTGCACCTGAGCCAGCTCGGCAAAGTCGAGGCCGAGGAGCCGGCCGACGACGGCGCCGCCTGGCGAGAGCCGGATCTCCAAGTCTCCGACCGAGCTCCCGGCCACGGTCACCTCCTGCCCCTCGCGGTTCCTCGCGAATCCTTCCCTGTCCGCGATCAGGCGGTAGGTTCCATCCTCCACCCCGCTGACCGTGAACGCTCCGTCCCCGCCAGTCACCGCGTCCGACTGCCCCCAGCCTCTTCTCCGCCCCTGCAGAGAGATCCTGGCGTTCGCGACCGGAGCCCCCTGCGGGTCCACCACGTGGCCACTGATCTCGAAACCGCTCCCCTCGAGCGTGAGGTCGAGCGTGTTCTCTCCAATCCGCACGTCCAGCTCACGTTGGGCTTGGCGGCCCCCCTGCTCGGCCAGGACCGCGCGGCGCCCCGGGGGGACCCCTTCCAAGCTGTAACGGCCCTCCCCATCCGTAATGGTGCCCACGAACGTCTGATCGTCCTGCAGGCGCACTTCGGCCTGCCGCGCCGGCTGCCCCGAGGCGGAAAGGACTCGCCCCGTGATTGTGGCACCCGGCGCGAGCACGATTTCGAGCCCCTGGAGGACCTCCCCGGGACGGACCTCCAGATTACCAAGACGGGCCTGCTGGCGCCCCGGCGCCATGGCCCGCAGCTCGAAGAGACCCGGGGGGACGTTCTCGATTCGGAAGGAGCCCTCCTCATCCGACGTTACCGGCCCGGAATTTCCTCCCGCCAGGCGGCGCCCCCCAAGCGGCATTGAATCGGTCGGGAAGGCAAAGATCATGGCTCCCGCGATGGGCTCTCCATCCACGCCCACCGTCTTCCCTTCGACCGTGGACGCAGGTTTCAGCACGAGGCGGACCGGCGGCTCGGACGGGACCCGCACCCCTGGCGCCTCCGCGGGCGCATAGCCGTCGCGGGCGGCGAGGAGATGGATCGTCTCTCCGGCTCTGCGGTCCTCGATGCGAAAGAAGCCGTCCGCGCCGGTCACCGCCGCGGGAGTCGCGTCCGGCCGCAGAAACGTCGACATGGGGAACACGTCGGGTTGGAGCGCGTAGATCTCCACCCCGGCCACGGGCTTCCCCGCGGGATCGGCGGCGTACCCTTCCAAGGGGACGCCCGGCGCCAGGAGCAGAGTCCCCAGGTCGGTCGAGCCTGCCCCGGCCGGTATCGCGAGACCTGGAACGCTCAACGGCGCATGGCCCTTCCCCCGAGCCGTCAGCTCGTAGGTGCCCGCCGGCAGGTCGCGGAGCTCGAAGCGGCCGTCCGCGCCGGTGACGGCCTCGTATTCCAAGGGGCTCCGCTCGAAGGCGCGCCTCATCTGCCGGCGCAGATCTCCACTCTGCGCCGGGCGCAGAACGACCTCGGCGCCGGAGACCGGTTGTTCGGCCTGGTTCATGATCCGGCCGAAGCCGATGCGTCCCTTGCTGAGCACGATCCGCAGATCCGCAACGGGACGGCCGGGTTCCAGCGGCGCCAACTCGGTCGTCACCACGGCGAAGCCGGGTTTCGAGAGCCGCAGCTCGTGGCCGGTCCCGGCCACCAGGGCTCCGATCCGGAAACGGCCCGCGGGCGAGGTCCGCGCCGTCCCGCCGCTGCGCATCGACGCGAGAGTCCTCATCTCGGAAGGGGACGCCGCGATCTCGACGCCGGCGACGGGGCTCCCCTTCTCGTCGACCACCAGGCCGGCGACGGCCAGAGCGGGGTCCAGCGACAGGTCCGGCCCCCGCCGCTGGCCCGGCGTGCCGCTCGCCTGCCCCTGGGACGCGAAGTACCCTGGGGCCGCGGCCGAGATCCCGATCAGCGGAGCTGGCCATTCCTCGATCCGGTACGTCCCGTCGGCGGCGGTGCGCCGAGAGATCCCGGGGTCCCTGCTCCACACCAGGGCTCCGGCGATGGGGCGGCCACCCAGGGCGGAGACGATGCGGCCGGTCAGCGTCTCCGGGGCGGGAAGGAGAAGACTCCGTGCCCCCTTCTCCTCCTTGCGGAGAGGCTCGACCGAGGTGTCCAGCCCCCGCCCGTCCTCCGCGATCAGGAGGATTCGTTCTTTCTTCACATAAGGCAGGGGGACAGCGAAAAGCCCGTCGTCGGAGGTCCGGCCCGCGAGCCAGCCCTGCTCGCCGACCCGCACCTGAACACCGGCGACCGGCTTCTTCCCGGTGGCATCGAGCACGCGGATCGGGCGGGACGTCCCAGCGGGCAGCCGGAGGGTGACGGCTCCGCTCCGCACGCTCGATTGCTGGACGAAGGGGCCGTCTCCACCGGCCTGAACGAGCAGCCGTTCTCCCTCTCTCCGGGGCAGGACGGCAACTCCCTTCGCATCGGTGCGGGCGGTCCGGACCGGCACCCGCCAGCTCGGACGGAAGGGATTCATCGCATCGAGCCCGGCTCCATCCTCGGCCCGTACACGGGCTCCCGATACGGGGGCTCCGTCCGCACCGGCCACCCGCACCTCCAGCCCGGCATCGCGTTCCAGCCGGACCGCCGGGAGCGCCGTCTCTTCGAATAGAGGGAGAAGACCGATCTCTTGTGGAACCAGGCCGGGAGATTCGATAACGACCTTCCACATGCCGGGTTCCGGCACCTCCAGGCGGAAGGACCCGTCCGGGCCGACGGAGGCGGAAGCGGCCGGTTCAGGCCCGGCCTTCCCCTCCAGCTCGAGCCGCCCCTGATCGATCTGGGACACGACACGGACGAGCAGAACCCGGACGTTCTTCAAGGGGGAGCCAGCCGGCCAGAGGACCTGCCCGCTGACCGGAATCACCTGGGGAGCCGGGACCGCGCCGCCGGGCGCCGGCATCACGGCCATCATCAACAGGAACAGGGCGGGCAGGAGGCTTCTGGATCGGGGCACGGGTCCTCCGGGAGCGATGAACCTATTATATGAGAGAAGGCCGAAAAGCTCCGGATCAGTGGCAGATGAAAAATCCCCGCGGGACCGGGTGGGAGAGGACGTGAATTCCGGCCCCGCGGGAAAAGGAGGAGTGTTTTGGGTTTGCTTCGGGTTTGTGCTGCGTTGTCAGTTCCTGCTGGCGACCTGGGCGGCCGGTCCCCGGACCTGATCCTGAGGCGTGGAAGGGGGGGGGCGGCCGATCGAGCTCTCCCCGCGCGAGTTCCAGCTCCTCGCCTACTTCATCCAGACCGCGGCGAGGTGGTCACCCGCGAGCACCTCCTCGACACGGTCTGGGACTACAACGCGATCCCATTCACCCGCACGGTCGACATGCACATCGCCAAGCTGCGCAAGAAGATCGAGGACAACCCCTCAGACCCGCGGCACATCATCACGGTGCACCGCCTGGGGTACAAGTTCGTCGGGTGATCCGAGAAGCGATCAGAAGAGCTTTTTCAGGACTCTCCAGACCGGCCGCAGCGCCGGCTGGCGGACCAGAGCTTCGCGGGCTCTCCAGGTGGCGGTCCCCAGGACAAAGCGCAGCTCGCCTCTGGCCTCTTCGAGCTGCCGGGCGAGAGAGGCGCGCTCGGCCTCCGTCGTCCGTAGCTCGGCTTCCGTCCTCCGCAGGTCGCTGGCCAGAACAGTGCGCTCCTCAACGGTCTTCTGGAGCTCGCCGGCGAGAGCGGTGCGCTCATTGCTGGTGTTCCGCAACTCGGTCTTGAGAGCGGTCTCCTCGTCCCCGCGTCTCCGCAGCTCGGCGTAGAGATTGACCCGCTCCTCCATGATCTGCAGCAGCTCACCCTCCAGTTGCGCCCGCTGCCGGATCACGTCCTGGAGCTCTTCTTCGAGACGTGGGCCGGCCCAGCGCCTGACGTAGGACGCGGCGGCGCGCAGGTCGGCCTCGGGATCGAAGAGGTGGCCGGCGCTCTCCTCCAGCACCTCACCGTACAGGCCGAGCAGACGGTCCAGAAACTCCTCCAGGCCGGCGGTCTCGCGGATGCGCCGGGAAACCGCCGCGGCGTCGTGTGGATCGTAGCGCTCCATCTCCCGCAGGATGCCCTCGGGGGTGAGCGGCTCGCTGAGCGTGCGGGCACCCAGGTTGTTGCGGCGCAGGGTGTGGAGCCCGCCGCTCGTCACCATCGGGCCGAGGCCGCGGAAATCGCAGAGGACCACGGCCGCCCCCACGGCGAGCGCCTCCAGGGCGCAGCGCGCCTTGGCGAAGACCAGGTCGTACCCGCCCAGCACAGCCTCGGGATTCGACATCGACCTCCCCACTCCCGCCCCGATCACGTCCATCTCCAGCCCGGCGCGGCGGCAGGCCTCACGCACCGCCGGGAGGTGGCTGTCCTCATTCGCATAGTTGCTGAAGACCACAGCCCGGCGCGGCTTCTCCGGCAGCGGGTCGGCGCGGGGACGGAAGCGCTCCAGGTCGACCCAGTTGAGGAGCGTGCGGATCTTCGCTGCCGGGGCCCCTCCGGCGAGAAGGCGATCCCGGTTCGCCTCGTCCACGGCGATATAGCGCACGATCCGGTGGAAGACCGGGGTGGCATCGTGCCAGGCGCTCGCGTCGTGCGACACGAAGACGGCCGGGACGCCGGGGAACCGCAGCAGCGCCTCGACAGTCTGCGGGTGGTGATGCCCGTGGATCAGGTCCGGCGGCTCTCCCACCTGCGCGAGGTCGTCCACCACCTGGACACCGGCCGCCTGGATCTCCCGGGCGACCTCCCCCAGCTTCGGAGCGTAAACCACGGGATCGTGGCCGCGCCGCCGGAGACCCAGGGCCGCCTCCCGGACCCAGAGCTCCGTGCCGGACCTCGACGTCAGGAAGATGTTTGTGAACAGGATGCGCACGAGGAGCTCACGCCGTGCGTCCGAGCTCGCACAGGGCGCGGGCGATCGGCAGGAAATGCTCGCGGAAGCGTACAACGCTCCGATAGTGCCCCGCCGCCACCTGCCGCTCTCCATAGACCTCGTAGAACGGCGGTTCCGGAAAGAGCGCCTCGAGATCGAGGTCGGGATCGGCGGGCCGCAGGGACTCGACGGCGAACGCGGCGGCGCCGTGCCGGTCCAGGCTGCGCTCCACTTCGAAAGCCATCTCCGGATAACTCCGCGCCGCCTCCAGCTTGCGCGCCAGAGCCTCGTCGCGCAGCTCCAGGCGGATGGATTCTTCGCTTGTCCATGAAGAAGAGGACTCGGCACATCCGCCGGGCCGCCCTTCCAGGAGGAAGTCATAGACTGCGATGGCGCGGCCGGTCCGGCGCCTCGCGATCGCGGCCGCGGCGTCCGTCACCACCCGGCAGATGTCGTGGGATGGGTTGTACCCCTCGATGGCATCGCAGGCGACCTGCGTGACGTTCGAAGCAGCCAGCGCGGCGGCCAGCTCGTGAACCACGAGCGCGAGCTCGGCGACATCACGTTCCAGAAGGATTCGGTACATTTCGCGGTCGGAGAACCGGCCAAAGACCGGTCCCGGACGGGCGCCCGCCCGCTCCAGCACCGCGGCGGTCGAGGTCAGGCGTGAGGTCTCCCCATGGCCAGAGCCGTCGGTCAGCACGAGGACCTCGGGACGCTCGCGTTCAAGCCAGCCGTAGACCCGCAGCTCGTGCCCGGGGTGGGCGATCACCAAAGCTGTCGACATATTCACAAGAGAGTACAACGGATCAGGTAGACACGGACTCGCCGTCCGGAATCTCGGCCATCGGTTAGAATGAGATAAATGATCGGACAAACCAAGCGTGCGACCTGGATCGCGGCACTGTGTGGCGCGTGCCTCGGCACGGCCGCGCTCTGTGCCGCCGCCTCCGACTTCTGGGCGCGGCAGCTCGGCGGACCGGGGCGGGAGCGGGCCGCCGGCGTGGCCGCGGACCGCGGCGGGGTCGTCTACGTGGCCGGCCGGATCGAGGGCGAGGCGGTCCTGGGCTCCGTGCGCCTGGCGGTTACCAGCCCGGACGCCCTGGTCACCGCCCTCGACAGGTACGGCGAGGTCGTCTGGGCGCACGCCTTCGGCGGTCCCGGAGAGGACGAGGCGCGGGCGGTCGCCATCCTGATGGAAGGCGACGTCTTCGTGACCGGCAGCTTCTCCGGAACGGTGGATTTCGATCCCGGGCCGGGGCGCACGGAGCTGGTCAGCGGCGGCGCGACGGACGTCTTCGTGCTGCGGCTGAGCCCGCGCGGCGAGCTGGTCTGGGCGCGCGGGCTGGGGGGCGCCCAGGCCGACGACGGCCTCGACATCGCGGTGGACGCGCGGGGGGTCTACGTCGCCGGCTCGTTCCAGGGCTCCCTGCAGGCCGGTCCGGTCCGGCTGGAGAGCGCGGGCAGGACCGACGGTTTCGTGCTCGCCCTCGATCCCGCCGGGGCTCCACGATGGGCGCGGCGGATCGGCGGTCCGGAGTCCGACGCGGCGCGGAGCGTGGCCCTGGAGCCCAACAGCCTCTGGATCGCCGGCAGCTTCGAGGGGAAGGCCGGCTTCGGCCCGCAGGGTGAGGCGGCGGTGCTGGAGAGCGCCGGCAAGGCGGACGCGTTCGTGGCGCGGCTCGGCCCGGACGGCGCCCTCCTCTGGTCCGGCAGGCTTGGCGGCAAACAGACCGACGTGGCCCAGGCCGTGGCCGCCAATGTCTCCGGAGCCTGGGTGACCGGCCGCTTCCAGCGCACCGCCGATTTCGACCCCGGCCCGACGGCGACCTCCC
>WUUC01188399.1_pt1 | contig 12682 bp, 10 predicted proteins | sample 6278441 | NCBI WGS metagenome assembly WUUC01 (sample SAMN13675441, study PRJNA597444) | soil metagenome | isolation source: soil | place: USA: Washington | collected 2017-10 | reverse complement strand
TGACGATGGTACACCAGCGATGGGCGTGGCTGTCAATCGAAGTCAGGAGAAGCTCACTATGTCCTCACACTCGCGGCGATGGCGGGAGGTTTGCCGTCGCCTGGCGTCTCTCACCGGTAACCTGGCTTCTAGTGCACTCGGCAGTCGTTACCGAGACCTCAGATCACACCCTCGTACGGCGCTGTGTTTTGCGGCTTTTCTCGGTGTTTTTTGCTGGTTTTCGGTGCAGTTCACGCATGCTGCACCACAGGCTGCAAGCCCTTACAAAAACCTCTCTACCTTTGCCCGCGCGCTCGCCCACATCGAGACCTCCTATGTAGGTGTCGTGGACCAAGATGCCCTCATCTACGGCGCGATCCGCGGCATGGTGCGCACGCTCGATCCGCACAGCGACTACCTCGATCCCGCCGAGTACCGCATTCTGGCGAGCGACACGCAGGGCCGTTTTGGCGGAATTGGCGTGGAAATCGATGTTCGCGACGGCTGGCTCACCGTGACCGCCGTCTTCCCCGCCGGGCCCGCGCAACGCGCCGGAGTGCGCGTAGGGGACCGCTTCGTCGCAATCGACGGTGCGCGTGCGCGTGACATGCCGATCGAAGAGGCCGTGCGCCGGATGCGCGGTGAGCCCGGCACCGAAGTGCGCGTGACCCTGCGTCGGCAAGAGGATGCGCCGGCGTTCGAGTCGACGATGCGACGTGAGATCATCGCCGTTGATGCCGTCGAAGCAGATGTGCTCGCCGACCGTCACGTGTACGTGCGCTTGCGAATCTTCCAGGAGACGACGACACGCGAACTCCAAGACGTGCTGGATCGCGCGGAAATCGCTGCGCGGGAGCAGGGCGGCATTCGCGGCATCTTGCTCGACCTGCGCGACAATCCCGGTGGCCTGCTCGATCAAGCCGTGTCGGTCACGGATGAGTTCCTCTCGGAGGGCATCATCGTGACCACGCGAGGTCGCGATGATCGCGAGTTGTCAACGGCCACCGCGCGCAGTTCAGGCACGCGCAGCGAATGGCCGATGGTTGTGCTCGTCAACGGCTACACGGCCTCCGCAGCCGAGATCGTCGCAGGAGCGCTGCACGATCATGGTCGCGCCGTGATCGTGGGAACGCGGACCTTCGGCAAGGGCAGCGTTCAAAACGTGATCGAGCTGCCCGACGCCAGCGCACTCAAGCTCACCGTTGCGCGTTACTACACCCCGAGCGGCCGATCCATCCAGGCGCAAGGCATCGATCCCGACATCATGATCGAGCAGATCACCGACTCAGCGGTGGGCTCCGAGGCGGGCCTCAGCGAAGCCCTCTTAGAGCGTCATCTCGAGAATGAAGCGAGCAATCGCCAAGGCAGCCAGCCGAGCGCACGTGACGAGCGGCGGCGCACGGCGAGCGGCACAGCGGGCAAGCCGTTCGCAGGCGACGTGCAGGCGCGTATGGCTTACCAGACGTTGCGCGCCATCACCTTCGACCGCGAGCGCGCGCCGCGTACCATCTGGCCCTGAGCCAGCGCTTTTACGCTGAGGGTTTGGCGCGGCGTTAGCATCGCTCGCGCTGCAGCCGTCAAGAAGCGGCGGAGGGGCGCTTGGACTGCGGCGCCGCGCGACGTCCCGCCACGATATCGATCAAGTCCATTTTGGTGACCAGCCCGAGCAGGTGCCGATCGTCGTCGATCACCAGTGCGATCTCGCCGCGCTCGAAGATCGAAAGCAACTCCGCGGAGGGCGTGTTGATGTCGACCGTGGCGACCTTGCGCACCATGACTTCGGCGACCGTGGTGTTGGTCGTGATGCGTCCGGAAACCAGCTGCTGCATTACGTCGAGCTCGGTGAGGATGCCGACGAGGCGACCCCCATCGACCACGGGAATCTGCGAGATGCCGTGTTCCTTGAACAGCTCCGTCGCGCGTCGTACGGCCGCATCGACTTCGAGCGTGAAGACTTGACGCGAACCCAGGGCCCGCAACAGATCGCCCATCGTGCCCATCTCCCAGTCCGATTGCACGAAGCCGTGTTGACGCATCCACGCGTCGCTCACGAACTTGGACAGGTAGTTGCGAATCGAATCGGGCAGCACGACGACCACTCGCTGGCCGGGCTTCATCGTCTTGCAGACCTCGCGCGCAGCCCACACCGCAGCGCCGCTCGAACCGCCGACGAGCAGCCCTTCTTGACGAATGAGTTGTCGGGCAACGCGGAACGAGTCGCGGTCGTTGCTCTTGATCCAGCGGTCGATAAGCCCTCGTTCGAGGACGTCCGGGATGAAGTCGTAACCGATGCCTTCGACTTTGTAGCTGCGGATCTCGCCGGGCCCCGCCAGGATCGAACCCTCCGGATCGACGCCGATCACTTGCACGTTGGGCAACACTTTTTTGAGCCCCCGCGCCACGCCGGTGATCGTTCCACCGGTGCCTGCGGTCATCACGACAGCGTCGAGCTTGCCGCCACACTGCTTGAGGATTTCCTGGGCCGTGCCTTCTTCGTGGGCCAGGGGGTTGGACAGATTGCCGTATTGATCGAGGATGTGTGAGTTGGGAATCACTTCCTTGAGCCGCTTGGCTACGCCGATGTGACTCTCGGGCGAGTCCCACGCCGCTTCGGTCGGCGTGCGAATGATCTCCGCACCGAGCGCCTCGAGAACCACCTGCTTCTCTTGGCTCATCTTCTCGGGCATCGTGATGATCACGCGATAGCCGCGCGCCGCTGCCGCCATGGCCAAGCCGACGCCGGTGTTGCCCGACGTCGGTTCGATCAGAGTGTCACCCGGCTTGATGCGACCTTGTTTCTCGGCGTCCAGCAACATGCGCACGCCGATACGATCCTTGACCGAGCCACCCGGGTTCATGAACTCGCATTTGCCGAGTAGCTCGCAGGGCAGGTCGCGACTGATTCGAGAGAGGCGCACGAGGGGTGTGCCGCCGACCGCGTCGAGGATGGAGTCGAGGATGGAATCGCTGGGGCTCGTCATGAGGTCCTATGCTAGTCGTGTGAAATGTGATTTCGTAGGGAGCGCGTGCGAAAAACCTAAGTTTTCCGCGCTTTTTGCAGTTTTTTGCACCTGCGAGCGTGACCGAGCGCACTTTGCCGTAACGTGCGCGTGAAATGATTCCAAGCGAGCGGGATATGTCGAATCAGGCCGAGCGTCTCATCGAGTCGATCCGTGCGTCCATCATTGGCGACGACGCCATCATGCAGGGGCCGTTTGGCCCGCGGCGCGTGACCTACGCCGACTACACGGCGTCCGGGCGTTGCCTGGGTTTCATCGAAGATTTCATTCGCCACGAGGTCATGCCTCGCTACGCCAACACGCATACGGAGGCCTCCTCGACGGGGCTCGCGACCACGCGCTTTCGCGAAGATGCGCGCGAGATCATCCGCTCTTCGGTGGGGGCCAACGAACAAGATGCCGTGGTGTTTTGCGGGTCAGGCGCAACATCTGCGATCGTGAAGTTGATCGATGTGCTCAACCTGCGATTGCCGAAAGACCTCGATGCGCGGTTTGCGTTGTCTGAGCGGATCCCGGTCGCGGATCGCCCCGTCGTTTTCATCGGGCCGTTCGAGCATCACTCCAATGAGCTGCCCTGGCGCGAGTCGATCGCGGACGTGGTCGTCATCGAAGAAGATGCCGATGGCCACATCAGCCTCGATCATCTCTCGCGGGCGCTCGATCAGTATCGCGACCGAAAGCTCAAGATCGGCAGTTTTTCAGCCGCTTCAAATGTGACGGGCATCGCGACGGACACGATCGCCATCGCGAAGCTCCTGCATCGGCATGGCGCACTTTCGTTCTGGGATTTCGCCGCGGCAGCTCCTTACATTCGTATCGAGATGAACGCGCGCGACGACAGCGAAGATGGCGCACTCGCCTACAAAGACGCGGTGTTTCTATCACCTCACAAATTCATTGGCGGGCCAGGTACGCCCGGTGTGCTGATCGCCAAACGTGCGCTGTTCCAAAATCGCGTGCCGGTCGTCCCCGGCGGCGGCACGGTGCACTACGTCAATCCCGAGGAGCACCGCTACGTCGAAGATGCAGAACGGCGCGAGGAGGGCGGTACTCCCGCGATCATCGAATCGATCCGCGCGGGTTTGGTCTTTCAGCTCAAGGCTGCGGTGGGTGAGGACGCGATTCGGGAGCGAGAGGAGAGCTTCATCGCGCGTGCCATCGCGAGCTGGGACGAGAATCCGAACCTTCACATCCTCGGCAATCACGCTTCGTATCGGCTATCGATCGTGTCGTTCGTGGTTCGACATGGCACACGCTATCTCCACCACAACTTCGTCGCTGCGCTTCTCAACGACTTATTCGGCATCCAAGCGCGCGCCGGTTGCAGTTGCGCAGGGCCGTATGGCCATCGTTTGCTCGGCATCGACTTGCTTCGCTCGCGCGCCTTCGAGCGCGAGATCGTGCGTGGCTCCGAAGGGATCAAGCCTGGTTGGGTCCGCGTCAACTTCAATTACTTCTTGAGCGAGCCCGTGTTCGAGTTCCTGCTCGCCGCCGTTCACTTCGTGGCGCGCGAAGGACACAAGCTGCTGCCTCTCTACGATTTCGATCCTTGCTCGGGCCTGTGGAGTCACCGCGCACTACGCGAACAACCGACGTTGCGTTTGCACGAGCTCTGCTATCGAACGGGCAGACTGCAGTATCCGTCGCGACACGCCAATGAGCCAGAGTCGGCGCTCGAGGGCTACCTAAAGCTTGCGGAGAACATCGTTTCGGCCGTGCAGGATGGCGATCTGGAGCCGACGCTGGCGCTGTCACGTGATTTCGAGGAGCTGCGCTGGTTCCCACTGCCCTACGATCGCCCCGCGAACTAATCTCACGCAGCGAGCGTAGGCCAAGCGTCCATGCTCCAGTGGACGCGCTGAGATAGATTGCACGTCGATGATCTGGGAACTCGTTGCGCTGGCGCTCGGTCTGTCGGCAGACGCGACGGCAGTGTCGGTGGCCCGCGGCGTGAGCGCTCCAGAGATTGCCGCGCGCGACGGGCTACGGGTCGCGCTTCTTTTCGGCGGCTTTCACGCGGTCATGCCGTTGCTCGGCTCGTTGGTAGGGCGTGTGCTCGGCACCTATGTCGGCGCCTTCGATCATTGGATCGTGTTCGGCGTGCTGGCGGGCCTCGGCGCAAAGATGCTCCGCGAAGCGCGCGCGGCGCCAAACCGAGCAGTCACGCTTCCGGAACGAGATCCGTTCGGTCTGCGCGTGCTGACGATGCTCGCAGTCGCGATTAGCTTGGATGCGTTCGCTGTTGGCATCACGTTGCCGATGATCGGTGCTCCGCTCGCGCTCTCGATCAGCGTCATTGGGCTCGTGACTGCGGTGACGAGCACGCTCGGCCTTTACGCTGGGCGGCGCTTTGGAGCGCAGCTTGGCAAACATGTGGACGTGGTGGGTGGCGTGCTGCTGATGGCAGTGGGCCTGAAGTTGCTACTTGAGCACCTTTCCTCGGGCATCTGAGGCTATCTCAGTCTGCTCGCAGCCAGTGGACAACGCTTCATAAACAATGTTTACTCACAGCGCAAACGCCCGCGCGGCCACTCTGCGTGCGGTCGTCAGTACGTTCTCGGCAACGCACGTCGAGGTGCTTGCCGGCAGCCACAGAAGCGAAGCGACGATGATGCAAGAGAAAGCCGCGCCTCAGCCGTTTGCGGGCAATCCGCGCCCTCCGACGCCGCCCCCCTTGGACCGCGCGTCCCAGCTCGGCATTCGTCAGGTGCTCGATCAGGACGGTAAGCTGATTGGAGATTTACCCGATCCTGATTTACCCAAGGAGCTCCTGCTCAGGATGTACAGGACGATGGTGCTGGTGCGCGCGCTCGACCAGCGCGGCTGGAAGCTGCAACGCTCCGGACGCATCGACTTCTGGATTCCCTCGCGCGGTCAGGAGGCGTCTCATGTGGCCTCTACCTGTGCGATGGAAACGAGCGATTGGGTGTTCATGGCGTCGCGAGAGCCGGGAACCATGCTGGCGCGCGGTGCGACGTTGACCCAGCTATTCGCGCAGTTCTTCGGCCGTGCCGGCGAGCCGCTCAAGGGACGCCGCTTGCCGCTGTTACTCGGTGACAGGCGTCTGAACGTCGTGCCGTGCATGACGATCGTGGGCTCGTACATTCCGCACGCAGCTGGTGCGGCTTGGGCAGCCAAGCTCAAGGGGCACGACACGCGTTTCATCGTTTATTTCGGCGATGGCGCCACTTCGCGCGGTGAGTTTCACAGCGCGCTCAACTTCGCGGGCGTGCACAAGCCGCCGATTGTCTTTCTCTGTCAGAACAATGGTTGGGCCGTCTCGACACCCAACGATCACCAGACTGCCAGCGACACCTTTGCCGAGAAAGGCAACGCCTACAAGGTGCGCAACCTTCGCGTGGATGGCAACGATGCCCTCGCCGTGTACGCGATGACCAAAGAGGCGCGTGACAGCTCGCTGGATCACGGCGCGACATTGATCGAGACGGTGACCTATCGCTTGGGCTTTCACACGTCGTCGGACAATCCAGATTTGTACCGCAGCCCGGCCGAAGCCGAAGGTTGGACGCGCTGGGACCCCATCAAGCGCCTGCGCGGCTATCTGCAGAATCGCGGGCTCTGGACCGATCGGGACGAGTCGCTGCATCTCGAATGGTGCGAAGAAGAAATGACGCGCGCGATCGAATTGGCTGCCGACATGCCCCAGTCTGCTCCTGCAGACATGTTCGATGACGTGTTCGAGAAACCCACCTGGCTGCTCGAGGAGCAGCGGGACGAACTCGTCGCGGACCTCGGGGAGGGCTGAACCATGGCGAGTATGACCATTCTCGATGCCATCAACGCGGCGATGGCTTACGAACTCGAACACGATCCTGACGTGCTCGTGCTCGGTGAAGACGTGGGCACGGAAGGTGGCATTTTTCGCACCACGCAAGGACTGCAGGCACGTTTTGGTAAGAGTCGTGTGATCGACACACCGCTCGACGAGAAAGGCATTGCGGCGCACGCGGTCGGCATGGCGCTGTACGGAATGAAGCCTATCGTGGAGATTCAATTCTCGGGCTTCATCCATGACGCGTTCGAGCAAATCATGATCTGCGCCGCCAAGTATCGCTGGTGCACGGGCGGCATGTATACGTGCCCGATGGTGGTGCGCGCCCCTTCTTTCGGCGGCATCCGCGGGGGATTTTGGCACTCGCAGAGTCCCGAGGCTTACTACATCCATGGCGGCGGCATCAAAATCGTCGCCCCCAGTACGCCTGAGGATTGCTACGGCCTTTTGCTCGCGGCGATTCGCGATCCAGATCCCGTGTTAGTGCTCGAACCTGTGCCGCTTTATCGCGCAGTACGCGGGGAGGTAAGTGATGATGGAAAGGCCCTCCCCATCGGCCAGGCGCGGGTCGTTCGACAGGGAACAGACCTTACCATGATCACCTGGGGACCCTTACGCTACGATTGTGAGCGCGTGGTCGATCAGCTGAGGGCTGAGCGTGGCTTTGCAATCGAGCTCATCGACTTGTGCAGTTTGATTCCTTACGACGTCGAGACTCTTGTGGCTTCTGTGAAGAAGACAGGACGCGTGGTCATCGCGCACGAAGCGCCGGCGAGCGGTGGTTTCGCAGGGGAGCTGGCCACCGTCCTGCAACGCAAAGCATTCGGATATCTTCATGCGCCCATCGAGCGCGTCACTCCACCTGATCTTCCTTATGGATACGCGGGTGCGGATGCGTACTATCGGCCAAGCGAGCGGCGTATTCGTAGCGGCGTAGTTCGCACCATGGAGTTTCTGGTATGAACTACGAGTTCAAGCTGCCGGACATCGGCGAAGGCATTCACGAGGCGGAATTGCTCGCGTGGCGAGTAAGCGTCGGCGACTCCGTTCGAGATGGCCAAGACATCGTCACGCTCAACACTGACAAAGTGACGGTCGAGCTGCCTTCGCCCTGTTCAGGGAAAGTGCTGGCCTTACACGGTGCGCCAGGCGAAGTCCTCGTCGTCGGGACGGTGATCGCCGTGATCGAGACGAATCGTGTGATCCCCGCGATGAGCGCCAATCAAAGAGCGCTCGAAGCGATGCACGGCGCCATCGCCGGTCCGCGCGACGAACACGGCGCAAACGGCGCACGGATAGGCCAGTCGACGCCGCAGCCATCGGCGATGCCTGGGGCTGGCGCGTCTGTCGCCAAACCCGTGCTTCTAGAGCGAGTCGTCGCGGGGCCTTCCACGCGCAAGCTCGCGCGCGAACTCGAGGTAGATTTGCAGAAGGTCGCGTCGAGTGGCCCGAACGGGCGCGTCTTGCGTGCAGATGTCGAGAAGGCCGCACGCGCGAGTGCCTCCGCCACGCCTGATGCGCCCGAAGGCGTGCGCCGCATTCGTTTGTCGGGAGCGCGCGCCATCAGCGCGAGGAACATGGTCGATTCGTTGCGTCAAAGCGCGACCACGACCAGCACGTTCGAAGTCATGGGCGATGGTCTTCAGCAGTTGAGACAGCAGCTCAGCTCGGAGGCTGAACGGCGCGGTCTCAAGCTCACGCCCCTGCATTTCATCGTCAAGTGCGTCGCCGCTGCGCTGCGGACTCACGAGCGCTTCAACGCAACCATCGACCCGCAGACGAGCGATCTCCTCGTTCACGAACGCGTCAACTTGGGGGTCGCTGTCGCAGCCGCTGATCGGCTGATCGTGCCGGTGATTCGCGGGGTGGATAGGCGCTTGTTCTTCGACGTGGCGCGCGAGATTAGTGAAACGGGTCAGCGCGCGCGTGAAGGTAAGATCGAAGTCGCTGAGTTGCGCGGCGGCACCTTCACGCTTTCGAGTACTGGCGGGATCGAACGGGCAAACATGGTTTCGACGCGGCCCATCATCAATCCTCCACAGACGGCGACCTTGTGGGTGTCGCGCATCAGCGACCGCCCGCGGGTGATCGACGGCCAACTGTGCGCAGGTCCTGTGATGGTCTGTAGCCTGAGCTTCGATCATCGTTACGTCGATGGCGCCGAAGCCACCTACTTTATCAACGACCTGACTGACTACCTCGAGCACCCCGAGCGCGCGCTGGCGTAGGAGAACAGTATGGCAGTCTCCGATACGATTGCGGAGTTGCGTGTCCGCTTCGGCGAGCGGGTTTCAACTTCCCAGGCAGTTCTCGAGCAACACGGCAAAGATTGGACGTGGCACGAAGGTCGCAACCCCGATGCCGTCGTGTGGCCGCATTCCACCGAAGAGGTGGTCGAGATCGTCAGGCTGTGCGCGAAGCATCAGACGCCGATGATCGCGTTCGGTGCAGGGACTTCGGTCGAAGGGCACTTTGCGGCGGTTCACGGCGGAATCACCATCGACGTCTCGCAGATGAACAAAGTCCTCGAAGTCCGCGAGGCTGATCTCGATGTGTCCGTACAAGCGGGCGTCACGCGCGAGCAACTCAACCGGCACCTGCGTCATAGCGGTCTGTTCTTTCCCATCGACCCAGGTGCAGACGCGTGCCTCGGCGGCATGGCCGCGACGCGCGCTTCGGGAACCAATGCCGTTCGCTACGGAACGATGCGTGAAAACGTGCTCGGCCTGACGGTCGTACTCGCGGACGGGCGCGTCATCCGAACAGCGCGTCGCGCGCGTAAATCGTCCGCTGGCTACGATTTGACGCGCCTGTTCGTGGGCTCCGAAGGAACGCTGGGCATCATTACCGAGGTTACGGTGCGTCTGTATGGAGTGCCGGAATGTGTGATCGGGGCGGTCGCATCGTTTCCGGACTTGGCGGGTGCCGTGAACAGCGTGATCGAAACGATTCAATCGGGCATTCCTATCGCGCGTATCGAGCTGCTCGACGAAGTGCTGATCGACGCGATCAACAAGTATTCGAAGCTCGACTACCGTGTTGGCCCCACTTTGTTCATGGAGTTCAACGGCAGTAACACCGCCGCGCACGATCAAGCGCGCAGCACCGAGGCCATCGCGCGCAATCACGGCAGCGAGGATTTTCGTTTCTCCGCCGATGAGAACGAGCGTGCCAAGATGTGGCAAGGGCGCCGCGACGTGCCGTGGGCGTCGATAGCGTTGCGCCCCGGCTCGAAGATGCTCGCCACAGACGTGTGCGTGCCGATCTCGCGCCTCGCGGACTGCATTGTCGAGACGAAGGTCGATCTGGAGAAGAGTAAGATTCTATCCACGCTGGTCGGTCACGTGGGCGACGGCAACTTTCACCTTGGTCTGATGATCGACCCTGAAAATCGTGAAGAGGTCGACAACGCCGAGGCGTTCAGCGACCGACTCGTGCACCGTGCGCTGGCCATGGACGGCACCTGTACTGGCGAGCACGGCATCGGCATTGGCAAGAAGAAGTACATGCTTGCCGAGCACGGAGAAGCCGTGGCCGTCATGCGCATGATCAAGCGCGCGCTCGACCCCGAAAACCTCATGAATCCTGGCAAAACGCTACCTGATCTCTGAGCGTCTCCCGAGCCTCGCTTGATTCGGCGCTCCCCTGGCGAGGGGCCGCTCCGCAAAATGGGCCGGCGTGTGCCGCATGCGGTAGCGTGGGGGCATGTCTTCTGCCGTCATCGTTCCCTTGCTGTTGGGGATCATCAGCGTCCTTCAAGCTGCGCTCAATCGTCGAATTGCTAGCGTTTGGGGTCTGCTGCCAGCCACGTTGTTGAACGCGCTGGTGTTTACCACCTGCGCCACCGTTTGCGTGCTGTTCGCGCGCACCGGTAAGGCGCCGTCTGCCGATTGGATGCTGCCGGTCTCGTTGCGAGACATGCGAGCGGTGTGGCTCGTCCCCGGACTATTTGGCTTGGCGATTGTCATCGGTCTGCCTTGGTCGCTCGAGCGCATGGGTGCACTCGGGACTTTCGTCTCGATGATCGCCGCGCAAATGGTGACGAGCGTCGCGTGGGACTACTTCGCAGAAGGAGTCGCGATGTCGTGGATGCGTGTACTCGGCGCGGGGCTAGCGATCGCCGGCGCCGCGCTCGTCGCACTGCGCTGAGTGGCTGATCAGAAGTCGAGCTTGAAGGCAGGGTGAACGGCCGTGCCTGGGGCGATCGCGGAGAGTTCGCGCAAGAGCCCGTCGTTCATTCCGTAGACCCAACCGTGGAGCCAGGTTTGTTGCCCGCGGTTCCACGCCGCCTGGATGATCGAAGAATCCAAGAGGCTGTTGATCTGTGCCTCAACGTTGAGCTCGCAGAGCCGATCGGCTCTTTGAGTCTCGGGCAAGGCTTCAATCTCTTCGTAGTGGGCTCGATACGTCTGGCGAATCGCGCGCAACCAATGACTGAGCGGACCCCCTACGTATTTGCGCGCCATCGCGGCTTTGACACCTCCGCAACCGTAGTGACCGCATACGATCACATGGCGCACTTGGAGCACGTCTACTGCGTATTGAACGACGCTGAGCAGATTCAGGTCGGTGGCCACGACGACATTTGCAATGTTGCGATGAACGAAGATATCGCCTGCATCGGTGGCAGTGACGGTGTTGGCAGGTACGCGGCTGTCCGAGCAACCGATCCACAACACGCTGGGCTTCTGATCGCGGGCGCTGCGTTCGAAAAACTCCGGATCCAGCGTGCGACGCTCTTGCGCCCAGGATTTGTTGTTGAGCAGGAGGCGATCGCTTTCCTTCATGCAGGGTCCCCGTGAGTTGGTTGGAGATGCAAAATACCTTGCTCCCAACCCTTGCTAGCACGGAATCATTCCCGACGGTCGTTGGTTGCTACTCCACCTCGGACCAAGGCGGTGAGGCCGCGAATGCCGCGTGAATCAGCCCGACGTGCGAATAGGCTTGGGGAAAGTTCCCCCACAGTTTGCGCGTGATTGGATCCCAATCCTCGGCGAGCAGGCCCGTAGGAGAGAGCGCACCGAGCGCGCGCGTCATGACTTCCCGCGCTTCTCTCTCGTGACCGATGCGCGCCAAGGCTTCGACGAGCCAGAATGTGCAAATGATGAAGGCCACGTCGGGACGGCCAAAACCGTCATCGGTGCTGTAGCGGCGCAACCAGCCGTGGTGATCGAGCTGCTCGCGCACGGCACGAACCGTGGACTGCATGCGCGGATCGTCGGCAGGGTATAGACGAAGTGTCACGGCCTGCAAAATCGAAGCATCCAAATCGCTGCCGCCGTACGTGGACGCGAACGCCTGGATGCCCTCATTCCAAGCGTGCTTCGCGATTTGCTCCTTGATTTCGCGCGCGCCGACAGCGAACTCATCGCGTAGCGCGGGAGCGTGGCGCGCCACGACCTTCGCCACACGATCGGCGCCTGCCCAACACATCAAGCTCGAGAACGTCTGCGGGACCCATTCCGTGCGCAGCTCCCAGATGCCTGCGTCAGGTTGACCGGCTACACGAATCGCTTTGCGCCCCAAGGCAACCAGCAAGTCGAGAGTGCCTTTGGTGCGTTCGCGCCCGAACCGTTCGTCTAGGAAGATGGGTGCGAGTGCGAGCACCATTTCGCCGTACACGTCGTGTTGGATTTGCGCAGCCGCACCATTGCCGACGCGCACCGGTTTTTCGCCTTGATAGCCGTGCCAATGCGGCAGCGTGTATTCGTCGAGGTCGACTCGTCCATCGATGCCGTAGAGCGGAGCGAGATCCAGATCTTTGGTCGAGCTCGACACATTGAGCAGGTAGTCGATGAACTGCTCGCGTTCTTCGAAGTGCCCGAGCAGCCGAAACGCATTGAGTGTGTAGTAGGTGTCGCGCAGCCAGCAGTAGCGATAATCCCAGGTG
>WUUC01039395.1_pt1 | contig 12682 bp, 9 predicted proteins | sample 6278441 | NCBI WGS metagenome assembly WUUC01 (sample SAMN13675441, study PRJNA597444) | soil metagenome | isolation source: soil | place: USA: Washington | collected 2017-10 | reverse complement strand
TCGGCGGGCGGCACGGGCTCGGGATGTCCGACCAGATCGAGAACCGGATCATCGAGGCCAAGAGCCGGGGCGTCTACGAGGCACCGGGCATGGCGCTGCTCCACGCCTGCTACGAGCGGCTGGTCAACGCGATCCACAACGAGGACAGCCTGGCCGCGTACCACAGCGAGGGCCGCAGGCTGGGCAGGCTCCTGTACGAGGGCCGCTGGCTCGACCCGCAGGCGCTGATGATCCGCGAGTCGCTGCAGCGCTGGGTCGGCATGGCGATCACCGGCGAGGTGACCCTGCGCCTGCGCCGCGGCGAGGACTACTCCATCGTGGACACGTCCGGTCCGACCTTCAGCTACCACCCGGACAAGCTCTCCATGGAACGGACCACCGACTCGGCCTTCGGCCCGGTCGACCGCATCGGGCAGCTGACGATGCGCAACCTCGACATCGCCGACTCCCGCGCCAAGCTGGAGCAGTACGCGGGCATGGGCCTGGTCGGCAACCAGCACCCGGCGCTGCTGGGCATCACCCAGGCCGCCCCCACCGAGCTGATCGCCACGATGGCCGAGGGCGGCGCCGAGGCCATCGCCTCCCGGGGCGAGGTCTCCCCCGACGACGAGATGCTGGACCACGCCGCGATGGAGTCCGGCACGGACTGACCACACCGTCCGGCAGGCGTGCGCCGGTTCACCCGCAGGGTGGACCGGCGCACGCTTGTGTGTCCTCCTCGGTCGTCGGGAATTACCCGGTTCCGCGACCCGTCCGTCGATTCTCCGCACGCCGCGTACATTCTCCCGGGCCCCGTAACGCCGCACGGATATCCGTCGAGATTTCGGTACCGGTGCGCAGTCGGGGCTCTGTCGAATATCGCGGAACCGGCGAACTCCCGACCGGAAGGACGTCACGATGGACATGGCCGTGGACACCACGATCGGGATGCGGGAAGCCGTCGAGCGGCGGGTGGCGGACCGGACCGAGGAACGCGAGAGGCGCATCGCCGTCCTGGCGCGGCCGGGCGGGGTCGCCCTGGCCGACGACCGGGAGCGGGTGGCGACGCGGATCGACCGGCTGGGCCGGTACTACCCGGACGTGCGGCCCGTCGACCCCGCGGCCATCGCGGCCGGGCAGCCCGGGGCGGTGATGGCGGCGGCCGCGGTCCTCGAGCGCATCATCCGGACCAACGACCTGCTCGGCATCGGCTACCTCGAAGGCGGGGTCGCCGCGGCGCGGGCGGTGGGGCGCATCAGCATCCGCGACGGGCGCGGCCGGTTGCAGGGCTACGGCACGGGTTCGCTGGTCTCGCCGGAGCTGCTCCTGACCAACCACCACGTGCTCACCGACGCCGAGGTGGCCGGGCACAGCATCGTCGAGTTCGACTACCAGGACGGGATCGACGGGCTGCCGCTGCCCGTGCGGGCCTTCGAGCTGGACCCGGGGCGGTTCTTCGTCGCCGACGAGGACCTGGACTTCGCGCTCGTCGCGGTGCGCGCGGACGCGAGCGCGCTCGCACCGTGCGGGTTCAACCGGCTCATCGAGGCCGAGGGCAAGGCGATCGTCGGGGACTTCGTCACGATCATCCAGCACCCCGGGGGCGGCAAGAAGCAGATCGCCCTGCGGGAGAACCGGATCGTCGACGTCATCCCGGACTTCCTGCACTACGAGACGGACACCGAACCCGGCTCGTCCGGCTCGCCGGTGTTCAACGACCAGTGGGAGATCGTCGCGCTGCACCACGCCAGCGTGCCCGCGCCGGGACAGGCCGAGCTCGGCGCGCACCTGAACGAGGGCGTGCGGGTCAGCAGGCTGATGGCGTTCCTCCGCGGCGCGACGTTCACCGCGGCGCAGCGGGCACTCGTCGACCGGCTGTTCGGCGGGAACGGGCGCGCGCCGGCTCCCGGGTCCGCGGCCCCGGTCCCGGAGTTCGGCAGGACGGTCACCATCCCGCTGGAGATCCGCCTCGGCGGCGACGCGGCGGCACTCGGCGTGCGGACGCCCTCCGCGGACGCCGTCGACATCGACCCGGACTACACCGACCGCGCGGGCTACGACCCCGACTTCCTCACCGGGCACCGCGTGCCGCTCCCGGCCCTCCACCCCGACGACGTGCCGTCCGCGGCGGTCGACCGGCACGCGACGGACGGCTCCCACGAGCTCCGGTACCACCACTTCAGCGTGGTGCTGAACAAGGTGCGGCGGCTGGCGTTCTTCACGGCGGTCAACATCGACGGGACGCTGTCCCGGCGGCTGCGCCGGGAGCGGGACAAGTGGACGCTCGACCCGCGGGTGCCCGCCGACCAGCAGACCGGCGAGGAGGTCTACCGGAACAACCCGCTGGACCGCGGCCACCTCGTCCGCCGCCTCGACCCGGCGTGGGGCACCTCGCAGCGGCTGGCGAAGCTCGGCAACGACGACACGTTCCACTTCACCAACTGCTCCCCGCAGCACGAGGACTTCAACCAGAACCAGACCACCTGGGCCGGGCTCGAGGACTACGTCCTGGAGAACGCGGACAACCTGGACCTGAAGGTCACGGTTCTCATCGGCCCGGTCTTCGCCGAGGACGACGACACCTACCGGGGCGTGCGGCTGCCGCGCCAGTTCTGGAAGGTCGTCGCCATGGTCCGGACGACGGGCGAGCTGTCGGCCACCGGCTACCTGCTGAGCCAGGCGGCGCTCATCGACGGCCTGGAGGCGGCGCCTGCGGAGTTCTCGTACGGCGCGTACCGGACGTTCCAGGTGCCGGTCCGCCACATCGAGGACCTCACCCGCCTGTCCTTCGGCGACCTCCGCGACGCCGACCCGCTGACCGGCCTGGAGTCGGCCGTCACCGCGGGCGAGGTCACCCACCTGGCACAGCTCGTGCTTTGACTCCGAGGCGCCGGAGCGGTCAGTGCGCGTCCTCGCGGTTGAACAGTTTTCTCGACCAGAGGTAGCCGGTCAGGGTGATGGCCGCGCACCAGGCCAGGGCGATCCACGCGTTGTCGCCGATCGGCCTGTCCATCAGCAGGGCGCGCAGCGTCTCGATGATCGGGGTGAACGGCTGGTGCTCGGCGAACCAGCGCAGTGCGGCGGGCATGGAGTCGGTGGGGACGAACCCGCTGCCGAGGAACGGCAGCAACACCAGGGGCAGGGGCAGGTTGCTCGCGGTCTCGACGCTCCCGCTCACCTGTCCCAGTGCGACGGACAGCCAGACGAGCGCGAAGGTCACCACCACCAGGAAACCGGCCGTGGCGAGCCACGCGCCCACTCCGGCGACGGGCCGGAAGCCGACCAGCAGCGCGACCCCGATGACGACCGCCAGGCTGACCACCGCCTGGATCACGCTGCCCAGGACGTGGCCGGTCAGCACCGAGACGCGGGCGATGTGCATGGTGCGGAACCGGGCGACGATGCCTTCTGTCATGTCCATGGCGATCGAGACCGCGGTCCCCTGGACGGTGGCCGTCACGGTCATCAGGATGATCGCGGGCGCGACGTAGTTGGCGTACTCGGCGCGGCCGCCGGACACGCCGCCGAGCCCGGCGCCCAGCGTGCCGCCGAACACGTAGACGAACAGCAGCAGGAACACGACCGGCATCCCGACGAGGGTCGCGGTCATCGACGGGTACCGCACCACGCGCCGGAGGTTGCGGCGCAGCATCGTCGCGGAGTCGCGCAGCGGGTGGAAGCGGAGGGCCGCGGCGGTGGCGACGTGGGTGCTCATCGGGTCGCCCCCTGGCCGGCGGGGCCGCCGGTGAGGGCGAGGAAGACGTCGTCGAGGTCGGGGGTGTGCACGGACAGCTCGTCGACCTCGATGTCCCATTCGTCGAGCCGCTCGATCAGGGCCCGCAGCGAGCGCAGGCTGCCGTCGCTGGGCACCCGCAGGGCCAGGGCGTCGCCGTCGGGGGTGGTCTGCCCCAGGATGCGCGCGGCCTCGTCGAAGCCCTGCTCGTCGGCGAGCCGCAGGCGGACGTGCCCGCCGGGGACGCGGCGCTTCAGCTCGTCCGCGGTGCCCTCGGCGACCACCCGGCCGCGGTCGAGCACCGCGATCCGGTCGGCCAGCTCGTCGGCCTCCTCCAGGTACTGGGTGGTCAGGAAGACGGTGACGCCGTCGGCCACCAGGTCCCGGACGATCTGCCACATGGCCCGGCGGCTGCGCGGGTCCAGGCCGGTGGTGGGCTCGTCGAGGAAGATCACCCGCGGGCTGCCGACCAGCGTCATCGCCAGGTCGAGCCGGCGGCGCATCCCCCCGGAGTAGGTCGAGACCGGCTTGCGGGCCGCCGCGACCAGGTCGAACCGCTCGAGCAGCCCGGCGGTGCGGCGCCTGCCCGCACCCCTGGCGAGGTGGTGCAGGTCCGCCATCAGGAGCAGGTTCTCCTCGCCCGTGAGCAGGTTGTCCACCGCCGAGAACTGGCCGGTGACACCGATCGCGGCGCGCACCGCGTCCGGTTCGCGGGCCACGTCGTGCCCGGCGACCCGGGCCTCGCCGGCATCGGCACGGATCAGCGTGGACAGGATCCTGACGGTGGTGGTCTTCCCCGCGCCGTTCGCGCCGAGCAGGGAGAAGACCGTGCCCCGCGGGACGGTCAGGTCGAGTCCGTCGAGCACCACGTGGTCGCTGTAGGACTTGCGCAGCCCGGACACCGCGATCGCGGGCGGGTGTTGCCGGTTCGTCATGGGTCTCCCCTTCGCAGCGGTTCAGGAACGGCGGATCGTGATGTCGCCGTAGGAGGTGTGCCCGCGCACCTCGACGGTCTCGTCGGCCTCCCCGGGCCTGCCCGCGGTGTCCAGCAGGTTGCGCACGTGCCCGAACCCGGTGTCCACCTCCAGCCAGGCGGCGGTGCCCTCGGCGATGCCGACCTCGAGATCGCCCATCGCGGTCGCGAGCACGACCGCGCCGCGGACCACCTCGCCGACGCGGATGCCGCCGTTGGACGTCTTCGCGTCCACCCCCGCGCCCGCCCGCCCGACGGTGATCTCGCCGTTCGCCGCGCGCACCCGCACGTCGCCGCCGACCGCGTCGATCGCGGTGTCGCCGTTGGAGTTCTTGACCACCGCGGCGCCCTCGACCGCGCCGATCCGGACCTTCCCGGAGCCGGTGGAGATCTCGGCGTTGCCCGCGACGCCCTCGACGGTGACGTGGCCTGCCGAGGTGTCCAGGCGCAGCGGCCCGGTCCGTTCGAGCCGGACGTTCCCGGCGGAGGTCCTGAGCCGGCACTCCCCGAGCAGGCCCGTGCCGCCGAAGTCGCCCAGCTGTGTCCGCGCGGAGACCCGGGAGCCGGTGGGCAGCTCGATGGTCACGTCGACCGACCTGGTCTTGCGGGAGAAGTCGAAGAGCCGCGCCTTCGGCCCGGTGACCTGGAGGGTGTTGCCGCTGTGGTCGACGCGGACCCGGTCGGCGGCCTCCACATCGGACTCGTCGGCCTCGTCGCTCGGGCGGACCTCGACCACGGTGTCGGTCCGGTCGCTCGCGACGAACCGCACGTGGCCGACGCCGAGCTCGAGCGTGACGGCGATCGGTTCTGGCGTCTCGTATTTGGGCATGGTCGTCCCCACATCATGGGTAGGTGGGACGTCCCCGCGGGTGGGAACGCCGTGTGGTGAAGTCGTGTGGTGAAGCGGTGGGGTCAGGAGCGGTGGGGCTAGCGCACCCAGCCGGTGATCCGCTGCTTGGTCCGCGAGCCGCCCGCGCGCGGCTCGGGGCGCTGGTCGCGGCCGGACCGCTGCACGGCGGTGGCGGCGGCGCGGACCAGCCAGGCGTTGACCGAACGCCCCTCCTTGGCCGCGGCCTCCTCGACCGCGGCCTTGAGGTGCTCGGGCAGGCGTACGTTGATCCGCGCGGTGGGGCCGTCCTCGGCGAGCGGCAGGCCGCCCTCCGGCGCGTCGTCCGCCGGATCCGGGGCGTCCCGGGCGGCGCGCTCGAACGGCTCGGCCGACGGCGTGCTCACGACGAAGTCCGGATCGCGTCCGCGCAGGCGCAGCTCCACCGACCCCGGGGCCAGGTCGCGGGTGATCTCGTCGGCGGCGGCGGAGAGCGCGTCCAGCAGCGTCATCCGGATCGCCGACTCGAGCGACCCGGTCAGGCGCTCGACCAGCGCACGCGCCTCGTCACCGCCGGCTTCGGCGAGCGTGGCGAACTCGCGCCCGAGGTTGCTCACGTACGAGGTCAAGTCCATGGTGCCATGATGGCACATGCATGGCACCACGACAAGTCATCCGGTGCCAAGTTGGCACCACGAGGTGGAAGGGTACTTCCACCTCGTCGGTGTCTCAGGTGGTGGCGCCGGTGAGGCCGTAGATGTGGTCGACCGGGATCGTCACCACCACGCGGCGTTCCGCCACCATCGCGGCGCGGAACCCCGGCCAGTCCGGGTGCTCGCCCATCACCTCGCGGAAGAGGGCGACCATCGCCTCCGTCGTGGGGTCGTCGGGGGCCGCCGCGGGCGGGGTCAGCGCCGCCGTGCCCTCGCCGACCACCCAGGAGTGCATCTCCGGGTGCACCACCATGAAGCTCGCCCTGGCGTCCCGGCGCAGGTTGCGGGTCTTCACCCGGGACTCGGTGACCGAGATCCGCAGGGTGCGGGTCGCCCGGTCGAAGGCGTAGCTCACCACGGAGGCCTGCGGGCGTCCGTCGGGCTGCACCGTCATGAGCGTGCCGTTGCCGCGCTCGCCGAACAGGGCCAGCAGGTCGGTCTCGGTCGCGGTCTCGGTGGTCTGCGTCATCGGTGTTCTCTCCTCGTTGGTCAGGCGGCCGGGACGGGTTCGGCCCGCAGCAGGTTGAGCCGGTCCTCGCCGACGCGGGCGCGGAGGTCCGGGTCGGTGACGCCGAGACCGGGCTTGGGCGCCAGCGCCAGGACGGCGACCTTGCCGACGTGCCGGTTGGTCTGCACGAGCCGGGCGGCGTCGGCCGTCTCGGCGAGCGGGTAGACCTCGGAGACCACCGGCTGCACCCGGCCCAGCGCGACGAGCCGGTTCAGCTCCGCCATCTCGTGCAGGTTGGCGCCGTGGCTGCCGATGATCCGCTTGAGCTTCATCCACAGGTAGCGGTTGTCGAACTGGTGGACGTAGCCGGTGCTCGACCCGCACGTCACCACCGTCCCGCCGCGCCGCACGGCGAAGACCGACAGCCCGAACGTCGCCCGGCCCACGTGCTCGAAGACGATGTGCGGGTCCTCCCCCACCGCCGCGCGCACCGCCCGGCCGAGCCGCTTGCCCGCGGCGAGGACGTCGTCCGGCTCCTCGGCCGACAGCCCGAGCGCCGTGCGGTCGAGCACCGCCTCGCAGCCGAGCCGTCGCGCGGCCTCGACCTTCGACCCGTCGCCCACCACGCCGACCGGGATGCCGCCCCCGTTGCGCACCAGCTGCACCGCGTAGGACCCGAGGCCGCCGGTCGCGCCCCAGATCAGGACGACGTCGCCCTGCTTCATCCGCGCGCCGCGGTCGCTCACCAGCATCCGGTAGGAGGTGCCGCCGCACAGCAGGACGCTCGCCGCCTCCTCCCACGTCAGGTGCGCGGGCTTGGGCAGCAGCTGGCTGGCGCGCGCGATGCCGTAGTGGGCCAGCGAGCCGAAGTTCGTCTCGAAGCCCCACGCCCGCTGGTCGGTGTCGAGCATGCCGTCGGCGTGCGCCGCCGGGTCCTCCGCGTCGACGTAGGCGCCCGACACCACGACGTGGTCGCCCACCGACCACCGGCGCACCCCGGCGCCCACCCGCACGACGACGCCCGCCGCGTCCGAGCCGAGGACGTGCCACGGCTGGTCGTGCCGCGCCGCCCAGCCGCCCCCGCGCCCGAACTGGCGCAGGAACGCGAACGTGGGGACGGGCCGGAACATCGCCGACCACACGGTGTTGTAGTTCATCCCGCTCGACATCACCGCGACCACGACCTCGTCCGGCGCGAGCTCCGGCATGGGCACCTCGCCGAGGTGCAGCGAGCGGCGCACGTCCGGGTCGTCGTCGCCGTCGAACAGGCCGGCGTCCTCGGCGCGCAGGTGGACCGCCGGGTAGCGGCCGGGCAGCGGCAGTGCCGCCAGCGTCCCGGCGTCGGCCCCCGCGATCACGGCTTCGGCGAGATCGTCCATCACGCGCCTCCTCGGTGGTGGCCGGTGTCGGCCGGTGTGTCGGGAACGGACGGTGCGGGCCCGGCGCCCGCGGCGGCGCGGACGAGCGCGGCGGTCTCGTTGACCCGGGCGGTCAGGTAGAAGTGGGCGCCGGGGAAGGTGACCGTGCGGAACGCGCCGGTGGTGTGGGTGCCCCAGAGCCGCACGGTCTCGTCGGTGACCCGCGGGTCACCGGTGCCGTGGACGGCGGTGACCGGGCAGCGGACGGGCGGGCCGCCGTCGTGGACGTAGGTCTCGGTGGCGCGGTAGTCGGCCCGCAGCGCGGGCAGGGCGAGCTCGAGCATCTCGTCGTCGGGCAGCGGCAGCTCCGTGCCCGCGAGGGCCCGCACCTCCGCGAGGAACTCGGCGTCGGGCCAGGTGTGCAGCGGGCGCCCCTCGGTCCGGCACGACGGGGCGCGCCTGCCGGACACCACCAGGTGCGCCACCGGCAGGCCCGCGCGCTCGAGGCGCCGGACGACCTCGTAGCCGAGGGTGGCGCCCATGCTGTGCCCGAAGACCACGAGCGGGCGGTCGCCGAGGCCCGCGACCGCCTCGGCCACCTGGTCGGCGAGCGTCCCGAGGTCCTCGACGGGTGGTTCGTGGCGGCGGTCCTGGCGGCCGGGGTACTGCGCGGCCAGCACCTCCACGTCGCCGGCGAGTGCCCGGGAGAGCGGGAAGAAGAAGCTCGCCGAGCCGCCCGCGTGCGGCAGGCACAGCGCCCGCGGCAGACACAGCGCCCGCGGCAGACACAGCGCGCGCGGCGACGGCTCCGCGGCGCGGGCGAAGCAGCGGACGAGGTCCGCCGGGCCGGCGGTCACGCCGCGCCCCGCGATGCGAGACCGGGCTCCGGCGCGTTCACCCGGACGACCAGGTTCCCGTTCGGGTGGGCGTTGTCGCGGAGGAGCTGGTGCGCGGACCCGACGTCGTGGAGTCCACCGTGGACGGTGACGCAGGCCCGGACGGCGCCGGAGCCGACCAGGTCGATGATCTCGCGGCACTGGCGGATGTTCGCGAAGTGCGAGCCCTGCAGGCGCTTCTGGCGCATCCACAGGTACCGCAGGTCGAGGTCGCCGTTGTAGCCGCTCGTCGCGCCGCAGAGGACGACCATCCCGCTGGTGGCGCACAGGAACAGCGACGTCGGCAGCGTGTCCTCGCCGGAGTGCTCGAACACGATCGCGGGCGCGCGGCGTTCGCCGACCGCGCTCCAGAACTGCTTGCCGAACTCCCGCACCGAACCGAACCAGGCGTCGGTGGCGGCCCGGTCGTCGAGGTCGGGCATGCGGCCCCAGTGCGTGAACTGCGTCCGGTCGATGGTCCCCACCGCGCCGAGCGACCGGCAGTGCTCGGCGCGCTCCTGGCTCGACACCACGGCCACCGGGCGCCCGCCGAGGGCCCGGACGATCTGGATGGCCATGGAGCCGAGACCGCCCGCGCCGCCCCAGACCAGGACCGCGTCGCCGGGCCGCACGGTGTTGGGCGCCCACCCGGTCAGCTGCCGGTAGGCGGTGGCCCCGGTGAGCAGGAACCCGGCGGCCTCCTCCCAGCTCATCGACGGCGGCTTGGGGTGGCACTGGAAGTCCTCGACGAGCGTGTACTGGGCGAAGGAGCCGAAGTTGTCCTCGTAGCCCCACACGGTCTGCGTCGCCGACGTCATCGGGTCCGCGCCGAGGCGGATGTCCTGCGCCGACTCGTTCCACCGGCACGACGACAGCACGACGTGGTCGCCGACGGCGACGTCGCGCACCCCCTCGCCGACCGCCCACACGATGCCGGAGCCCTCGGAACCGCCGATGTGGAACGGTTCGCGCTCGCCGCGGCGGGCGCGCATCGCGATCACGTCGACCGGGTCGCCGAGACCGGCGAACACGTTGTTGTAGTTGACACCGGCCGCCATCACCTGGACCAGCACCTGGCCGCGGCCGGGTCGCGGGACGTCGACGACCTCGGTGGCGAACGCGGTGCCCGGCTCGCCGTAGCGGTCCCGGCGGATCACGGACGCGTACATCGTGTCGGGCACGACCCCGAGCGGGGGCGTCTCGCCGAGCTCGAACAGGGTGGGCACGTGGTTCCTCCTCAGTGGTTGGCGGGGCTCGGGTTGGCGGGGCTCGCCGTGTGCCGCGTGACCCACCTGGCGAGCTCGGTGGCGCTGCCCGCGTCGAAGACGACGGAGACGGGGATCGGCACCGCGAAGGTGTCGGCCACGCGGTTGCGCAGTTCGGTGGCGGTGAGCGAGGTGAGGCCAATGTCCAGGAACGGGTCGTCCGGGCCGACGGCGGCGCCGGACCCGGCGCCGAGGACCTCGGCGACCGCGGCGCGGACCTCGTCGAGCACGGCACGCGGTCCCGCCGGGACCGGTGCCCGGACCGGGGCCGGTCGCCGGGGCACGAGGTCGGTGAACAGCGGGTCGACGCGGCCGGCGTGCGCAGCGTGGACGTCCCAGTCGACGTCGGCGACCACCCCGTGGGCGGTCCCGGAGTCGACCAGGGCGGACAGCTCGGCCGTGGCGCGCGCCGGGGTCATCTCGATCGCGCCCGCGTCCCGGGCGCGCCGGTCCGGTGCGGTGCCCGGGCCGTCCCAGCGGCCCCACACCACGCAGGTGACCGGCCGGTGCGCGGTGACGGCGTCGAGGGCGGCGTTGGCACCGCTGTAGGCCGCGCGGCCGGGACTGCCGACGAGCCCCGGGAACGACGAGCACACCACGAACGTCGAGAGGTCCGCGCCGGACGTGAGGTCCAGCAGGTGCTCCACCGCGGACACCTTCGTCGCGAACGCGCGCTCGACCCGGTCGGCGGTGAGGTCGGCGACGAGCGCCTCGTCGAGGGACCCGGCGGCGTGGACGACCGCGTCGAGCGGGCAGTCCGCCCCGATGCCGGCCAGCGCGGCGGCCAGGTCCGCGCGGTCGGTCACGTCGCACGCGCGCACCGTGGCGCGGGCGCCGAGCGACCGCAGCTCGCCGACGAGCGCGGCGGTGCCGTCGCCCGGTCCGTCGAGCCCGAGCAGCAGCACGTGCGGGGCGCCGCGCCGGGCGGCCCAGCGGGCCAGGTGACCGCCGACGTAACCGGTGCCGCCGGTGACCACGACGGTGCCCGCAGGCCGCCACGGGTCCGCCGGGCGGGCCGGGGGCTCGCGGCGCAGCCGCCGGGCGAACACCCCGTCGGCGCGGATCGCCACGGGGCCGTCCCCGGCGCAGGCGAGGGCCTGGGCGAGGACGTCGCCGTCGAGGTCGGCGCCGAGGTCGATGAGCCCGCCCCACAGCGCCGGGTGCTCCTTGGCGACCGACGCCCAGAAGCCCCACGCCCACGCCGCGTGCGGGTCCGGCGGTGGGTCGCCGGGGACGACACCGACCGCGCCCCGGGTCAGCACCCACACGCGGGTCGCGCACGCCGCCGCCGCGGCCTGGGCGACGGCGAGGTGCACCGACCGCGACCGGGCCGAGACGAGGATCCCCCGGACCGGGTCGGTCACCGACCGCAGCGCGGCCTCCACCGCGTGCAGGTCGCCCGTCACCTCGAGCACCAGGACCCGCTCACCGTGCCGCGCCAGGGCGGCCGCCGGTTCGGACGCGCGGTCGTCGGTGAGCAGGAGCCAGGTCCCGGCGGGCGCCGGTGGCCCTCCGGTCGACGGCAGGGGGACCCAGTCGACCCGGTACCGCGCGCCGCTGCCCGGTGCCCGGCCGTCCGCCCAGCGCGCGAGGGCGGGCAGCACGGGCGCCAGGTCCGCCTCGGCCACGCCGAGCGCGGCGGCCAGCCCGCTCGCGTCCCCCGCCCGCGCCCGGTCCCAGAAGTCCCGTTCCCGCGCGGATCCCGCGGTCGCGGCCGGGTCGAGCCAGTACCGCGTGTGCTGGAAGGCGTACGGGGGCAGCGGGACGAGTGGCCGCGCGGGCTGGTTCAGCGCGGCCCAGTCGACGTCGACACCGGAGACGAACAACCGCGCCGCCGCCTCGGTCACGGCGTCCACATCGGACCGGTCGGCCCGCAGGGTGGCCACCGCCCGCGCCGCGCCGCACTCCTGCGCCGCCGCGACGAGCGTGCCGTCCGGGCCCAGCTCGAGGAACCGGGACGTGCCCTGCGCGAGTGCGGTGCGGACCGCGTCGGCGAACCGGACGGGCTCGCGCAGCTGGTCCGCCCAGTGGCCGGGGTCGACCAGCTCCCGCGGTGTGAGCGGACGGCCGGTGCGGGTCGAGACCACCGGCACGGGCGGCGGAACCGCCACCCCGGCGAGCACGTCGGCGGCGACCGACCGGAACTCGTCGCGGGCGGCGGCCATGGCCGGGGAGTGGAAGGCGTGGCTCGTCCGCAGCCGCCGCACCCGCAGGCCCCGCGCCCGCGCGGCCGCGGCCACCGCGACGACGGCGTCCTCGGGGCCGGACACGACGGTGGCCGCGGGCCCGTTGACCGCGGCGACCGCCACCGCCGCGGTGAGCAGCCCGGTGACCTCGTCGGCACCGGCGCCGATCGCGAGCATCGCCCCGCCCGCCGGCAGGTTCCCCATCACCCGGGCCCGCTCGCGGACCAGCCTCCACGCGACGTCGAGGGGGAACGCCCCCGCCACGTGCGCGGCGGCGAGCTCACCGACGGAGTGTCCGATGAGGACGTCGGGGCGCACGCCCCAGG
>WUUC01081288.1_pt1 | contig 12684 bp, 14 predicted proteins | sample 6278441 | NCBI WGS metagenome assembly WUUC01 (sample SAMN13675441, study PRJNA597444) | soil metagenome | isolation source: soil | place: USA: Washington | collected 2017-10 | reverse complement strand
CTAGCAGCCGAGCGATGGTGTAGGCGCCGATGCGCATTCCTGTCCGGTCGGCCTGCGCCGAAACGATGAGCGGTTGCGCGAGAAAGCTTTGCGCGTCGAGGCGTTGATGCCGCGCAAGTAACTTGCCGACTGCTTCGGCGATGGCCGGCTCTTTTGCAGTCAGTTCTGCAAGCCACTGGTCGCGCTCGCCGGCGGGTAGGTCGAGCGCGCGATCGAGATACGGCGCCAGCGCGTTCCAGTCGGGAACACTTTTGAGTGCGGCATTCATGCCTTATGGAATCGATTCGCCGTCCAGCAACTGATGCAGCAAGATGCGCGCCTTTTCCCAGTCTCGCTGGACAGTGCGTTCGGAGACTGCGCGCATCTGCGCGATGTCGGCGAAAGTAAAGCCGCAAAAAAACTTGAGATCGACGCACTCGGCGAGTCGCATGTCGACCTGACCCAGCGCATCCAGCGCCGCGCTCAGCTTTTCGCCTTCGAACTCTTTTGCAGGCGAGATTTGCAAATCCGTGGGCAGAGACGTGAATTCGAATTGGCCGCCGCGCTTTTGCGCCTGGCGTTCGCGTAAATAAGTGAGCAGCAGTCCCCGCATCGCGCGAGCGGCATAAGCCATGAAGCGTCCGCGATCCGCCGCCGGTGCCGAATCTCGGAAACACACGTTCATGTACGTCTCATGCAACAGTGTGGTGGGGCTCAACGTTGCATGTGAGCTGCGCCTCAGCTCTCGCTGCGCGAGCCGATGCAGCTCGTTGTAGAGCACGGCAAACAGTTGTTGCCGGCGCTCACCGTTACCCGATTCGGCGCTCAGCATCAGCGCGTGCAGCGCGCTTTCCGACGTGACGTGGTTGTGTGTTTCGGGGACCATACGGCGAGCGGGATCGTATCAGAGGCAAGCCAACGCGAACCATTGTCCCTTAGTCGGTGACGCTCGGCGCCCCTTCGCATGTCGGGGGTTTTCGATACGCCAAGGCCGGAATGAGCCGGTTGACGAAGCGAAACAGGCCTCGCTGCTCCATCCAAAGCGCGTACGCAACATAGTCGGGATCGGCGCTTAAGTGCCGCTCTTCGGTCTTTGCTCGCAGGAAATAGATTGTATTGAGCAAGGCAAGTGCGGCGCAGTTATGGAGTGCAGTGCGCCAGTCTTGTTGACTGATGAATGGAATCGACACCAACCACCAGCTCAGGTTCTTTGCGATGTATGCGGGATGCTTTGTGAAGCGATAAGGCCCGGACGTGATGATGCCGCGATGAGTGAGATTGGAAAAACGAAGGCCGAAAGAGACCGTGGCTAACGCGTAGATCGTCAACAAAGCGATGATGACGCATGCCCACACGGTATGGAGCCAGGGAACCGGGGTCAACCATTGGTCCCAATAGAAGTTGTCTTCGTAGCGTAGATACTGCGCTTCGATGATGGAATAGAACGGCTGGTAACACAGTAGCGCCACCAGCCAACCGCCGGCGGTAGGTTCGGTGGAGCGAATATGCGAGTCGAATATACGCAGCGTGCAGCAATAGCCGATTACGCAGAACATCAGGTCGATTAGAAACGTCAGGTGGTACAGAAAGTCGTACCAGACCATGCCGCTGCCCTGCGCAATGACCCGCTGCCACCACATCTGCGTAGCGCTCGTTTCCTGCGTGAGATACACGGTCATCAAAGGCAGAAAAAATCCTTTCACGGCCCAGCCGCCAAAGTGCTGCGCAATCGCCACCCAACTCGTCGGTCGTCGGCCGGTGAGCAACATGCCCACTTCCCAATAGCTGTCGCGCGGCTCGAGCATTGCTCGATCCACCAGCCAGAAATAGAACGGCGTCATTGCGAGCGCCCAGACGCCGTATGTCTTCAGTAGTTGCCAGAAGGGCTGATAAAAATCGCCGTGGTATTCGGGGAAGACCCAGTAAAACGCGGCGATGACGCCGAGGGTTAATGCAAAACCGATGAGCTTGACGGCCACCCTGCCGAAGTCGGAGCGACGCTCGCCCGACCAAAGAAGTTGTGTCGATGGCCGTTCGTGAACGCGAAATCGCAGGTGGTCGCTGAGTGCGATCAGTGTTGCAGTCACAAGGCACGCTATGACTACGTTGCTGAGAATGCTGACGGGATTGTGCGATTGCACGAACCATAGAACGACGAGACCCGTCAGGATCGCAACGACATTTGTTAGGAAGTCGCTAGCCGAAGCAGGTCGCGAGGCCGTCGATTCGGTTGCAGCTGTCACGATCCAAGTCCGTTCACGGGGTAGGGCAGCGGCAAGCGTTGCACGGTTGCGCTCGGCCGATCCTCCAAGTGAATCACGGAATCGGCTTGAGCCAGGTTGATCACAGCGAGGAATTCGCACCCACTGGCCGTTGGCGCGGCAAAGACGACATCTCCGGCGTGCGCTTGATCGCTCATCAGCCGGGCGCCGGACGCGGGGGGTTCGCCGTCGAATGCGAAGCGCGCCATGCGTCGTTTCACGGCGCCGCGAAAGTGCATGCGTGCAATGATTTCTTGTCCTGTATAGCAGCCCTTTTCGAAGTTGATCCCATTGAGGACATCCAGATTCAGCATTTGTGCAACGAACGCTTCGTGGATGGGCGGCATGACATGAGGAAACCCAGCTCGAATCTCCGCAAGCAGCCAGTCCGGGCGCGATTGGAACTCGGCTGCCAAAGCTCCAAGCAGCACAAATCGATCATCGTGCATGGACCATCGAATGACGCTACGGTCGCCGAGCAGTCTGTGTTCACGACCGCTCATACCGCCGACGGGAGCACTGTCGCCCAACAGCCCAAGTTGCGCGGCTGAAAGACCGAAAACAGGAACGTTGAGCGGTTCGATCTGTACCTTCGCACGCAGGATGTACTTGCGCAGCCGGGCGATCAGCGAATCAGCCATCTCGGGCAGCACTAGCAGTGCGATGCCTTCAGGTCTTTCGATCAGCGTGAAAATGGCCTGAACCCGACCCTGCGGTGAGTTGGCGCAGGCGAGGAGTGCATTGTGTGCGGTAAGCGCGTCCAGATCGGCCGTGACCTGGCCTTGCAGAAAGGTTCGCGCGTCCGCGCCGCTCACAAGAAGGGCAGTAAACAGATTCATCGCGCTAGTGTAGCCGGTTCAGTCGTCAGGGCGACGCGCCTGACTCGCTCACGGGAAGCACCAGATGTTTCACCAGCTGTTGCGCGTAGTTGGGCAACTCGGATTGCCGTCGGACACAGATGGTGAGCTTGCGCAGTGCCCATTCGTCGGTCAGTTCGATGGCGTGCAGCGGCATCTGCTGCGCATTGCGAGCAACGGTGGTCGCCGGCGCCACACCGATTCCCACGTTGCAGCTGACGAAGCGGCACACCGCATCGAAACTGCGCAGCTGCACGCGTAGCTTGAGCCGCCTGCCTTGTGCATCGGCCTTGTCGGCAAGAAAACGTTGCAACGCGCTGGTGCGGTCCAAGCCGACGAAATCGTAGTCGAGGACCTCGGTAAACGAGATGCTCGATGCGCTGGCCAAAGTGTGAGCAGGAGCGACGGCAATGACGAAGCGGTCTTCTCTGAACGGCAACACTTCCAAGTCCGCCAGTTCGACAGTGCCCGCGACGATGCCGATGTCGGCCGTGCCATCTGCGACGGCGGCGACAATTTCGTCGCTGAGCCGCTCTTCGAGATCGATGTTGATCTTCGGGTACATCGCCAGAAACGCGCTCAGAGGTTCGGGCAAAAACTCGGTGAGGGCATTGGTGTTGGACATGAGCTTGATATGGCCCTTGAGTCCGCTCGCGAACTCCGCCAACTCGCCGCGCATCCGGTCTGCTTGCTGCAGCAGCACTCGAGCATGGTGGACGAGTGTGCGGCCCGCCGGAGTGAGCTGAACGCCGTGTCGTTCACGCTGCAACAGCGCGGTTCCCAGCGTATCTTCCATGTTTCGGATGCGCGTGCTCGCCGCTGCGAGCGCAAGGTGCGCCCGCTCAGCGCCCGCGGTGATGCTGCCTGCCTCGACTACGTGCAGGAACAGTCGAAGATCCACCAAATCGAATCGCATTCGGATACCAGCCTTCGTAATAGACGAAGGCACGCTACGCCAAAAACCGTTGGTGTCAATTCCATCGAGAGCCGATCATGCTTGCCATGACTGGCATTAGCCCTCGTGAAGTCCCCGGCGCACCCCCTTCCTTCGATTTAGACGCTGGAGTCCAGGGTTCTTCTGCAACGAAGGTTCTGGCAGACTACCCGGCCATGATCCAGAACGACCCCCGCGCTCCCAGTTCAAGCCCACCCGCGGCGGAATCACCCTCTGGCGATCGGCTGTCCGATGTTCCTCCTGAAACACCGATCGAGCGGCCAGCGCCGCGAGAGATCGGCGGACGTGAGGGTCCCGAACCCACGCGCTTCGGCGATTGGGAGAAGTCGGGCCGCTGCATCGATTTCTGATTCAAGTGGCGAATCCAACGAACCGAGATCACGTATGGCGAAACGAGACAAACCTTTGAGTCGGCCACTGTCGCCGTACATGCAGTACGTGAACGTCCAAACGTTGCACACTATGGGCTTTTCCATCCTGCATCGAATTACCGGCGTGGCTTTGTCGGTGGGATCGATCGTGCTCGTGTACTGGCTTGCGGGCGCCGCCGCAGGGCCGGAGTCCTATTCGCAAGTGCAGACGCTGTTTGCAGCGCTCTGGATTCAAGTGTTGCTGCTCGGCTGGCTTTTCAGCTTCTGTTATCACTTTCTGAACGGCATCCGTCACTTGGTATGGGACACCGGGCGAGGCTTCGAACTGTCGGTCGCTCGCACTAGCGGGTACGCGGTGTTCTTCGCCGCCATCGCAGTGACAGCGGTCCTTGCATACGTGCTTTGCTCGCGACTTGGAGGTGGGGCATGAGCCTGCGCAGTCCGCTCGGCAAAGTGTTGGGCTTGGGCACCGCGAAAGAGGGCGCCAAGCACTGGTGGTCGCAGCGAGTCACGGCTATCGGCTTGGCGTTGCTCGGCGTTTGGTTTGTCGCGTCGCTGATTTGCCTGGGCAGCCTCGAATACGCGGCCGTCACAACGTGGATCGGCAGTCCTATTACCGCCACGCTGCTGTCGATCTTCATCGTTACCTTATCCGTGCATTCGCAGTTGGGCGTACAGGTCGTCATCGAAGACTATGTGCACGGCGCGTTGAAGACTTTCTCCATCGTCGTATCGAATTTCTGCCACGTCGTCGTGGCTGTGTTGGGCGTGGTATCCGTGCTGCGCATTGCCTTCGGGAGCGCGGCATGAGTGCGTATGAGTTCATCGATCACACCTTCGACGTCGTCGTCGTCGGTGCAGGCGGCGCGGGTCTGCGCGCGACATTCGGATTGGCGCACTCGGGACTCTCGACGGCCTGTATCACCAAAGTGTTTCCAACACGCAGCCATACCGTGGCGGCACAAGGCGGCATCAGCGCCGCGCTCGGCAACATGGGCAGCGACGATTGGCGCTGGCATATGTACGACACCGTGAAGGGTTCAGATTGGCTCGGCGATCAAGACGCGATCGAGTTCATGTGCAAGGAAGCGCCGGACGCCATCATCGAACTCGAACACTACGGCCTGCCGTTCTCGCGCACCGAGGAAGGCAAGATTTATCAGCGCCCTTTCGGTGGCATGACAACCGAGTATGGCAATGGTCCCGCTGCGCAGCGCACCTGTGCCGCCGCCGATCGAACCGGTCACGCGATGCTACACACGCTCTATCAGCAGGCGCTCAAGCATCAGGCGCAATTCTTCATCGAATTCTTCGCTGTCGATCTCATCATGGAGAACGGCGTTTGTCGCGGCGTGGTGGCTATCGACATGGCCAACGGGACCGTGCATCGATTCCGCGGTCATCAAGTCGTACTGGCGACAGGCGGCTACGGGCGCGCATATTTCTCGTGCACCTCCGCGCACACTTGTACCGGCGACGGCGGCGGCATGGTGTTGCGGGCCGGCTTGCCGCTGCAGGACATGGAATTCGTTCAATTTCACCCAACCGGCATTTACGGTTCGGGCTGTTTGATTACCGAGGGCGCGCGCGGTGAGGGCGGCATCTTGCGCAACTCACAGGGCGAAGCGTTCATGGAGCGCTATGCGCCGAAGGCAAAGAACCTGGCTTCCCGCGATGTTGTGAGCCGCGCGATGACCATCGAGATTCGCGAGGGCCGAGGTGTCGGTCCGGACAAGGATCACATTTTCCTGCATCTTGAACATCTCGGCTCGGACCTATTGCACGAGCGCTTGCCGGGTATTTCCGAAACGGCGAAAATTTTCGCCGGTGTCGATGTAACGAAGCAGCCGATTCCAGTGTTACCGACCGTGCACTACAACATGGGCGGCATTCCGGCCAACATCCACGGCGAAGTGGTGACGCTCAAGGACGGCAAGCCGGATTCGGTGGTGCCAGGTTTGATGGCAGTCGGCGAGGCCGCGTGCGTCTCCGTGCACGGTGCCAATCGTCTGGGCTCGAATTCATTGCTCGACCTGGTGGTGTTCGGCCGCGAAGCTGCGCGACATTGCGCGGAGATCGTCAAACCCGGCACCAAGCACAAACCGTTGCCAGCCGACGCCGGCGAGTTGGCGGTTGCCCGCATCGACAAATTCCGCAACGCCAAAGGACCACTGCGCACGGCGGATATCCGGCTGAACATGCAGCGCGTCATGCAAAACCACGCCGCCGTTTTCCGCACTGGCGATTCACTAAAGGAAGGCGTTGCGAAGTTGGCCGACGTGTTCAAGTCGTTCGAGAAGGTCGGCATTGCGGATCGGACGATGGTGTGGAATACGGATTTGGTGGAAACGCTGGAACTCGACAATTTGCTCGGCCAGGCGGTGGCGACGATGAATTCGGCGGAGAACCGCAAAGAAAGCCGCGGTGCGCATGCCCGCGAAGACTTCGCCGATCGCGATGACAAGAACTGGATGAAGCACACCCTGTCGTGGGTCGGAAACGACGGTCAGGTGAAGATCGACTATCGGCCGGTGCACCTGCACACCTTGACCAGCGACGTGGAAGTCGTGCCGCCGAAGGCGAGAGTGTATTGAGGAAGGCTGTGGGCTGTAGGCTCTAGGCTGTAGGTCAGATATGAAGAGCGCTGGTTCAAGGTTTGATGAAGTTTTGAAATGACTACGGCGGGAGCAGAAGGCTAGCGCAAAAGAAGTTGCCCTCTGGCTACAGCCTACAGCCTACAGCCCACAGTCCACAGCCTACAGCCCACAGCCTAGTAGCTTACGAAACGAAGTGAAGTAAAAAATCATGGCTCAATTCCGCCTACCCGCAAATTCCAAGATCGTCGGCGGCAAGACGATCAAGGCCGAAGTCGGCACGAAGAACGTGCGCGCATTTCGTATCTACCGGTTCGATCCTGAGTCGGGGGAAAATCCTCGGGTCGATACTTACGAGATCGACATGGACAAGTGCGGTCCGATGGTGCTCGACGCGCTCATCAAGATCAAAAACGAGATCGACTCCACGCTGACGTTCCGCCGCTCTTGCCGTGAAGGCATTTGTGGATCCTGCGCGATGAATATCGATGGTGTGAACACGCTGGCATGCACCCGTGCATGCGATGACGTGAAAGGCGACGTCAAAATCTATCCGCTGCCGCATATGCCAGTTGTGAAAGATTTGGTGCCCGATCTGACCAACTTCTATGCGCAATACGCATCCGTACAGCCATGGCTGCAAACCCGCACGCCGGCGCCGCCGGACCGCGAACGCTTGCAGTCGAAAGAGGACCAAGAAAAGATCGACCGGCCTTCGGCCTGTATTCTGTGCGCGTGTTGCTCGACCAGTTGCCCGAGCTATTGGTGGAACAGCGATCGCTTCCTGGGTCCCGCGGCGCTGCTCGCTGCCTACCGATGGATCATCGATACCCGTGACGAGGCAACCGGCGAGCGACTCGATGCCCTGGAAGATCCGTTCCGTCTTTATCGATGTCACACGATCATGAATTGCGCGACGGCGTGCCCGAAGGATCTGAATCCCTCGAAAGCCATCGCAGAGATCAAAAAAATGATCGTAGAGCGGGCACATTGATCGCGACGGGCTGACGTGCTCCTATTGAATGTCCATCGCGACAGCAATGGGAAAGCCAAGACTCGGACCGCCCCGGCCGAATGACTTGTCTGAAGTGCGTGAATGGCCTGCGAACGCAATTACAACAATGAGGCGGCGCAAGCGATTAAAGGCTTTCCCGGTAACATAATGGCTGTTACATTGTCCCGTTGGTTGCTTGAGATTGTCGATTGAGGTTGACCGGTTCGCTAGCGCAACTCCACAGCCTGCGCGGAAATCATCGCTAACTAAATGGCTTCGTTCAACGATACGCAACGTGTCTATACGCTTCGGTGGCGGTGCCGCCGCGGCATGAAGGAGCTCGACGTGCTCCTGACCCGATATCTCGAGCGCGACTACTACAAAGTACCTGCGCCGCAACGGCAGGCGTTCGAGGCGTTGCTCGAATTGCCCGACCCAGAGATCCTCGACTATATCCTCGGCCGCAAGACGCCCCCCAATCGGGAAATGTCACTTGTCATCGCCCGGCTCTCCGTCGCTGGCGATTGACCGGGATTCGCGCGCCGAGGCGATACTCGTCGTGGCGGTGCTCGCGCTGTGTGCCATTCCCTGGCTCCTGCTTGGTGCGTTAGGTCCCGCGTGGTTCGGTTTGTCCCCACGCGCCCCAGACATCGAATTGAACGCATCGCAGGTTATGAAAACTCACGGTTTTGGAGTGTCTGGGTCTTATTTTTGGCTTGCGGTCTGCGCAGCTGCAGCGTTCGGCAGCGTCGCAACCGCTTGGATTCAGTTTCGCCGCCTAGGGTGGCTGGGCCCGACTGAGACAGCCATCTGGACATCAGACGGCGCTTGGTACTTTACCGGTCTCGACGGATCGAGGAACCAGGCGACACTCAGAGCCGGAACCACGCTGGGTGCTTGCCTCTGGCTCAAGTTCCGGACAGACCGCGGACCGAGACAGCTGTTCGTGCTGGATAGGGCAGGCCGTTCCGCCGACTTGTACCGCAAGCTGCTGGTCAGGTTACGATTAGACTCAGCCGCGACTGAGGGAGCTGAGGGCTTCGGGAGTGCCAGGGCTGGTCAAGCGCAGGCAGGCGAAAGGCCAGCACCGAGGCGGACGTCGTCCAAAGGCACAAATACGTGACGCACTCGAATTTTTCCGGATGCACGGGTGAACGAACTTTCCGCCCGCAGTCCAGTCTATGTATGTACCGCTCTGGCAGCGATAGACGGCGAAGCCAGCCGCTGAACTACAGAAAAGGGTTCGCCTGTGAGCATGCAAGACCTACTCGCTCGTTTCGAAGTGCACCAGCCGACTGCGCGCACGGTGGCGGCTGCTCCGGCGCCCGCCGGCGCTGCTCGCTCAACCGCGATCGGCAGTGCGGCAACCGCTGCTCAGAGCAGCGCGCAATCCCCTGCGTCGACCGGCGCGTCATCTGGAGTGGCGCTGCCTATGCTCAGCAACGAATCCCAGGGCGAGCCCATGTCGGCTGACGTCAGCGACAATCAATTAGTGCAACGCGTGCAGCAGGGGGACCGACGTGCCTTCGATCTGCTGGTCGTGAAATACCAGCATAAGGTGCTCAAGCTGGTGGGCCGCTTGATCTCGAATCCTGCCGAAGCCGAAGACGTTGCCCAAGAAGCGTTCATCAAAGCCTACCGGGCGCTCAAGTCCTTTCGCGGCGATAGCGCCTTCTACACTTGGCTTTATCGCATCGCGATCAATACGGCAAAGAATGCGCTGGTGTCACAAGGGCGCCGGCCCGTCGATTTCAATCTGGACTTGCAGGATCCGGCGCATGAAATGCAGTCGAAGCTGCGCGAAGGCGATACGCCGGAAGGCATGCTGCTCACCGATGAAATTCGGCTGACCGTGCAGCAAGCACTTCAAGAGTTGCCCGAGGATCTGCGCACCGCGATCACATTGCGCGAACTGGAAGGACTGTCGTACGAGGAAATTGCGGAGGCGATGGATTGTCCGGTGGGCACCGTTCGCTCGCGAATCTTCCGTGCCCGCGAAGCCATCGACAAGAAATTGCAACCGTTGCTCGATTGAAGTGTCCCAGTGAAGTGTCCCAATGAATTGTCCCAGACGACATCGAGAGTTTGAAAGTATCTGAGTTTACGTAGCCCAAGTCAGTAGCCCACTTCAGTACCTAGTTAGTAGCCAAGTAAGCACAGCCATGACCGATCCGATTCACGAACAGTTGTCTGCATTCCTCGACGGCGAATTATCGACTGCCGAAAGCGAATTGCTACTCAAACGCGTCGAGCGCGCGCCGGAGTTGAGTTCGCGTCTCAAGCGGCACATGCTCATCGGCGATGCCTTGCGCGCCACTCAGGCCGAGGGGCCCTCGCGGGGCTTCGCAACACGCGTTTCGGAAGCGGTTGATGCGGAATCACTGCCGGCACGGGCCCGCTGGGTCGCGAGCCAATGGCTGAAGCCGGTTGCAGGCGGTGCGATTGCGGCGGGCGTGGCGGCGATGGTGTTGGTGTCGCTCCGAACGCAGCCGTCCGGCGAGCCAGGCATTCAGATGGCGGGTGCTGAACAAGCGGCCGCAGCGGACATTACGACCGGGATGCCAGACGTCATTACGCCGGAGCGGATGGCAAGCCAAAACGTTTCGGAAGCGGCCGCAGGCGAAGCGCGCGGCCGTGCAAACGATCAAGCAGATCGCTTTGTGGTGCCCGCACCCAGCCAGGCAAATCGCGCTGCGCCACCTATCCGAGTGATGAATCAGGGGCAGTTGGCGAATTACGTCGTGGCGCATAGCGAGTATTCGTCGCCGCTGGGCCGGCGCAATGTATTGACTGGTTTACTGGCCGAAGAGGGCGGTGCCGATCAGACGGACGCGTTCTTACTGGACGATGCCGATCGCGATGCTTTCCAAAAGGAGTTGGCGCAAAGGGAAGCTCGTCTCAATGCGGCCAAACGTGCTGCTGCCGAGAGGCAGAACGCGGAGCGGCAATCGGTGGAACGCGCCACCGCGACCGGCCGCTGACCGCCGTCACGGGTAACTTGCCTGCCATTTCGCGATGAGTTCGCCCGCCATGCCGCTTGTTGGTTTATCCGCCGCGGCTCGCGTCACGCGGGCCCTGTCATTGGCCCCGCTTTTCAAACGACGAGCCAACTCCGCGGCGGGTGGCCAGACTTTTCGCACCTTGATTCTGACAATGGGATTAGCCGGCGCTTCGGTCCTTGCGCACGCCGCAGACGGCACTTCGCAAGATGCCCGCGACTGGTTGGAACGCATGTCGCGAGCGCTGGCCGCACAGAACTACGATGGCCGTTTCCTGCATGTCGTCGGCGGCCACACCGAAACGATGCGCATCATTCATCGCGTCGATGCCGAGTCCGTCACCGAACGGTTGATTTCGCTTGACGGCAGCGGCCGCGAATTGGTCCGCACTGAATCGGAGATGATTTGCTACCTGCCTGATAGGCGAACCGTTCTGATCGAACGTCGAATGGATCGCAATTCGCTGTTGGCCACGGTGCCCGTGTACTCCGAAGGACTGCAGGCCCATTACGAGATTTCCTCGCCCGGGACGACTCGGCTGCTGGGACGTCCGGTGCAGTTCGTCACGGTCCAGCCGCGCGATAATTTTCGGTACGGATACAAACTTTGGCTCGACAAGGAAACAGCCATGCCGCTGAAGTCGCAGCTCTGTGACCGCAATGGCCGCGTGCTGGAACAAATCGTATTCTCCGAGCTCACGATGCCGGCTAGCATTGACGCGTCCATGATGAAGTCGTCGATGGACACATCCGGTTTTCGTTGGATCAGGCAGGAGGCGCGCGCCCTTCGTATGACGCCAGGTGGTTCCAACGCCGGTGTCGCCACCGATTGGATCATCGTTAATCCACCGAAGGGGTTCAAGCTAACCGTCACGCGGACGCAAACGATTCTGGGCGCCGCTGCGCCGGTGCGTCATTTGGTTTTGTCCGATGGTTTGGCCTCTGTGTCGGTGTTCATAGAGCCGATCAATTCGAGAGACAAACCGGCAGCCGGGGTGGCTGGTGGCCAGCCGGAACTGACCGAGGCGTTGCCTGAATTGGCGCGGGTGGGCGCCGCGCTCGCGTACTCAACGGAAAAGAACGCGCATAAAATCACAGCCGTCGGCGAAGTGCCGGTTTCTACATTGCGAGCCATTGCAGGCGCGATTCAACTTGATGCAGGCGCCCCCAACGCAGAAGCTGAATTGCGCTCCCAAGGGTCCCCGGCCACGCCACGCCCTGCGCCCAGTCGCTGAGCATTTGGGCTGCCTATCCCATTATGAAATCTTGGATCGTCTATTCGCGGCCGGGATGCGGGCTGTGCGAAGAATTCATGGCTGAACTTGCTCAATTGTTGGGTCCCGTCGCGGAGCAGGTGGTCGTGGTGGACGTCGATACGGATGCCGAACTCAGCCGCAAATACAGCACCCGGATCCCTGTCCTGACCGTCGATGGCGACTTCGTCTGCAACTATCGGGTCGACGACGACAGAGTTCGGCGTTATTTGGACTAGCAGCGTCGCTTGAACTGATGATTGCCCGGCCGGCGGCAACGGCCTCCGCTATAATCCAGCGCCTTTTGACCACCCTGTTGGCCTTTCGTATCGGACTGCGAGCCCAAGCTCCTGTCTGGCGTGCATCGGCCGATTGACGACCTTACATTGCTCGCGACTTTCCAAATCATGATCGTTTTTGCA
>WUUC01143594.1_pt1 | contig 12686 bp, 2 predicted proteins | sample 6278441 | NCBI WGS metagenome assembly WUUC01 (sample SAMN13675441, study PRJNA597444) | soil metagenome | isolation source: soil | place: USA: Washington | collected 2017-10 | reverse complement strand
TAGGCACTGTCCGAGAGATCGCGCTCCGCGGCCGCCAGCGTTTGCTCGAACTCGATGTCTATGGGATTAAAGGCGCGGTGGGCCGACGCCGCGGCTGCGATAGGCTGTTCGCCGCGATCCCTTAGCAAGAAAAACGATGCGGCTGCCGCTAATGCTGCACACCCGGCAGCGATTGCCACCGGCTTCCAATATTGCTTCGAGATGCTGCGCTGCGCGGCCGCAGAAGACTCGTGACTTGGGGGAGGCTGCGCGGACAAGACGTTGACGGGGGGAGAGTCGGAGACCAGCCCCAAAGAAGTCGTTACGCTTGAAGCCGAAAGCTCCGGGCCACCTTCGCCCAGCATTTCAACCTTCGCAATCAATCGATAGCCTCTTCGAGGCACCGTTTCGATGTATTTCGGCGGCGACTTCATGTCGCCCAAGGTCCGCCGGAGCTGACTGATGCTTTGATAGACCGAATCCGCGGTGACGATGAGCCCGTCCCACGCAATCTTTTCTATCTCTCTGGACGAGACGACCTCGCCCTGATGGCTCGCCAAAATTTGGAGCACCCGCAAATTGCGCGGATCGATGCGCACCACTTCGTCGCCGCGAATGGCCTGGCGTTTGGCAGGCTCAACCTGCCACTCACCCACGTTGAAGGGCGTGTCTTCTTTCATCGTGTTCAACGGAACACACCTCGATGGGTAGCGGATAGCAAAGTTGCCGAACTGAATGTCGTCCTGAAGCGCTGAATCAGAGTTCTTCAGTGTTACTCAGGCATGCGGGAGCGACGTGTGGGCTAACCTCGGTCTCAGCGTATCAATACTGAACACGTCGCTACAAGAACTTAACGCCACAGTGCGGTCGATGGCATTTGCTCCAGCCCTTTGGGCTTGGAATTGGAAAAGGGCCTCAATGGCACGCGATCTTTAGAGCGCTTGACCCCATCCAATTTGGGCTCTTCCAGTTATTGATGATTGTCGCCGAAGTTATCCACACCTCCAGTGCAGGTGCTGGACTGAAGCGAGGCACGGAATGGATTGAGCGCGCGCGAAAGTTTTTATCGCTTGCCGAAAAATTATCGTTAAGAAGGGGAAGCATGTGATGCATACGACAACGGAAACCGGCCCGGCGGCGCCGATCGATTCGGTACTCCACGGTCAGAGTCTCGATGCCACGCGTACTCCCGCCGCGGCGCCGGGCACGGTTGCCGATGCGCTGGGCCAAATCGTATGGCTGCTTTCCCAATCGGGGCTGCACAAGAAATTGAAGATAGAGGACCTCGAATGGTCGTTCATGCCGGCCATCCTTCACGAACAGTTTCGGGTGTTCCGTTTCGGACCTCTGCCTGGTCTGGAGAACGTCGATACGCACGCGTTTGCGCCGATGAGCATGTCAAAGGAGAACTTCGAGCAGTTGCCACTAGGCGTTGCCATTTGGGCAAAGCTATCGGCTGACGCCGAAGCGAAGCTGGAAAAGGGTCAGCGGCTGACGCTTGAGGAATGGAACTCGGGCAACCGAGTGTGGCTCGTCGAGATGATCTCGCCGTTTGCGAATAAGGACAACAAGCTCATGGAGGCAATGCTTGTCGATCTCATGAATGGGCCGTTAGGGAAGACGCCATTCAATCTACATCGGACGGATCCCGCGACAGGAAGGCGCGACAAGATTCATATGGCGAGCCATCTGACCAACACGCCAGACGCATAAGCCACGCGCGACGCGAAGCTTTGACGTGAGCACGATGTCTCCAGTACGGCAGATCGAATTGGCTGGGCTAGGTCGGCCTCCGCGGCTGCGGCGCCTCATTGCTTACCCACTCGGCATCGCCATGCTGTTCTTGAGTGGATGTCGAGTGGTCGAGCCGGCATCGGAATCTGCAACAGGTATGAAACCTTTGGCGAGTGCGCCGGTGAGCGGCGAATTACCCTTCGGCTTGCAATGTGACAAGTGCATGGCTGGACAGAAAGCGGACTGCTCGTTGGCGGCCGCCGCGCCGGCTATCGTACTTGTCGCGGGAGCCGATGGTGGAAATTCCATAGGTTCCTGCTTCAGTCCAGGGAACGGCGAGTTCCAAAGCTGCGGCGGGCGATTCACGTATCGGTTCCGAGAGTTACGCTTCTTAAAGAACGAAGTTGGCGCTGAACGCACAGATAGCTTCAGCTCGTCGGCCGCATGGGAGCCGCGTTACGGCGCGAAGGGTCCGAACTCGATGCCTGCCCCTGACTCGTCAGGCGTCCGATTATCCGCCGACAAGCGCTACATCCTATTTATCAGTCCCTCGCGACAATTGGCCGCTGCCCCGCCGATCGCAAGATTCACCGTGTCAGTTGCCTGTGAAGTTTCCGAATTCGAAGACGCAGGAGTAGTTCGATGAGCCCGCCGCCTACCTCGATGTCCAATGCAGACATTCAGAACATTTTTTCTGGATTACGTGCGATGACGCAGTGGGGGTCGAATGTCCGTCACTTCCGCCTTTCGCTCGCGGCCTACAGCGGCGCTGGTACCACCCAGGCGTACCAATTCGCACCCACTGCTATTTCGTACACCGCAAATGGGGCTCAGCAGCAATTTACCTTCCGGCAAATCAATCTCATTGGGTACACGCCTGATGAAGTCGCCCTGTTCGACAAATGGTTGACGGGCGTTACGCAAAAAATCCAGAGCGGTGATGTTGCATTCATCAACTCGGACGAACTGCAAATATTCGCGCTGAAGGCGAACAACACTGCTCCGATCTATTCGCTGCGGGCCCCGGACAACGTAGATGGAGTCAAGGCAGCAGGCGGTTCGAAGGGGATTGGTCCGACCCGAACTTCAGATGGCGACAACGAGCAAGAGAATCTCGTCATTCTGAGCGAACTTAAGAATAAGTCGAAGTCTGAGCGCGAGGCGGAAACGGTTCTCAGAATGGTGCACGAAGTACTGCACTGGGAGTGGAAGCATCCGTCGGCGTGGAACAGCAACGCCTCGGTCGCTCAGAATCTGCAGCAATTCACGATCACAGACATGCAGAGTCTAGACAGAGTTTACGAGGGCACACGACGCCTCGTCACCGCCGGCGCAGCCGCAGCGGGCCTCAATCCCTCACAGATCAATACCATCACGAACAACTCGTTGATGGGGGCCATGATGGGCGCAAACTCCGTGAAGCCGATTTATGCCTGGGAGTTTACCGTCGCCAGGCTATCGAATCCGGGTGATGCACCTTTGACCCGCAGCGACTTAGATGCTTTACGCAATGAAGGCGTCATCGAGTTGAAAGACTTTCCGTCAACTGTCACTACAAAAGAGCAAAAGGACGAGTTCAGAAATCACGAGGCAAATTACGAGTTGAGGGACGGCTATTTGTCCTCAAGACTGGGCAGCGCAGCTGCGAAGCGATACCGGACGGAGGAAGCTTGGCGAGAATTCATCAATAGATTCTTTGCGAAAGATCCAGGGACCGCCGGCTCCGGGGGCGCGACCCCCGACCCATCGGACGCCGCCACCGCAATCAATGTAACTCGGTTGATGTTCGCTCAAATGGCGCCGCAAATCGGCCAAATGTTTGGCTCGACCCTCGGCAGGCATATTGCTCGCGACGAACATCAGATTGTCCAAGTCGCGTCGTCGGCCACACTCGGTGCGGTCGGACAAACCATCGGCACGATAGTCGGTTTTCAGATGGCGGGATTGCCGGGCTCCTGGTCGATTCAAACCGCTTTCAAGCAATTGCCAGCGACCTTGGTCGAATCCTTTAAGCAAGCCGGCGCGGGCGCAATATCATCGTACTTGACCGCCGAGCTTTTCGACTCCATTGGCGTTGAAGGCACCGCGGGCGAATTGGGCTCGTCGCTATTTTCCTCCGCGCTGTCCAACGTAATTCAGAACCTGCCCGCCCTTATCAATGGGACGAAGACGATCGGCGGCGTGCTGCAAGGTGTGCAGATCGCAAATATCGTCGGTGGATACATCGGTACAAGGCTGGCGTCGAGGGTGATTCAATTCGACACTGTGGCAGGGCAGGTCGGCGCTCAACTTGGCGCGGTGCTCGGCGCATTTATCGGTGGAGCGACGATCGGTGCGAGCCTTGGAACGGAGTTGGGTGCAGTGTTCGGCACGGAGGTCGCCGGGCCGGTGGGCACAGCGGTGGGTGCCGCCATTGGAGCATTTGTTGGCTTCATTGTCGGCGGGCTGATTGGATCCTTGTTCGGCAGTTCTCCAAAATCCGCCGCAGCCGTGCAATGGAACGAGAAAACGCAGCAGTTCGAGGCGGGCTATGCATGGGCCAAGCACGGAGCGTCGAAAGATACGGCGCGCTCGATCGCTCAAGCAGCGGCGGGAACGCTCAATTCGATCGTTGCGATGACCGGAGCGAAATTGCTCGACGGCGAAGGCGTGCTAAGCGGCGGTACTTACGGTACGCGCAAGAAGGATCTCGTCTATAGAGATGCGAGCGGTAATTGGATCTACGACACTCGCAATTTTGAAGAGCTCATGCGCTACGCCGCCACGATCAATATCGCCAACATGTTGCCGCGATTGGCGGGTGGTGATTTCTACGTCAAGCGCGCGCTGGCTCACACTGCTGCCAACGCCGGATCGTTGCTCGACTTCAATGTGCTTTACGGAAATATTTCCACTGCCCGTGACTACTCCCGCTACATCGCCGATAAGCAATATATTGACACGTTGATTGCTGCAGAACCTACCAGCGTGTTTGCCGCCGGCTGGGCCGTGACATTTGCCCGCGCAATGGAAATAGGACTGTTGAAGCGTGCTGCAAGCGACTGGGTAGGGGGATGGAATCTATTTCTAGACGAGCAATACGATGGCCGGATAGACGGCCAAGGGTTTACTGGCGCCGCTGTCAATTTCGTCGTCGAGTCCGCCACAAACGAGCGGCTCACCGTTTTTTACGGTGAGAATCGAGAAGCAGTTGGAGTAGTGGGCGACACCGTCGATCCCGCATCAAAGGACGTCGTGGTCGGTAGTTCCGGTAATGACACGATTCGGATCGTAGGCAATCAGTTGACGACCAGTGGCGTCACGCTCACGGTTAACGGGCAAGCGCCACCGGCCTCGTCAAACAATCAATACGCGATCAACGTGGCGGCGACCATTAAAGGCGGCGCAGGCAACGACGTGATCATCGTCGGTGACCTCGGCAACGATGCGTTAGGCGGCGACGGGGCCGACACCTTGGTCGGTGGCGAGCTAGATGATTGGCTATTCGGTGACGGTGGCAACGATCGACTGTTCGCAGGCAATGCCAACTATCAGTTCACGGACGGCAACGCCGCGGGTATCGCAGCTGCGCTCAACACGACGAGTAACGGCGATCTACTGGACGGTGGAGCGCACAACGACACACTGTACGGCTCACGCGGCAGCGATTACCTGAAAGGCGGCGATGGCGTCGATACTTTGTACGGCGGCGCGGGCGGCGACATCCTGGATGGTGGAGCGGGGGACGATCGCGGTTCCGCTGGCGAGGCGCGGCTATTGGGCGGCGGCGGCACCGATCAATATGTATTTGGATTTGGCAGCGGCAGGGATGTCGCATTCGACGAATCCGATAATTCAGTCGCGCCAGCCACTGCGTCCGATTCTCTGAATCAGCGAATTCAGAACATTAGCACGGGTGCCACAGCTCGAAATTGGGCAGGTGGCGGTGACTATGAAATCGATGGCTCTGTCAAAGGCGGCGAAGACGCAATCTCGTTCGGCGGGGGGATCACATTCGATAATTTGGTTCTGCAGCGTTCCGGCACGACCGCAGTACCCGGCAACGATCTCATCATCAAGTTAAAAACCGGCAGCGACGTCCTCACTGGCGATGAACTCGTCATCAAGGACTGGTTCGAATCGACGCGACGCGTCGAATGGTTTCGGTTTGCCAATGGTGATGAAGTTAGGTTAGGCGACATTGCCTCGATGATGATCGGCACATCCTTGTCCGATGTAATCGTGGGCACCAATGGCTCCGACTTCCAAGCCGGCGGCGACGGCGACGATACGATGTACGGCTTGGCGGGCGACGATTTTGGATTCGGTGGACGCGGTAATGATTTTGTAGCCGGCGACGGCGACAACGATCTGGTCGCGGGTGGACAAGGCGACGATAAAGTCTTAGGTGGTTGGGGTAACGACACCGCATTCGGAGACGCCGGTAACGACTACGTATACGGTGATGACGGCGCCGATTTAGTTGTCGGCGGCCGTGGCGATGACTTTGTGGTCGGCGGTGCGGGGAACGATCTCTTCAAATACGCACGCGGCGACGGCCGCGATGTACTTGTGGATGCTTACACGAACAACTGGGAAGTTGTGTGGGACTCGGGCGGCTACGTGAACGGGTATATACGAAACGCGGCCACCGGGGTCGTCACTAAGAACGGGGCGGTCGTATTCGACGGTGCGCAATGGCTCGGCGTATTTGACTACAACGAAAATCTGAACACGTTCAGGCGCCACTTGGGCCCTCCGACTGGCGGCACGTTGGGTGTGAATGCCGGCGTGGACTATCTTGAATTTGGAGTTGGCATCGACATTCAAGATTTGATGTTGCGGCGGAGCGGCAACGATCTGGAGATTGCGATCGGCTCCGGTGTGAGCGATCCCCGCGCCTTCGATCAAGTCGAAGATCGCGTCGCGATCAAAGACTGGTATGCAACTGGCAACAGCATTGAGAATTTCGTCTTTGCAGCGACGGGACGTCATGACGTCACGGGATGGAATATCGGCGCAGCGGTGACGGAAGGCAACGATGCAGTGACAGGTACTGCGGCGGTGGACTGGGTCACGGGCAACGGCGGCGACGATGCGATTGCAGGTGGCGCGGGCGCCGACATCCTGTCCGGGAACAGCGGCGCGGATCTTCTGAAAGGCGATGCCGATAACGACGTCCTATATGGCGGTACGGGGAACGACACACTGGAGGGCGGACTCGGCTCCGATATCCTGATTGGTGGCGAGGGCGAGGACATCGCGTCCTACGCGGGATCGACTAATACAGGCATGCGCGCATTTCTCGGCGCGCCTCACACCAATACGAAGGATGGCGCTGGCGACATCCTGGTAGGTATTGAAGGTTTGGAAGGCACGTCCGGAGCCGATAGGCTCGGCGGCGATAGCGGCGCCAACGTGCTGCGAGGCATGGGCGGTAATGACACCCTACTGGGTGGCGCGGGTGACGACACCTATGAGTTCGAGCGGACTCATGGGCTCGACACGATCAACGACCTCCCATTCGTTACCGACGAAATCGTCAGTACGACGGGTGCGTTTAATAGCACGCTCTACACGGCGAATTGGACATTTCTCGGCAGACTCAGCACCGCATCAGGACTGCGCGAATGCTTCCGGCTTGTGGTCACAAGCAAGGCAACCGGCGAAGAAATTTATCGCTCCCGGGATTCTCTCGATTTCATTTACACATATTCCGCCGCCACGCAGCCGAATACACCAGCGCGTGCGCTGCCCGCAGCATCCGATTGGCCCTACCAGAACTCGCAGTGGTTAGCAGGCGCATCTCGTCTAAACGGTGCTGCCAATTCGCAAGTTGCGCGCGAGGCCTTCACCAACGCCAATGGCGGTAACGATACGCTGGCTTTTGGCGTCAATGTCAGTTTGTCTGATTTGACGATCACGCGTCCAACTGCGTCCGATCTGCGCGTCGCCTACAACGGGACGACGCACTACGTGACGATCACCGGTCAAACCGACGCGAACCGCGCAATCGAATCGCTGCAGCTGCGGGACGGTTTGATTGCGGATCTGCGGCGCGTGGTTCTGGCTGGTGAGGTGGCTTCAGCCGAAGGCGATTTGCTGGTGGGCGATGCCAATGCGAACACGCTCGACGGCCTGGGTGGCGACGATGTCGTGTCAGGAGGTTCAGGCAATGACACGCTGCGAGGCGGTGAGGGTGACGACACCTTGGAAGGCGGCGGCGGCGCCGATGTGTTGGATGGCGGAAACGATTCGGTTTCTGCGGGGCTAGGTGCCGGAACGGATCTGACTCGTTCTTTCGGCGACACGATTCGCTACGTACGATCCAGCGCGGCAGTAGTCATCGACCTTGCTGCGCGTACCGCGTCAGGCGGTCACGCCGCGAGCGATACAATTACTGCTGTGGGCGGCGTTTCCACCATTGAGAACGTCGTCGGCTCGGAAGACCACGGTGACACTTTGCGCGGTGACGCACGGGCAAACCGACTTGCGGGGCTCGGTGGCAACGACACGCTGGAAGGGCAGGGAGGCAACGATGTGTTGTTGGGCGGTATAGGCGACGACATCCTGCGGGGCGGCGATGGCGACGACAACATTACCGGCGATGACGGGAACGATACGCTCGAAGGCGGCAATCAAAATGATCTGCTCGCGGGTGCAGCGGGCGCGGATACGCTCCGCGGCGACGCTGGCGACGACATGATCTCAGGTGGCGATGACAACGACCTGGTCTATGGCGGTGTCGGCAACGATCAACTCGGCGGCGATGACGGCAACGATCAAATATTCGGCGAAGTCGGCGACGACAAACTCGCGGGCGGCATCGGCAACGACACGATTTCCGGCGGCGACGGCAACGACATCCTGAGCGGCGACGCAGGCGACGACACGCTTTCGGGCGAAGGCGGAAATGACGAATACTATTTCACTGAGGCTTCAGGGTCGGACACGATCGTCGATGCTTTGGGAACTAATCGCATCTCCATCGCAAACGTCACGAAAGACCAAATTTGGCTTTCGCGGAATGGCAACGACTTGCTCATCACGTTGATCGGCGGCTCGAGCGCAATCACACTGCAAAACTATTTTTTGGCGGGCACGCAAGTAAAGGAGCTCGCACTAGCCACCGAATCGTTGTTCTTCGCGGCCGCCACGCCGCTGTTGACCGCGATGGCTGCTGTCGGACCGACACCGGCCACCATGCCGACGAGCGTGGCGGATCTGCTGGTGCAGTACTGGCATCTGTTCGGAAAAGCAGCCCCGCAGGTAGCGGATAGGACGGTCAGTACTAGTGAAGATGTCGCGATTTCCGGAACGACGACTGCGACGGATCAGGATGGCAACATCGCTTCCTATTCCGTCGTAGCGCCTGCGCTAAACGGCGTCGTCGCAATCAATGCGACGACGGGCGCCTGGACCTACACACCGGATGCCAACTTCTGGGGACAGAATTGGTTTGAAGTGCTCGTGACGGACGCGAATGCCAATACGGCAGTCCAACGCGTCACCGTCAACGTGGCCTCAATCAACGACGCGCCGCACGACATCTTGCTGGCCGGGGTGCCGGCAGGTATCGATGAACGAGACCGCCCGCCGACAGGGACAACGCTTACGCCGGTCGTGCTTGGCACGTTAAGCGCTGCGGATGTCGATGCACCCGATCCGGGCGACTTTGCCACGCAGCGATTCACTGTCACCGACGCGCGTTTCGAAATCTTCAATGGCAACACTCTGCGCGTAAAGAGCGGCGTCGCGTTCGACTACGAAGCGGCAACTTCCGTCACTGTCGCGGTTACAGTGACGGATCGTAACGGTGCGGGGCTTTCCTACGCTGAGAATTTCACGTTTGCTATTAACAACCGTGACGACTACTTCTACGGCACTGTCAACGCCGACTCGCTCACGGGGCAGGCGAATCGAAACATCATGTACGGCTACGCTGGCAACGACACGCTTCGAGGCGCCAATGCCAATGACGACATCGATGGAGGCGACGGTACCGATACTCTCTACGGGTTGGGTGGCAACGACTCAATGTGGGGTGGCCTCGGCAACGACACCCTGGAAGGAGGTGCTGGCGTCGACACGCTAAGAGGTGGCGATGGAATCGATATTCTGCGCGGTCAAGATGGTAACGACACGTTGCAAGGCGACATTGGCAACGATTCGCTGTACGGCGGCATCGGTGACGACCAGCTCGACGGCGGCAACGACAACGATACGCTCGAAGGGAATGAAGGAAATGATCGCCTCGTCGGAAACAACGGGGACGATCTATTGATCGGCGGCCTGGGCGCAGATCGATTCTTGGGCGGCGCAGGGGCGGACACCGTCTCGTACGCGAACGCAGCTGCGGCCGTCACGATTAGCCTAACAACGTTGACCGGCACAGTCGGCGAAGCGAATGGGGACATTTTCGAAGACAGGCTCGAAAACATCATCGGCTCAGGGTTTAACGACACGATTACGGGATCTGCCAGCGCGGACGTTATCAATGGCGGCGCGGGCAACGACACCATCTACGGGGGCGCGGGTAACGATCGTCTGATCGGTGGTGCCGGCAACGACACGCTCGATGCACAGTCCGGCGACGACTATCTGGAAGGTGGATTAGGCGACGATATCCTGATCGGCGGCACCGAGAACGATACCTACGTTATCGACGCCAATTCAGGGCTGGATACAATTCGCAACTTCGATCCGAATGGCGTCGACATCGACGTCATAGGCTATCAAGGAATCAGCAATCGCCAGTTGTGGTTTGAACGCAGCGGCAACGATTTGATCGTGACAGCCGTCGGCACGACAGCGCGTACGACCATCAAAGACTGGTACCTGACAGCCAGCGCCGCGGATCGCTCCAACTACAAAGTCGACTTCTTCATCGCTGGCGTGTGGGATAGCGATACGATCAATGCCGAAGCACTGATCACTTTGATGGCGGGGTATACAAGACCCACGACTGCTGCGGCATATGACGCTCTGCACGCGACTTCGGCTTTCGAAAATCCGTGGTTGGCGGCATGGAGCCCTAACGCGGCACCGACCGTACCCACCGTCGCGACGCAGACAATCAATGAAGACGGCACGCTGACGTACACGATCCGCATCACAGACGACATCACACCGGCAAACGGTATCACCGTGGCGGTGCAGGCGATGCGCGCGGACAACAACAGCGTAGCGGATACGACGATCGTGAATTCGGCCTCGATCGGCGCCGCCAACACAACTGGCGATCGCACCTTAACCGTCACGACGCGACCGAATGCGAGCGGTGCAGTTGCAATTCGCATGGTCGCAACGGATGCCGGCGGCGTGAGCACGACTCGATTCTTCACGCTTAATGTGACGCCAGTTGCGGATGCGCCTGTGGTGTCGCGAGTTGATGCGGCGACACCGCCTTCTCCAATCTTTAAGCCCACGTTCGACTCGGCTCATGGCGGCTACTGGAGCTTGAACATCGAATCCGCGCTTGTCGATCAAGACGGCTCGGAGACCTTGGAGATTCGCATTGCGAACGTGCCAACGGGAATCACCTTCAATCAAGGCACAAATCGCGGCGGCGGTATGTGGAGTTTCACACGGACGCAATTGACGGGCCTGCGCATCCAAGGGCCAAGCACCTGGTCGCAGGATCTTGCGCTCAGCGTGACCGGGATCGCGACCGAGAGTTCGACCGGGTTGACGGCAACCAGCGCACCGCGAACTTTAAATCTCGCGATCAATGCGCGGCCGACAGACCTCACGCCGAGCCGAGTCGTCGACATCAACGAAAACTTCGTCGGTGAAGTTGCGACCTTCACGCGGACCGATGCGGATGCAGGCGATACCGCTACGTACTCGTTACAAAACAATGCAGGCAATCGCTTCCAGATAGATCCGGCCACCGGTCGGGTCACCAATATCGCGCCGCTCGACTATGAGGGGCTGCCGGCTGCCCAGAAGTATTTCGACATCGTCGTACGAGTGTCCGATTCGGGAGGGCTGACGTACGATGAAACCTTCAGGGTTGCGGTCAATAACGTTAACGAGGCGCCATACTTCACGACAACGGGCGCGAGTGCGACCATCAATGAAGACTCACAAGCATCCGGTACGGCCTCAGCGTCGGACTGGGAAGGAAACATCTCTGCGTATTACGCAATGACCGGGGCAGGCAATGAGGCCAGCAACGGGGTAGTCGTCGTCAGCGCAAGCGGAAGTTGGACGTATACGCCAAATGTAAACTTCAATGGAACGGATTCATTCGTAATAGGCGTCCGCGATTCGGGCGGCTTGGTTGCGGCCACGGGACAGCGAGTCACGGTCAACGTACTGTCTGTACCCGATGCACCCGTGCTGTCGGCGACGACTTTCGATGCTTTGGAAAACAGCGGCAGTGCCGGCTTCAACCCGGAATCCGGTGTCATTCTAGAAGGCGGCGGGACCTTGTGGCTGTCGGCATCCGATGTCGATGGCGGCGGATCGATCACTTATAGTTTGTACAACCGCGGCAACGCCCCCGGCGCATTGAGCGTCAATCCCAATGGCAGCATCACTTTGACCGATCGTTTGAACTACGAGGCGATTTCCAGCGCGTATCAATACGATTCTAATCGTAGATACCTCAGCATCGAGGTAGCTGTGTCCGACGGCGCTGCGACGCGAATTCAGCCGGTCACGATCTTAGTGCGAAACGTTGACGAGTCTCCGGTACTTTCCGCGGCGTTGCTTGGCGCGACTGATGAGAGCGGCCATACAACCGCGACGTTCTCCGTGACCGACCCAGACGGCGCTGGCTACACGTTTGAAGTTGTTTCGGCATACCGTTATCAGTTCAATTCGTATTCGAACGCCTACGGCCAAAACTATTCCGAGCAAGCTTGGGTTCGCGCCGAAGACTCCGGAATGGGCAACGGCTATGTCGATGGCAATGGCAACCTGCAGGGGCAGTTTTACTACAGCGAGTACTTCTACGAACCTTGGGATTCCCAGACTTGGCACTACGG
>WUUC01190703.1_pt1 | contig 12690 bp, 9 predicted proteins | sample 6278441 | NCBI WGS metagenome assembly WUUC01 (sample SAMN13675441, study PRJNA597444) | soil metagenome | isolation source: soil | place: USA: Washington | collected 2017-10 | reverse complement strand
GCAGGGAGAACATTTGGTTTTCCCAACGCTTGATTGGCCGAGTACTGTACCGGTGTGAGCTCGGAAGAAAATTCGATTACTTTAGAGGCCCATTGAACCACCTGGGCATGAGAAGCGGTGGTTAAAGTTAAAGACAATAAAACGGGAAGTAAATATCTCTTCATGAAGCTATATGCCATTTATAATTAGAAGTTAAACATAACTAAAAATTTAAAATTTGGCGTAAATAGTACATTAAAAAGCCCGAATTATCTTTCTTCCAATAATGAGATTTTCAGGAAAAGCTTATTCTATTGATCCAGTGCATGTTTGTTATACAACAAAAATCCAAGGTGTAACAAAACACCCAACTGGTTTTCTTTGTCGTCGTAATAATTAACACTTAAACTAAGTGGCCCGATAGGTGAATGCAAGACAAGGCCGGCGGAACTGGTGAAGAAAATCTTATTTATGGCAGAAGTTGTTATCGTTTCCTGATTACTCCCTTTTTGAAGGTATTCAAATGGTTTAAATAAATACCCTTCCAACCGCAGGTCAAGTCTTTTTTGTAACGCAAATACCATTCTCGCTCCTCCGGCAACATATTTGAAAGAGCGGAAATTTTGCAGCATCAGCGTACGACTATCTTGCAGCGGCAAAAAGGCCGGTGCATTAATAATTGTCCCCGTGTAATTTTTAAAAAAAGGCTGATTCGACAATACGCCTTCTATAAAATAGCCTGGGCTAAACCATCCGCTTTTAAAATATTGTTCTGCACTGAGCTTTAGCTTAAACCATTGATGGGTAAGGCGTACATCCTGCGTTTCTACCGATGTGTTTCCGGGTACAAAATGTTCACGAAGGTTAAAGTAATTGGCGGTAAGTGAAAATGCTTTTCCTTCCGATGGGTATTGTTTTCGATTCAAGTCGCTTCGGGAGAAGTTAAAATCGACTTTATATCCGCGCAGGTAAAGTTCATCTAATGTATCTGTACTTATAAAGTAGTTGTTGTTACCATAGCGGTCAACATTATTGACCCCATGAAATCCTATTGAACTCCTGAATTTACTTCTCACAGGCATTCCAAAATTAACACCTATTCTTCGGTCGAGTCTTCGTAAGACAGTAGGTGATATTTGTTGCAACAAATCATTTCCTTCCAGGTAATCCCAACCGTTAAAAATTATTTCCGGTTCAATGTAAAATTGGTAAGGCAAGTCAACGCGGGTCCGTATAACAGCTGATTTATAAAAGTTTCCGGTTTGGAATCCGGTGTAGATGTGAATCAGCTTGTTCCCGAAGTTAAAGTAATTAAACCCTAAAAATATATTGCTGATATCTCGTGTAGAGATTACGCCACCAAAATCAACCTGAAAATTCTTCTGTGACCGGCGGGTAAGTTGCAATTGAAATCGCTCTGTGTCTCTGTTGTACAAAATATTCGGATACGCATTGCCAAAATAATTTTCAGACACAAGCCTGAAATAGCCGCGTTTGATCTGATTAAAATATTTTGGCTTGGGGTTATGTTCGCTCATGTGAAAAACCCGTCGAATATACTTTCGTTGTTTAGAATTGTATCCCTTAAAGGATAGTCCTTCAAAAACCATTGGGAAACTTTTGTTCGTGAACTGATTTCGCTTTTCCATCACTGATTCACACGTCCTTCGCTCACTGATCTTCTGTTTTATATCATCCATTTGACGAATTGTCTGCGCGTAGCCACTGTCAATCAGGCTTCTTACCTTACTGAAATCAAAAGCAGAGTACACCGAAAGGTTAGGCTGGATATAAACACCATTTTCAGGTATATCTCCAGGATTTGATTTATCTAATAACATGTAAAGCAGCGAGTTGCTGATAAGCTTCTCGTCATCGTCGAACGGATAATCTTCGTAGATCTTCGTGGATACATTCGATCCGATGACAACATCGGGGTGAAATTCTTTTGTTGCTATATCGACAGGAAAATTATTATAAATGCCTCCATCAAACAGATATTTACCTTCTACACGGATGGGTGTATAGAAAAAAGGAACGGTCTGCGTAGCACGCAACGCATCGTTTAAAAGACCTTTTGAAATAATAATTTGATTCTGCGTAAACACATCAGAGGCTACAACCCTGAATGGAATAAAGAGGCTGTCAAAATTATCGCGCGAGATCGCGGAAGCCTGTGCCATTTTTTCGGCTAAGGCAAAATTCAGCGAGACATCACTGGCTAGCGTAGTATTAAGTTGAATATTAAATGTAGAGTCAAGGGCCAGGTTAAGCTTTAGAAAGTTAGGATTTTCTTCACTTTGGTGATAATAGTAATTATAGCCGCGTTCCGGCAATCCATTGATCCATCGCAAAAATTCTTCTGATAAAACAATCTGTTCAATTTGATCCGGGCTCAACCCGGCTGCGTAACACCCACCGATAACACCTCCCATAGAGGTCCCTACGATATAATCAATCGGGATGTCGTTATCTTCCAACGCTTTAAGAACGCCAACGTGTGCCAACCCTTTTGCTCCTCCTCCGCTAAACACAAGGGCAACCTTTTGCCCGTGAGCAATAAAATTAACGAGAAGAAAAATTGCAAAAACGAAACGCTTCATGAGAATTAAAGACCTTAGTGTTTCAGCTATCCAAAAAAGATAGAGAAATTATATGATCTTCAACGAACGAAAGTAGAAAAAGATTGCCCGTTCTGTTACTTGATGGAGGCGATTGGATGTACGGCCTCTACAGGTAGTGGTACGGCATTTAGGCGCTCAATATAGAAACCCTTAACCTCATCGAATTTGTTTTCAAATTCTTTTTTTACGGGCGCCGACGGTGGTAACTCAACTTTCAATGCATCTACTTGTACTCCATTTCTCCAAAACCGGTAACATAAGTGTGGGCCTGTGGCAAGACCTGTGCTTCCCACGTAACCGATTGTTTCTCCTTGTCTAATACGCATGCCTGCGCGAATGCCGGTAGCTATCCTTGACATATGTAAATATTGAGTCGTATAGGTACCGTTATGTTTTATCTTAACATAATTTCCATTGTTGTATTTGAATTGAGCTTCCTGAACGATGCCATCACCTACCGAGCGGATCGGTGTACCTACCGGGGCAGCGAAATCTGTACCCAAGTGAGCTTTCCATCTTTTTTGTACCGGATGAAAACGATTCATTGTGTAACGTGAGCTAATTCGTGTAAATTCAATAGGGTACTTCAATAGCGCTTTGCGTAAACTTTTGCCCTGTTCATCGAAATAATCCAATCCTTCGCCCTGATCAAAAGGGAACGCATAGTATTCATTTCCAAAATGTTCAAAATAGATCGCGTTGATTTGTTTTATCCCGTAAGGCTTTCCTTCAACCTGGGTTTCTTCGTAGAGGAGTTTAAACTTGTCGCCTTTCTGCAGGCGTTGGAAATCAACTTGCCATCCGAAAATATCTACAAACTTATTGGTGAGTTCATACGAGATACCTGACTCTTCAATGGTTTGGGAAAGTGAGGATTGAATGATCCCGGATACGCTTTTTTCTACCACGGTTACTTCGCGCTGGCACACATCAACCGACAGTGAATCATCAAAATGGAAAACGATATATTCGGTTGGATTTGGCTCGTATACTAAAGCTTTTGCTGTTTTTGATGAGTCTCCACCACAAATGAGTGTATATTTTTTATTAGGAGCGATTTTACGTACGTCAAAAATATTACGGGAGATCAACGAAACCTGATGAATCAATTTTACAGGCACATGGTAGGCTTCTAAAATATCACCCAGGCGTTCATTGCGCTTTATTTTATCTTCAATAACAAGGTGATCATCGACCAACATGCCATAAAGAAAGCTTGGCTCTTTAAGCGTCATGGAGAATTTTGGAATCGAATCGCTCAATAGCGATTGCTGTTCCAACATAGGTTTGAAAAACCTGTTTACCAGAGTAACGGCGCCAGCCATTAATAGAAGGATAATGATCCCAACGAGATGTTTACGCATTGTAATTTTTTTTTGGCCCTATCGAGCAGTTTAAAAAATAAAGCGGCAAAGATAGTAGCTGATTTTCTCGTTCACAGATCATTCTCACTTCAGGTAAAACTCCGTTTAAAAAATTAAGCATCAGTAGCCTAACATGCCGCATTTGATTTTTTAAAGATAGTAGATTTAATCTAACTATGAAAAGTAAGGTAACCGCTATTCTTGTTCAAAATGCAATAAAACTTACATGAGTAAGCTTCCGATGATGACTCAAAGCTGAGAAAAGGGAAGTGGTTCCAAAAACGTCTTGTAAATTTTTGACACGGTATTGGCATATTCCGGCGCTTTAGATATGCGCTGCCAATCCGGATCCGCGCCGAATGCTTTCCAGTTTGCATCACGTTCCTCCATATTCTTAAACGTGATCATATACGCCAGGCACGGCAGATTTTTCCCCGAAATTACTTCACCGAAGAAAACCGGATTGAGCTTTGTACGGTAAAAAATTGTAAACTCTTCATCATTGAACATTTTGATCTTACGCCGTACGGCATCTTCACTGTAGCCTTCGTAAATGCGTAGCTCGAATATGCGCGACGTGTTTTGTGGCGCAATTAATTTTGGCAGTCCGTCAAACGCAATCATGAACGAAGATTCAAAGCGTGTATAGGTTGCCTGCTCAAGCGTAAGTTTAGTATACTCCTGACTTGCTTCCTGATAAGCCTTGTCATTTTTTATGTCGATATTGATCTTTTGATATGCCTCAAAAGAAGGGTAAGCAATAAGAAGGTAAAGTTTAAAGGGTTCTGATTTTCCGATTTCGCTGAAAGCACCCACATTTTTAACACCGTACTTGTTCAACGCCGGAATCAGGGCCTTAGAAATATAATTCTGAATGTTAGTTTGATTGCCTTTCAACTCGTAAACACGGAACTCATAAAACTCTTTGCTTTGTTCGTTGTTCTTCCCCTGTGCTGCCGTGAGTCCGGTTGAAAGCGCTGCGGTGGCCGCTACAGACTTTTGAATAAAGCTTCTTCTTTCCATGTCTATCGTATTAGGGTTAAAGTTATTAAGGTATCAAATCTATTGCTTGTGCGCGTGTGCGATAGGATCAACGGTTGAAAAACTATCTATTCGTGTGTATCAATGCCTTGATCGTTGCAAGAGCTTTACTTGCTTTGTTAATGCCTGAATTGTACTATCCTGCATTTTTATATGCTCTTCAGCTTCATGGCATTGCATTTCAACCTTTTTTATTCGGCTAGCATTTAGTTGATCCTGCTTTTCACGCTCGTTGTCTGAACGTCTTTGCAAGTATGCAAACACAAAAAAACAGAGGCCAATAATACCGGTGATGGCTATTATTACGAGAATTGTTTTTATCGCAGAATTTTGTTTTTCCATAACTGATTACTTTCGATCACGTTTCCGCTTCTTTTTTTTCTTTTCTTCTTTCAGATTCTTCTCGCCGCGTTCTTCCGCCAGCTTCTTTTCAAATTCCATTTTTAGCCGGTCATATTCTTCTTTAGGTACCATGCCCTTTGCCGCTACCGGGGTGTTTTCAAAGGTGCGCGAACTTTCAATCGTAAGTCTGGACTTAAGAAGCATAATTCTTTTGTACGACTCATTAATACGTTCGATGCTTATTTGGTTTTTTTGAACCAGGTCCCTGATAATAAAATGAACTTTATCTACGGTTCGGTTTTCACTGCCCATAATATTGTTCGAAAATGTCATGATGTCTACACCTGCGTTAATAGCGAGTCTGATGGCTTCTTCCAGTCCATAATTCTTGGTGATTGCATGCATCTGCATGTCGTCGGTGAACACGACGCCATTAAATTTCATTTTTGTTCGCAAAATGCCGGTAAGAATATCGGCAGAGAGTGTTCCCGGGTTGCCCTGCTTATCCAGGTTTTTGTTAACAATGTGTGACGTCATTACAGCGTCTGCATATCCGGAATCGATCAAAGCTTGATAGGGTTTTAATTCGCTTTCACTCCAGGTGTTCGTTACATCGGCAATGCCGAGATGTGTGTCATCTTTCGAGCTGCCATGGCCGGGGAAGTGCTTCAGCGAAGTGAGGACATGCATTTTATGATGTTCTATAATAAATTCCTTAGCAAACAGGATCACCGAATCGGCGACAGCAGAAAATGCTCTTCCATGTTTGGCTATGATTGGATTATCCGGGTTAGAAGCGAGATCAACAACGGGCCCGAAATTTATGTTAATGCCTAGACCTGCGAGCGTAGCGGCTGTCGATTCTGCGTAAAATCGTACGGAGTCCAGCGTTTGCGATTTTGCCATGGCAGCGGCAGTAATCGACCTTGGAAAACCGTATTTATCTTTTAGCCGGTTGACTTTTCCACCTTCCTGATCGATGCCAATAAAAAGCGGAATCGGCGCTGCATGTTGATACGTCCACGTAATTTTTTTCAGCGCATTGAATGAATTACGCGGCGGAATATTTTTTTCAAAGATGATAATGGAACCCACTTTTCCCTGACGTACCTCTTCAAGTACTTTCGGGTCGACATCGGTGCCCGGAAAGCCTATCAAAATCATCTGCCCGATTTTTACATCAAGGCTGTCGACTTGCTGGGCACGTATACCTTGCGTGATCAATGCGAAGGCAAATAGTGCAACAAAAAATTTCTTCATAGACACGAAGCTAAAAAAATATGTTGAGTTTTAAAGAATCGAGTTGCTTACTCCGTCTGTTAAAAAGATTATAGGGCAAGCTTGCGAAACATCTCCCATACCACAATGCCAAGACACACGGAAATGTTCAACGAATGTTTAGTCCCAGTTTGCGGAATTTCGACGGCCACATCACCACACGCGATAACCGATTCACTCACGCCGTCTACCTCGTTGCCAAAAACCAGGCAATATTTTTCATTTTCATTCGGCGTAAACTCATGTAAGGGAATGCTGGCATCCGTTTGCTCGACAATTACAATTTTATAACCCGCTGCTTTCAGGCCCTGAATCAAGGCCACGGGTTGTTCAGCGTATTGCCACACTACAGATTCGGTTGCTCCCAATGCTGTTTTCTGGATTTCACGGTGTGGTGGTGTTCCGGTAATGCCGGTAAGAAAAATTTTTTCAATGCGAAATGCATCTGCCGTTCGAAACGTCGAGCCCACATTGTGCAAGCTGCGAATATTATCCAACACAATGCAAACACTAATTTTCTCCGCCGCTCTAAATTCATGAACTGAAATTCGTCCGAGTTCTTCAAGCTTAAGTTTCTTCATAAAAAAGCAATTGATCAGGCAAAATTGTTAAAAGGTTAGTATCTTCGGTAAAAACCCTGTCAATTAATTTTGCATGATATTATTTTGGAAGCGCATTTCCCGGCTTGGTGTTACCACAACTACTGACTTTCGGCTCACCAGTCGGATTATTCTATCCAACCAGTTTGGTATCGTCATCGCGCTTCTCACGAGTATTTTCATGGTTATTTCCATTGTCGGTGGAAATCTTAACATCGTACCGCTTTTTGCACTATTGTTTATTACCGGCTCAATTTGGTTTTTGAATTCATTGGAAATGACACGGCTGTCGAGGCTCATTACAAGTCTTACCCCGGCTGTCGGTCTTTTTGCGTTAAACCTCTCGCTCAAATTCGGTCCCGTTGAAAACGTCGATATTCTGCATTATGCTACACCCCGTATGATCATTGTGGGTTCCGCGGTATTGCCCTTTACTATGTTTACGCCTGCCGAACGCAAATATGTAATCGCGGCCGTGGCGTTTATTCTTTTCCTTTCTTTTGGATACGATAGCTTTCACCGGTTTTTAGAGGTCGACCATCAAACACTTGGAATACAGAGCAATCATTACGGGGTTATTTTTGAAGACGTGGTTGTTCTCGCGGTCATTGTATTGTTAGCATCTGGTTTCATGTTTAAAATGGGGCATCAATATGATCAAAAGAGCCAGCGATTGCTTGACGATGCGCTACAACAGACCGAGCAGATGAAGCAAAATGAAGAAGCGCTCAAGAAAACACTACTGGAGCTGGAGGAAACCCGTAAAAAAGATGAACAAAGAAATTGGGTAGCTAAAGGATTAAACGACATGGTCGCTGTTATTCAATCGGGCGATGATGACGGAAAGATATATGACCGATTACTGTCGACACTAATAAAATACCTGAACATCAATCAGGGAGGAATCTTTATTGCCGATGAAGAGGAGGGAAAGATTACGCTCAATCTTGTTGCCTGTTATGCTTATGACCGCAAAAAATATCTGCAGAAAAGCGTCGAGCCTGGTGAAGGTCTTATAGGCGCAGCTTATCGCGAGGGACGGAGAATATATTTAAAGAAAATTCCAAAAGATTATGTCAGTATTACGTCAGGACTTGGAGATACAACACCACGCTCGCTTGTTATCGTGCCGATGAGACTTAATGACAAGATCGAAGGATTGATCGAGTTAGCATCACTGACTGAATTTGGCGAGCACCAGTTTGAACTATTGGATCAACTGTGCGAAACACTGGCGTCGTTCATCACGAATAATAAAATAAATGCCCGCACTAAAATTCTTCTGGAGAAGGCCCAAATGATGTCGGATGAGCTGCGAGCAGGTGAAGAAGAGATGCGTCAGAACCTGGAAGAATTAACGGCCACCCAGGAAGCCATGAGTCGAAAAGAACGCGAGTACCAGGATCGCATTCTAGAGCTGGAAAGAGCATTGAACGTTAACGCGCAGCTGCGTCAAACCAGCAATATCGACGAGTAGTCGATTCCGGTTATCGAATTCTCATATAGTATTAATCCTGTTCGACCGGTAGTATTTTCCTAAAAAAATTTCTCGCGGCCCACCTTGGACGATGGACTTTTCTATCTTTGTCTTTCATGTCAGAGACAAAATCCACAACGGAAACGCCCTTAATGAAACAGTATAATGCCATCAAGGTAAAATACCCTGGTGCCCTATTACTTTTTCGCGTCGGCGATTTTTATGAAACCTTTGGAACCGATGCGATTACGGCCAGCAAAGTGCTGGATATAACACTTACCAAACGGGGAAACGGTTCTGTTTCTGAAACCGCGCTTGCCGGCTTTCCGCATCACTCGTTAGATACCTATTTACCGAAGCTTGTTAGAGCCGGCCATCGGGTCGCTATTTGTGATCAGCTTGAAGACCCGCGCTTTGTAAAGGGCATTGTAAAACGTGGTGTTACCGAACTGGTTACGCCCGGCCTTTCATACAATGACAATGTGCTGGAGCGAAAACAGAATAATTTCCTTGCGTCAGTTTTTGCAGGGAAAAACTTCCTGGGTGTTTCCTTTCTTGATGTCTCGACCGGTGAGTTTTATGCCGCTCAGGGGAATGAAAATTATATTCTTAAACTCATCCAGGGTTTCGCGCCTGCGGAAATTATTTTCAGCAAAACCTCGCGCAGTAAATTTGATCCATTATTCAACGAAGAATACTCAACATTTGCATTAGATGAATGGGTATATGGTTATGACTATACCTACGAAAAATTAATCAAACAATTTAAAACGGCTTCGCTAAAAGGTTTTGGTATTGACGGACAGGGTGAGGCAATCATTGCTGCTGGCGCAATCCTGCATTATCTGGACGACACCGAACATAAAGACACCTCGCATATTTCTTCTATCTCACGCATTGATGAAGACAAATATGTCTGGCTTGACAAATTCACGATTCGCAATCTTGAAATAGTGCATTCCCAGCATGAAGGTGGTGTACCGCTTATTGACATCCTTGACCATACCGCCACGCCCATGGGTTCGCGCCAGTTACGCAAATGGATGATCCTGCCGTTAAAAGACAAAACAGCCATCGATGAGCGCTTACAAGTGGTGGATATGTTTTATAATGACCCCGCGATCGCTGAGAAAATTGTAGAAGAGTTACGTCATATTTTTGACCTGGAGCGACTTATCTCTAAAGTCGCTGTTAGCCGCATCAACCCACGCGAGTTATTGCATTTAAAACGTTCGCTAAATTGCCTGGTGGCTATCAAGCAAGTGCTTGCTTCACAGCCTTCTCCTGAATTGAAGAAGATGAGTGATCAACTTCACCTCTGCGAATTTCTTGTTGAAAAAATTGAAAAGGAGCTTCGTGACGATGTTTCAATTGCCAGTAACCAGGGTAACATTATTAAAGACGGTGTTGATGGTGAACTTGACACACTGCGACAAATTGCATTCTCGGGTAAAGATTTTCTTTTACAGATCCAAAAACGGGAAGTAGAGCGAACCGGTATTGGTTCATTAAAAATATCGTACAATAAAGTCTTCGGCTACTACCTCGAAGTAAGCAATGCCAATAAAGATAAAGTGCCGAACGATTGGATCCGTAAGCAAACCCTGGTTAATGCAGAACGCTACATCACTGAAGAGTTAAAAGTTTACGAAGAAAAAATCCTTCACGCCGAAGATAAATTTGTTGTGATCGAACAACGCATTTTTAATGAGCTCGTTCGTCACGCCGCTGATTTCATCCCGCAGATTCAGCAAAACGCACGGGTCATTGCCGTACTCGACTGCCTGTTATCATTCGCGATGGTAGCGCGTGCGAATCACTACACCAAGCCAACGATAAACAGCTCACTTTTACTCGACATAAAAGGCGGTCGTCATCCGGTTATCGAAAAGCAATTGCCCATTGGTGAATCGTATGTACCCAACGATATTTTTCTCGATAGTGATAAACAACAGATCCTCATTATTACAGGCCCGAACATGGCGGGTAAGTCGGCGCTGTTACGGCAGGTAGCACTCATTGTTTTGCTGGCGCAGATTGGATGTTTTGTCCCCGCTGAGCAAGCCGATATTGGTATTGTCGATAAAATCTTTACCCGCGTAGGTGCATCCGACAATCTTTCGCGGGGAGAATCTACCTTCATGGTTGAGATGACGGAGACGGCCAGTATTCTCAACAACCTCAGCGAACGAAGCCTGATTCTCATGGATGAAATCGGTCGGGGAACGAGCACGTACGATGGCGTTTCCATTGCCTGGTCTATTGTTGAGTATTTACATAACCACAAAGACTGCAAACCAAAAACGCTTTTTGCGACACACTATCACGAACTCAATCAACTGACGGAAGATCATCCGCGTGTGAAAAATTTCAATGTGTCGGTAAAAGAAATTGGTGACAAGATCATTTTCATGCGCAAGTTGAAAGAGGGGGGGAGCGAACACAGTTTTGGTATTCATGTGGCACAGCTTGCCGGTATGCCTAATCGCGTTGTGCTCCGCGCCAACGAGATCCTGCATTTTCTCGAGAAGGATAAACACAAGAATGAACATGGTGATAGACTTCGGGAGGTACCTAGGCCAACACCGCAGATGAGTTTATTTGAAGCGGATCCCCGCTTCAAGGCCATTCAGGAAATACTTCTTAAGATTGATATCAACACGATGAGTCCGGTAGAGGCTTTGTTGAAATTGAATGAGGTGCTAACAGTGCTTAACAAGAAATGATCTTCGCTTTCTTAACTTAAATAAATCTTGCGCATCGCGCCAGCCAGTTGTTATAGTGCATTAATGCTTAAAAATCCGCGTATCAAGCTGCGGTTTGTTGATCTGGCAAAGTCGACGACGCTTCACTACTTCCGAAATAATGGTTTTTTTGCGAACTGATTTTGGACAGAATTGTTCTTAGAGAAATAGTTAACTTTGTGTTCGATTTTAATAGACAGAAAGCATATTAACGATCATTATGAGTTCACAGACTGTATCGCCGGAAGTACGCAGCAAACCAATTGTTAAGCAGGAGATTGCTTTTGCCCTTATTCACCTGTCGCCCCTTGGGGCATTGTGGACGGGTGCAACTTTCTTTGACTGGATGGTCTGTATTTTCCTTTACGTATTTCGCATGTTTTGGGTAACGGGTGGCTATCATCGCTACTTTGCCCATAAATCGTATAAAACATCGCGCTTTTTCCAATTCGTCATTGCCTTTATGGCACAAACATCGGCACAAAAGGGAGCATTATGGTGGGCAGCACATCACCGTCATCACCATCGGCACAGTGATACACCGGCCGATCCGCACTCTATGAAGATCTACGGATTCTGGTATTCGCATATTGGATGGATTGTTGGTCCTGATTTTAAAGAAACCGATTACAAAACTATTGGCGACTATGCAAAATATCCTGAATTGGTATGGCTTAACAAGCATTACCTAGTGGCCCCAACAGCATTGGCCGTATTGGTCACTGCGTTGGGTGGTATTGTAAATGGTGGCAGCCTTATGGCCATGTTTTCCAGTCACGGATTCTCAACATTATTTATTGGATTCTTTTTAAGCACGGTAATCTTATACCACGGCACTTTTTCTATTAATTCTATCATGCACAAGTTTGGCAAGCAACGCTATGAAACTGGTGAAGAGTCAAAAAACAGTGTATGGCTTGCACTTTTGACGCTTGGTGAAGGCTGGCACAATAATCACCATTACTATGAAACCGCTTCACGGCAGGGTTTTTTCTGGTGGGAAGTAGATATTACGTGGTATATTCTGAAAACTTTTTCCTGGATGGGCCTTATCTGGGATTTAAAAGGAGTGCCCAAGCACATTAAATACTCTAAAAACAAACAACACGCCCAAGAATTGCGTAAGGAGTTGGAGGAAGTTCGGAAATCTGCCTAGATTGCCGAAAATTACCAGACTCCGTAGCTCAGTTGGTAGAGCAATTGACTCTTAATCAATGGGTCGAGAGTTCGAATCTCTCCGGG
>WUUC01043849.1_pt1 | contig 12691 bp, 9 predicted proteins | sample 6278441 | NCBI WGS metagenome assembly WUUC01 (sample SAMN13675441, study PRJNA597444) | soil metagenome | isolation source: soil | place: USA: Washington | collected 2017-10 | reverse complement strand
GTTAATTCATTAACGAGCGAAACCCTTTGTTGTTATTTTCTATTAGTTCGCTAAGTAAAAAAACAAATCATTTCTTATGATAAGTAAGAGGAAGGAGGATAAGTCAAATCATTATGGCCTATATATACTGGGCTACACATGTGTACAATGGGCGTTTAAACAATACGAAGCAACGATGTGAATTGAGCAAATCTGGAAAGTCGCCCTCAGTTTGAATGTTTATTGAAACTCATAAGCGTGAAAGCGGAATCCCTAGTAATCGTTGATCACGCCACGGTGAACCTGTTAACAGATTAGTACATACCGCCCGTACGCTATGGGAATACGAGAGGATGAAGTGCATTTGTATATGAGTGAGGATACTAAACTGTGCAATTTAAAAAACCACTTTTTGGTTAGTCATAATTTCACCTTAATCGGATGACTTAAAGTATATGATGTCACGATTCTTCTTTTAGGATAGAGTGAAGTCGTAACAGGGTAGTGGTAGAAGAATCTGTGCTGGACTAATTATATAATCTTTTTCTAATTATAAAAACTTATCTTTATTTTAGAATAAAAATTATAATTTTATTTTAAATTAATTATAATTTTTAACATAATTATAATTTTATTTTAAATTTTATGATTTTTAAATAATTTCAATTTTTTTTAAATTAATTATATTTTTAACATAATTTTAACTTAAATGTTTTTTTTATTAAATCCAAAAGACTAAGTTTACGGTTTATTTTATTTTATATTCTTCATTGACGTGAAAGCAATTTATTTTAATTTTTAAAATAGTGTGAAAAATAGTGTTAAAATATTAAAATATAAGTTAAAAAATTAAAATAAATATCATGTTTTTAGATTTTGCAAATCTGGACAAATATCATTTCAAGATCAGCTAGTCCCATATGTCAGGAATTATTGATCTACATCATAACATTTTTTTTTATTTAATTTTAATTTTGGTCCAAGTTTATGGATGTTTTATCTGATATGTTACGAGGAAGTTATGAATGGGAAAATCCAACATATTTACATATAAATGTTTTTCGTAAAGGTATTTGTTTATAAATAATTTAATCCATGGGACCTTTATAGAAGTTATATGGACGATAACACCAAGCTTGTTTTGGCAAGCATAATAATGCCATCATTAGCTCTTGTTTATGCTCTTGATGAAACCATAGATCCACAAATGACATAAAAGTAATTGGTCATCAATGGTTTGGTCTGTGGAATATAGTAACAAATTAATTATGATGTTTATATGCTTCCATTATCTGACTTAAAAAGGGTGATTTAAGATTATTAGAAGTGGATAATGAATTAATTTGTCCGACAAACACGCATCTGCGATTTATTGTAACGCTAACGATGTTTTACATAGTTTTGCGTACCTTCATTAGGGATCAAAATTGATGCCGTTCCTGGAGGCTTAATCAGGTAGCTGCTATGTAAAACGACTGGCAAATTTTATGGCCAGTGTAGTGAATTATGTGGTGTAAATCATGGCTTTATGCCTATTGTTGTTACAGCATATAAACTTAAGGGTTAAGTTTTAATTATTATGTAGAATACGTTTAGTATATTTGTAACTAATAAAAATTTAATTTTAATTATTATGTAATAGTTTGAGTATTGTTCTTAAACTTGGAAAAAAATAAAATTATTAATTAGTAAATAGGTTTATTATATTGTTTAATATATAATTTTAAGTTTAAGGAAAAAAATAAATAATTATTTGTAAAGGATTAGCATATTGTTTAAATATAAACTTAAGTTAAAAATAATATATTATTTTTAACTCATGGGTTTAGTATATTGTAATAATAAATTTAATTTAATTAAAAAAATATACTTAATTATCTTTTGTAGTAGAGTTCCGGAACAAGTGATGTTTTTATTTTCGCCATTTGAACAATTTGATTAATCATTTTAAAATCTATAACCTCTTTGGTTTTGATGTATCATAACAAATCTAACAGGGTATTTATTTTTAGGTATCTTTTCATTCTTTTTGTCAGTGTTTTAGCACCCGAAAAATAAATTAATTCCTAAAGCTTGGCAAGCTTATTTGAATTATTATATTTGTTTATTTTGAATTTAATAGTGGAACAAGCGGATCATTGGCTAGGCTTTATTTCCCAGCTTCGTAACAATTTTTCTATTAATATTAAGCTTAATATATTAGGATTAACACCGTTTGGATTCACGGTAACAGGACATTTACTGATAACATTTCTTTTATCTTCAACTTCTTTATTGCATGGATTTAATAGGGTTTAAAGTTATGGAATATCTTTTTTAAGAATATTTATTCCTCGTGGTATACCCAATTGGTTAATGCTTTATTGATTGTAATTGAAATATTATCTTTCTTAATTAGACCACTTAGCTAGCAATACGGTTATTTGCCAATATGTTAGCCGGTATATTCTTCTTTATATAATATCAAAGCTATATTGGCTTCACCCAAATAGGTGTTTTTTTTGGCATAATTCCATTGTCATTTGTTTTTATATTCATTTTATTAGAAATGGTATAGCTTTTTTACAGGCGTATGTTTTTACGATATTATTAGCATATACCTAAGTGATTCGTTGAATAGCCATTAAAGAGAAAAATATACAAAAAAAAATAAAAACATTTGAAATATATAATGTTAAATTGAATTTTTTTAATTAATTTTTTTAATAATTTTAAAGTGTTTTATTATTAGATCTAAATTATGTTTTTTCTCTTTGCTTATTATTAAAAAATATTATAATAAGGGAAAAAAGAGTGAAAAATACCTTTTTTTTAACGCAAAAAAAATATGAGAGTGAAAAGAGCTTTTTTGTAAAAACTTAAAGTTATTAAGTAAGATTGTTTAAATAGAACCTTTTAGGATATTACTATATATTAGATTAAAGTTTTTTTTATTATTTTTTAAGATTTTATGTTTTTCCAACATCCCTAAAAAGTTTTTTTATAATTTTTGTTTTTCGATAATAATTTGTTACAATTAGTTTAATAATTAGTTTATTCTTTTTATACTATTTTTTAAAAAATATAAAATGTTAAAAAAATTTTTAAGTTTATTTTGTTTTTTAATACTAAGAATATCAAAAAATAAAATAAAAATGTATTTTTACGCTCTCATATTTTTTTAATGATATATATTATCGTTACAAAAAAGTTTTTTACTTCTTTTTTTCTTTTCCTATAGTTTATTTAATTTAAATTTTAAATTAAGGTACTAGATTTACCCAAATATAAATACTTTAAGTTTAGTACATTTTTAAGTATATAAAAAGAACTTTTCATGCTAAACTTTTTTTATATATGGTCAGGGTTTAAAATATTATTTACGAAGAGTCTTGAGATAATTATTATACTATATGTTAAAAATAACCTGAAAAGAGGTTAAAAGAACCCAAAAGAATAAGCAAATGAAATGAAGGAAAAAAAAATGAAAATAAAGAATTTGGAAATTGAGAAAAATTTAGAAAAACCAAAAATTAAAAACTAAAGAATAAAAAAAACTATTAGTATGAAATGCAAAAAAAGGCTATAAAAAACGTTAAACCCGTTTAGATAAAAATTAAAAGAATAAAAAAAAAATAATTAATAATTTTATAAGTTTTTGTGATAAGAAATGATTTTATTGTACACTTTGGGAATTTTGGACTAATATATAAAACTTTGCTTTAGTATTAAATGTTTTGTATTAGGATCACAATTAATTATTTTTTGTAAATTCAAAAAATAAAATTAATAAAAGAAAAAAAAATTAACAATATGCAAAGATTTTATACAATTTAAATACATTAAAGAATGCTTTAATTAAAAATCGTTTTATCCTTAAGTTAGATTTTTTTAAATTAATTTTATTAATCATATACATTTATTTGTATTTATTTGCTTTAGGAATCCTGATTTATAATTTTAATCTAAAAACCAATGATAAACCCAAGTTCTATTATTTTTACATAATAGATTTTTAATTTACATAATCTTATATAATATTTTTTTAGATAAATAATTACTTTTGCCTTTATTTAGTTTTTTATAAAATATATAAAGTAAATCTATTTTATTATCTTAAAATATTTTATCCAGAAAAAAATAGTAAGTTTTTTTCTTTTATTATTAACACCTTTTTTTTAGCATTTCCTTATTTATTAAATTGGAAATTAATGCTTTACAACACGAAAATAGTTGTTTTTCCCCAACATTAAAAATTATTTAATACCTATTATTAAATGTTTTAAATTCTAATTATATTTACTTTTTAGTGTCATAAATATTAAGAAATATAAAGAACGATATAAGAAAGGTTAATTAGGAATAATCCAAACTAGTAGTAACAAAATTAATTAAGGAAAAGTAGTAGAATAATTACGAAGTAAAAATCCAAATAGCAAAAAATTAAACATAAAAATAGAAGTTAGAATATAAAAATCATGAAAAAAAGGATACCTACAAAAGGGTTATTACGGAAAACAAAACTATAAAAACTTCACACCGTTTGTAATTAATTCTATTCTATTTTTATTTTTTTAAATTTTATTTTATATATTATAAACAATAAATTTTAGTTGACTGTCAGGACCAAGATGAAAAGCTTTTATTCTTAAAATAAATTAAAAATGAAATCTTTTGGAGGTTTAAAAAGTGGTGCACAGATGCAAGCTTTTTATTAAATTTATTTAATTTTATTAAATAAGTTTGTAATTAATGTAATATTAATACAATAGGGTTTATTATATAGAGCAATTTTATTATATTAAACTATCTTTTGTTATTATTTAAATATATTAATCTTAAATATCTTGCCCCATTAATACTTTTTTTTATTTTTATTTTTGCGTTTAGAAGAGTCTATTCAATGTAGATAATAATAATATTAAATTTATAAAATTTGTCTTTTTTACGATATTATTCCCTTTATTGTAAAGAAATTTGAATTTCAAAAAAGGAATTCTTTCCGTTTCATTTTTGCTTATTTTCTTAGTCATTTTTAGTAAAATAATACTAAAAATGTCCAAATAGCATAAATATTTTTACAGCGCCTTTTTTTGATAATAATAAAACTTATTAATATTATTTCCTATACCAAAGATTTATTTTATTTTTTTTTCTTTCTCTAATTATAATATTTGAAAGATTAGAATTCATAATGTATTAAAATTAATAAGAATTAAATATACTTATTTAACTACTAACAATATTTATTTTTTTAGGAAAAAATTTTATTATGTATTTTAAGAATTAAAACTTAATACATAAGGTAGCACGTTATACTAAAAGAAATACGAGGGTAAAGTTCTAGTTAAGCAAACATATTAAGAGGGGGTCATAAAAAAGGCATTACCGCAAAAATAAAGCATAAGGTAATTACGCCACAAAAATACAGAAGAAAGTAAATAATGTGGAGAACTATACGAAGCTATAATCAAAAGCTAAATAATTTGCAAAAAAAAACAATAAAAAAATATAAGGCAAAAAGCCTAATTACTGAAGAACAAAATAATAAAAGTTGTAAAGCTTTGATAAAAAAGATTATTTATGTTTAAAAATAAAAATTTAAAAAGATAAAAAGAAAGAAAAAAAATTTTTAACATTATATAAAATAGTAAATTATTTTTAAAAATTAATAAAAAAAATTTTTAAAAGAAAAATATTTATGATATATATAATTTTAGTGAATTAACTTTTTGTGTTTTGGATTAAAACAAAAGGTGGTAGAAGTTTTGGGAGAATTACGATCCCACGACGAGGACGAAGGATAAAAAAAGTGTATAGATTTATGACGTAAAAAGGAGTCAAAGTGCGGGAAGTTTCGGGGTATATTAAAACAAAGATTTACGATCCTAAAGGAGCGCCAAAATAGCATTACTATTATATCCCAATGGAGTATTAGTTATATAATAACACCCAATATGCCAAGTGCACAAACAGTATATACAATTTACAACAACCCCTGGAAGAAAAGAAAAGGGGTGGTCAAATATTTAAAATTAATTCCCTTAGGATGTTAGTATTTAATATAGAACTATTTCCAGGATAGGTGCGAAATTAATGCGTGCTGCGGGAATTCAGGACTATTATTAAAAAAAGCGTTAAGAAAAATGTTGTATTGAAGTTAAAAAGCGGAGAACACCGTTAATCTCAAAAAGATCTATAGCATCTGTGGAGTAGTAAATAATTATCAACATTTCTTAAGGAATTTTAAAAAAGCAGGGAATATCGTTTAAAAGGGATTCGTCCGAGAACAAGACCCTCGGCCATGAATCCAGTGATCATCCAATGGGTGGTAGAACAAGAGGTGGTATTCAACCACAAAGCAAAACAGGGAAATTAAGTTTGGTGTTTGCAAAAAACAAAAGAGAGAACATAAATTAATACTAGTTACAGCAGAAAAAGTAGGAAACAAAGAATTAGTTAATGAAATCCTTTAAAGATCTACAAAAGTATTTAAAACACGTTCATTCGCGTAACGAGAGCACATTTATATGATCATGTATTCATATATACCGGTAACGATATTTAGAAAGATTAATAATACGGCCCCTTTAGGAAGACGACTTGGTGAATTAATTACACCAAAAAGTTAGGGGCAAAAATACACGATTCTGAACGTAATCAAAAACGGAAAAATAAAAAGAAACGGAAGAAATAGATCTTTGGGCATATTGTAAATTCCAATGCTTTTCGTATGGGACAATTTAAAAGATGGCATAATTCATGGGTTGCGAAGGAAGGTTATATTTGTTATTTTTACATAATGATTTTTAATTTTTAAATTCTTAAAGAGTATTTTAATCTTTATGGTAATCCTTTTTTTACTCATGATATTTACGTTCTCCTAGTTCAGATATGGTGTTAATGTTTCTGGTCATGCAAATTTGTTAAAAACCAATTTGTTCTACTTGATTTGTATTTTCACATGTAACTATTAGTGTGGCTATGTTTTAAGTATTGATTCTTTTCTTTGGGACCGGGCCTTAGATAAATGGAGAGAATCCCTTCTTTCTTTAGAAAAAAAATGTCTTCTTTATCTTTCGTCCTGTAATATTCAAAAGAAGAAACCTATTTCTTTTCTTTATTGAAATATAATCGTAAACTTTCCCGATTAAAAGATAAACGATGGAAATTATCTTTCGTTATATAAAAAGAAAATTACATCATTTATCTTTTCCCTCCCATCATCGAGTACCTTTTAGACAAAAAGGTGTCAAAAATTATGTTAATCAAAATAGGTATCAAAAAAAATATGAAAAAATCTTTAAAAAATAGAAGAAAATATAAATATACACCAGCCCAAAAACGTCTATCATATGCCCGCAAAGTTCTTACTTAAAAATGTTACATTGTATCTTTTTGATGTATTTTTTCGCCGGAAGCACGTATTTTTCTTCAGTATCAAAAAATGTGTTATACGTTTTCAAGTCTACTTTAGTTTGTTTCCTAGATTCTCCAATTTTCCAGGAAAAAGGCTGCTTATTTAATAACCATATTACGTAAGTTATATTTGAGATCTTAATTTCCCTATGTTCAAACCGAAATTAGTTCTCCTTACTTTTTAAATATTTTATTACTTAAAGAATGTCGTTCAGACATTTCTCTACGTTTACTTTGAAAAAATATTTTCCGAACGATTTCTTATTTTTAATGGTGCTAGTAAGCCATTGCGAAATCCTTAAAGACCTTTGACGTAATACAGAAATGGTATGACATTTAATGGTTTCATTTTCGTAAACGACTGCATCAATGACGGTCAATATATTATTTTACAATTGGGCGACTACAAGCCTATCAAAGTATCTTAAGACCTCTCACCGGTCATTGCGCAAAAACCCTATAATAATGGGTTTCGCATATCGTTGCAGGTCGACTCACACGTAAAGAACGTGCATTTTATATTGTTCGTAAAGAAGGTGTGTACCTTTGGTTACCCAAGCACTGGGCATCTCTTTTGCCAAGATTTTAAGATAATGAGATTTGGTGTTGTCGGCGTCAAAACATGGTTGTTAACATGAATAAAAAGAGAGCCTTTTCTTATCATTATAAATTTAAAAACAATACAAAAATATTAAACTTATGAAATTTCCAAAAACAGTAAATACAATTCGCCCCATTTTCATCAATCCGAAAAGGTAAAAAATGCTCTAAAATAACAGATGTTATTAGTATAAAATGAAAGAAACCTGTTTTTAACTCCACGACAACGTGGGCTACGAGACGAATATGGCAAGGAAAATTAAAGGAAAGATAGCTCCTTAAATATTAGATTTTTCCCAATTTATCACTTTCCAAGAAACGTTACAAACACGGATGGGAAAGGAAAAGGGAAACATGATAAATGGGTTGCCCTGTAAGAAAAGGAGGTGTTTTATAGAAGTAAGAGGACCTATCAAGCTACATATATTAAGAAAAATGTACCCAAGAGTTGCTTATCGGTTACCAGTCGTTCCAAATTTATCGTACCAAAAAGAGAATGAATTCTATAAGATTTCCAAAAAATTAAAGAAACTAGTTAATGATAAATACAGTATTTATTGCAAATGAAAAAAATAAAAAAATAACTAAACATGGAACTTTTCTCTCCAAAGACTAGTTTAAAAATGATCTTGATTTTGTTTACTTTAGGCCTATTATTTTTTTATTTTTTAATGATCTTTATTTGGTGGAAAACAACCAAAGAATCTATCACGGAATTACGGGAAAAAAAAGAGCCTCTTTTTTTTACCTATTTTTTCTGTTATGGTGTTTATTTTTTATTTTTTATATTAACGACACCCTTATTGTATAAGTATTTTTCTTTCCTATACAAGTTTATGACGTCATAAAAAATTAAAAAAAAAAAAGTAAGTAATGATATATAAGGCACTTATTACGTGTAATAGATAATAGTGGAGCATTAATTGCGCAGTATAAAAGTATTAAAAAAAAGACCAATAGTCCCGCATACTAGGAGATAAAATTGTAGTTGTGTAAAAACGATAATTCCAGAAAAGAGAGTGCAAAAGGACATTATATACAGCATTGGTGTTTGGGGACCAATAAATAAACGTGAAAAGAAGGGTCATATATAAGATTGATTATCCGGCCTGTGTCCTTTAAAACGGGATGGATTACATTAGGAAATCGTGTTGTGGTCCCGTTTCAAGAGAATTGCGCCCGTTGGGTCATTTAAGAGTAGTTTCGCTAGCCGATAGCGATATAAAATAAAAATAAAAATATGGATAAACAGCCCATAACCATTTTAAACGATCTGATAACAATTTTTACCGAAGCATTAAGAATACACCTACTGGCATTTTTAATTATAATTATAATACTTGTTTTAGGTTTTGCGTTTAGTACTTTAGTCTATTGCTTTGGTTTGGCGGCCGCCTGTAGAAAACTCAAACCAAATCAACATATAAAATGGTTTGTTTATATTCTGATAGGCACCGTAATTTATCTGGGTCTGCTAGGAATATTAGTATATTTTTTTGGGGTTCCTTTTTGTAATATTGCCTACAAAATTTACTTTTGTATAAAAGTATTACATTTTTTAAGAAAATGGAAATGAAATTCTATGCGACTTCAGTTATAAATATATAATACAGATTATGCATGTATCAAAAAGGTCCTATATAACAATAACATGAGTTCATTTGTAGTAATAGAACATCATTTTACGTTGGGTAATTTTTTTAGAAAAATTATTTGGGGTAAAAAAATAAACTAACCAATGTTATATAAAAACATATAAAACGATCGCAAATAGAAATAACATATAAGCTTATATTGAAGATTGTCTGGTTTTTTTGAAACTGTTTCAAGAGACTATATTTAATGTTGTACGTGTTCTGATGGATATAAATTAATTTCTAGATTGAAGCATTGAAGATACATATGGATATAAATATACAGATTTAAATAGTCTTTAATAAATATATTATTAACTTAATAAAAATAGAATATGGCACGCTTCTTAAAATCTATTTGGATGCTGCAAGACGCCAAAAATATCATTAAAAGTACGTGCAATCTAAAATTAAAAGATTATTAGCTATTACATAAATAATTGTCAAATGTAAGATTTAAAAATTATTGTATTTAACAACGGCGCAAGAAGTTATTATCACAATTTGCAATTTCCAGACATTGTTTAGAAAAGGGGTTGGTATAGGAAATTTGCCTGGGTCAGGAAATCAAGTTGGTAATAATATGGTTTTTTTAATAAACGATTTGTCAATTGTATCCCCATCTGCTGAGTGTACTTATGTGAACTTGTGATATATGGTTTAATTACTCTTAAAACCATCACGAGGAGACATGTTATACTTAATGTCAATATGGGTTTCATCGTAGTTTGATTTGCCGGTGGCATAATGATGCATACTATAAAAGAAGACTTATTTAGTTGGTTTAATAGCGTATTAACACCATTTATTGCTGGCCAATGCGTTTGAGGTATCCTCATGCTATACCGGCAAAGGCTTAAGATTACGTGCTCTAAATTACAAGGTTAAACTGGTAAAAAAAGAATACGTTAATATTACAGATAAAGAGTAACAAAAAAAATAATAAAAAATAAATACAAAAGGGGGAACCATGATAACCAAATACATTTAAAATGTATTTTTTTATATCGCCCAAAATTATGTTTATATATCTATGCTACTATTTTTTGCGTTTTCTACTTTTTTTTACTTTTTTATAACGAGTATTGTTTTAGGGACTAACAACAGTAAATCTCGATTTCTTTTATATTTTATTTTACTGTTTTTTTTTATTATTGTTATTTTATACACATATTCTTAGAGAGAAATTCATTATGAGGTATTAGATGTTGTACGGCAGTTGTCTAATGAAGAGTTCCTCGATCGTTCAGTCCAAAAGACACTTAATATAATAGAATACTTGATATTACAGATAAAGATTATGCAAATTAATCAATAAAAATTAAACTAAAAAATTTGTAGACAATCGTTAGTGTTTTATATGGTATAAATATGTTACTGCAAATAAAATTGCTGGACTATTAGGGTTACATCCGTGCAAAATTTTACCGTTGCGAAAAAAAACATATAGTTGAGTATTATTTTATCAGATTATATATTGATTATAAGCTACGTTATCAGGTTTTAGCCGTATGTATTTGTTATTAAACATAAAACCTATGTGGTATTCGTACCTTCAAACTCTTCAGTAAGAGGACAAAGAACACATACTAATGGGTTTCGCAACGTCAAAACATAATCTTGGCAAGTATTTTCCTTTAGAATTATGGTAAAACGTAAGGTGATTACTAAAAAAGATAAAAAGAAAGACAAAATTAAAAAAGCTATTTTACGGAAGAAATTCGCGAAATTTAAAAATAAAAAATATAATAAGAAATTCTAAGAGTTTGACAAAAAATTGGCGAAAAAATATACTAGAAGATATAATAAAAAGTTATCAGAATTTACAAAAAAGGAAGCGAAAAAAAAAAAGAAAAAAGTCGCCGATTTTACCAGAAGAGTCGACGATTTTGCCAGAAGAGTCGCCGATTTTGCCAGAAGAGTCGACGATTTTGCCAGAAGAGTCGACGATTTTGCCAGAAAATCGTCGAAAAAATATCTTCTACGATCTGGCATATTAAATTAAATATTTTGGATCTTAAGTGTTATGGAATTCTTTTTATTGGAGATTCCGTCATTCGTGTAAAGGCGAATTACTTTTAAAGAATTGTCTACGTTTTCCTTGCTCAAATTTTCAACAATTTTGTTCTTTTATAATAATATAAGGGTCTTTAGATGATATTCTATATCTGATTAGTCTTTGAAAATGATTTTATTTCTGTGATATTTTGAATCTATCTTAGAAGCAAAAATATTTTGTTGGGGCATTTAAAGATATATATATCTTAGACGTAATCTCGCTAAATTTCAATTTTACTCCGTGCACGGTACGTATCCAAAAAAAAAAAAACATCAGCACGAAAGGCTCGTGCTGGTTAAAAATTAGAGAATTAACGTTATCGTTATGGTCGTTTTATATAAAATAACTCGTCGAATACCTTTATTAATCTTTCACTAGAAAAAATAGATTATTCACGCAGTTTCTATTGGACCCTTCGTTTTCGTGGACGTGGACGTAGAAGCCCTTTTGCCAAAAAAAGTATTGCATTTTAGTTTGTGCAACAGCGTTAAAATTTAATTACGCATTTTAGATATTATTTTCATGGCTGATATTTCTCGTTTATAAACCCGTCTTTCTGCGTTTACAAACGATTTATGGGTGTTCGATTATTGCGAATAACGCGATTGCGCCCATGGTTATGTACGTGCAAGAAACAACGTGGACATAATATTTTATTTATACGATTTACTTAAAATTTAAAATATTTTCTTTAAAATAATTTAAAAATTTATTTAACTTAAAAAAATATCTTGTTGGTGGGATGGAGTAAGGAAACTCATAGGCTCATAACTGAAGTTGGACGTTCGAGTCGTCCTCCCACCTAAGAGAGTTTAGCTAGTTGGTAGAGCGGTCGGCTCATAACGAAAGGTCATGGGTTCGATCCCATAACTCTCCTATTTTTGGGATATGTCTAGTGGTAGGACACACGCTTTGAAGCGTGTAACGTGAGTTCGAATCTCACTATCCATAAATAAATTAAGCTCTTGTGTCTAATGGTAGGACGGTTGCTTTCACGCAATAAATGCGGGTTCGAATCCCG
>WUUC01054081.1_pt1 | contig 12693 bp, 11 predicted proteins | sample 6278441 | NCBI WGS metagenome assembly WUUC01 (sample SAMN13675441, study PRJNA597444) | soil metagenome | isolation source: soil | place: USA: Washington | collected 2017-10 | reverse complement strand
GCCGATCTTCGGCGACAACGGCTCGGGGATGCACACCCACCAGTCCCTCTGGAAGGAGGGCACGCCGCTCTTCGCCGACCGCTCCGGCTACGCGGGGCTCTCACAGCTCGCCCGGGCTTACGTGGGCGGGCTCCTCATGCACGCGCCGGCCCTGCTGGCGTTCTGCGCGCCGACGACGAACTCGTACCGGCGGCTCGTGCCCGGCTACGAGGCGCCCGTCAACCTCGTCTACTCGAAGCGGAACCGCTCGGCCGCCATCCGGATCCCGATGTACTCGGAATCGGCGAGGGCGAAGCGGATCGAGTTCCGCTGCCCGGACGCTACGGCGAACCCGTACCTCGCGTTCGCGGCAATGCTGATGGCCGGCCTCGACGGGATCGAGAAGGGCCTCGACCCGGGCGATCCGGCGGACTTCGACCTCTTCGAGCACGAGACCCCCGTCGCGCAGGTACCCGGCTCGTTGGCCGAGGCGCTCGACGCGCTCGAGCACGACCACGAGTTCCTGCTCCGCGGCGAGGTCTTCGACGAGGACATGATCCGGACCTGGATCCAGTACAAGCGGGAAAACGAGGTCGACGTCGTCGCCCTCCGTCCGCACCCGGCCGAGTTCGCGCTCTACTACGACGCGTAAGGACGTCCCTGCTCTACGCGAACGCCGTCAGGTAGGGCTGCCAGCCGTCCGGGACCCGGGGGGCGGAGAGCGTGACGAAGAGCGTCGGCGTGGGCGGGCGCGGTGTCACGAGCATCCTCATCTCGACCTCCTCGAGCAGGCGGTTGCCCTTGCGCAGGTTGCACGGGGCGCACGAGGTGACGACGTTCTCCCAGACGGAATCGCCGCCGCGGCTGCGCGGCACGACGTGGTCGAGGGTGAGGCGAGTCGTCGAGCCGCAGTAGACGCACTGGTGGCCGTCGCGGGCGAAGAGCGCCCGGCGGGAGATCTTCCGCTTGACCGCGCGCGGGACGCGGACGAAGTGAACGAGCCGGATCACGTGCGGCCAAGGAAACGTGCTCGACGCGGAGCGGAGGGGGTGCCGGAGCTCCTCGACGACCTCCGCCTTGCCCTTGAAGACGAGGACGTGCGCGCGCCGAACGGAGCACACGTTGAGCGGCTCGTAGCTCGCGTTCAGCACCAGAACCTGCTGCATCCCGACGGAATCGTAGCCGGAAGCGCCGCTAGCGCTGAGGCAGGACGAGCTCCAGGACGTCGTCGCCTACGGGGACGAAGCCACGGCCACGGTAGAAGGTCTCGGCTCGGACGTTGCCCTCCTCGACGACAACCTGGAGCGAGCGGGCACCGCGAAAAATCGCGTATCCCTCGGCGAACTCGAGCAGCTGGCGCCCGACTCCCTCGGCCTCGTGCTCCGGGCTCACGAAGAGCTGGTCGACGCGGCACGCCTCCTCACGGACGTCGAGCGCGACGTAGCCGGCCGCCGTCCCTTCCACCTCGGCCACGAACACTGTCTCGCGCGCGAGCACGCCCAGCGTGCGTTCGTCGGCACCCCGGTCGAGGCTCGCGAGGCCGAAGAGCAGCGCCTCGTCGTCGCTCGTGTACGGACGGATCGCTGCCTTGCGGTAGGGCACGGTCGGAACTCTAGTGGGCCATCGCGCGTTCGACCGCCTCCTGCTCCTCGGGTGAGAGCGCGACGGGTGCCCGCCCACGGTCGATCTGCTTTACGTAGATGCGCGCGTAGTCCCGCCCCTGGATCGCGCTCATGACGAGCCCTGAGCGGGCGGCGTCGAGGAAGGCGAGCGAGGCCGACTGGTGCCCGCCCGCGTCCTCGTAGGCGTCGTAGCGGACGAGCGACGTATGCGACAGGCAGCCGTCCACGCGCCGGTCGATGCGGGAGAGGCCGGCGGCGACCTCGTCCACGGCCCGGTGGAGGTCGTCGATGCGCGCCTGCAGCGAGACGGCGAAGTTGACGAGATCGTCCTTTCCCGTCCCGAGGAGCACCTGCTGCGCCTTCCGCACGGCGCGGAGCTTCACGTAGAAGGCGAGTGCGAGCAGGAGCGCGACGGCCGCCGCCGCGGCGGCCCCGATCGCGATCCAGGGAGCGGCGTCGGAGAGCTCCGCGGACACCGCACCTACTCCGTCAGCGAGAAGAGCACCGGGTACTCGGCGGTGTTGTTCGCCGTGTTCCGCTCGCCCGGCACTGGCTCGACGATCACCCTCAGCGTCGTGCCGGTCTCGAACGAGATCGCGCCGAAGTCGCTGAACGAGACGGCCTTCGTCTGGCCCGGGTTGATGATGTCGATCACCTGGCGCTTGCGGATCGGGGGATCCTGCTGGATCGTCAACGTCACCTCGACCCGGGTCTCCTGGTTGTCGCCCGAGTTCTGGACGAGTACCTGGAACGTGAGCCGGTCGGACGCGAGAACCGTGTTGTCCTCGTCCGGCGAGAGCGTCTCGCCGCCCGGCTGCACACGCACCTCGACGATCCCGTTGCCGTGCAGGCCGCCCGCGGAGGCGGGCTGCGTCAGGCGGCGGACGACGAGCTCCCAGGCACTCGGGCTCACCAGGTCGAGGCTCGGTACGAAGTTCGAGTCGGGGACGGCGACGTCGGTTACCTCCTGCTCCTCGAGCACGCCGGCGGCGGGCTCCTTGAAGAGGTCGTCGTAGACGACGTCGCTCGAGATGAGCCGGCTCGATTGCTGCGCGAGCGCGCCCGCCGACTCCTGCACGTTCGTCGACTGCGCTGCGATCGCGAACGCCGCGGCGAGCCCGTCCAGGCCGCTGGCGCGGAACTGCATCGCCTCGAGGAGACTTTCCTGTTGCTCGACGAGCGGGCCGGGCGGGGTCAGCTCCTGCGTCCGGCGCAGGAGCTGGTCCTGCTGCTGGGCGAGACCCTCCACGTCCCCGCGCAGTGCTTCGAGGCGGATCCCCGGAGTCGTGAGGCGGTTGTTCAGCTCGGCGCCGAGGTTCGCGGACTCGCCCGCGACGTCGCCGACGGCGGACATGTAGTCCCGGTACTCGGCCTGCTTCTGATCCGCCCGGCAGCTGTTGACCGCGAGGATGAGGATGACCGCGAGCACGATCAGCCCCGCGATCAGGATCCCGAGGCGGTAGAGCTGCGGGCCGCCCGGCGGGCTCGGCGGTCGCGTGGGGAGGCGCCGCCGCCGCCGCGGCCCCGTCGCCTCACGCGCGGCCGTCTCGGCGGTCGGCGACTCGTCGAAGAAGTCGAACTCGATGTCCGTCTGCGGTTCGGTTCGGGGGTCGGTTTTCTCGCGCTCGAACATGCCGCCAGGGGATCGGAGAAGTGGCCGAGTCTAGCACCAGAGTCGGCGATTGCAGGAGTTTGCAGCCGAAACGCCAAGTGCTGGCTGCCGATGGAGCACGCCGTCGCCCTCCACCCGCGCGACCTCGTCCTCGGTCGCTACCGGCCGCTGCGCCCGCTGGGGAGCGGCGGCTCGGGATCGGTCTGGCTCGTACGGGACGAGCACGCCGCTCGCGACGTCGCGCTGAAGGTCGTCCCTCGCGAGGGCAAGGCCGGGTCGCGCGCCGAGCGGGAGGTGGAGGCTGCAACCCGGCTTCGCCACCCGCACTGCCTGCGCGCGCTCGCCCTGGAACGCGACGACCGCCACGTCTACGTGGCGTACCCGTTCGTCCGTGGGCACACGCTGCGGGAGCTCCTCCGTGGGGCCGGGCTCGACGACTCGACCGCCGTCGAGGTCGGGGCCCAGGTGCTCGAGGCGCTCGCACACGCGCACGGCAAGGGGATCGTCCACCGGGACGTGAAGCCCGCGAACGTGATGCTGGAGGAGGGCGGACGCGTCTCCGCCCGCCTGCTCGACTTCGGCCTCGCGCGGATCGACCACGCGGACACCCTCACCGCCGTCGGCGACGTTCCGGGGACGCTCGCCTACATCGCCCCCGAGCGGTTGGCCGGGCGCGAGGCGACCGGCGCCGCCGACGTCTGGTCCGTCGGCGTCCTCCTCTGGGAGGCGTTCGCCGGACGCCACCCCTTCTGGGCGGTGTCACCCCTCGAGACCGCCCGCCGGATCGAGAGCGGCGCGCCGCCGCTCTCGACGGTTCGCCCCGACCTGCCGCACAAGCTCAGCCGGGCAGTCGACCGCATGCTCGACCTCGAGCCGACGCGCCGGCCGCGCCCGAAAGCCGCCGCGCAGTGGCTCCGGAGCGGCGACGAGGAGCGGACGCAGAGGACGCGCGGCGTCACGTCGCGCGCAACGCTCCGCGAGCGCGCTCCTCACGCCGCCCTGGCCGCCGTGCTCGCCGGCGGAAGCGCCTTCCTGCTCCCGTTCTTCCCCGCGGGCTGGCCGTTTTTGCTCGGAGCGCTCGCCGCGCTCGCCGCGCTGCTCAGCCCCTTTGCCGGCCTCGCGGCCGCCCTGGCGGTTCCGGTGCTTCCCCTCGGGAACCTCGCCCTCGGCGCCGCGCTGGCCTACGTGCCCGCCGCACTCGTCTGGCTGGCCCTCTTCGCGCGGGACGCGCGCTCCGGGCTCCTCTTCGCCGCCGGGCCGCTGCTCGCGCCGCTGCATGCGCTGGCCTTCCTGCCGGTGATCGTCCTGCGAGCCAGAGGCCCGCTTCGCCGGGCGGCGCTCGCCGTCGTCGCGACCGCTGCGGCACTCGCCGTCGCCGGCCTCACCCGCTCGCCGCTGCCCCTCACCGGCGACCCTCCGCTCGTCGGACTCGGCGTCGCCGGGAGCGACCGGCCGGGGACCGTGCTCGACGCGACGACCCGAATCCTCTCCGAGCGTCCCGCGCTCGCGGTCGCGGCGCTCGTGCTCGCCGTGGCGGCCGCCACGGCGCCCCTCGCCCGGGCCCGCGGGCTCGCGGCCGTCGGAGCCTGGGGCGCCGCCTACCTCGCGGCGCTGCTCGCGCCCGCGCTCGCGCTCGGCGGCGGCGAGCTTCTTCCGCTCGCGCTGGGCGGCTCGGCGGCGGCGGCCGCCCTCGCCTATCCCGGTCTCAGGGCGCGTAGTTAGAGTGGCGGCGGGCACAATGCCCGTCGCCCGATGAACGTCCTCCGCAGCATCGAGCACCGGATCGAGTCCCTTGTCGAGGGCGTGTTCGGACGCGCGTTCCGCTCGCATGTGCAGCCCGTCGAGCTCGCCCGCAAGCTCGCCAAGGAGATGGACGAGCACAAGTCGGTCTCCGTCTCCCGGGTCTACGTCCCGAACGAGTACACGCTCTACCTGGCGCCGAGTGACCGCGAGCAGTTCTCGAGCTACGAGGACTCCCTGCTGACGGAGCTCTCCGACTACCTCTCCGAGCATGCCCGCCGCGAGGGCTACGCGCTCCTTTCGACGCCGCGCGTCCTCATGGAAGAGGACGAGGACCTCCACGTGGGCGAGTTCGGGATCGCCACGCGCATGGCGCAGCCCCGTCGCGGCGGCGCGGCGCCGCCGCCCGACGTGACGCCGCAGGACGAGCCCGGCGAGACGCGAATCTTCAAGGCCCCGGTCTCGACCGAGGCGGTCTCGGCGGAGGACGCGGCCGCCCTCGGGCTCGCGCACGCGCCGCCCGTCCTGGCAGTCGGCGGCGAACGGCACGAGGTCTCCACGGAGAAAATCGTGATCGGCCGCTCCCGGGAATGCGACGTCACGGTCGACGACCCCAACGTCTCCCGCCGCCATGCCGAGCTCCGGCAGGAGAACGGCGCGTTCTGGATCGTCGACCTCGGCTCCACGAACGGCGTCGAGGTGAACGGCGAGCGCGTCGAGCGTGCGCGCCTCGAGCTCGACGACACGATCGTCCTGGGCACGACGGAGCTGCGCTTCGAACGGGGCTTCTGATGGAGGCCTAGCGTGTCCGTCGAGCCGATCCTCATCGCGCTCCAGGCGGCGTTCCTGATCCTCCTCTACCTCTTCATCTGGCGGGTCGTCCGCTCCGCCGCGCGCGACCTGCGAGCTGCTCCTCCCCAGGAGAGCTTCGTCATGGCGCCGGCGCAGGCCGCCCGCGCCCGCGGCGAGGCGGCGCCGTCGCCGGCGAGGCTCGTCGTGACGAGGAGCAAGGCGCTGCGCGCAGGCGAGGCGTTCGAGGCCGGGCCGGTGCCGGTGACGATCGGCCGGACGAGCGACAACCGCATCGCGCTCTCGGGCGACGACTTCGCCTCCGGGCACCATGCCCGGGTCGAGAGCGCCCGCGACGGGGTATGGGTCATCGATCTGGGGTCCACGAACGGCACCTTCGTGAACGGCGAGCGCATCGACGGCCGCCACCGCTTGCGGGAGGGCGACACCCTCCGGGTCGGTGACACGGAGCTGAGGCTCGAGCGATGAGGCTGGGCGAGACGGCAGGCAAGACCGACGCCGGCCGCAAGCGGCGTCGGAACGAGGACGCCTTCGTCCTCGAACCTCCGCTCTTCGCCGTCGCCGACGGGATGGGAGGGGCGCAGGCCGGCGAGGTCGCGTCCCGCCTGGCGGCCGCCGCCTTGCGGGAGTTCCACGAGGCGGACGATCTCGCGGCCGAGGAGCGTGTCCGCGCGATCGTCCAGGAGGCGAACCGCCGCATCTACGACCGCGCCCGGTCGGACGCCGGCGCGACCGGCATGGGGACGACCCTGACCGCCGCGCTCGTCGAGCGGGAGCAGATTGCCATCGCCCACGTGGGCGACTCTCGCGCGTACCGGATCAGGGGCGGTCGGCTCGAGCAGCTGACGGAGGACCACTCCCTCGTCGCCGACCTGATGCGGAGCGGCCGGCTCACCGCCGAGGAAGCCGAGACGCACCCTCAGCGTTCGGTCATCACGCGGGCGCTGGGGACGGATCCCGAGGTCGACGTCGACACGATGACGGTCGACGCGAGTCCCGGCGACGTCTTCCTCCTCTGCTCGGACGGGCTGACCACGATGGTCCCCGAGGACGACATCCTGGAGCTCGTCGCCGACTCGCCCTCGCTCGAGGCGGCGGCCGGGACGCTCGTGAAGGCGGCCAACCGCGAAGGGGGCGAGGACAACGTCACCGTCGTCCTCTTCGCGGTCGAGAGCGGGGAAGCGGGCCTCGAGGAGACGCTCGTGGCCGGGGACGGGCGCGGGTCGGACGACGACCTCGAGGACACCCTCGCGGGGCTGGAGGTGCCGGCCTCCCTGCACGCGACCGAGACCACCGTCGTCGCGCCGCCCGAGGAGGCCGGCTGGCCACGCGACGAGCCCGAGGCTCGTGAGGAGCCGGAACCGCCCCCCGTGCCGAGGAAGCGGCGGCGGCACTGGCGGCGGCGGCTCCTCTGGACGGCGCTCTTCCTAGCCTTCGTCCTCCTCGTCGTGGCCGGGGCGCTCTGGGGCCTCTCCCGGGCGTACTTCGTCGGGGCGGACGAGGAGGGCAACGTCACGGTCTTCCAGGGCCTCCCCTACGACGTCAGCGAGGATGTCGGCCTCTACCGAGCCCGCTACGTGAGCCGGCTGCACGCGTCGCAGCTGTCCGCCGGTGAGCGCACCGAGCTCTTCGACCACGAGCTCGTCTCCTACGACGAGGCCCGCGCCAGGGTCGACCGCTACGAGCTCGAGGTGGGGCCGTAAGCGGCCGGCCACTCCGCCGGGCAGGGACCGCATGAGCCTGCGGACGAGAGAGCTCCTGAACCTCCTCGTCGTTGGGCTCCTGACCGCGGCCGGGTTCGCGAGCGTCTACATCGCGCGCCAGGAGGTCGTCTCCACCGCCTCGCTCTCGTACGCCGCCTTCTTCCTCGCGCTCTTCGTCGCCGCCCACCTCGTCGTGCGGGTCGCGCTCCCGAACGCAGACCCGTTCCTGCTGCCCCTCGCCGGGCTCCTGGCGGCGATCGGCCTGACGATGATCTACCGGATCGAGCCGGACAAGGCCTTCCGTCAGGGGCTCTGGGTCGTCGTCGGCGTCGTCGCCTTCGCCGGGCTCGTCCTCTTCCTGCGCGATCACCGGGCGCTCGACGGCGTCAAGTACCTGCTCGGCCTGACGGCGATCGGCCTGCTCGCGTTGCCCGCCGTCCCGGGCCTCGGGCGCACGATAAACGGCGCGACCCTCTGGGTCGGCGTCGGCGACCTCGTCTTCCAGCCGGGTGAGTTCGCCAAGGTCCTGCTCGTCGTCTTCCTCGCCGGCTACCTCCGCGACAACCGGGAGATGCTCTCGATGGGGGTGGGCCGATTCGCGCTGCCGTCTCCCAAGCACTTCGGGCCGCTCCTTCTCATCTGGGGCGGGGCGATGCTCGTCCTCTTCCAGACGAACGACCTGGGCGGCGCGCTCCTCCTCTTCGCCATCTTCCTCGCCATGCTCTACCTGGCGACCGGCCGGTGGCCGTTCGTCGTCGTCGGCCTCGGGTTGTTCGCGCTCGGCGCCTTCGCCCTCTACCAGGTGATCCCGCACGTGCAGGACCGCGTCGGCGGCTGGCTCGATCCCTGGAGCGATCCCCAGGGTGAGACGTACCAGCTCGTCCAGTCGATCTACGCCATAGCAAGCGGCGGCTTCTTCGGCGAGGGCCTCGGGCGCGGCGTCCTCCTGACGCCGGAGGGCAGGACGTACATCCCCTACCTCGAGACGGACTTCATCTACTCGGCGATAGCGCAGGAGCTCGGTCTCGCCGGAGCCGCGGCGGTCGTCCTCCTCTACCTCATCTTCCTCTACCGCGGCTTCAAGATCGCCATGCTGGCCGACGACGGCTTCTCGAAGCTCCTCGCCGCGGGCCTGACGGCCGCGCTCGCGATCCAGGCGTTCATCATCATCGCGGGCGTCAGCGGGCTGATCCCCCTGACGGGGATCACGCTCCCCTTCGTCTCCTACGGCGGCTCGAGCGTCGTCGCGAACTTCGGCCTCCTCGCTCTGCTCCTCGTCGTGTCGAACCACGTCAGCCGGGAGCGAGCGTGAACCCGCAGATCCGCCGCCTCTTCTTCGTTTTCGTCTTCCTGTTCGTCGCGCTCGTCGCGACGTCGACCTACTGGCTCTGGCGGGCGCCCGAGCTCGAGGCGCGGCAGGGGAATCCGAATCTCATCGTCAAGCAGCTGACCATCAAGCGGGGGCTCGTCTACGCCTCCGACGGGCGGACCTTGCTCGCCGGCCGGCGCAAGAGGACGCTCCGGGACGGACGCGTCTGGTGGATCCGCCGCTACCCGCAGGACGAGCTGACCGCGCAGGTCGTCGGCTACTCGACGATCGAGCGGGCGCGTACCGGCCTGGAGGAGTCCCTGAACGACTTCCTCACCGGCTCGAACGCGAACCTGAGCACTGTCGTCGATCGTACCTTCGACAAGCTCCGCGGCCTCACGCAGGAGGGGAACGACGTCGTCACGACGCTCGACGTCCGGGCGCAGAGGGTCGCCATGCAGGCCCTCTCCGGCGAGTGCGGGGCGGCGGTCGCGCTCCAGCCGAAGACGGGGCGCGTGCTCGTCATGGCCTCCACTCCGTCATACGACCCCGGCCTCGTGGACTCGAACTTCCGGGCGATCGAGCGCATCCAGGCGCCCTGCCAGCCCGCCTCCCCGCTCGTCAACCGGGGGACGGCCGACCTCTTCATCCCGGGCTCGACGTTCAAGGTCGTCACGGCGGCCGCCGCTCTCGACACGGGGAGGTTCGAGCCGACGAGCGAGTTCGACGACCCCGGGTACTGCATCGAGTACGGCGACCGCGTCTTCAACTACTCCGACCAGGGCACCCCGAGCGGGTACGGCCGCGTGACGTTCGCCCAGGCGGTCGAGAACTCCATCAACTCGGTCTTCTGCAACATCGGCAAGGAGCTCGGCGCCGGGCCGATCCTCGACTACGCCGAGCGCTTCGGCTTCTACGAGGAGCCGCCGATCGAGCTTCCCTCGGACGAGGTTCTGCGGAGCGGCCTCTACGACGAGGGGCGCCTCTGGCGGCCGGAGGAACCGAGCCAGGTGGATCCCGGCCGGCTCGCCTTCGGCCAGGAGCGGCTGCAGGTGACGCCGCTGCAGATGGCCCTCGTCGTGGCCGGCGTGGCGAACGACGGCGTGGTCATGGAGCCGCAGGTCGTCGAGCGGATCGAGGCCCCGGGCGGAGACGTAATCTCACGCTTCGAACCGCAGGACTGGAAGCGGGCCATCAGGCGCCGGACGGCAGCCGAGCTCCAGTCCATGATGACCGCAGTGGTGGAGTCGGGCACCGCCACCTCCGCGCAGATCCCGGGGGTCACCGTCGCCGGCAAGACCGGGACTGCGGAGACCGGGCGCGAGGGCCAGAACCAGACCTGGTTCGTCGCGTTCGCGCCGGTGGAGGACCCCGAGGTGGCCGTGGCCGTCGCCCTCTCGAACCAGGAGGGGACCGGCGGCTCGACGGCCGCGCCGATCGCCAAGGAGATCATGGAAGCGATCCTCGGCCGGAATACCTAACCTAAGTCGGAGGTCCTCATGGCCCGCCTCTCCGACACCCTCATCAACACGCTCTTCGACGGGCGCTACCGGATCCTTCGGAAGCTCGGCTCGGGCGGGATGGCGAACGTCTACCTCGCCGAGGACGAGGACCTCGGCCGCCGCGTGGCGATCAAGATCCTGAACGACCGGTACGCGAACGACGACCTCTTCATCGAGCGCTTCCGCCGGGAGGCGAAGTCGGCGGCCGGCCTCTCGCACCCACACATCGTCTCCATCTACGACCGCGGCGAAGCGGAGGGGACCTACTACATCGCCATGGAGGTGATCGAGGGGCGCAGCCTGAAGGAGCTGATCCTGACGAGGGGCGCGCTCCCGATCCACCAGGCGGTCGCCTACGCGCGCCAGCTGCTCGAGGCCCTGCGCTTCGCGCACCGGCACGGGATCATCCACCGCGACATCAAGCCGCACAACGTGCTCGTCTCCACCGACGAGCGCGTCAAAGGCCGCGAGGAGCGCCTGAAGGTGACGGACTTCGGCATCGCGCGGCACGGCGCCTCGCAGATGACCGAGGCGGGCTCGATCATGGGAACGGCGCAGTACCTCTCGCCCGAGCAGGCGCGTGGAGCCCCGGTGACGGCCGCGTCCGACCTCTACTCGGCCGGAATCGTGCTCTACGAGATGCTGACGGGAAAGGTGCCGTTCAGCGGGGAGAGCGCCATCGAGATCGCCATGAAGCACGTCAACGAGCTGCCGAAGCCGCCCTCGCAGCTCCGCGCCGAGATTCCGACGGAGCTCGACAAGATCGTGCTCCGCGCCCTCGCCAAGGAGCCCGAGGACCGCTACCAGACTGCCGAGGACTTCATCGAGGACCTCGACCGGGTCGAGGCCGGCCTTCCGCTCGCGCGCGAGACGTCCGAGGCCGCGACGGCGCTTCTGGCTGCGCCGATCGCGGCCGGGACGACGCAGGTTCTCCCGCGCGACGACGCGACCCGGCTCGCGCCCTCCGGCCCACACGCGCCGCCGCGGCGGCCGCCTCCCTACCCGCCCGAGTACGGCTATGACGAGCGCCCGCCGAAGCGCCGCCGCTTCCTGCCCTGGCTGCTCGTCCTGCTGCTCCTCGCCGCCGCCGGCATCGCCGGCTGGTATGTCTACAACCAGATCCAGGAGCAGCTCGAGGCACGCGAGCCGGTCGGGGTCCCGGACGTCGTCGGCCTCGCGGAGGAGCGCGCGGTGGAGCGGATCGAGCGGGCCGAGCTCGAGCCGAACGTCGAGCGCCGGCCCGATCCGGAGATCGAACGAGGGGTCGTCGTCGAGCAGAGCCCCCAGGCGGGCGTGCGCATCCAGAAGGGCGACCAGGTGACGATCGTCGTCTCGAGCGGCCCAAGACAGGTCGAGGTGCCGCGCGTGGTCGGGATGCAGTTCGAACGGGCGATCCAGGAGCTCGACGACGCCGGCCTCGAGTGGCGGCAGGTGGAGGTCTTCTCGGAGCGTCCCGTCGGCGAGGTCGCCGGTCAGAACCCGCGGCCGGGGACCTCCGTCTCCGAGGGCACCCGCGTGACGCTGCGCGTCTCGAAGGGCGTCGAGACGGCGACGGTGCCCGATGTCCTCCAGCAGAGCGAGGAGAGCGCCCGGGCGGAGCTCGCGGAGGCCGGGTTCGAGGTCGACGTGACCGAGGCGCCCTCGGACGATGTCGAGGCGGGGCTCGTCTCCGCCCAGAACCCGGGACCCGGGGTCGAGGCTCCCGTGGGCTCGACCGTCGCGATCACCGTCTCGACGGGTCCCGAGCAGGCCGAGGTGCCGAACGTCGTCGGAGAGGACGAGGAGACCGCACGCCAGATCCTCCAGGATGCGGGCTTCGAGGTCCGGGTGGAAGAGATCCCCGGCCCGCCTCCGCAGGACGGCCTCGTCGTCGACCAGGATCCCGACGGCGGCACCGAGGCCGAGGAGGGCTCGACGGTCACGATCGTCGTCGCGCGGCTCGAGCAGGACGCCGGCGAGGGCGAAGGCGAGGGCGGGGGCGGGTAGGCCGATCGGACGGCTACGCGTAGCGGTGCTGATGGGAGGGCGCTCGAGCGAGCGCGACGTCTCCCTCACCTCCGCCCGCTCCGTCGCGGGGGCGCTCGATCCCGAGCGCTACGACGTGCGCGAGATCGAGATCGAGAGCGACGGGCGCTGGCAGCTCCCGCGGGCGAAGGAGCCGAAGGAGCTCGGGCACGGCGGCGCGCTCCCGGTGCCTGCCGAGAACGGCGTACAGCCGTTCGCCGAGATCGACGTCGTCTTTCCGGTGCTCCACGGGCCCTTCGGCGAGGACGGAACGGTGCAGGGCCTCCTGGAGCTCGCCGGGATCGCCTACGTCGGCGCGGGCGTGACGGCCTCGGCCCTCTGCATGGACAAGGACCTCTTCAAGTCGGTCATGCGCGACAAGGGCATCCCGGTGGCGGCCAGCCTCACGGCT
>WUUC01160337.1_pt1 | contig 12694 bp, 12 predicted proteins | sample 6278441 | NCBI WGS metagenome assembly WUUC01 (sample SAMN13675441, study PRJNA597444) | soil metagenome | isolation source: soil | place: USA: Washington | collected 2017-10 | reverse complement strand
TGCATGCACTTCGCGCAAAGTCACGCCGCGGACCTTGCGCCTGCGACGCTCTTCTACCGGGTTGCTGCCGCGAACGACCTGGCCGATGAGCTTGTCGGCTTGGATCCGCGCCTGATAGACGGTGAGCTCGTTTACGTCGCTGATGACGACGCGTGCGACGCGGCCTTTTTCCTTATCCCACTTGTCGATGACGAAACACTTCTTCCCCGATGGAGTGACCCGCACCGCGAGCCCTTTTCTTTCCGTGTCTCGGTACAGCACCTGGCCGAATGCCGGAATGGGCAGCTTTTGGATGCTGGTCGACGTGAGCTTGAGCGCTGGCATTTTTCATCCGCGGGTTTGCATGTATAGCCATTGTATAGGGAATTCTTACGAAGTAAAGCGAGGCAGTACTAAGCCGTACTACTGGAGATGCAATAGCAAGTTGCTATTTATTAAACTCTTTTGCTCAAAGCGCAACCAATACAGGGATATGCGAAATGCATTATAAAATGATTTAGAATCCAATAGTGCGGGTATTTTCACGCGCTGCCAAACGCGGGCGGATCCATCTTGAACATTCGCCTTAGTCGTCGCTTCCAAGGATTCCAGCCGAACGTGTAATACATAAGCGCGAGCTGGCATTTCGCCCGGTCGCGTAAAGGAAGCGGTACGCTCCACGCTGCGCGCACGTAACCCGCGAAAACTCTCGCTTCGGACATCGAAAGCTTTGCCTTCGTGTCCATCCACTTCTTGCGCAGATCCCGAGTTGTTGCGGCGAGATAGGATTGTCCAGGGTGCGCCCCCCTCAGGAACAGGCGTTCGGGAATCGCATGGATGCGGCCCAGCATCGCAAGCTCTGCAAGGAGAACTTTGTCAGCGCCGAAGAATGGGCCGTGACCCGAAGTCTTGAGCAGCGTGTCCCGGCGCATAACGCCATAGAATTCGTCGATGGCGTGCGTTTCAATGACAACGTCCCAGAAACGCTCAGCGGGGCTGGACGAATCGAGCCGGCGATCTTTCTCCTGCGAAGGTTGCTGATTGCCCTTCAGATCGACGTACATCGTTCTTGCCTGAACACAAACGATGCTTGGATCATTGTCGAGGACGTGCACGCATTTTTCCAGGTAGTCCGGCGCCAGGCGATCATCGTGGGCCGCCCACTTGAAATACTCCCCCCGCGCGAGCTCCAGCGCCCGGTTGAAATTATGCGCCGCTCCGATGTTTCTCGGATTCCGGAAGTAGCGAACACGCCGGTCACGTCGCATGAAATCGCGGCCTATCGCTTCGGTGTTGTCCGTCGATGCGTTGTCCGTGATAACTAGCTCAAAATCCTTGAACGACTGCTGCAGCAGCGACTCGACGCTCGCCCGCAATAGCTTTTCGCCGTTGTAAACAGGCAGGCCGATCGAAACACGCGGTGTGTGGTCTATCATCGATTTTCTGTTTTTGCCACTGACATGCTGAGCGATGCTTCATGAAGCGCCTTAGCGAGATCGTCAGGCGTTCCGATATCAAGGCAGCGGTCACCGGGAAAAGTTACCGCCTCAACTTTCATTCGCTCTCGTATGGCGGCGACTATTACGTCACCGACAATCAGTTCATGCGTCGCCTCGCGTTGCTTGGCCACAAACTCATGCATAAACTCCGAGAACGCCGGAGTCCAGACTGCGATGCTCCAACCAAAAGTGAGGTCCGTCTGCTTGGGTTTGAAATCGATATCGATCACCCTACCCGACTGGTCGAGCTCGACCATGTCCCACTTGCGCGGTTCGTCCGTAGGGAAAACGCCGAGCACGACGTCAGCGTTCCTTTCATGTTGCCGTGCGAGTAGCCGAACGAATGCGTCCGGCGTTTTGAAAAGAATGTCAGGAAATCCAAATGCGACGAGCGCGTGGCGCGTAAAGGGAAATGCATAGTCCAATGTGTGAGGCGCGCTCGCAGACGTGGCAACCACGCGATAGATGATTTCCATGTCAGCGATTGCGCCGTCCTTGAAGTATGCCGGAATGTCCCACTTGCTCTGCAGCAACACGATACACACCTGCCTAATGCCAGCAGCGCGCATCTTCTCCAGAAGATAGTGCGAAACTACCTTCGGCCGTACGAGCGTGCCTTCGCTATGAAGGCCGATCGGATATAGCTCTTTGCTGCAAGGAAGGGGGGACAAACGAGTAGCACGGCCGGCGGCGGGTATAAGGCCGATTACCTGCGACGGATCCATGCTTCCTAATAAGTCTTCAACATCGGCCTCATGCTGATGTCCGTAACCTCCGCTGTGCGCGGCATAAGAAGCGCGTTGTTGACCATTTCGGCCACGTCTTCGGGTTGAAGAAGAAGCTCCGGATGAAAAGCCTTCCCTTCCAGAGCGAAGAGTTCCTTGGTTCTTGGCGTAGCGGTTCGTCCCGGAAAAACGCTGATCACACGCACCCCTTCGTCATTGATCTCCTTGCGCAGAGTATCGGCGAGCGCCTTGAGCGCATGCTGAGTTGCGGCGAAGCCGCCGGCTGAGTGCCCTGCTTCGATACCCTGCGTCGAATTGATAAAGACGATTTGCCCCTTGCTTGCCTTCAGCATCGGAAGCAGCGCTTGAGTTAACACATACGGAGCACGGACATTGACGCGGTATTGGGCATCCAGCTCGTCTACAGGGGCGCTTTCGATTCTGCCGCCTCGGTACAAACCGCTACTGTGGATGAGGACGTGGACTGCAAGCTCGTCGCGCTTCAGCGCCGCCACGAGCTGTAGAATCGCGCTGTCCTCCGTCAGATCCATGGCGACTGCCCGCACAGCAGCATCGCGCTCTCGCGCTTCCGCCGCCGCCGCTTCCAGCCGTTGTTCGCTGCGGCCGATCAAGTGCAATGAAGCACCTTGCTCGGCGAGAGATATTGCGATTGCGCGCCCTATTCCACTCGACGCGCCGGTGACAACCGCCGAAGTACCGGCAAACTTTTTCACTCTACTTCGGCGTTGGATTCCTAAACCGCTGAGGCGCCGACGTAGATCAGCTCTCCTTCGCTCTCGGTTCCGTCGTTATACAGAGCGATGACATCAGGCGGGATGCGCGCGAAGTCGCTTCCCCGGAGAAAGTCGCGCAGGGAGGTTCCAGTACACGCGGAATCGACATTTTTCGCTCCGCGTTTCGCGGTGACGTCTTCAATGTTCACTGTCCGGAAGTCGATGCTGAATCTCGTCTTGCCGGACGTATTAGGAACAGTCGAATGCAGTTGCTGTCCCGAAAAAATGAGAATTCCTGCTGGCGGCGCTATAACGCGAAGCTGCGGATCGAGCTCCACTTTCTCCGTTGGCCGCGGCAACGGGCGAGTATCACTTTGCAGGTGCTGCGAAGCGCTTGGCCGGTGGTGTTGGTTCCACTGGTAATAGTTGTATTTTTCGGAGTCGTTTGCCACCGGTGTGCTCCAGTATCGGGTGTGAAATGCCATCGCGTTGGCGGATTCAATCGCATAGATCGGCATCCACCAATTCAACTGACAAAAGGGCGCCGAATACCAAGTGTCCCGGTGCGGATGCCACGCGTAAGCGATACCGGTCTTGAGATGATTCCCACTCGTCGCTGAACGCATTCTTGGCACGTCGAAGTAAGTTTGGGTCAAGTCGCATCCGGCCTCGCGCAGAATTGCCTGGAGGTATTTCTTCGACTCCGGATGGTTGATGAACCGAGGTTTTAGGTCAGCGAGAACAGCTGCGTATCGTTCCACAGAAAGCTCGTGCTGAGCATGCTCAGGATCAAGCGGCGCAAACGCCTTACGTATCATTTCATCGGCAAACGCACAAAGCGCCAGCGAACTGCGAGTTGGGGGAAGGACGAATAGTTGTCCGTCATAAAGCCTTGTTCTGCGTTCTTCGTCCGTTAGGCTGGAATCAAAATAAATGGTATTCATGTGTTGCCTCCGTTTGACTCGCAAAGCTCTAGTAACTCATGTTCCATTAGCGCATCAGCTGCCTCGTTGATCAACTCAAAGGGAAGCCCTGAACGCTCCGCGATGTCGAGCAGCGAATGCTCGCCATCCGATTGATTGAGAACCCAGAGCAAGGCAAGCTCCTTGCGTTTTCCACCCTCGTGCCCCCCGATCATCTGGTAGAGCCCTCGCCGTCCCAGCTGTGGTTCGCACTTCGGGTTGAGGTTCTTGTAGACCCTGTTGCTTTCGAGCAGATTGACGATGGCAATACATCTCTCAAACGACTCGCCGAGATATTCTGGGCGGACGAAATTGAGATCATCCGCCGACGTGTGGTACTCGCTGTATTGCCCATGAGGCGTGCGCGTGAGGCAGCCAACCGCAAGATCGAATCCGGGAGAGCAAAATTGCCGTTCATCGTAACCGTAGGGAGAGAATTCCTCGACGCCGAAATCGCCGAAACTCTTCAGCACATGAACTGCGGCACGGTCAATTTCGGCATCCCCGCGCCGGCTTTTCTTGTAGTGAAACTTCCCTGCGTCGCCTACTCCGGCCAAGACGAGTCCATGTTCGATATTGCGCACCTTTGATTCATTCAAAGCTAGCCACGTAATCGAGCCTATCGTGCCGGGAATGAACAAAAACCTGTAGGAGTATCGAGGCTCTCCTGAAAGAATACTGCGCGCCAAGAACGTCGCAAGAGCGACTCCCGAAAGGTTGTCGTTAACCAGCGACGGATGGCAGGTATGGCATGAAATCAGGACTTCGTCTGCTGTTTTGCCTTGGACAAAGAGCTCCCCGTAAGTGAGATGCCCTTCTTCCAGTGAGGAATCGATGCAGACCTCGTACTGACCATCGCGAAGCTGTGTAAGCTGCCTATGAGTCATGCAAAACGCCCAGTTCTCCTTGTAGTACGAGGTTCGATATGGAATGCGATCAGGATGCTCGGGCAGCGCGAATATGTGTTGCTTGAGCTCGCCGAGCGAAAGCTTTGCGTGCACCGGCACGCTGTAGCTGAGCACATGCAGGTTGCACTTTTTGAAATCGACGATTTTTTCACCGCGCTCGTTTTTTATCCATGCATCCTTGATGTTCCATTCGCGGGGAACAGTCCAGTCGAAAACCTTCGTGCCGGTAGCGACTTCCCGCACTTGTAGGGGAATATGCTCGCTCAAGATCGCAAAGCTTTCGCGAACGCCGTTGCCGGTGATGCTGCGGCATATTGGGTATAGCCGCGAGACAAGCGCATATATTTCCTCTCCTAGGTGTATCGCTTTATTCATGGAGCGAAGTCAGGATAAGTGCGGTCGCGCTCTGAGATAACTTTGACCGGAGCGGGCCAGTCGATACCAAAAGCGGCATCGTTCCAGCGAAAGCCACGCGCCGACTCAGGCTGATAAAACTGAGAAATCAGGTAGAACAGCTCGGTATCGTCTTCGAGCGTGAGATAGCCATGCGCAAATCCTCCCGGCACGAATAACATGCGCTGGCTTGTGGCCGTCAGCTCGATCGAGAACCATTGCTTGTACGTTGATGAAGACGGTCGTATGTCTACGATGACGTCATATACGCTACCACGTACCACCCGAACGAGCTTTGCTTCTTCGTGCGGAGGAGCTTGCCAATGCATTCCCCGTAATGTTCCCCTTTTCTTATTGTAAACGCCGCTCGCCTGCGCAATTTTGTTGTTGAGCCCATGGGCTTCGAACTCCCGGCTGCACCATGTGCGGAAGAAGTAACCGCGTTCGTCTTCTTTGAGTTCCGGTTCGATGATGAAAGCTTCCTGGAGACTAGTCTGTGTGAATATCACGCCGATTACTCTGTGGCTTCCAACGATTCCGAAATGATTCTCGTCGCCCTGACTGCTCAATCATGGGACCGATGTCTTCAACATGTCGCATCCTTCGCCGTTGTTATTCTTAACATGTGTTCCTCCGGCGAGCACCAATCCATGTTCAAGTCTGACTTGCCTCGCTGTTTCTACCGCACATCTAAAACTAGGTATGCATCCGGGCCGACGTTCCGTCCTAGCGCTTCTCCGCAGTGTCCCTCACTTGCTGTTCAATCCAGGAGTAGGTCGAGCTCATGCCCTTGACCAACGGATAGTTCGGTGCCCAGCCCAGCTTCTCTTTGATAAGCCGATTGTCGGAGTTCCGCCCGCGTACGCCAGTTGGCCCCGGAATATGCCGAATCGAAAGCTTCTTTCCGGCTATTTTCATCACCATCTCGGCCAGCCCGTTGATCGTTACCATCTCGTCTGAGCCGATGTTGACCGGGCCAGTCCAGTTCGAACGCATCAAGCGGGTACTGCCTTCGAGGCACTCGTCGACATACAGAAACGAACGTGTCTGTTTGCCATCACCCCACATCGTGATCTCAGTTCCGTCCTTCGCCTCCGCAACCTTCCGGCAGACAGCTGCTGGGGCCTTTTCGCGACCATCATTCCAAGAACCTTCTGGACCAAATATATTGTGATAGCGTGCAACACGCACTTGGAAGCCATAATTTCGTTGGAATGCGAGGTATAAGCGCTCGCTAAACAACTTTTCCCATCCATATTCACTGTCGGGATTCGCCGGATACGCGGAGTCCTCGGCGCAGTTTGGGTTCTCGGGATCCATCTGGTTGTGTTCCGGATACATGCACGCCGAAGATGAATAGAAAATCCGCTTGCTATTGCGGCGCTGACATGCTTCGAGCATGTTTATGTTGATGAGCGCGGAATTATGCATGATGTCGGCGTCATTCTCGCCGGTGAACACGAATCCCGCGCCGCCCATGTCCGCGGCGAGCTGATAAATTTCGTCGAAGCGTTGGTCAACAATGTCGCGACAAACTTCCGGATGCCTTAAGTCTCCGATGACGAAATCATCCGCCTGCGTTTCGGCGAAACGGGGATATTTCAAGTCCACTCCACGTACCCAGAAACCTTCACGCTTGAGCCGCTTCACGAGGTGACTACCGATGAAGCCACCTGCTCCACAAACCAGTGCCTTTTTCATGGCGAGTTGCCCTTTCCGAATTGATTTACGAAGAATGTTCTGACTAGCTGCAATCCCGACTTGGCAAGGAAGTATGGGACGATATTGAGATAGCGACGCCATAATCGCTTCGGTTCGAGTATGAGACGATAGAACCACTCGAGCCCCATCTTGTGAAAGATAGGCGGCGTCACCTTCAGCCTTCCTGTTTCAAAGTCGAATGCAGCGCCGACGCTGAACAACAGTTTCACGTTGAGCGACTGACGCATTTCGCCAATCCACTTCTCCTGCTTCGGTGTAGACAACCCAACCCACACTATGTCTGCGCCCGACGCATTGATCGTCGCGGCGACGTGGGCTTTTTCTCTTGCATTGAGCGGACGAAACGGCGGGCAGTAAAAGCCAGCGATTTTGACTCCCGGAAACCGCGCCCGCATACGTTGCGCCAGATCCTCTGCGACACCCTCATTGCCGCCATAAAAAAAATGGCTGACATTCATTCTCGCAGTCATTTCGCAAACGCGCGGCAGGAGCTCAATTCCCTTGACTTGCTCCATCCCTGTGGCTCCCAAGATTCGCGCGACTTTGACCAGCGGCAAACCATCGGGAAGATTCAAAAAGGCATTGTTGAGGATGTGTTTCAGCTCGTGATCCGATTGCGCTTCGACAACCCCGTGGACGCTTGTGGCGCAGACATAGGCGGCATCGCGCGTCGGCCGCTCAAGCTTTGCGCGAATCGCAGCGAGCGCCGAAGGAAACGACTCGATCGCGATGTTGACCCCAAGGATGTCCTGACCGGGGCGCATCTTCAGCATGACTTAAGCCGGTGCAATATGGCATCCACCTGCAACAATTGGCCCGTGTTCCTGTCCGCGAATCCCGGTTCCAACGACACGGCGCGATAGCCTTTTCCGTAGAGCAGCGGCAGCAACCTGTCTATGAGCGATTCGCCGTGATACAAAGGAATCAAAGACATCTCGAGCTGGATGGTGTTGATGAACGGAAGCGAACTTTTCGCGCCGTTAAGAACGTTCATTTCAAACCCCTGCGTGTCGATCTTGAGCAGAACCGACTTTCCTCTAGGACACAGCGAACCAAAAAGTGAATCAAGCGTTTTGACTTGGATCTGCTCAGTTCCGATGTACCTCGATTCGGGCGCTGCCCCAAGGTGGGTTGGCAGCATGTCAAGCATCGAACTGCTGTAGGAATTTCCCGCGATGTTTATCGTTGCGTCGCGCTCCTCCTCACCCAAGGCGAAATTAAAAGTGTCCCACTTCGCATCGGATTCGCTATTGACCTTTAGAGTCTCAAACGGCAAATGCAGCGGTTCAAATGAAATAATCTGTTCCCTATACCCAAGCTCTCTCAGCTCTTTTGCGTACTGGCCTGAATTTGCGCCAACGTCCAGAACGACACCGATCCCATAGTTTTTCAGAAGACTTTTTCTCCTTGCCAAAGGATGGCTGTGCGGAGCGAACCGAATAACGTCGTATCCCAATCTCTTAAGCCAACCCCGTGCTTTCTGTTTTGCACTCATTGCTTTCCTCCCCATTTTTTGTGCTTGAGCTACTGCTCGAAAAGCCAACTTCCATCGCTTCCGAATAGATTTCCACGAGCCGTTGATAATTCTTGGCCGGCGTGTAACGCGCTTCATACACGCTGCGCGCGCGTCTGCCCATGCGCGCCATTTCTTCCGGATTGGACTCGGCCCAAGCGATTTTCTGGCTCAGTTCTTCTGCTGAACCAGGCGCGAACAATAGGCCGGTCTCTCCTTCGTCAACCTGTTCGGCGATAGCGCCCAGCCGGCTCGCGACCACTGGCAAGCCGCAACCAAAGGCTTCCATCAAAGTGCGCGGGCCGGTTTCGTACCACAAACTCGGGATAACCAGATACGCCGCCCGCCGCATGCGCTCATAAATCAGCTCTTGACTTTGCCACGTAAGCCTGCGCACTCCCGGATCTACCGGCTCAGGACCATCGCCGATTATTTCGAACTCGATGTTTGCGTTCTTCGCCAAGGCACCGAGAAGCGTTTTAATTCCTTTTTCCGGCGACAGCCGCCCAACAAAAAGCCCACCGCTCCTGACGCCGCCGAAACGAGCGGGCAGATCGACGAAGTTGGGTTTGATGACAATTTTATCGCGCGGTAACCCACCCTCAATGAACTTGTTCCGGGAAAATTTGTTAAGCGCAATATAGCGAGCAATCTTGTCGCGGAAGGTTCCCAATCTTCGGTGCACTGTTAGCATAAGCGTTGCCACCGCCGACGCTGTCGCCGATTCCCGATAACACTTGTGCACTACCGCGCGCCAAGTCGATTTTCCAAGACAATCTTCACACACCTGGCCCGCGCGCAAAAGCATGGCCTGTGGACATAAGAGTCGAAAATTGTGGAGCGTTTGCACTACGGGAATACGCCTGCTTTCGGCAGTCCAATACAGAGACGGCGAGATTAACGGAAACGTGTTGTGTACGTGAATGAGATCAGGCCGATATTCGTCGATCATAGCCGTCACTTCACGCTCCGTCCGTGACGACCACACAGATTCGGATGCGAGTTGAGTGCGGCCCATCCGCTCCACGTCCAGATTATTGCGCTCGTACAGCCATACCTTATGGCCATGCTGCTCAAGCAGCGCCTTCTCGGCAGCGACGACTAGATCTTCGCCTCCCGGCTGCTGGTAGCGGCAATGCGCAATCAAGATCCGAAGCTCGCGCATCGTTCAGTTCTGGGGTCCGGGACGCCTGGCTGCGGCGACATCGAGCTGGCTTGCGATAGACATCAGCATAGGCCAGTCGAGATCCGTTTCACGTCGTCTTATCTTTGCTTCGAGGACCGGTGGCAATGGCATCAGCTTTTGCCACGAATTTTTGTCCTGTCCTGACATTTCGATCCAATGCGATAGTCCACTAACGCTGCGGTAGAGCGGTTTACGCCACTCGCCGAACATCGGTTCGCGTGCACCGACGAAAAGATTCTCGTTGGAGACGCTCGGGATCTCCGTCGGGGGAAGCCTGAGTTGTGTCTTACCGTTCCAGGCAACGATATTGCGGACGACCCTATTGTTTACCGCGGCATATTTCGGATCGCTGGACCGCTCGCCGTTGATGGCGATACCGTCGAGCTCATTGGCGACGACGAGGTTGTGTTCAACAGCAGTAGCCACCGCATTCGACAGATAGATACCACGAAGGCGGTTGCCGAACACGTAGTTGCCGACAATCGCTCCAGTGTACGAAATTTCGTAGTGAATGCCGTCGCCATCATTGTAGGCAACTTCGCTGTTTCGAATGATCACATTGCGGTTATCGGTATCCAGCCAGATGCCATTGCCGGAGTTATGCGCCGCTGTGTGCCTTTCGATAGTCGAGTCCAACAGACCGCTGGGACTCGAACCGCCAGGGCCCATGCACTTGATTCCCCCCGCCTCCCAGAACTTGTTAAATCCCCGCGTGTTATTGTGGCTTGTCTCATTGTTGATCAGCTTCACGTTTCTACCGCGCGCGATCAATCCAGTCTGCCCGTTGTAGTTGGAAACGCTGTCCTTGAGTGTATTGTTGTCTCCCGTCAGATTGATTCCCAAGCTGTCCGTCCACGTGACGCTTATTCGCTCGACCGTAATATCGTTGCCGTGCAGGACGACTGCTCCGGAGCGATCTAGTGCGCTTGAATTAGAGTGGGTGAATTCAAGATTTTTCAGTGTGATGTTCGACAAGCCAGTCCCGAATAACAATCGTGGACGCACGCTTACTTCGACAGTCCTCCCCGCTAGCGTGCCACCCGCTGGTTTCACGTATAGGACCTTTTCGACATCGTCGTAATAAAAACTGTTCTCCACGAGGTCATTCTCGTTACCCGAAAAATATGCTGGCCATACATCGACTTTCGGGTGCGAGAACGCCTTCGACACTTTGCCGCCGATCTGCTTGAGCGCGACACCGTCGATGAATACCTGCTGTGAATTATGCGGCCAGTTGCGCTTTACAAATGCTCCATCCGGGCGCGGTTCCCAATCGGAAATGATGTCGGAACCTTTGATCACGACCTTTGCACCTGGCGCGCCTTCTATTGTCATTTGCCTGGCGGCCTTTGCGCGAGAGCGCCTGAAGTCTATTGCGTCGCGATAGATGCCTTCCGCGATGACGACCCTATCGCCATCGCGCAAGTTCTCGATTGCCTGGGAGATTGTACGATATGCATGTGGCGGCGCATCGCTTTGTTCACGCTCATTTGCGTTAAACGGCTTCACGTACAACGTAGCGGCTTCACTTGCTCCGGACAAAAGCGCGAATGAAAAGGCAAAAACCAAGTTTCTCTGCAACGTGCGCGACCGTTTCGCCTCGTTGTAATTGCTCAGCTTCATGCCTGCGCAAATTTCTTAAGCCAATCCATGTGCTGACGCGGGATCCGTGCGCCGTAGCCGCCGTTCATCAGCTTGTGCGAGATGCGCGCAAGCCTCGCAGCTGCCCGCAACAGGGGATAACCGAGAAACTTCTGCTTCGAAAGCGCGCTCCGAGTGCGAATGATCGCATCCTCGTGCAGGCTCTCCGAGCGTAGTTTTGTCGTCTTTTGGTCAGCGTAGAACCGCATGCACGAAAGATATTGTGGTATATGCGCGATCTTAGTACGCGCCGAAAACCGCTCCCAGAGATCGGCATCCATCGCAAGATTGAATCGTTCATCCAATCCTCCTACCTCCTCGTAGAGGCGGCGACGCCAGAACATCGAAGGCTGCGGCACGTAATTGTGGTCATAGAAAAAAACGAATCGGTAAAACGGCATTTCACGTTTGCAGCGAATGTAGTTGCTCTTATCGTCGATCCATAGTGAGTCGCCATATACCGCGTCGATATGTGGATTTGACTCAAAAAATTGAGCAACTGTCTCAAGCGCCCCGGGAAGCAACAAGTCGTCTGAGCAGAGCCATCCCATGATTTCACCCCGACTGCGCTTGAACCCCTTGACAAGCGCTTCCGTCTGCCCGCTGTCCCGCTCGGAGACCCAGTACGCAAGCTGCGATACGTAGCGTTTGATGATATCGACACTACCGTCGCTCGAGCCCCCATCAATGATGAGATATTCGAGTCCGGCATAGTTCTGCTCGAGCACTGAACGGATGGTGGCGTCGAGATACTTACCTTGCTGGTAGGAGCATGTGACAACTGATATGGAAGGCCGTTTCATGCTAAAACCTCTCAAGTTTATAACGTCCAATCGGTCGCGGTGGCGTAGGGATCGTCGCCGGAGCTGCTTCAGCGTGGAGCGACAACCCGAGCAAGAAACCCACGTTGCTCCAAACAAAGTATGCAACGCTGGGACTCGCTAAAATCGGATTGAAGGCATAGACAAGGACGCTCGCCAGCGATAGCACGGCGAAAGCGTGAGCGTATGGCGTCCAGGGATGTTCGTAATTGGCAGGTCTCAACAACCTTCGCGCTGCTCGCGCGACAACAAACAACCCGTATAACCACAGCCCGATCCCAATCAATCCACCATGCGCGAGCAGATCCATGATGTCGCTGTGGGTTGGCAGAATGCCACCCGCCGCAGCGATCTCGTACAAGGTAAATTTTTCTACCGCTCGGTCCGCGAACGCGGTTCCCCATAGAGGAGAGTCGAGAAATCGGTTCCATGCTACTTCGTACGCGTGAAGCCGGTACACCGGATTGCCGCTAGGTAGATATGCTTCGCGAAAAGCGAACAGAAACATAATTAATGCGGCGATGCCAAGCACGATGACAAAAATGAGGTAGAAGCCAGAGAACCGTTTGAGCGGATTGGTGCGCAAAAGCCGCGGCAGCCAAAACCCGTAG
>WUUC01122213.1_pt1 | contig 12694 bp, 15 predicted proteins | sample 6278441 | NCBI WGS metagenome assembly WUUC01 (sample SAMN13675441, study PRJNA597444) | soil metagenome | isolation source: soil | place: USA: Washington | collected 2017-10 | reverse complement strand
GCCCAAGGTGCCGCTGGCGGTCATCGACGGGCTTCAGATGGGTGTGGGTAAGAACCTCCTGGCAGACTCGATCTTGACCGTCTACACCGGTGGCGCGGCCGAACCGATGAACTGGGTTCCGGAGGCTGAAGAGCTACGCAAGCAGATCACGGCCGCGTTCCGCACCGGCGCGGAGTTTTTTGTTTTCGATGAGGCCCACACGATCGAGGGCGCTCCGCTGGCCCAGGCGTTGACTGCGAGCACCTGGCAAGATCGTATTTTGGGTGTCAGCACGATGGCCCACTTCCCGAACACGATCACCTGGATGAGCCTCGGGAACCAGGTCCAGGTCCGGGGTGACCTGACCCGGCGGGTGTACCGGATCGCGCTTCGACCTCGGTACAGCAACCCCCAAGACCGGCCGGCCAGCTCGTTCCGGCACCCGGGCACTTCAGGCTTGGACCTGGGGAGCTGGACCCGCAAGCACCGGCGCGAGCTGATGACCGCGATCCTGACGCTGGTCCGGGCCTGGTTCGCCCAGGGCCAGCCGCGCCCGGCGCGCGGCGTGTCGTTCGGATCGTTCGAGGTCTGGGAGAAGATCACCGGCGGGATCGTGGAGACCGCCGGGCTGACCGGCTTCTTGGATAACCTCAAGGTCTGGCGATCGGAATCGGACTTTGACACGCAATACTGGACGGGACATCTGAAATGGCTCCGTGACGCGTTCGGGGACCGGCCGTTTCAGACTGCCAAGGTCAAAGAGAAGGCCCAGACCGACCCCCAGGGGTACGCCGCGCCGCCCAAGCTGGACGACCCCAGTGAGAAGGGCTACGGAAAAGCTCTCGGGGAGGCATACTCGCGCCTGAGAGGCCGCCGGTACGACGGGCTCTGGATCGAGCGCCAGGGGTCCGCCCACGGCCACGTGAGCCAGTGGCGCGTGTACGAGGACACCGAGAGCCAGCCGACCGAAGGCAACCCGGAGCCCGAGCCTACGCCGGGGCCGGTGGAGCCTCCGTACAACGAGAACGGGGAGGCGCGCGGCGCGGACGAGTGTGACTTGACCGGGGACAGTGATGAGGTCCGGCCGCCGGTTGACACTGACACGTCAAGTCAGGTGGACGACGATCCACAGTCTGTGGACAAGGATGTGGACAAGCACGTGAGCGCCGATGTGGTGGCGTTCGATCTTGAAGCCGGCGACGCGGACGATCTCTACCGCGCTGGTCCGGGGTACGTCCGGATCGGTGCTACTGCCACCGATGACGAGGAAGTCCAGGCGTGGGTTCCGGGCTCAGGCTCCGGACCCAGGTCTCAGGCCTTGATTCCTCGCGTAGTGGCTACCACCATCCGGCAGGCTCGCACGATAACCGGCCATAACGTGATGGCTTTTGATCTCCCCGCTCTGGTCAGAGCTGGCGCGATGACCATGCCCGAGATCCACCGGCTCGCCGCTGACGGGCGGCTGTTCGATGCGATCCTGGCTGCCCGCTACCTGGATCCGCCGATGGCCCGGGACAAGGGTGTAGACGCTACTCGCAAGTATGATCTTGGAGCACTGGGTCAGGCGTACGACCTGGGCGAGAAGTTGACCGACGTGTCCAAGGGCCTGGCCAAGAAGTACGGCGGCTGGGGGCTGATTCCGATCGACGCGAGGGACCCGGACCCCGGGCGAGCGGCCGACGCGGCCGAGTTCCAGCGGTACATGATCCAGGACGTGGAGCTGAGCCGGAGCCTGTACCGGACGCTCCTGGAGAAGCTGGGCGGCGCGGTGCCCGAGTACCTGGCCCGGGAGCACCGGGTGGCCGCGCTGGCTGCTCAGATCAGCATGAACGGGTTCCTGGTGGACCAGGCACTCCTCGGGGAGCGAGTGACTGAGGTCAACGAGCGCAAAGCTGAGAGCCTGGCCTGGCTGTCCCAGCACGCGGGGATACCGCTGGCCGACGCCAAGGGCAAGGCGTACAGGAGTCCGCTGGCGAGCAAGGGTGGAAAGACCGCGCTGGAGAATGCTCTCCGGGAGGCTGGGGCCACCTCGCTCTGGCGTACCGGTAAGAGCGAGGATCTGGATACCTCGGGTGACCACATGAAGCACCTGGGCCAGGAGTACGGACATCTTCCGGCGGTCCGCGAGATCGTCAAGAATGTCTACCGCATCGTCGGCGCCCGGTCGGTGTACCAGACCATCCAGGATCACACCGGACCGGACGGTCGGGTCCACCCCAAGATCAGCTTCGCCCAGGCCACCGGGCGCTGGTCCGTCACCTCGCCAGGCTTGACAGTCCTCGGAAAAAGAGGTGGTCGGCACGTCGAGCGCGCGGTTCTCCTCCCCGATCCGGGGGAGGTACTGATCTCGGTGGACCTCTCTCAGGTGGACATGAGAGGAGTAGCTTGGCTCAGTAAGGACGCGGCGTACGTCGATATGTTGAGTCATGAGGACCCGCATACTCAAATCGCCATTCAGCTATTTGGCGATGCGAGCAAGAGGGAGATCGCTAAGGCTGTTGGACATGGATGGAACTATGGCCGGGGTATCAAGGCTATTAGTGACAGCCATGATATCGACCCGGCTCTGGTCCGCCAGTTCGATACGTCGATGAGGCGGCGTTTCCCCAGGCTGGTGGAGTGGCAGGACGAGGTTCGTGCGCTGGCTGAGTCCGGCATCCTGCTCAACAACGGGTTTGGGAGATTGATGAGGGCCGATCCTCAGCGGGCGCACACGCAAGCTCCCGCGCTCATGGGCCAGGGAGCGGCACGAGACATCATGATGCATGGTCTCCTTCAGTTGGACGCGCGAATCCTGCCGATGCTGCGCGCTCAGGTCCACGATGAAATCGTGCTTTCTGCGCCCAAGCGCGAGGTTAAGGAAGTGGGCGAAGCGGTCGTGCAGGCACTCTCGTTCGACCTGGATGGCGTGCCGATCCTGGCGGACGTGAGCCGGCCGGGAACCTCGTGGGCAGCGTGCTATGAGAAGGGCTAGACACCTTGCCGTCTAGCCTGTAAAGTACACATTGTTCGGGGCCTGGCACGGTAAGGCCAGGCATGGCACGGCTGGGCAAGGCATGGAGCACAAGGCGGGTGACCGGCAGGCATCGGGGTTCGAGCCCCCGACACCCACGCTCGCGGCGCGGCTTGGCCGGGCAGGGCACGGCGAGGCTCGGTAGGGCGTGGCAAGGCATGGAGCACAAGGCGGGTGACCGGCAGGCACCGGGGTTCGAGCCCCTGGCACCCACGCTCGCGGCCGGGCAGGGCATGGCTGGGCGAGGCGTGTCACGGCGTGGCCTGGCACGGCTGGGCAAGGCATGGAGCACCAACGGAGCAAGGGAGACCGAGTAATGATCTTGACCATGACGGGGACTACCCCGTTGATCATGCACAACGCGCAGACGGCGGACCCGCTCAACCGGTACGCCAAGGCGGTCAAAGAGCTGACGGCCAAGCGCACCAACAAGACCGACGCGGACGAGTTGGAGATCTCTCGACTCAAGTTCATTGCGGGTTTGTACTGGGACGACACGGATGGCCCGTACCTGCCGGCCGCCAACATCCTGCGGTGCCTGATCGAGGCTGGGTCGATGACCCGGGAGGGCAGGAAGATCGAGCGCGGTGTGATCTTCCAGGCTGACCGGGCGCGGTTGGAGTACCCCGGTCCGCGAGACCTGGACGAGATGTGGGGGGACGGTACCGGCAAGTTCGTGGATCGCCGGTTGGCCGCTGTCAACCGGGTGCGTATCCCGGTCACGCGGCCGATCTTCCCCGAGTGGTCGTGCACGTTTGAGGTACTGGTGGATGACGAGGTACTGAACCCCGAGGCTTTCGCGGCTATCGCGGGCAAGGCGGGGCGGGTCGTAGGGGTTGGCGACTACCGCCGGTTCTACGGCCGGTTCACGGCTGAGATCAGTTAGACGTTCCTGGCGTGGCTCGGCCAGGCGCGGCCAGGCGCGGCCAGGCGCGGCCAGGCATGGAGCACAACCGGGTGACTGGCAGGCACCGGGGTTCGAGCCCCCGGCACCCACGCTCGCGGCCGGGCAGGGCATGGCGCGGCTGGGCAGGGCGAGGCTTGGCATGGAGCACCAACGGAGCAAGGGAGACCGAGCATGGAGCGGAAGCCGTTCGAGCCGGCAGATGGGGTGTCCCCTCGCTGGCAGAAGTTGGCCGACCTGGTGAACAGTAAGGACGTCGGGGGTGAGCTGACCTACCGAGAGGCTGGTGAGGCCCTGGGCTTCGACCGGCTGAACGAGCGCACGCTGAGGATCACTCAGTCTGCGATGCGCGACGCTCAGAAGAACCTCGAAGCTCAAGGCCAGCGCACGGTGGGCACGGTGGCCCGGTTCGGGTGGATCATCCTGGACGCATCCCGGGAGCTTCAACAGGTAGATCGTCGGCTGGCCAAGACCCGTCGCGCGGCGGGCCGGACGATCCGGGGTGCGTCCGCGCTGAACAACCGGCGCGAGGAGCTGAGCCAGTTCGAGCGTGAGCGGCTGGACCGCGTGGCGTTCTCCGCTCGGATGGCTGTAGAGGTTTCCGGTCGACGCAGCTCCAAGATCTCTGATCTCAAGAAGATGATTGAGGCTCGGTCTGAAGAGACCGCGTAAGACGTTCGCGGCGAGGCGCGGCATGGCCTGGCGCGGCGCGGCGGGGCTGAGCCCGGCGTGGTGAGGCGCGGCGTGGCGAGGCATGGAGTACAAGGCGGGTGACCGGTAGGCGCCGGGGTTCGAGCCCCCGGCACCCACTCAACCTTGACATCTCAATATCGACAAGAGGGAAGATCATGAAAGACCAACGACGGTTCGACCCGGGTATCAGCCCGGTCTACCCGCTGCCCCAGCGCGACCCGATGAGGATCTTGGCGGATTGGGGTGCCCCGCCGGACCCGCCGGTCCAGCCGGACCCGGGCATGTACGAGAGGATGGGCCTGCCACCGTGGGCCAGCCAGGGAGAGCAAGACCCAGCTGTCCAGCGTGGATGGCGGGCATCTCGACCTGGCGGCATCCCGGCATGGGCCCTGGTCTCGATCGTGGTGGGCGCGGTGTTCCTCGTCTGCGCCGGTTGTGCCGGTCTGGCCATGATCCCCGGTGCGGGCCCGGTGGCCGTGCCGGTGTCCACCAGCGCCAGCCCGGAGCCCAGCACGACGTCGACCCTGGTCCGTACCACCCAGGAGCCGGAGAAGCCGACACCCGCGAACCGGATCGGCCAGCCCGTCCGGGCCGGTGACTTCCAGTACACGGTGCACAAGGTCAAGTGCGGGATCTCCAAGGTGGGGGACAAGTTCCTGAACGCGCGTGCTCAGGGGTCGTTCTGCCGGGTGGACCTGACGGTCAAGAACGTGACCAGAAGCGCGCACACGTTCCACGCGGATGGCCTGGTCAAGGCCCGGGACTCCACCGGGCGTGAGTTCAGCCCGAGCGGGGAGGCCAACATCTACGGGAACAAGGACGGTGCCGGGTTCCTGGACGAGATCAACCCTGGCAACCAGGTCCGGTCGTTCGTCTACTTCGATGTGCCCAAGGGGGCCAAGCTGGTACGCCTGGAGCTGAGCGCCGGGTTGTTCACGCTGGCAGAAGACACGGCGGTAGAGCTGGCTTGACCGCCTCCCCGACGGGTGATACGGGAGGTGGTGGGTGGCGAGTGTCATCCGCCCGTTAGCCTGATATGACGTGCGGTCCCCTGATCTGGGAAGTAGGGGGCCGTCCAGCCCGAGGCCCGGCCACGACCTCCCCGTCCGATGGCCGGGCCTCGGCGCTTGTCATCTCTTGACACTTCACTGTCATGGCGTCCAGGTCCGGATGTCCCCTCATTCCAGGATAGGATGGCGCCATGACGAAACCCCGTGATCGTGTCCCGCTGAACGGGAGCAACAACCCCGGTGATGCTCGCTGGTGCGAGACGCATAACAAGCTCGAATGCACCAAGAATCGCAGCGTCCGCCAGGGTGGCGGTCAGTGCCACGCGTTGGCTATTCGTGGAACCAACACATGCAAGACCCACGGTGGCTCCCGGTTGGACGTGCTTCAGGCCAAGGGGGAGGCTCGGATCACCGCATGGACCGCTATCGGACGGCCACCGAACGGACAGCGGTTGGAGCCCGGGATGGCTGTGCTCGGAATGCTGCAGATGAGCTGGCTCCGGGCCGCCGCGTACGGGGAGCTGTTGCGCAAACAGGTGGTGACCGAGGACCTGCCGGAGCCGGACTCCGAGGGGTTCGACCCTGAGGGCAACCCTCAGACCAGTGGCTTGATCGGGTACCGGTACGGCGCGGCCGGCAAGGACGGGACGATCTACGCCGTCAGCGAGGAGGCCCGCGCGCTGACAGCACTGGAGTCCTCCGAGCGTGACCGGGTGGTCAAGTACGCCAAGACCGCGCATGACATGGGCATCTCCGAGCGGCTGACCAACCTGGCCGAACGTTGGGGGGACATCGTGGCCGGGCGGATCACGCTCATTCTGTCTGGGCTGGAGCTGACCCGGGACCAGGAGGCCAAGGTTCCGGCACTGATCCAGGCCCACCTCGGCCACATCGACATGGAAACTCTGGCTGGTGACGGCAACGGCAAGAGTGACCGGCCGGGAAAGGCTTGACCATGGCCATGTTGATTAACAGCTGGACTCTTGGAGCGATGGCCGCGATCGGACTGATCATCGTGGGGCGAAAGAAGACCTGGGGATGGTTGTTCCTGGTTTTCGCTCAGATGATGTGGATCACTTACGGGGTGACCACCAGGCAGTATGGGTTTGTCGCCTCTGGCATGGGATTCGCGGCTCTCAATGGGTACAACTACATTAAGTGGCTCAAAGCTGACCTCCAGTCAGAAAAGGTCCGTGACCTCGAAATGACCGCCGACGAGGTTCCGGCCCGGCTGATCAAGATCCTGGATCAAAAGGCTGGAAAGCAACACAGCCGGTCCGGTCCGGTGGTCACTGCCTTAGCGGAGATCTTGACCGAGTACGACCGGCTCCAGAAGGGTGAAGCGGCCCGGACATGATCGTTGACCTGGCTGGGAAGGTGCTCAGCCGGACCCGGCTTGCGCGGTGGATGCACTCTCCCACGTGCTGGGCGGCTGACTGCCTGAGCGCTCGCCTGGCGGGCTACCAGGAGGAGGTCCTGGACGCTCTACCCGTCAAGCGACGCGTAGCGCTGCGTGGTCCCCACGGGCTCGGCAAGAGCTTCCTGGGCGCGGTTCTGGTGAACTGGTTCGCTAGTACGCGAGACCTGGCCGGGGTGGACTGGAAGATCATCACGACCGCCAGCGCGTGGCGCCACCTGGAGGTATACCTCTGGCCCGAGATCCACAAGTGGGCGGGCCGGATCGACTTCACCACCCTGGGCCGCTCACCGTTCAATCCCCGGACCGAGCTTCTTGACCTCCGGCTCAAGCTCAACCATGGTGCGGCTACAGCGGTTGCCTCGAACCAGCCTGAGCGGATCGAGGGCGCGCACGCGGACCACCTCCTGTATTTACTTGACGAGGCAAAGATCGTGCCGCCGGCCACCTGGGACTCGATCGAAGGCGCGTTCTCCGGCGCCGGATCGGACACCACGGCCGAGGCGTACGCGTTCGCCATGAGCACACCAGGGCCTCCCGCTGGCCGGTTCTACGACATCCACCGGCGCGCGCCGGGGTACGAGGACTGGTGGACCCGACACATCACGCTGGATGAGGCCGTGGCCGCCGGGCGGATCTCACGCGAGTGGGCCGAGCAACGGGCGCGGCAATGGGGGCCGGAGTCCGCGATCTACCACAACCGGGTACTCGGCGAGTTCCACGCGAGTGATGAGGACAGCGTGATCCCGCTGGCCTGGCTGGAGGCCGCGATTGAGCGCTGGCACGAGTGGGACCGGGCTGGCCGTCCCTCCCCGGGCGGGCCGCTATGGACCGGCGTGGACGTCGGTCGGGGAGGTGACGAGACGGTCCTGGCCGAACGCGACGGCTGGGCCGTGACCCTGAAGGCGCACCGGCGGCGCGACACCATGAGCACCGTGGCCCAGCTCCAGGGACGTGATGGTCGATCGATCATTGATGTGATCGGGCTCGGGGCCGGGGTGTATGACCGGATGCGCGAACTGGGCGCGCGTCCGCTGGCGTACACCGGCTCGGGCCGGGGCCAGGGTCGCGACCGGTCCGGCAAGTTCGGGTTCATCAACGTGCGGAGCGCCGCGTACTGGCGGCTCCGTGAGCTCCTGGAGCCCGCGTACGAGCCGACGCTGGCGCTGCCTCCGGACGACCTGATGATCTCAGACCTGACCACGCCTACCTGGAAGGTCACCACCGGGCTACCGCCCAAGATCCAGGTGGAGAACAAGGACGACGTGGTGAAGCGGCTCGGTCGCTCCCCGGACCGGGGTGACGCGGTAGCCATGTCGCTCTGGGCGGACCAGCACCGGGGTACCGGCCAGTTCGTAGAGCCGGTCGGTTCGATGCCGAGTACTGGCTTGAGCCCACTTGGCGGACGTTGACGATACAGCGTCAAGGTTGACACCTTGCAGCTATGACGGTAACGTTACCCGTATGACCACATCGGAGAAGCCCGAGCTGGGGGAGCTGAAGCCCGGCCATCGCGTGATGGTGCGACGTTCTTACAACGACATGCGTAGGCGATCACCGGAGGAGCAGTACATCCCGGCCACCGTGGTCAAGGCCGCTCGCGTATGGATCGAGCTGGAGGGCACAGAGGGCAACTGGAAACGGACCTGGCGGATGCGTCGGGACACCCAGGACCAGGGCACCCAGTACAGCGGCTCGAATGACAGCTTCCTGACGATGGACCAGTACGCGTGGACCGAGACCCGCGACTGGGCGCTGGCCGTGATCAAGGACCACGGCCTGACGGTGGAGTCTCGCTCCCCGTGGCGCGGCCGGGAGACCGAGCTGGCAGAGATCTTGGCCGTAGCAGACAGCTTGTCGTGACCTGAGTCTATTCGGGGAGATTGTTGTTCAATGGAAGGAAACATGGTGGTTATAGAAACTGTTTCGTCGACTCTGCGCGAGATGTTCCGCGCACAGCGATTAATGCCGGCATGGGTTGAGGATCTTGATTTTCACGCACTATCTGACTATCACCGCATGGTGCTGATCAACGACGGGAGTACCCAACCTTTGGTCATGGCCCGGTTCCTGGAGCCGCTGACGGTAGTTCCATTGGACCTTGGTACGAATCCGATTAGCGGACGTCGGTGGCTGAAGGATCGCCCGGTCCGGTTCCGCAAGGTGGAGATTTGCGGGCGGACCACGGCTAGAGTCCACATAGTAGCCAATACCACCTACGTGCCTGACTTGTTGCCGAAAGATCTTGTTGAGGGGTTGGAGAACGGGGCCCTCAGTGTCGGAGCCGGCATCCGACGATTCTCCTTGACCACTCGCCGGGAGCTGCTCTGGTGTGGCCGGACGGCCGACTACCCGGTGGTACGGACCTACCGCATATATCACGGCTATGAGCCGGTGTTCGCCATCACGGAGATGTTCGCGTGATGGAGGTGGATGACGAAGTCATACGCCAGGTGGGGAGCTTCGTTATCGGCGCCTCCATGGCTGTCGCGCAGACGTTGGTGGGTACCAAGAGGAGCTGGTCCTGGCTGTGCGTCATGGCGGTTCAGGTTCTCTACATCATCTATGGCCTGCTGATCGACGCTTGGGGGTTCGCGATCTTCGCGGTGTTCTTCATCGTGTTCGTCAACACCCCCAACTACGTCAAGTGGCGTAGGGAGGAGAAGAGGAGCCGTCAGGCTCCAGACACCCCCTGACCTGGGCCCACTCACCTGTTTGGGTGACGTTGCCCGAGGGACTTGACACTTCACAGTCAAGGCTGTAATGTTCTCCCTGTAAGACAAACAACTCCACAGAGAAACCTCCACCGGGGTAGTGAACCGGGCCTGGCAAGCCCGGGAGGTACGACCTGAGGGAGTGCCGTTACCGACCAGGTGACGCGCACTGATCCCGGTGGAGGGGCCACCTACTAATTCGATAGGAAAGGAAGACTACGACCGAAGCCTCTGCCGATCCTGACGGGGGCTTCTTGGAGTAGCTGACCAGGGGAACGCTGAAGCTGTTACTGTGAAGTATGGAAGGGGAGGAGGAGGAGTCCGAGCATGAACAATCCGCACGTGAACAATCCAGATGAGGACCCCGAGGACCACCTGGGTGAAGTCATCCCGGACCCGTGGGACGACCCAGAACAACCCGACTGGGTGACCACGGCGTTGGACCTGGACGAGGTTGGCCTGACATGGCCTGGGTGCTGACCCGGGGCCTGACCACGGTCCGCAACGAGTTCAACACCGTGTTCCCCGGGCGGGACAAGACCAGCGACGGTTCCAAGGGCGACCCGGCGCACGCCGCCTCGGTCAGCGGTCACAACCCTGACCGCACCGGCCGGGCCGAGCACCGGGACGGGGACGCGCTGGACGAGGTCCGCGCGATCGACCTCGATCGTGACCTGGTGCCCGGCTCGGCCATCGACTGGATGGAGCTGGTGGTCCAGTACCTCGTGCGCAGGGCCAGGGCTGGGCACTACATCCCGTTCCGGTACATCATCTACAAACGACGCATCTGGAGACGGACGGACGACTGGCGGACCAGGGAGTACACCGGTTCGAACGACCACGACAGACACGCCCACGCCTCAGGCGACTACACCCAGACCGCTGACAACTGGACGGGCTCGTTGGGCCTGGCCTCGATACGGACAGGAGACGACGTGGCAATCACACCGGCAGAGCGGACGGCTATCGCGCAGGAGACGGTACAGCTCCTACTGAACGCGGACCTGGGGGCGCCCGGTGGGGGTGACACGGTGGGCGTGGCACTGCAGACCGGCGCGTACTCCAACACCCGGGCCATCCTGGGCATCGTCACCACCCTGGCCACGGCGGTTGCTGGCCTGGACGACGTGGACGAGACGGCCCTCGCTGAAGCGTTGGCTCCGGCAGTCGCCGTCCTGGTGATCCCGGCGCTGGTGGCCGCTGTAGAGGCCAACGACGGCGCTCCGCTGTCCGAGGCCCAGGTGAAGAACGCGGTCAAGGCCGCGCTGAGGGAGGGGACGGAATGATCAAAATCTTCGGTCGTGAACCGGCTCTATGGATCGCGCTGATCGGTGCCGTGCTCCTCTGGGCGGTATCGCTCGGGCTGGACTGGCTGAACGCCGGCCAGGCTACCGCCATCATCACTTTCATCACGGGCCTGGTGATCGCGTTCACCACCCGGCCGATCGCGCCGGGGTTGTTCGTGGCCGTGGTGTCCGCCGGAGCCGCGATGTTCGCCGAGTACGGGTTGCACTGGTCGCAGGCCGCTGTGACGGGCCTGGGCGGGATCGTCCTGGCCGCGTTCGCGCTGTTCGGCATCCGGCCCCAGGTGACTCCGGCGGCTGACCCGGCTCCCACGGCGCTGAGCCGCAACGCTGGTCAAGTACGCTGAACGGATTCCGGTAAGAGATGAGGCCCCTGATCACAAGTCAGGGGCCTCGTTTGTTGGACTGGTCAGCTTTTCGAGCCGTCCGGCTTGCGGAATACCACCTTCACCTTGTCGAAGAGGTCCCGCTTGGTCCGGCCGTTGCCGGTATAGGGCTGGTTCGGGTTCAGGTACTTACCCGAGGACTTGCCGCTCTCCCGGCCGATCTTGCCGCGCTTCTCGGTCATCTGGACTTCCTCCCCTACTTGTCGGGTTTGCCATACCGCTCCTTCATCAGCTGCTTGAGCTTGGCGTCCTCCTCATCCTGGATCTTCTTCAGGTCAGCCTTGATCTTGGCGGGGTCCGTCTCGCCGGTGATGCCCTTGTTCCGGTCGCTGTCCCGATGCTTAGCCAAGCGGTCATCCTCCCTCACTGTCCGGCATCGTTATCTGATGGGCCTTGCAAACATAGCAGTCATGGCGGTAAGGTGCAACCCGGAGAACATGCCGGATGAGTCAGGGGAAAGGAACGCAAGCAATGGGCGCTACCAAGGCCGCTGGACTGAGCCAGGACGCGATGACGGCCCTGATGAACACCGGGACCAACCGCCAGGGATCGGCCGTACCGGTCGCCCGGGGGAGCCAGACCTGGGAAGAGCTGAAGGTGGCCGGGATGATCCGTGCCGGTGGCGGCTTGACCCGGGCTGGCTCGATCGTCCGGGAGCGCGAGGCGAATCGGCTGATGGATCAACTTTTCCCGCTGTAGGTGAGCACCGGTCCGGCTCCGTCAAGGGGCCGGACCGGTATCGGATAGGAAGGGGTACGAACGATGAGTCAGCACAACCAGCGTATACAGAACGGACCCTCGGGCGCAGCGATCGTGACTGGAGGGGTCGCCATCGCGCTCAGCGCCGCTGGATGCGTGTACCTGGTCAGTGGACCCGGGCTGGACCCGCGCAAGGCCGTAGCGGTCCTCCTGGGCGGCCTGCTGACCGGGGTCCTCACGGTTCGCGTGATGGGTCTGGTGACCGAACGTGCCGTGATCGCGGACCGGGCGCTGCGCGCGATCGAGCGCGAGCGCGACATCGCGGAGTACGAGCGCGAGCTGGACGCCCGCGAGCGCGACCTGGCGGCGCGGCAGCGCGAGTGGAGACGGGTAGAGCCGGAGGTCCGCCAGGAGCCGAGGCACGAGGGCCGTCAGGAGCCGAGGCACGAGGGCCGTCAGGAGCCGAGGCACGAGGGCCGTCAGGAGCCGGTGGAGGTGGCAAGGAGCCAGACCGGCTGTGAGATGTGCGGGACAGGGTGGGTATGCCCTGATCACATGCCGGTCCTGCCGGAGCC
>WUUC01180621.1_pt1 | contig 12699 bp, 7 predicted proteins | sample 6278441 | NCBI WGS metagenome assembly WUUC01 (sample SAMN13675441, study PRJNA597444) | soil metagenome | isolation source: soil | place: USA: Washington | collected 2017-10 | reverse complement strand
GGAAGCGCGTTATCGAAGTGGCGGCGATCTCAGGATCCAGGTTGAGCGCCTCGCGGCCGGCAGGTGTGGCTGGGTCGTGCATGAGCGGCGCGAGCGTCTGTGCGATTAGCGTGTATCCGCCCGACGAGGAGTTGCGGTCGCCGACATCTTCAGCACCACGGCGGAATGCACCGACGGCGACGATCAAGAACGTCGCCGCTGCGATAAGCGCGACAGACAGCACGCTTCGCGACGGCCGGTATCGCGCGTTGCGGAGTCCAAGCCGCGCGATGGGCCACCCGGCTGCAATGAACCCGCGGCGCGACGTGCCGCGCAGCCACGCTGCCGTCGCACAGAGACCTGCCGCCAGGAGCAGCGTTCCGGAACCGAAGAATGCGCCGGCAGGTGGAATCCACGTGAGGAAACCCGCTGCCACCAGTGCAATGGCACATGCGGCGGTCGCGAGCGCGATCACGCCAAGCCTCATGCCGCCTGCGGGTACCTTCGTATCCGCGTCAACCCAGCCGCCGGACATCAGTTGGCGCGCGGAGTACCGACCGAGTACCCGGAGGCTCCAGGCGATGCATGCGACGGCGGCGAGCACGCCGGCAGCGGCGCCTCCGATGAGCGCGGCGGGCGACGCGTGCAGCCGCAGGTCGGTGGTGCCGACGGCATCCACCCACCACGTTCGCAGCGCGAGCATGATGAGCCAGGAGTACGCAAGCGCCCCCGCCATCCCCGCGAGGGCTCCGACGATGGCGAGGAGAACGCCTTCGCCAAGCAGCAGCGAGCGGATTGCACGCGGCGTATAGCCCATCGCAGCGAAGAGGCCGATCTCCCGCGCGCGCTGTTCGATCCCGAGTCGGAAAAACAGGAGCGCGAGCAGCAGGCTCGAGACGACGAGGAAGAAGCTGAAGTAGGTGAAGTACTCGCCGAAGTCCGTCGTGCCGGACGCCGCCGCGAGCGCCTGCTCTCGCAGCGGGACAACCGTGAACTCCGCGGCGGAAGCCGTGGTGAGATGGCGCGACAACGCCTCACGGTACGCAGCGTGGCGCTCAGTCGTCGGCGCGCCGGCGGCGGGCAGGCGGAGCGACGATACTTTCCCGTACTGCGACCGCCACAGGGACTGCCCGTCGTCGATGCGGATGAACGCCTTCGGGGCCGTCAGGTATTTGTCCCAGTACTCCTCGTCCTTGTCGCGAATCTTCTTGAGGTCGACAGGGAACGGCGGGTCCCAGTCGGTCATGTTCGCGCTGGTGGACATGCCGGGATATTCGGGCGTCAGGTCGGCATCGATGGCGAGTCCTTCCATCGGCATCACACCCGCCACGGTGAACTCAGCGCTCGATGTCGTCAGGCCTTCGGCGTCCGACCACAGGTAGTACTCGAGCGTGACACGGTCGCCGATTTTCGCGCCAAGGTCCTCGGCGGCCCATTGAGTCAACCAGACAGGTCGCTCGGAGCGAATGCTTCGGGAGTTGGGAGTTGAGAATTGGAAGTTGACGACCGTCTCGGGAAGCGCACTCACCAGTGAGTAAGGCGTCTCGCGACCGTTCGCCTTGATCGCGGTCGCGAGATACGTGAGGACCGGCACCGGCTCAACGCCAATGTCTCGCGCTGCCGCGAATGCAGCTGTCTCGATTCTTTCGTTCAGCAGGCCTGTGTCGCTCTCGACGGTAAGTGCCTCGGCCGAGAGCGGCCGCAGCCGAATGCCGAGATCCGCGAGGTCGGCTTGGTCGTGGATCTCGCGCTCGAGGCCGGCCACATCGCCATTCGACGTCGGCTGGTGTTCGACGAGCAGCATGTTCACGCGATGCAGCAGGTCTAAATCGCGCTGCAGTCGATCGAGCGGGACGAAGATGGTGCGGCTTGCCCCCTGCTGCGGACGCGGGGAGAATTCCCCAAGCAGCTGCGGCGGCAGCACGCGGGTGGCCGCCAACCGGATGCCGCGGCCCGGGTCGTCGCGTCGCCCCTGGATCAACGCCGCGGGAATCGTCGAAGGCTTCTGGACGCGCAGCAGCAGGGCGTCACCGTCTGCACTTCCCAATTCGCGCGCGAGCGCCGGACTGAGGTACGCGCTCCGCCCGGCGGGCCCGTCAACACCCGCGGCTTCGTGAAAACGCCAGAAGCGATCGTCCACGCCGAACACCTGCACGCCTCCGGCGCGGGCACCACTTCGCTCGTGGAGGACAACGCCTTCGAGTCCAAGGACCGGCGCCGGTCCACGCCAGCTCGCCTGGAAGACGCGCACGTCTTCGAGGCGTTCTCCCAGCTGCTCGGTAAAGAGCGTGGTTGCGGTGATCACGGCATCGGTGCGTCCGAGGCGTGACAAGGCCAGGTCGCGAAGGCTCGTGCGCACGGACGCCCCCACAACGAGCGCGCCGGCCAGCGACGACACAGCAATGGCGATCCCAAATACGACGGCGAGGTTCGTGCGCCAGTAATGCCTGAGGCTTGCCCGGATGATATCGTGACGTGTCATGCGAACCGTCCGTCGGCAATCGTGAACCGCGTCGAAAACCGGCGGGCGAGCTCGGCGCTGTGCGTCACGACCAGCAGAATGGTGGGATGTGCCGCATGCATGCCCAGCAACAGATCCGCGACAGCGTCCGAATTTCGTTGATCGAGATTGCCGGTCGGTTCATCACAGAGCAGCAGCGTGGGCTGCCGCACGAGCGCCCGCGCAATCGCAACACGCTGTTTCTCCCCGCCGGACAATTCCGCCGGCCGATGGTCGACCCTGTGCGCGAGGCCGACGTCGGAGAGCAGTGCCTTCGCGCGTTCGACAAACGCCTGCGGCCGACCGTTCCTCGCGACCAGCGTCGGAGCGAGCACGTTCTCCAGCACCGAGCATTGCGGCAGCAGCGCATGATCCTGGAAGACGAACCCGATGTGTTCGTTGCGAAACGCGGCGAGGCGTCTCTCGTCGAGCGCGTACGGGTTCTGGCCGTCGAGCGACACGGTGCCGGATGACGGCGGCTCGAGCGCGCCGAGCACGTAGAGTAGTGTGCTCTTCCCGCTGCCCGACGGTCCCATGATGGCCGCCGCCTGCCCGCGCTCCAGTGAGAACGAGAGCTCCCGCAGGATGGGCAACGGACCCTGCGGCGTGGGGTAAGTCTTGGTGATATTCGAAACCGTGAGCATGCGGTGCGGCGACGCTAAGAGTTGTCGCGACGGCTGGGCATCATCGCGCCACGTACGCCGCTACGAGGGCTTCCCGACAGATGCGGGTAGAGCGACCGCTTTCGCCGTCGCGGCCTCGCTATAGATTTCCACGACCCGATCGGCCATGCGCGCGACGCTGTAATGCTGCTGCACGCCGGCTGCTCCGCTGCGGCCCATCTGCCGCGCCTGGGTGGGGTGATTCCGAATCGCCGCCAATCCGTCCGCGAAGCTTGCCGGGTCCCCCGGGCGCGCCAGGAGCCCGCCGGACGTCTTCGTCAGCATCTCCGGGAATGCCCCGTGCTGTGGCGCCACAACGGGAACGCCGCAGGCCATCGCCTCCAGCAGGTACAGCCCCTTCGGCTCCCTGTACGTGCTCGGCACCGACAGCACATCGATGCTGCGAAGGAACGAAACCTTCGCCGCCCGGTCGAGCGCGCCGTGGTAGCGGAACTCACCGCCGAGGCCCCACGCGTGCAACTGCCGTTCGATTCGCTGCAAGTACGGCTTGTGCTCTGGCGCCAGGTACCCCGCCGCTTCCAACCGCGCATTCTCGACGCCCCGTTCACGGCGCAAGATCCGATACGCCTCCGCCAGGACATGCAGGCTCTTCTCCGGTGCGACGCGGGCGAAGTACCCGACCACAAATGGATCCGCGGCGGTGCGTGTGCGCGAGGTGGGTTCGAGATCGCGCAACGAGACGCCGAGGGCCGCGACGCGAATGCGCGCGACCGGGATCCGAAGGTAGTCGGCCATGTACTCGCGGTAGTAGTCGCTGACCGCGACGAACAGGTCCACGTGCCTGACCTGCTCGCGAATGAGCGCCAGCGCGCGGCTGCGATCGGCTTCCGGCAAGCCGTCGAGAAACAGATCCTCTCCCTGCAACGTGACGACGACGGGGCGACCCGTGGCGCGCCGAATCGGCTCGGCCAACCCGATGAGGAGCGCGTTGGGCAGGTTGATCACGTCGTATGCCGGTTCGTCGCGAAGCCAGGCCACGAGCTTCTCGATTTCCTTCCGCTGGAATCCCCGTTCGCCTTGCAATGTCGAGATTGTCAATGCGCCCAGGCCGCTTGGATCGACCTGGATTGAACGCTTCGAGACCAGCTTCAGGAATGCCTTCGAATCCCACAGCTTGTCGAGCAGCCACGGCGTCCGCCTGAAGAGGCCCACGTGCTGTTGCAGGTACACGCTGACGCCACCAAACAGCACGCGATCCGAGCTCACGTTCTCTTCGTCGGTGAGCGTCGGTGTGTACACCGGCTGCAGCGTGACATCGTGGCCACGCCCGATCAATTCGCGCGCAAGCGCGTTGTCACGCAGACAACTTCCGCAAAACATGTTTGCGGCGCCGGCGGTGATCGACAAAATCCTCATAGGGCGTCGGACATAGGGCGTACGCCGGTAGGGCGTTGGGCGTAGGGCCGTCGCGCGTAGGGCGTAGCGCGTACGAGCCTTGGGCCACCATTCTGTTTACGGTGAAACGGCGCTTCCTCCGTGAGCCACGACTTCTGACGCTTGCGCCAACTCGGCGCTCTGGAATGCACGGGCGCGGAACAGGAACTCGACGATGTTGCCTTCGTGTGGCTGCAGCCAGTTGAGCTGAATTGTCGGAACCGGGCCGAGGTTCAGCCGGTCGATGTTCGTCGCATCGAGCAGCTGGCGCCGGAGCGGTTCACGCGACGTGATCGCCGTGCCCACGAGCGTCGGGCCAATAGCCTCGATCATCTGCGCTTCCGGGCACTCGACGACGGTCACGAACGGAAACATGTACTCCTTCTTCGCGATCGCTCGGTCGTGCGACGTGCAATGAACGACGGTCGGCAAAAGATACTCGGCGCGGCCTTCCTTCACGACGCGGCTGCCATCGCGATAGCGCGCCGTCACGTCCTCGGTGCCCGGTTCGCGCAGATCCGCATCGATGGCATTCGAGATGGCGTCCGCCGTGCCCGGCACGGTGAACGCCGCAAGGCTCGCCTCGGGATGGTCCGGCGGCAACGGCCTGACGGTCGCGAGCCGGCGAGCGATCCCGTCGGCAATCTCTCGCGTGTGCCGGCTCGCCCAGATCCCCGAGCAGTTGATGCATCCGCGGCCGCTGTTGGCGAACACGCTATCCACCATGATGTCGAGATATTGCTCCCAGCGGTCGACTTGATCGTCGCCGAGCAGGATCTTCGAGAAGCCGGGCCCGTGCGCCTGCACCTTCGGGTTACCGCGATAGCGCTCCACGGTCGGCGTTCCGCCGAAGATGAGACTGCGGCCGCAGCTGTCGAGGACCGCGGCCCCGACATCGCCTTCACCCGGATAAATAGAGATCGCTTCGCGAGGGATGCCCGCCTGGAAGAACGCTTCGGCCATGCGATAGGGCGTCCACGGCTCCTGCGGTCCGGGCTTGAGCACCAGGCCCACCTGCATCGGGATGATAGGCAGCCACAACGTGTGTACGCCGGGCGAGTTCGACGGCAACACGAGTCCGAGCACCGGGCTCTCGGCCTGGAAGCTGATTGGCACGTTGCGTTCCACGCCGTACCCGCGCGACAACACGTCGAGCGACAACCCGCGCGTCAACGACGTGAGGATGTTGCGCATCTCGCCGAGCACGAACTGGTTCTTCTTCATGTTGCCGCGGCAGAGACGCTCCGGCAGTCCGGTGCTGGCTGATTGCGCGCGTACGAACTCGTCAGGGGTCTGGGTGCCCGTTCCCATCGGCAACGTGGCGTTCATGTAAAGATCGCCCGCCTTTCCCGCGCGGGCGATCAGTTCGTCGATCGGGATTTCGCGCAGGACCTCGCGCGCGCGCGCCGCCTTTCGCACGTCGCGCTGAATGAGTCCGCCGTTTGCGCGGCTCACCTTGGCGATTGGCTCGCCCGTGGCGAAGTGCGCCACGGTGTCCATGTCCATGCTCGTGTACGGTTGGCCCCAGCGCAGGACGGGTAGCTCGAGCATCTCAATACACTCCTACCGTGGTGGTCGCGGCAAAACCTCTGAACGGCCGCACGCCGCTCACGCCATCCCATGGATACGCCGCCGACGGTGGTTCGCGCTCGCCTTCATCCCGTTCGAGGAACCCGGGCATGAAGAACTCCTTTGTCAGCGTCGTCAGCTTCACGCGGCCGGTTTCTCCGTAGCCCACCAGACGGGTCGGATCATCGAAGTCCACCACCTCGGCGACGGCACGCGGCTGCGGCGCGTGATACGTGATCGTGTAGTTGTTGTGCGGACCGCTCGGTTCACTTGGCGCCAGGCCCATCAACGTGTTCCCGTAGGTGGGCGTCATGTACGCGCCGTCGAGCAATTCTTCCTGCGCGAAGCGGTTCCACTGCGGCGTGAACTCCGTGCCGCCGGAAAAGATTCCCGTGATGCCGGCCTTGCGAATGGAGGAGCCCATTTTCTCGAGCCGCAGCGCCAGCGCCTCGAGCAGCTTCGGCGTGGTGAAGAGGCATCGGATGTCGTGTCCGGCGCCGAGGATGGTGACCGCCTGGTCGACAACGTGGTCCTTGTACGCCTGCAGGTGCTCGGCCCAGCCCTTGTTGATCAACTTGATCACCCAACGTGGATCGAGATCCACCATGAAGCAGATCCCGCCGCGGTATTGCGCCAGGTGCTCCACGGCGAGCCGCAGGCGCCTCGGACCTGTCGGACCAACCTGCAGCCAGTTCGATCCTCTCGGGAAGGCGTTGTCGGGCAGCGTCGCGCTGAACCACTCGTAGTCCAGGCGGAAGTCATGGATGTTGATCCGGGACTTCGGGACGCCGGTGGTGCCGCCCGTTTCGAACACCGAGATCGGTTGATCAGCGTACGCCTTCGGCACCCAGCGTCGCACCGGCCCGCCGCGAAGCCACTCGTCCTCGAAACCGCCGAACTTGCGCAGGTCCGCGAACGACTGCACGTCGCGCCGCGGATCCCAGCCGGCTTTCGCAGCCCACTCGAGCCAGAACGGACAGCCGGTTGCCGGATCGAAGTGCCACTGCATGAGCTCCCGAACCCAGGTGTCGAGTGCGACTGCCGCGGGCCGGGTAGCTACGTCGACGGTCTGGGCCATAGAGGAGGAATTGTAGTTTCAGACGCACCCGGAAATGAAAAAGGCGCACCAAAGGTGCGCCTTTCATTTCCAACCTGGATTCTAGAATCTCGATTTATTCAACGTAACTGTAGCCACAGTTCTCGCACGTCCAGGTCCGGCCCTGCCGATACATGTTCGAGGCGCACTGCGGGCAGACGCGGTACTCGCGACCGTCTGCGTCGATCTTGGTGTCGGAGTTCTCCTCCGGCGCCTTTTCGTCCTTCTTCTCTTCCTCGGGCTTCGGCGGCGGCTGCTGCGGCGGATCCTGCGCAAAGGTCGAGGTCACGCTGAGGCCAAGGGCCGCGGCAAAAATCGCCGACCCTCGCAGGAAGCTCCGGCGGTCTACCGGTCGGGTGTTCAGCTTATCCATACCGTCAATCATTACGGGTCCTCCACGAGGCCGAAGCCGTCGTTTGAATACGGTAAGAATAGCGTCCCAGACGCAATTTCGATGTAATTTCCTGTCACTACAGGGCCTTGGGCCGTAGGGCGTGGACCGCCCTACCTTCAAGGTCCTGCGCCCTGATAACATCAGCAGGTTATGCATACCATCAAGCCCGCCAGCTTGAAGCCCGGCGTGCGAGTGGACACGTTGAAGGGGGACGCCTCCGCGGCTGATGCGGGTTCGGCCGGCCAGGCCGGTGCCGCCTCGGCGCGGCTCGTGCGCGGAAGAGCATTGATTTTCTGGGATCCGAAGCTTCCCGGGACGAAATACGGGAAGAAGCTCGACGCCATTGATACGGACCAAATCACCCCTGCAGGCGACTGCGTGTCCGAAAGCCTCGACACGCTCGATGAGCGGTGGAAGGCGGGTTCGTTCCGGTACCTCATGCCGGATTTTCGCCAGCGCGTGCACCGCGGCGAGACCTTCATCATTGCTGGTGACCGTTTCGCCATTGGTTCGTCGCGGGAGATGAGCCCGGCCGGCCTGAAGGGTATCGCCGAGGAGGTTGGCCAGGAGATGGTCATCATCTGCGGCAACAACATGGGGGACATCTTCCGTCGCAACAGCTTCAACCTGGGCCTTCATGTCGTGCAAAGCCCGGAAGCCGTGGCCGACGCGCAGGACGGCGACGAGTTCACCTTCGACCCGGTGTCGCGCCGCATCGAAAACGTCACGCAGGGCAAGGCGTACGAGCCGATCCCTCTCTCGCCGAAGGAGAACGAAATTCGCCAGGGCGGCGGCATTTTCGCCGTGGGCCGGCGCGAGTTCCGCGCGTCGTTCGAACGCCAGCCGCTGATCGAGTTTCCCGACGACCAGCTCGCGAGCACGATGACGACCACGGAACAGATCGTGTGGGCGCATCGCGTGGACAAGGATCGCCGCGAACTGAAGCCGGGCGACACGCTTCGCGTGTACGCCGATCTGTTGCCGGCCTCTGACGGCACGGCACCGTTCGCGATTCACACCTTCAACCAGATCACGGGCGGCAACACCATCTACCCGCGTCAGGCAGCCATCGCGAACGACCATTTCGTCTTCACCGGGCGCGACGATGACAACAAGCAGACGAGCATCGGCCGGGCGTTCGCCGAGCAACACGGGATGAAGAAGCCGTACTATGCCACGCCGGGCGATGGCATCTTCCATTTCTATTTCCCGGAGCAGGGCCTCGTCATGCCCGGCCAGTTCATCCCGGGCGCCGACTCGCACAGCCGCGCCTACGGCGCCTACGGCGCGGTCGGCATGGGCGTCGGCTCGACGACGCTCGGGTTCGGATGGTCTACGGGCTACGTCTATTTCACGCTTGCGAAGGCGCGGCGCGTCACGCTCACCGGCAGGCTGCAGCCCTGGGTTGGCGGCAAGGATATCGTCCTCGAGCTCCTGCGGCGCTGGGGAGCGAAGCAGTCGCAGGGCATGTCGGTGGAGTTCATCGATGCGCACCGGCAGCTGCCGATTGCCTATCGCAACACCATCGCCAACATGATGGCGGAAGCCGAGGCGCTGAACGGGATCTTCGCGGCCGACGAGGTCACCTACGCGTGGTACGCGATCAAGGGGCTGACGCAGTTGCCCTACCCCCGGATCAAACCGGGCCTCGACGCGCGCTTCGAGATCGACGAAGAGCTGTCGCTTGGCGACGTGATGCCGATGATCGCCAAGCCGTTCAGCCCTGGCAATGCGTATCCGGCTGACGAAGTAGCGCGTGAGCGCATCCAGTTCGACAAGGCGATGATTGGATCGTGCACGAACGGCAGCTACGACGATCTCCTGCAGGCCGCGCTCGTGATCTTCAACGCGCGCAAGTCAGGCGCGACGAAGACAGCGCGCGAGTTCGTCGTGTTTCCCGGGTCCGGCGGAGTGGCCCGGCAGATTGAACATCCCGATCCGCGGCTCGGTGGCGAGTCGATCGCGGAGGTATTCCGCTCCGTCGGTGGTCAGATCCGCGAGTCGTGGTGCGGCCCGTGCTTCGGCCAGGGCCCTGACGCCCTCAGCGCCGGCCAGCGCGCGATCACATCGTTCAATCGCAACTGGCAAAATCGGATGGGGCTCGGCGGCGAAGGTTACCTGGCGAGTCCCGCCGTGGTGGCGGCGTCCGCCCTCGTCGGCTACATGGCGCCTCCCAGCGAACTCGGCCTGGAGTGGAAGGCGGAGGAATACGGGATCTGAAGGGAATCTGAATTGATGATTGGGTGATTCGGTGATTGGGACTGCCCGAACTTCAGTTCGGGCAAATCGGGAATCGCCTAATCGCCAATTCACAATTTCATGGCCGCCACTGGATCGATCCGCGTGGCGCGGCGCATCGGAATCCAGCTGGCCGCGAGCACGACGAGCACGAGCAACACGCCGGTCCCCCCGAGCGTGAGCGGATCGTGCGCGGTGATCCCAAACAGCAGCGACTGAGCGATGCGTCCTCCCGCGAGCGCGCCGGCCAGTCCGATCGCTCCGCCGACCGCGCAGAGCAGCAACGATTCTCCCATCACGAGTCGCGCAACTGTCCGTGGTGTGGCGCCGACGGCCAGGCGAACCGCGATCTCCCGCCGGCGCTGCGTCACGGTGTAGGCGAGTAGCGCGTACACGCCCGTCGTCGCCACGATGACTCCTGCCACCGCAAACGCGGACAGCAGCAGCGCGGCAAACCGGTCCTTTGCGACCGAATCACCGACGAGTGTCGCCATCGTCGTCATGCTGTGCACCGGTTGGTGCGCGTCCACCTGCAGGGCGCGCGTACGTGCTGTCTGCGCAACTGCCTCCGGCTCAATCGTCGTGCGCGCCACGACATTCATGACCAGATATGGGTTCTGCGCATGGGGAATGAAGATCTCGGGACGGGGCTCACTGCGCGGCCCGTAATACCGCGCATCGCGCACGACGCCGACGATCTCGTACGGATACGCGCCGCGCTGGTAATCCAGGATCAAGCGGTGACCGACTGCGTTTTCGCCCGGCCAGTGCCGGCGCGCCAGGCTCTCGTTGACGATGACGACGGGTGGCGCGTCGGTCGTGTCGCGGTCCGAGAACTCGCGCCCTCCAACGAGCTGTAGTCCGATCGTGCCGAAGTAACCGGGCGTCGCCATGCGGATGTCGGCCTCGGGCAATGCGTCACCCGGTGGCCTCGGCCCCTCTCGCCAGTACGGCCGGTCGAAGTCCACGCCGACCGTGCTCAGTGGAAGCACGGTGACGGCGGCGACCGATGCCACCGCTGGAATCGTGCGGACCGAGTCGAGCACGCGACGATAATAGTCGGCCGCTTGAGCGCCGGTGCGATAACGCGCCGCATCCGGCGTGATGCGCATCACGAGTAGATTGCGCGTGTCGAACCCGGGATTGACCTGGTTCAGCGCGACGAAGCTGCGCCCGAGAAGCCCGGCGCCGACGAGCAGCATCAGCGCGGCTGCGAGCTCCGCGGTGACGAGCGTTCGGCGAAGGTGGCCGGACCGGCCGCCCGTCGTCGGCACGCCATCGGTCAAGGCGCGCGCGATAGACCCGGTGCTGCCGTGAATGGCTGGGACGATGCCAGCAACGGCGGTGACGAGCAGCGCAAGCGCGGCGGCAAAGCCGACGACGCGCGCATTCATTGCGACCTCGTGCAGCCGCGGAATGCCCGCGGGCGACAGCGCCACGACGGCGTCGAGCCACCACGCCGTGAGCAGGAGTGCGGCGCCCGTAGCGGTGAGCACGAGCAGCAGGCTCTCGCTGACGAGTTGCCGCACGATCCGCGAGCGGCCCGCGCCAAGCGCCATCCGGATCGCCAGCTCGCGCCTGCGCGCTGCCGCGCGGGCCACGGTGAGGCTTGAAACGTTTGCGCACACGAGCAGCAGGAGGCAGAACACGGCGCCGAAGATCGCGATCAGCTCGGCCCGGCTGCCCGACATAGTTTCCTCGGCGAGCGGGACCAGTCGAATACCCCAGCCGGCATTTACCGCCGGATGCTCACGGGCGAGCCCCTCTGCAACCGCCGCCATGCGTGCGTGTGCCGCCTCGAGTGTGACGGTCGCGCGAAGGCGACCGATGACCCGCAGGAACCGGAAGTCGCGTGGTGGTCCACTCGGGAAGCGCGCGCCGGTGTACGACGATGAAAGGTCCCACGGCGTCCAGAACGCGACGTGCGCGTCGGGAATGGCGAACTCCGGCGGCATCACACCGACGACGAGCCACTCGCGGCCTTCAACGCTCAACGTGCGGCCCACCAGGGAGGGGTCGCTACCGAGACTGCGCCACAGGCCATGACTGAGGACGATGATGGGCTCGCGACCGACGAACCGGTTGGCAATGTTCCAGGCGGCGCGGTCGTATTCGTCAGCGGCAAACGTCCGCCCGATCGCGGCTCGCGTGCCGAACACTTCGAAGAAGCCTCGCGTTACCTGGACGCCGGTGACCGGCGCGGCGCCGTCCCGGCCGCGCAACGTCATTGAGGTCGTCATCCATCCGGACAGATGCTCGAAGGCGTCGTTACGCGCAGACCAGTCAACCAGGTTGCCGGGTGACGGCCCTTCGCGCACCCTGTCCTGCGACACGTTGGTTTCCCACACCGCGACGAGCCGTTCCGGGGAGTCGTAGGGCAGCGGACGCAGCAGCACTGCGTCCACGAGGGCGAACAGTGTCGTGGTGGCCGCAAGGCCAAGGCCGAGCACGAGGCCCATCGTGATCGTGAAGCCTGGCGCCCGGCGCAGCGTGCGCACAGCCTGCGCCACATCGTGTCGAACGCCGGACGCGAACACGTCCCACACGAGGAGCATCCACGTGCGCACGACCGCGGCCGATCCGGCGGCCGTTGCGGCCCGCAGCAGTTGGCGCGCGTCGCGTTCGACCTCCGTCGTGTCCTGCGGCCCCATGCCGCGCGCAAGCCGCAACAGCCGCCGATAACTGCCGATTGCCCAACGTTCCGGACGTCTGCTCGCCATCATGCGCGCCTCGGCTTGCGCAGCGCCCGGCGGCTGCGTGCGTGTTCGACAATGGCTTCGAGACGCTTGACGTCGGCCTCGAGCGCGTGTCGCCCCGCCACCGTGAGCGCGTAATAGCGCCGGCGCTCGTCATCGTCTTCGGGGCC
>WUUC01037708.1_pt1 | contig 12702 bp, 20 predicted proteins | sample 6278441 | NCBI WGS metagenome assembly WUUC01 (sample SAMN13675441, study PRJNA597444) | soil metagenome | isolation source: soil | place: USA: Washington | collected 2017-10 | reverse complement strand
CCGGGGCGCTTCAACTCGGTGGCCACGTACTTGTCGCCGTCGCGCGCGAGCGTGAACTTGCCCGCTTCCGACGGCACCGGGTCCAGGGGCTTGGAGTCCTCGGTTCGATCGCGCTTCACGTGGGTGACCGCCCAGACGATTTTCTGGCCGCACCGCTGCGGGCAGGTGCGCAGGTGTTCGGGTGGCAATGGCATGACGGGCCTCCTACTCGGGCCGGACGGAGATCCAGCGGCGGCCCTCGTACCGGACGCTGGGGCGCTTCAACTCGACGACCATGCCGTCATACGGCAGGTACTCGCGCACGAGCTCGAACGTGTAGTGGGCGAGCAGCGGGGGCGTGAACACGTCGGCGTCAAGCAGGGACCCGTCGAGGTGCTGGGTGCTGGTCACGGTCACGCCTGCGGCCGACAGCCGCTGGGCGGCCAGGATGGTGCCCAGCGCACGCACCAGGGCGCGGTTCGTGCGGGGGGCAGGTCGCCGGTGCAGAACGCCTGCGTTGGGCGGCAGGAGCTCGTTCAGGAGGCCGGAGTGGTTGTCCGCCGCGTGGCGCCCGAACCGCTGAATTCCCCAGTCCGGCGCGCTGGGGGTGCTCACGTCCACCCAGTCCTGACCGACCTCGACGACCACGCGCGTGAGGGCGACGCCGGTACCGGTCTGGGTAACGATCTGCTCGGGGCGGAACAGCTCGGGGACGGGCATGTCACACAGGGAGACGGTCACGGCTGGGACTCCTGGTGGGTGTTTCGGGGGGCGGTGGCTTCGTTGTACTGCGCGATGTAGGCCAGGGTGAGCACCGCGAACATGAGGCACGTCAGTACGAGGATGGAGTACATGAGGTGCTCTGTGATCTGGTGCTGGCGGGCGCTGGCGCGCAGGCGGCGCGTGTTCACAGTGGAATCTCGAGCGCCTTGCGCAGGGTGGTGCGGACGTTGGCCGTGAGCGCAGCCTGGGTCTGGTAGCTCTGGTTCCCGTGTTCGTGCCGACCGCGAAGCTCGGAGATGCGGGCCGCCACCAGCTCCCGGTCGATGACCTCGACGCCGTGCTTGCGGGCCCAGACGCGGACCTCGATAGCCATGGTCTCGGCGGCCTCGGTCTGGCTGATCTTGAACATCGTGGGGTCCTTCCGCTTGTCGTTCCCTGTCGAGCTCGACTGTACCCCCTTCGTTCGGGGGGCGTCAAGTCGTGGTGTCTGTCGAATACCCCCTTGTGTAATGGGTCATTCATCGAGTAAAGTGACCCTCGGAACAACCACCGACGGAAGGACCCCACGCCCATGGCCGCCTGGCCCGAGACCAACGTGGAGTGCCGACGCAGCCAGAACCGCAGGCGCACCGGCATGCGCTACACCGCCATTGCCACCACGGTGATGCCGTGTGGTGAAGGCCTCCGCGCCAAGAGCGAGGTGCCGGAAGCCCCAAAGGCTGACCGCAAGGCCAAGCACGAGGCGACCGCACTCCTCAAGGAGGACGCCAGCAAGCACGCCCGGCGCTGCAACAAGTGCCTGGCCCTCGGCAAGAAATGACAGAGCGCACCCGGTGGGTGGCCGAGCCGCATCCCAGGCGGCCCGGCCGGTACCGCGTGCGCAACACGATCACCGGCCAGGCCTACGCCGTGACCTATCACCGCCTCGCGCTGGCCCAGCGCGAGGCGTCCCGCCGCAACGAACCATGGAAGGCACACCCGGATGCCAGCGATCTGGAGACGGAACAAGGGGAAGACCTGTAAGGCGGGCGGCTGTTCGCGGCCACAAGATCACGAAGGTGGCCACGGCAAGATCACCTCGGAGGAGATCAGGAAAGCCGTCAAGGGTTCGAACGGGTCACAAGCGGATATCAACCTGTGGCACGAGCTGAACAAGCCGAAGGGCTGACCGCCCCGGCTCCCGCCCGGCGGGAGCCGGGGCGGGAGCCGGGGCGGTGCTACTTGGCGTTCGGCCGGTCGGCCTTCCACTGCGCCACGGCCGCACAGGCCTCGGCCTTGGAACCCGCGTTGACCTGCTGGGAACCAGGGAAATTGAGGTCCCCTGTCCGGCACATCTTCTTGGCGGCGTTCACCGCCGACGCGATGGCGTGCCCCTGCGCCATGCCCTTTTTCTTGAGGTGGTTCGCGATGCGCTTGATGTACGGCGGCAGGCGCAGGGTCTTGGCGTAGTCGCCGATATCGGCGGCCGCGCTGTAGTCCTCGTCCAGCTCGGCCTCGAGCCAGGGGTGGCCTGCGTCGAGCGTGAACGCCAGCTCGGCCTCTGCCAGTTCGGTGACGGTGAAGCCCTCGCCGAGCGCCTCCGTGAGCGTGGCCACGGCGGCCGCGTGCTCCTGGGCGGCCCGCTGCCCGCGCACCCAGTCCAGCACCTCGGCCAGGGCCGGGTCGGCGGGGGTGGCGCGCACGCCGTGGTCGCGCTGCCTCTCGACCGGCTCGGCGACGATCCCGGCGGCCACGAGGGCCAGCGGCTCGCCGGACGCGACGCGCACGCGCGGGGCGGGGAACCCGGGAGTGTTCACCGCCAGGGCGGCGACCATCTCGAGCTCACCGCCGATCGTGCGCCAGTCGCCGGAGAACGTGACGCTGCGGGCCTTGTGCTCGGTGAGCTCGTCGAGGCCGGGCATGAGGCGACCGGCCACCCAGATGCCGTGGTCGTCCTCGCCTGCGCTGAGCTCGAACGCGGCGTGGCAGGTGTTGTCGTAGTGGCGGGCGGCGTCGGTGGCCGACAGGGCGGTGGAGGCGTGCCCCTCGACGCCGGGCCGCTGGGAGATGGTGCCGTAGCCGACTGGGAGGGTGACGGCCTTGCCATCTGCGCCCCGGGCGCGGATCGGGTGCACGCGGAAGTAGGCGTAGCCGGACGGCGACCGTGGCGGCTGGATGCACTGGCCGGGGAACCCGATGTGGCAGGTGTTCCAGCTGGCAATGTGGCCGTAGACGCGCCCCTCTTCGGTGACGGTGACCGGGGTGTAGGCGGGCAGGCGCGGGTCGGCGAACCACTCGGCGGGCGGCAGGGTGGCGGCGGACGCCACGAGCGTGCCGTCACCGCCGCCCAGGGGGTAGTCGGTGACGTTGTCGCCGATCGCGACCCGCAGGTGGGTGAACTCGACCGGCCCGGTGTAGGTCAGCTGGCTGACCGCCAGGCCGTACCCGGCCGTCACGTGCGGCACGAAGGGCCGGTGCTGCTCGGGTGCCATCGCCGAGCCGATGGCGTCGCGGATCTGGTACCCCATCTCGTGCGCCAGCTGGTCGATGGCCTCGCGGTCGCCGGTGCCGTCGAGGAGGTACACGGTGGCCGGGGCGTGCCCGTTGTCGCCGTTGGGGTTGAACACGGAGTGGGCGAAGATGTTGCCGACGACCGGCCCGCGCTGGGCGGGCTGCCGGTAGTTGCGGTCAATGCCGGGCGCGGTCTCGCCGCGCTCCTCGGCCTCGCGCAGGATCCGCTCGACGTAGGCGTTCCAGTCGGTGGCCTCGCGGGCGATGCGATGGATGGCCACGACCTGCTCGGGCTCCCACTCGTCCACCTGGTCGCCCAGGTAGGCGAGCGTGAGGTGCAGCTGGTCAGCCGAGTCGCCACCCGGCACCCGCAGCATGTTGGGGTTGGCCGGGACGAGCGCGATCATGCCGGACGTGCTGTAGTCCTGCGTCGCGTTCGGCATGTCCTCCACGGCAAGCGTGGCGGTGTCCGGCGCCGCATCGGCGGTGAGCGTGTGGCCGAGCGCGCACGGGGAGCACACGTCGCCGATCTCCCCGGCCCGCCACGCGGGCACCCCGCCGGACGCGGCGAGCGCCACCGTGTCGGCCGCCATGGGCTCGTCGTCCACCTGCGCGTAGGCATCCGGGAACGCGGGCTGGCCCACCAGCGTGGTGGCCGCGATGGCCGCCTTGTAGGTGACGATGCGCTCGGGTGGGTCCTGTGGCCCGGCGCCGTCGGCGTACTCGAACTCGGCTTCCACCGCCGACAGGTCCACGCTGTTGCCGGACAGCGCGCCGTCGCGCAGCATCTCGTAGGCCGACTTCTGGGGGGCGGCGGGAACGTCCGGGTACATCCAGCCGCGCGCCGTCCACACGAACGTGCCTTCGGGGAAGGGCTCGCCGGTGGACTTCTGGATCACCTGCGGGCCCGGGAGCCGCTCGGCCTCGGTGATCGCACCCACCACCCAGGTGGCGGCGTCGCCGTCGGCGCCGTGCGTCGAGCGGGTCTGCGCGTACAGGGTGATAGGCAGCGAGCGGGTGGACAGGGCGCCCGGCTCGATGTACCGCCGGTCGCTGGTCTCGAGCCCCTCGACCACCATGGCGGGCAGCGTGATGGCCTTGGCGCCCTGCGGCATCTCTGCCGGGGGTGTCGCGGCGGTGTCAACGGCAGCGGTCATCAGCTACTCGCCTTCCAGGAATCGGGCCTGGAGTTTCTGGATCTCCAGGTATTGATCTCGGGTCGCCTGCGCGGTGGTGCCGGTCCGGCCCGCCTGGTCGTCCGAGTCGGCCAGCGCCAGAATGTCGGTCATATTGGGGGGTGGCACGGTGAGCCGGTCGCGCACCTGCTGGGCGTAGTCCGGCACGGCGTAGCCGGGCACGAAGTCGCACATGCACCCCGTGTGGTCGCCGGTGCGGTAGTACTCGCCGACCCAGGCGTGTCGCTCGTCGGTCTTCAACCGGTCGTCGAACCAGGAGGTGAACCGGTGACCCTCGAGCTCGACGTGGGGCTCGAACTGGTTGCGCAACGGCGTGATGCCGTACACCCACAGATACCCGACCTCGGCGACACCGGCGTCGGCGAGGGTGCGCGAGATCGTGGAGCCGGTGGCCAGGCCGCGCGCCGGTTCACCCGCCACGGGGCGGCCGCGCTCGTCGTACCCGGGAGAGTCCTCGGGCAGGCCGCCGACCTCGGCGAGCGCGGCGCGCACCAGGTACGGCGGCACGGCCACGTCCGGCACCTCGCCCTCCGGGTCGTAGCCCGGCTCCTCCTGGAACAGGTAGGCGTCGGCGAGCGCGTCGAGACGGCCCTGGAGCCGGTCCCAGGCAGGATCGATCCGGGCGGTCATCTCGGCCCGGATGCGGTCCGCCTCTGCGCGGCCCTCAGTGCTGCGGGGGTCGCGGCCAGACAGCTTGAGCACGCCGGGCAGCATGCGGTCGATGGCGGCCAGCACCCAGCGTGCGAACTTGCCGGACAGCTCCTCCCAGGCCTGAGCGAGCAGGAACCCGGAGTCCGCACCCAGGGCGAGGCACTGCTGGCGGCCGACCTGGCGCGGCCAGTCCCACGTGGCGTAGTCGCGCAGGCTGGCCGCGATGGCCGGGTCCTTTGTGGCCTTGGACCGGAAGCGGTTGCCCGCCCGGTCGCGGGCGCGCGTGAGGGCGCCGTCGGCGGCGTCCATGATCCGGTCGCGCAGCGCCCGCTCGATCTCCATCAGCTGGCGCGCGGTGGCGGTGTCGAGCCGGTACGCGGGGCGCTGGAGCGGCCGCTGGTCGGCGTACGCCGAGAGGTCGGATACCAGCTGGTCGGCGAGCGCGGCGGCCTTCCTGGCGCGCTCCTGCTCGGCGAACGCGGCCAGCGCCTCCATGTCGATCATGGGGCGCGCGGAGGCGGCCACGGCGGCCGGGGGCGCCCCGGTGCCGCCCGTCCCGGCGGGGTCGGGGGGAGCTTGCGCCGGGGCGGGCGGCGGCTGGGCGGGCCCGATCTGCTGGGCCGGGAGGGGCGCGGGCAGCGGCGGCATGTCGCCACCGGCCTGCCGGGCAGCCCACTGGAGGATCGCAGCGGCCGCCTGCTGGTCGAACCCAGTCTTGCCCGCGATCATCAGCATGACCTCATCGGGCGTGGGGGCGTCGCCCTCGCCGAATCCGAGGGCGTCGCGGAATGCTTTGTCGCTGATGGCGTTGCGGTCGCGGGCGTCGAGGGCGTCCTGGCGGCGGTTGGGGTTCTCGGTGATGGAGTCGGCGTTGTACCAGATGCGGACGCGCGCGATCTCTTCCGCGCTGAACCCGCGCTTGGTGAGGGCGGCGCGCATCTGCGCGGACGTGAGGGCGTCCACCATGAGGCGAATGGCGGGCTCGAGGTACTGCTTGAATGTGGCGGCGTCGATCTGCCAGGCGGTCCAGTGGTTGACCTCTGCCATCCCGGTGAGGATCTCGGGCGGGATGTCGATGGAGGCGGCGAGGCGGCCCAGCGCCTTCTCCAGCTTGAGCAGGAGGGCGGGGGAGTCCTCGCGCTCGAACCGCACGTGACGGAAGGCCTCGATGTCCTCGCGGGTGCCGGTCAGCACCATGGGGACCACGGCCCCGGCGTCGCCCTCGTTCATGATCGGGGCGAGCATCGCGCCGGTGAAGTCTGCCATGAACCGGGAGGAGCGGTCCTCGGGCTTGTCGGTCTCGCCCTTCACGTTCTTCACGCGCACCATGCCGTCCGGCACCAGCACCACGCCGTTGGTCATGATCCGGGAGCGGGCGGCCGCGCGGAGCTCCCGGCCCACCAAGGTGATGTCCTCGAGCACGTCCATGCAGGCGTTCAGCGGGGAGTCCGCGAGCTCGCCTCGGCGCGGGTGCGGGACCCACAACCGATACAGCTCCTCCGTCTCGAGGTTGACGCGGCGCGGCTGGCCGAGCTCGTCCTTCACCGTGACGCCGGACCCCTGAACGTCCACGTCGTCGACACTGCGGATCTTCCAGACCTCGGCCTGCGTCCAGCGGTCGGTGTAGCCGTGCAGGTAGCACTCGCCGGTCACGTCGAAATTCTCGGACCAGACGCCCAGGAAGCCGTACCCGTCGGCGAGCGGCAGGCGGCGCAGCTCCTCCTCTGCCGCGTCACAGATCGCGGGCGAGAGGGTGATGGCCTTGGACTTCTCGGTGGGCTTGCCGTCGTCGTCGCGGTCATCGCGCAGGGACACCGGCAACGGCTCGTCGTCCTCGGAGTCCGGGTCCACCTGCGCGATGAAGAACTTGGCGCGGCTGATGGCGTTGGCACGGAACCGGAGAGCGAACCGCAGTTCGCCGATCATGTCCCGGTAGCCCCAGGCGTTGCCCTGCCACTGCTGGCGCTGGCCAGTGAGGGCGCGCAGGCGCTCGGCGGTGGTCGGCTCGATGCGGACGCCGGACGCGCGGAGCACGCCGGGCATGCTCTGGGCGTGGGCGGCACGGCGCTCGGACTCCTGCCACGCGGTGTAGAGCGCTTCCCGGGTGGGGCCGTACATGCTGAATCCGGGCCCCTCAGGCTTGCCCCGGAGGTCGTGGAGGGCCTGGGCGTCCCGGCGGCTGAGTGGCACGTGCAGCTCCTCTACTCGGCTTCCTGGGCCAGCAGGCCAGTGACGGCGCTGAACGCCAGGGGGACGGCCAGGAACGCCCAGACGGCGGTCGGCACCACGGCGGCGCCCAGGAACACGAGCAGCGACCACCAGTAGCCGGAGCACCAGTAGCAGGTCACCAGGTAGGTGATGGCGGGCTGGCCCCCGGCGAGCTGCGACTTGCGCTCGAACGCGCGCACGTGGAGCGGCTCAGCGCCCAGTGGGCGATACGTGTCCAGCTCGGCGGCGGCCTCCGCTTCCCGGTCCCACCGGCTGTAGGCGCGGCGCTTCACGGCGGCCCGCAGGCGCGGCAGGGGGGGCAGCATGTCGGCGACCCAGAGCCGGGTCAGCCGGAACGCCATGAGGGCGTTGACCGCCAGCCACAGGGGGCTGGCGGTCCAGTCGAGACTCCAGGTCACGTGGACACCGCCACCATGAGGCCCAGGATCATGAGCAGCCCCCCGAGGACGGCCGCCACCCATCCGAGCGCCCGCTTCGTGCCGGGCCTGAGCGGCATGCCGGTCGCGGCGCCCAGGGCTGCGATGGCCAGACCGGCCACGATGATGTACACCTCACCGGGGATGTTCACGTGCCTGACTCCCATGCCTCGTTCCGCTGTGCCCACTGCGGGCGCCATGCCTTCAAGCTGTGACCGCACCCGCAGCTGCCCAGGGGCGTCACCGTGACGGTGCCGACCTCTGTGACCAGGGGGATCCCGGCGTCACGGGCAGGGTATCCAGTGACCGGTTTCGGCGTCTTGTCGTAGAGCAGTCGCGCCCACCAGAAGGGGGTACCGCCGGTGGCGCGCTCGGCCTGCGGCGGACGCCTGGTGAACACGTACAGACCTTCGGTGGTGGCATAGACGCGGGCGAGCGGGACGGCCTGGACGTGGTCCGGCAGGCGCACGTGCGCGGGCCACCACTCGGCGCGGTAGGCGGTGGGGACCGGGGCGGCGGCGGCGCGCAGGGTGGCGGCGCGCTGACGTTCTGCCGCCGCGCGCAGGGCGGCCTCCATCTCGGCCAGCTCCTCTTCGGTGCGGGCCGGTCGCTCGAGCGCGCGGCGCTGGCGGGCGCGCGGCTGGGCGGGCTGGCTCTGGGTGACGCGGCGGACGATGGACACGTGGCCTCCCGGATGATCGATACAGGTCATGGTAACGCGAAACACCCCACGCACCGGGGGGCGTGGGGTGTTTCGGCTGACTCAGCGCGCGGCGCTGGCGGGGATGCGGGGGAACCGGTTGACCGGCCGCCAGGTGCGCCCGTGGCCCACGCCGTCGTGCAGCTTGACCGTGCGGTGGGTGTTGCAGCGGATCACCTGCATCTCGACGCCGTAGCGGTACACGTAGACGCTGCCCTTGTCGTAGACGTAGGTCCACGCGGTGTCACTGCTGTCGTCGTGCTTCTCGTGCGGCCACCTGGTGGTGTCGATGAGGTCGAGAGCGGTGAGGCGGTAGTTGTCCTCCGTGAACTCCTGTTCGCTGAGGCTCTGGAACAGCTCGGTGGCCGGGGGCTCCGCGCGAGCTCGCGCGGTACCGAGGTACTCGGCGGCGTCGCCCCGGCCCACGTAGTAGTCGATGTCCATGATCATCCCTTACAGGAGCTTGAGGCGGTCGATGGTGATGCCCTCGCGGGGCGGTTGCAGCTTGCTGTACCGCTCGCCCTTGCGGAACCCGTTCCACGTCCTCACGAGGTCGTGCAGCTGCTCCTCTTCGGTCTGCCGGACGCGGCGCGAGCTCAGGGCGTTGGCCTTGTATCGAATGGCCCGGTCCCGCAGCACCATCACGGGGTGATCGGCGGGCATCTCGGCGCCGGTCTCCAGGAGCGCGAAGAACTCGCCGACCTGCTCGGCCGGAAGCTGGTCGGGCCGCTCCACGGCGAGGTCGTAGGCGGTGAAGCAGACGGCGCCGACCCAGGCGCGGGACAGCGGCACCCGGCGGGCGACGCGGGCGGCCACGTCCGTGGAGATCTCGAGCCGGGCCGCGTGTCGGGAGGCGAACTGGGCGATCTCGTCCACGGTGGGCCGGTAGTTCTGGAGCTGAGCACCGTGCCAGCGCAGGAGCGCGCGGACCACGGCAGCCGCGATGTTGCCGTTCTTCCAGCCGTGGATCTGGAGCTGCTGGCCCGCCTTGCGCGCCTTGCCCACGTCCATGACGTTCTGGTCGTCGTCCTCGGCACCCTCGAGCACCGCGAACACCTGGGTCAGGCCGCTGGTGGCAACCGCGTGGAGCCGGTGCTGGCCGTTGAGCAGGACGCCATCGCGGCTGAACGACAGGCAGTCGTTGGACAGCCTCCACCGTCCGTCCGCCATGGCTTTGGCGTACTCGCCGACGCGGCCCCGGTCCAGGCTGCGGTTGCGGGTGTTGGCGGTGGAGAGCCACAGCTTTGCGAGCTGCGGGGTGACGGTGATCATCTTGAGTTCGCGGCCGTCGTGGAGAAGCTTTGCCATCGTCTCGGGGTCCTTCCTGTGGTTGTTCCCGATAGACATACTGTACCCCCGACGAGATGGGGTGTCAACTCACCCGGCCCCCTGGCGCGCACGCCTCGCCGATAGGGTCGGCCAGGCGCTCGGCCACCTGGAGACGCCGGGCGCGCGCCAGCGGGTGCTCCAGCGGGTCCACGTCCACAGGCTCGCCCCAGTAGGCCAGGAGATCCACGGCAACCTTGCGCTGGGCGGCACTCGGGTGCTCCAGCTGGGCGCGCCAGTAGGCGATGTCGGCCCGACGCTGCTGGATCTCGTGACCTCGGACGCGGGCCTGATCGGCGCGGTAGCGCACCTTCGCGTGACCGGCCATGCCAAGGGTGACCAGGAGGCCGAACGTGATGCCAGTCAGGAGACTGGGGAGGCCGCCGGTGCCGCCGATGACGGCCAACAGGTTCAGCAGGGTCCACGCGATCGTGATCCACGTGCGCAGGCGGGTGGCGGTGAGCCACTGAGCCATGGGGCGGGGGTCGATGAGGTCGATAGGGCGGGTACTCATGAGCACTCCAGGCAGAGGTAGAACTTGCCCCCCCGGCGGTTGAGTCGTTCGACGGCGTCGGTGGGCGCCAGGTCTCGGGAGCAGTATCGGCACCACACGGGCGCATCGGTGGGGAACCCAGGGTCGTGGCCCTGGCAGGCGCAGCGGCCACACCGGCCCCACAGGCCCGTGGCGCTCTCGGGCCTGGCGTGGGAGTGCAGTGGGTGGCCGCACAGGTGTCCCGGGCCCGGCTGGCCGTCGCTGGGGAGCGCGGCTGGCGGGTGCAGGCGGGTCGCGCACGCCACATCGGACATGGCGTAGAGCTGACCCCGATATCGGGTAGTGACGACACCGCCGCGCACGTAGGCGGTTCGGCTGTCGTCAAACTCGGGGCCCATCAGACCCACCGGTGCCTTCGGCTCTCGCGGACGCGCTGCGCTCATGGGTGGTCCTTCCGTTGTGGTCGTTCCGTTGATAGCGACGATACCCCACTCTTGCGGGGGTGTCCAGTGCCGAGAGCCCCTTGCCCGGGGAAGCTGGGTAAGGGGCTCTCGGCTCTCACGGCCGCCAGGTCATCCGTTCCACATTCGGGCTGGCGCCGGTGTCGATGCAGCAGGCGTCGACGTGGATGCCCAGCGGGGTGTCATACAGGGCATTCCACGCCAGCTCGATCATCGGCGTGAGCCGGTCGTGACCGATGCTGGACTTCCAGTTCGGACCGGTAATCTCGATCGTGTAGTCGTCGATCACGCGGACCTGGACCTTGCGGACGTAACCGGTGACCATGCTGTACTGCCGGGGCGTGTAGTGGCAGGAATCAGCGAGGCTGCGAAGCATCTCGGCCCTGGCGTAACCGTCAATGGCGGCGGCCTGGGCTTCGGTGCGGTCGCGGTCGGTGACGTTCTGAATGTCGATCACTTGGGGGTCCTTCCCCTCGGGGGGTTGTTCCTACTGAGGAGAACCATACCCCACTCGTCCGGGGGTGTCAAGCCCTCTCATCGGTGGTGTCGAAACAGACCAGCCCCCGCCGGTGAGGGCGGGGGCTGTCGGTCAGTACGTGAGGCCTCGGTTCTGGCGGTCCGCCCGGTAGGCGCTGGCACTGGCCTGGTAGGCGAGCTCGGCGGCCACCGTCTCTTCGGCGTATTCGACCTGCGTCGCTACGGCGCCGATGCGGCTGTCGGCCTCGGCGTCCAGCACCATGTAGGCGCCGAGCGCGTTGCGGGTGAAGACCTGCCAGCCGTCGTCGCCGTGCGGCCGGGCCTCGGCGAGCTGGTGCGTGCCTACGAAGATGCCGAACGGGTTCCGGGGGCCGGGGCGGTACGGGGCCTCATCGGTGACCATGGTCAGCATGACGCGCGTGCTGGTGCTCATCTCGGGTCCTTCTCTCTGTGGAGTTGTTCCTACTGAGGAGAACTATACCCCTTTGCTCCAGGGGTGTCAACTAGCGGGTGGAGTGAGCACGCTCAGGCGCGCCCAGCCGCACACCCTCACGGGCCAGCACGTCCAGCATCTCGCGGCGCCGTGCCGTGCCCAGCTCCCCGCCCTGATGGCACTGGCAGGGCAAGCACGCAGGCTGGATGTTGCCACGGCGGTACGAGCCGCCCGGCACCAGCCGGTCCGGCGACACGGTCTCCACGTCCAGCACCCACAGGCACCACGGACTGCGCTGGAGGAAGCACGCCACCAGCTCGCCGTCACCGAACTCGGTCACGAGCCACTCGCGCCGTCTCCGACGATCGTGACTGGACCCTCGGACGTTGGCGTTGCTGGTGGACCGGCGGGCCGCTGGGCGCCGCCGCTTGCCAGCCCCACCGCGAACAGGAGCGCCAGGCCAGCCCCCAGCACCACCAGGTAGATCACGAGCAGCCATCTGGCACCCCTCAACCGAACGTCTGGATCAGCCACAGCGCCACGATAAGCCCCGCCACGGCCAGAAGGGCCGCCCCGGCGACAAGCAGCGCCAGAGCGGCCAGACGGCCGAGAATGAGCTTCACGACTTCGGACGCCGGTCGGGACGCCCGTTGGTCACGTGCATGGCCAGCAAGCCGCGCGCCAGCGCGGGCAGGTGGTTCGGCGGGATGGTCACGTCGCCGTCCACGCCCTGGATGACCACCGCGCCGTCCACGTTCCACAGGTAGAGGTTCATGCCCAGGCGCCAGGGACGGCGCGCGCTGTCCGGCGAGCACAGCGGATGCTGCGCCCCGTGACCCTCGAGCATCGCGCTGCCCGCCAGGCCCCCGGCGACCTCGGCCGGGGGCACCGGGGGCACGCTGGCGTCGGTCACAGCTGCACCCCGCCGGTGATGTCGCCCGCCTGCACCGCCGTGCCCGTCACGGGCCCGGCGATGTTGTTGCGGGCCGCCTGCGCGTTGCCCATCCAGTCGCTGGCCGCCTGCGCGCGGCCCGCGAACTCGTGCATCGAACCCGACAGGCGGGCGGCTGCGGCGGCGAGCCGGTCCAGCGCGTCCGCGATCTGCTCTGCGGTGGGGTTGGCGAACTG
>WUUC01114076.1_pt1 | contig 12703 bp, 11 predicted proteins | sample 6278441 | NCBI WGS metagenome assembly WUUC01 (sample SAMN13675441, study PRJNA597444) | soil metagenome | isolation source: soil | place: USA: Washington | collected 2017-10 | reverse complement strand
CGGGGCTGGCACCGACTGCGCCTGCTGAGCTGCGGCGACAGCACGTTCAAGTACGACATGGGCAGCGAGGGCGAGGACGGCGAACAGGACTCCACCGTCTCGGTGTTCACGCGTGACGGCGACGGCACGGTCCGCCACTTCTACTCCGCGCACCCCCGCATGGCCGACACCGTCGGTGAACGGGGCATCGACCTGCTGGCCCCCGTCTGGCACCTCCTCGACCTGACGCCGCGGGTTGTCCTTGCTTTGTTGTCGTGTTGCCAACGGTGTACGGCAGGGGTCGGGCCTGTGGGTTTGCATGTTGCACTCTGCTGTGTCGGGTGACAGGGTCTGCGGAATGGAAAATATGTTCTATTCCTCCCGGGGGTGGGTGGACTGGGAGGTCCCGACCAAGCCCGCGATCCCGGAGGGGATGCCGATCCTGATCGACGACGACCTCCTCTTCGAGGACGCCTCGGGCCCGCGGCCGACGGTGGCGGTGAACCGGTGGCTTCGTGAGTTGCCGACGAACGGGTGTCCGGCGCCGAAGTCCTGGACGTACTACGCCCGCACGGTGAAGGAGTGGATGGAGTTCCTGAATGAGCATGGAGTGGGTGTGTTCGACACCCGGGCAAGGCTGAAGTCGGCCCTCGGCGCGTATGCCGTGTACCGGGCGACCGGGCCGATCCAGCATCGTTTCGAGGCGTCGACGTGGAACCAAAACGTGGGGATCCTGGCGACCTTGTACCGGTGGGCGGTGGATGAGGGGTTGGCTTTATCGGTGAGTCCTGACACCGGTTGTTGATCGGCGGCGACACCGCCCGGTGTTGGCGGAGAGTGATATCGCCGAGTTTTGACACCACTTGGGGGCTTGCGGTGGGACGCTGGGGATGCTCTGCGTGGTAAGGGGGCGCCGGTGCCACCGAAGTCCAAGGTCGATCTGTACGCGGCGATACGCCGTGATGTCCGGTCGGGGATGTCGAACCGGGCCTTGCAGCGCAAGTACGGGGTGGGCTTCCGGACGGTGAAGGCGGCCATGGAGTCCGTCTGGCCGGAGCCTCGCAAGCAGTTGCCGCCCCGCAAGACGCGGCTGGATGTGTTCAAGCCGGTGATCGACCAGATGCTGCGGGTCGATCTGGATGCGCCGCGCAAGCAGCGGCACACCGTCAAGCGGATCTTCGATCGGCTGCTGGACGAGCACGGTGCGGTGGAGGTGACCTATGAGGTCGACACCGATGGACGACAGGCCCTTGGTCTTGCGCCAGTAGATCCATCCCCGCGCCTCCATCGCCAGCAGAACACGATCCGCCAGGAACACCGCGACGCCCAGCGCAACCACTACTCCCGCAACAACCAACACTGTGTCCACTGGTCAACGACCGCGCCTCAGCCGATCGATCCAGCGGCCAGGGCCCCGTCGTGACCGGCGAGAACGCGGCCGAAGCGGCCGACGATCCTCTGCCCCGCAGGACCGGCTTCGCCAGGGCTTCGCCCCCAGTGATCGTCAGGCGACAGGATCGGCGCCTTGCGCTCCGCTTGAGCTCGGATCTCAACGTGAGATTCGTGAGCCGTGATACGGAACGCCTCCTCATACGAGGCCAAGGCCGCACTCATGGCCCCGCCCGCGAGGCCCCGGCGACGAATACGAGATGCCAGCCACGCAAAGAAGCCCAGGACCACTGCGAGGATCGCAACCAAGATCAGGAACGGTAAGAACGCACCCATAGGCAGGAGCCTACTTCGCTGATCCTTGAAACCCTCCGATGTCAGCCACCACGACGGCACCGAGGACGTAAGCACCTGACCGGTGTCAGTTCTCATCGACAATTTCCGGCCCTGTGATCATCAAGTGCTGCCCAAACTCGGTTGTCGGGGTTCCGCCCTTCACCCGCGCATGCGGCGCCGGTAGTAGTGCACGGTCACCACACCCAGCAGCGGCCCCCAGGCGGCCACAGGCAGATAGCAGGCGGTCAGGAGCCAGTTGCCCCACGGCGTGATGTCCATCTGAGCGTGCAGGGTCGTCCAGACAAGCAGTACTCCGTAGACGCTGCAGGCAAGTGCGCCGAACGCCGCCGGGATAACCGCGGCACGTACCGGGACCGGACGGCCTCCGAGATACGGCAGCCAACGCGGCCACACTTCTCCCCACGGCCGCACCAATCCGAGTGTCAGCCAGGCCAGACCTTCCTGGGCCAGCGACAGCAGAGGCAGCACAAGCAGGCCCCAGCCGGGCAGGAGCATGGCATCGTACTCGGACTGTCCGAGTCCAAGCGGAACACCCAGCACGGCGGCGAGGCGCCACACGGCCGATGGCAGAGACACCCAGACGACCGCTGCCGCCGCACGTCGCGCCCAGGCCGGGACGTCCGGGAGCGTCCGATCCGATGCGTGGTGGGGTAAGTGCTTTCCTTCGGTCGGCGTGTTGTCGGAGAAGGGAACAGTGGTGGGCATGCGGCATGCTCCTTGATCAGCGATGTCGTGCGATGTCCTTGATGCTTTCGCAGGCCCCGCCGCCCGGCGTCCGGCCACGGCATGAACACCATCAGCCACACGGCGTAACCGTATTGCCGCCGCATCAGCCCCGAGGCGTACGCGCCGCCACAGCCAGGCAGTGCTACGCGGACCAGAGAGCGATTCCTGCGATGTGGAGTGCCGCCATGTCGCAGCCGCATGAAGGGCCCTCAGGCGCCAGCAGCGTTGCTGGTTCTCATCGACATTTCCGAGCCGTGTGATCGCTAAGTGCTGCCCAAAACCGTCGACAAACGTTGCTCGCTCCCACGTACAAAACCAAGGGGTACGCGGATGCGGAGCCGTTCACGTACACGCAGGGCACGGCCTACTTCGGCGAGCAGGTTTCCCACGTGCAGGTCAATCAGGCCCGGCGCCGCGAGGCCAAGGCCCACGTGACGGTCAAGTACCTGGAGGACGACTTCGTCGGGCTGTTCCTGAAGGCGCTGTCGGGCCTGACGCCGGACGGGCAGGACGATCCCCGCTACCGGGGACGCGAGTTGGCCCGCAACGCGGCCGTGACCCGCTTCGCGTTGTCTTCGGGGCTGCGGTCACAGGAGTTCAGCTACCTGCTGACCTGCGAGGTCCCGTCACTGCCCAGACGGCCGGTGAAGATGCCCGTGCCGCTGCCAGTTCCGGCCGTGGTGACCAAGGGCAGCACGTTCCGCGTCAGCTGGGTGGACTATCCGGCCCTGGCGGAGCTGCACAGCTACATCGAGCTGGAGCGGGCTCTGGCCGCTGACGGCTCGACATGGCGCCCGCCAGCTTCCTGGGGCGAGCCCCTGATGGTGACCGAGGCGGACGAACACGGCGGACGCATCGACGGGGTCCGGGTGGCCTGGGACAGCCTGAGACCGAAGGACCGGCGACGCCTGGTGGCCCCGGGCGGTGGGTCGATGCTGCTGGCCGTACGGCACGACGGCGGCCCGTTCACGGCCTGGGGGACGGTCTTCGCCCGCACCTCGGAGCGCATCAGGGAGCGTTTCGAGCCCCGGTTTCCGCACGTCTGGCCCCACCGGCTCCGCCACACGATGGCGATGAGGACGCTGGAGAGGCTGGTCCGCGGCTACTACGCGCAGGTCGCGAACCTGGTGAAGGACACCGACGACGACGCGGCGATGGCGCTGTACCTGACCAAGACGGAACCGCTGCTGGTCCTGCGCGATTTGCTGGGCCATTCCAGCGCTCTGACCACGGAAAAGTACCTGCGCCGCCTGGACATGACGCGGATCTTCCGTGAGGCGTACGAGAAGGCCGGGGCGGATGCTGAGCTGACTGATGCTGCGGCCGATCGCGAGGCGGAGGACGAGTTCGATGACGAAGAGGACGGCTTCTGATGCCCGCCGTGGTGACTGACAGCCCGCTGGGCATCATCTGCACCTTCAGTGATGGCACGACTGCCGTGAAGCGCCTGAAGCCAGGGGCCAATTCACGGCTGGCGCGTCAACTGCTGGACGGCCTGGCCGATTTGGTGCATCCGCACGGAAAGCTGGACTCGCCTCGGACCATCGAGACTTACCTAACGTCCGTCCGCGACCTGCTGAAGCGCCTGGAGGAGTCGGGGTTCAGGGGAGACGCGGCGAAGCTGACGCGCGGGCGGCTGGCCGAGGTATGGATGGGCACCGCCAGCAACAAGAAGGAGGCCCTGGCCCGGCTCACGCTGGCCCGCTTGGACGACATCGCCCAGGTGCTGCGGCCTGAGGTGCGTGAACTGGTCGACGGCCGCCTCTACAACCCCAACACCCGCGGGTTGCGCAGGACGTTGCCGCCCTACACGGAGGGAGAGTGGCAGCGTCTGGCGGATGCGTGCCGGTCGGTGATCAAGGACTCGTTCGCGGCCTTCCAGCACGCGATGGAGCAGGCCGGGAGGGGCGGCGACCCGAAGGCCGTGGGGTGGAGCGAGGAGAGCATCCAGTGGATGCTCCTGCATCAGGGCCCGGCGGCGTCGGCGGTGCTGGGCAAGCAGGTCCGTAGGTCCCGTAACCGGCCGGACGCGGTGCCCCGCGAGCTGTACCCGGGCTGGGCAACGCAGGGGCTGGAGGGCCTGTATCCGGCGTGGGAGGTGGTGTGGGCTTACCAGGTCCTATTCGGCATTCACACCGGCCTGGTCCCCGATGGTCTCGCAAATCTCGGCCTGGACGGCATCGACTGGGCCGGGGACGCCACGGTGCTGCTGGACTACATCAAGGGCCGCAGCGGCTCGGAGGGCCTGGTGCTGTCGGCGAAGGCGACGCGGCCGCTGCGGCAGTGGGTGGAGCACTCGGCGCCGGCCAGGATCCACGCACCGGAGCACATGCGCGGCGACTTGTGGGTCCGCTTTGCCCTACGTGGCGTCGAGAAGTGGCAGAGCGGCAGGATCAGTCAGCCGAGCACGAAGTGGGTGGGCAAGTACGGCGTTCTGGCCGACACCGGACAGTCGTTGCAGATACACGGGCACCGCATTCGCACGACGTTCGAGTCCTTGCGGGACCGCAGCGGCTGGCGGGGCAGTTCGCGCGCCACGATCGACCCGAACCACAGCCCGCAGGTCGAGGGGGACCACTATCTGCAGGTCGCGACCCCTGCACAGCGAGCCGCGGTCGACTCGATCATTGAGGAGGCCCAGCACGACATGATCCGGCGGGCTCAGCCGCCGGTGATCCTGGACACCAACGACGCCGCGGACTTAGCGGTCCGCTACCCCGGACTCGTCGAGAAGCTGGACCTGAATGATCACGTGATCGCCGAGCTGCTGTCGGGTGAGAGGGATGTGTTCACCGCGGCGTGCGCGGACCAACTGTCCGGGCTGCACGGCCCGAAGGGCAAGCCGTGCCCGGCCCGGCCCTGGGTGTGCCTGCTGTGCCCGCTGGTGATGTTCGCACCGCGCCATCTGCCGAACCTGATGCGGCTGAAGGCGTTCTTCGTGCGGCAGTGGAAGCAGATACCCGCCGCCCATTTCATGGCGATCTTCGGCCCGTACGCCAGCCGCCTGGACCAGCTGCTGACCGAGGACTACTTCACCGCAGACGACCTGGCCGCGGCGGCGGCCGAGGTCAGCGACACCGACCACGACCTTCCCCTTCGCGCCGAGGAGATGACCGCATGATGCCCCGCCCCCAGACCGCTGCCGCTGTCGGCCTGCCGCCCCGGTCAGTGTTCGCCGGCGAGGACATCTGCCTCGTTGCCAACCTGCCGGTCGACCCGGCGAAGGCCGACCGTCGGCCGTTCTTCGACAACGACCTGTGGGACTTCACCTGCGTGCTCGGTCTTCCCCGTCATCAGCCCGTTCGCGTCAAGATCGTCGACTTCAGGAACATCGCCGACCCGGTACAGCGGCAGATGACGAAGGAGTACCTACTCGCGCTGATGGCCCCCGCCCACCCGCTGGTCCGCGTTCTCCCCGGGGCCTACCGGGTGCCGAGGGTGATCGCAACGGCCCACCAGCGGATCTTCCACGCCAAGCGCTGGTTCGACTGGCTCGCCGAGCGCGGCATCCACGACCTGAGCGAGGTCACCCAGGAGACGTGCGACGCCTACCTGCAGTGGTCCCACCACACGTGGAACCGGAAGGACGGCAAGCCGGTCAAGGAGACCAAGCCGGACTACCGGCGCCAGTCGGTCGCCACCCTCCAGGAACTGGCCGACTACGGCGAACTATTCGCCGCTGGAGGCTATGCGCTGGGCTTTCGCCCCTGGGGGAGCAAGAGCTCCCAGCAGGTCAGCGGCTCCCGCAACACCCGGGGCAACAGCACACAGCCGGTGCGGCAGGAGGTGTTGCAGCCGCTGCTGGCCGCCTGCTTCTACATCATCGAGCACCTGGCCGAGCCCATCCTCGCCCTGCGAGAGTCCGAGCGCCGCCGGGTGGACGCGTGGGAACGCGGCTTCAGCACCTCTGACGAGCCCCGTCTCTGGGCGCCGCTGATGTCCGGGATCATCCGGGACTACATAAGCCGCGGCGAGCCGCTTCCGGCCACCTCCGACGAGCAGGTCAGAGCCCGCCTCAAGCAAGGCTGGGACGATAACGACGCCCTGCTGCGGGTCAGCGTGAAACGTCTCGGCTACGAGGCCGGCATCCGGTACCCGCACGTCACTCGGATCATGAACGAGCACCGGGACGAGCTGCGGGACGCGGCCCGGCTGCTGGGGGTGGAGCATCCCACCGCCCGCAATGCCTCGCTGGTACCCCGGGCCGACTGGAAGGGTGAGATGCCGTGGACGCTGCCGATTCCCGGTCACACGCAGACGGACTGGCTCATCGAGCGGGTCCGCTCGGCCTGTCTGACCGTGGTCGCGGCGCTGACCGGGATGCGGATGAGTGAGCTGGTCGAGATCCCGACCGACTTCCGCCTGCCCTCGCAGACGGTTGCCGGCGGCCTGACGCGCCACCGCATCCGCAGCAAGCGGATCAAGGGCGTCAAGCACGGCGGCGAGTGGGACGAGTGGGTGGTCATCGAGGAGGTCCATCGGGCCTTGGAGCTGATGGGCCGCCTGCTGGACGATCCCGAGGAGGAAACCCACTTGATCGGGGAGCACAATCTCAACTACGGCTGGCGGGTTCACTACCTGCGCCAGTGGGTCAACAGCGAGGACGGCCAGCCCCTGGGCTTGGACCCGATCCCCGACGGCCAGGTCAACCTGCGGATGCTGCGGCGTACGCTCGCGCTGGAGATGGCCCACCGCCCCGGCGGGCTGCTGGCGGCGAAGGTTGCTCTGAAGCACGTGTCTGTGGCCACGACAGAGGGGTATGCCGCCCGTCCCGGCGGGCAGCAGAGCATCTTCATGGCCGAGGTCGGCAAGGAGGAACAGAACCGCAACCTGGAGCTGACCTTGCAGGCATTCCGCGGCTACCAGCAGGGCATCCTCCCGGCCGGGCCCGGCGGGCGGGACCTGGCGGAGTTCTTCGCCTCGGTGGACAGCCAGCTCGCCGAGCTGGCCAAGAAGGCGCCGACCGTCAAGCGCGGCGACCGCGAGGTCATGTCCCTGCTGGCGAAGCGGGCCAAGACCCTGCACCTGGGGGTGGCGAACTACTGCTGGTTCATCGACCCCGCCAAGGCCCTGTGTCTGAAGATCGCCGGGGCGGCGGTCACCAAGGACTCCAAGCCCATGGCCGGGATGTGCGACTCGGCCCGCTGTCCGCAGGCCACCCATCACCCCTGCCACCGGCCGGTGTGGGCCGAATCCGCCGACAGCAGCAAGGTCTTCATCGCCTCCATCCCGCGCGGCAACAAGGCCGAACGGCAGCGGCTGGAGGCCGAACTCGCCCGTGCCGAGCGTGTCGTGGCAGAAATCGACGCGGTCTACGGGCCGTAGACCAGGAGGGAGACGGCGATGGCCCGGCTGACCAGTGACGAGCGTGAACGCAACGAGGAGGCGGTCCGGGCCGCGATGGACCGGCTGCTGTCCGGGGACCTGCCGCCCGGCGGCAAGTGCGATCTGAAGACACTCGCCGCTGCGGCAGGGGTGAGCCGCACCGCCTTCTACCCGAAGAAGAACCGCGACGGCACCTCCCGCCCCGGCCCCTACCAGCACCTGGCCGAGGAGTTCGACCGACGCCTCAAGGCTCTGCAGGAGGCCGGGCAGATCGTCGACCCCAGGGCCGCACAGATCGAACGGCTCAAAACCCAGGTCGCCGAACTCAAGGAACGGCTCGCGAAACGGGACGAGGCGCTGGCCGAGCTCACCGCGTTCAAGACCCTCGCCGTCTCCCGGCTCACGGCTCAGCACGAGGAGATCGAGTGTCTGCGCGAACAGGCCGCGGCAGTCGGCAACATCCGCCGGCTCCCCGCTGCCCGCAGCGGGACGGCCCCTTACGGGTCGTGCAGTTGAGGCCGTCTCGGCCCGGGTGTCCGTGCGGTCCGCAATCATGTACGAGGACACGCCGATCACGCAGGAGGGGACTATGGCGACCATCTGGGTTCTCACTCAGCCCACGGGCGGCAACCTGAAAGCGAGTGCGCCGTACGGATCGTGTGGCTGACTGCCTCTTCTGGCCTCGGTGCCTGCGTAGCTTGGGACGCATAGGGCGGGCGCGCGGCGAAGTCTGCCGGGCACCCCGCCCTTGCGTCCCCGTGGTGATCTGGCGGACCATCCCCTGGATCCATGGCGACTCCTTGCTTGGGTACCCGTCGGCGAGCCGCTCGCGCAGGCAGGTGGGCTCGGCTTCCGTTCCGTTCTGGTGCTACCTGGTGGTGCGTCAGAGGTGGCCGGAAGGCACTGTCGACGCACCGGGCGTTGGCGCCCGCTCCGCATGCGGCTGCTCGCCGGACGCCGGGCGCTTCCGGGTGGAGCGGGTGCGGGCGGCCGCACCGGCGAGCACGGTCAGCGCCGCGGCCCCGTATGACAGCGACTGCAGGTAGGCGTGGTTGCCCCACGGCTCGCCGCCGATGTAGAGGACGGCTCCTGCGGCGGGGACAGCGAGCCACTCCCAGCGGCCGTCCAGCGCGACGAGGGCGACGACGAGGAGGGCGTACCAGGAGTAGGCGGGCGAGGTGAGCAGCAGGGTGATGCCGGTGACGAGAAGGGCGCCGCTCCAGGGCCGGGCCGGGTCGCCGCGGCGGAGCACGTACAGGGCGGTGAGCAGCAGCATGACTGCGGCGGCCGGGCCCGCTGCCGGGTCGGGCAGGACGAGGCGCAGCAGGGCGAAGCGGCGGACGCTGCCGGACTGGTAGCCCTCTTCGTGGAGATAGCCGGGCAGGTAGCCCAGTACGCCGGCGTCGGAGGCGAGGACGTACGGCAGGTAGGCGAAGGCGATGACTGCGACGGCGGGCAGCAGCACGCGCACCGCCTGGCGGGGGCGGAGCCCGGACAGGACGCCCGGCAGGACGAGGACCGGGTACAGCTTGACGGCGATGGCCGCGCCGAGCAGTGCCCCGCGCCGGGCGCCGGCGGCCGTGCCGAGGGCGAGGACGGTCAGTAGTACGCCGAGGGCGTCGACATGGGCGTTGTTGACCGCCTCGACGGGGACGGCCGGGCACCAGGCCCACAGCGCGGCCGCGCGCGGGTCGCGGCCGCGTCGCCGCAGCACGACCAGTAGTGCGACGGTGGTGCCCGTGGCCAGGACGGCGCCGCCGGCCTGCAGGGCCTTGTGGCGGCTGCCGTCCGGGGACAGTTCGTGCACGGCGGCGAACCAGCCCTCGGCGACCGGCGGGTAGATGGTGTGGACGGTAGGGCGGTTGATCCTGGTGCACACGCCGTCCGCGGCATACAGCTTGAGTTTCCGTACTTGGGTCGGGTCCTGGCAGGCGGTCTGCGGCGGGAAGAGCCAGCTCTCGCGAAGCGGCGCCAGTTCCGGTGCCACGGGCGGGTGGTCATAGGGAGAGATCCCGGCGGCCTGCACCTTGCCGTCCCAGGCGTAGCGGTACATGTCGGTGCTGGTGCTGGGCGGTGCGGTCAGGCCCGCGACCGCGACGGCCGCACCCCCGGCCAGAACCAGCACGGTCGCGGCGCGGACCGGCACCTTGCGCACGGTCCAGGCGGCGGCCGCGAACAGCGCCCAGGCGATGCCGTTCCAGAGCAGGATGCGGCCGCGGTCGTCGAGCATGCCCTCGGTGCGGACTGCGGTGACGACGGATGCGGTGAGTCCGGCCAGCAGCACGGCGGTGGCGACGGTTCGGATGCGGATTTCCACTCCGTCACCGTGACAGTCCGGGATCCCCGAGATGTCACGCCCGGCTGGATGTCCGAGTTCCGTAATGTGCCGAGTTCCTTAGGTGTTGGCGTCTTTGCCCGGTGGCTGTCGCGCGGTTCATGGAGGCACGAGAGCCGGCCTCCGTGGCCGCCGGTGTGGGTGAGGACCGGCTCCTCGTAGGGCCAGGGTGATCGGCCACTTGCTCGGCCTGGCCGTCGTAGTGGTCTTCGGGGCCGGTGTGGTCGCGCGGAAGCGGCTCAGAGGCGTCGCATCAGTACTGCGGTGAACTGCTGGGAGGTGCCCCACGGGGTGAGGTGTTCTTCACCGGCGGTGTCGACGAGTTGGTAGCCGGGGAACTGGTCGGCGAGTTCGGCGTGGGTGTAGCGGACGATCGGGAGGCCGCTGCACGTGGTCGGGCCGTCCGGACCGAACGTCGCCACGACGAGCCATCCGCCCGGTCGCAGTGAGCGTTCCAACGAGGCAAGGTAGTCGGCGCGTTCGTCCGGCTCGGTGAGGAAGTGGTAGACGGCCCGGTCGTGCCACAGGGCGTACTGGCGTCCCATGCGCAGGTCGAGTACGTCGGCCACGGTGAGGACAACGTCCGCGCCCGCCGGACCGAGCCGGTCGCGGACGGTCTGCAGGGCGGTGAGCGACAGGTCTACCGCCGACAGGTCGCGGTAGCCGCGTTCGACGAGGTGGTCCACGAGCGTCGACCAGCCGGCACCCACGTCGATGATCGGCTCGTCGAGGCCGAGTCCGGCCTTGTCGACCAGCCCCAGGGAGAGTTCCGGGACCGACTGCCACCAGGAGACGCCGTCGATGTCCTTGCTGTCGTGGACCCCTTCCCAAAACTCCGTCCGGGTCGCTGCATCGTCGGGGCGCCAGATGCCGTTGTCCGTCATGGCGGTGACGGTAGTCCCGGTGGGTCGGGCTCGGCAGTGCGGAGAGGTGCCGTGGGAGGTGGCGTCACGGTTCCGTAAGCAGCGATCTCCTCCTTGCCGTGCCCGGTCGTGGCTACGGTGACCGCCATGGTCGAACGAACACAACCCGGTCCGGCGCCGACTCCGCTCGGCGAGGTCCAGGCGCTGGTCGACGGCGGCGACATGGACTGCGGCAGCGGTCTGCTGCTGCTGATCACACGAGCGATGAGGCGGCTGGAACCCGGGCAGCTGCTCGGTGTGCGCAGCGCGGAGGCGAGTGTCGTCACCGATCTGCCGGCCTGGGCCGACCTGGTCGGACATGACGTCGTCTCCGAGGTCGCCGAGTCGGCCCAGGGCCCGTGGTGGTTCGCCGTGAGCAAGGCGGGCACGCCCGCCGAGGCGGTCACGGTCTTCACCCGGGGCGAGCGGACGCCGGTGGGCCGCAGGCTGTGGATCTACACCAACTTCGACTGCAACCTGGCCTGCGGATACTGCTGCGCCGAGTCCTCACCCAAGGCCGCGGCCCGGCGTTTCGACCCGGCTGTGGCCGCCACGGTGTTCGAGGAGTTCGCGGCCCAGAGCGGCCGCGAGGTGTTCTTCACCGGCGGCGAGCCCTTCATGCACCCTGACCTCGGTGCCCTGATCGCGGCGGCGGCCGGTCGGGAGCGCACCGTCCTGACCAACGGAATGATCTTCGCCAGGGGCACCCGCCGGGACACCCTGGAGAACCTGGACCGCGACGTGGTGCTCCAGATCAGCCTCGATTCGGCCACGCCCGAGCTGCACGACCGGCAGCGGGGTGCGGGGTCGTGGTCGCGGGCGCTCGACGGCATCACGCTGGCCCGTTCGCTGGGGTTCCGGGTGCGGGTGGCCGCCACGCTGTACGACGAGGACCCGAAGGGTGTGGACGCGCTGCACCGGCGTCTCGACGACGCCGGCATCGCCGTACCGGACCGGGTCATCCGGCCGGTGGCCCAGGAAGGCTTCGCCGACCAGGGAGTACACGTCTCCCTCGACACTCTGGAGCCGGAGCCGACGCTCACCGCGGACGGCGCCTGGTGGCACCCCGTGGCGGTCACCGACCCGCATCTGCGGATCGCCGACGCCCCGCTGCCGCTGGCCGAGGTCTTCGGCGTCGTACGGGACACACTCGCCGTCCAGGACGCCGCCGCCCAGTCGGGGCGTGAGGTCTTCCGCTGTGCCTGAGGGAGCATTCGTATGCAAGCACGTATGACCGGGCCCGCGAGATCCTGGATGACGCCCGTCCGCTGGCTCTTCGCCCCCGCCACCGACCAGGTCCCTCGCGGGCAGGCGGGCGGCGCGGCCTTCCTGCGGGTGCTGCTCGGCCTGATGTGGCTGCACAACGTGTCGTGGAAGGTTCCCCCGGATTTCGGGAACGCCGACGGAGGGCTCTACAAGTGGACGGCCTTCGCCGTGAGCCACCCGGTGTTCCCGCCGTACAGCTGGGTCGTGGAGAAGGCAGTCCTGCCCAACATCGAGGTGTTCGGCTGGGGAGTACTGATCGCCGAGAGCGCCCTGGCGGTGCTGCTGCTGACCGGTGCCTGGGTACGGGTGGCGGCGGTTCTCGGGGTGGGCATGTCGCTGTCCATCGGCCTCTCCGTCGCCGTCGCCCCGCACGAATGGCCGTGGGCCTACTGGCTGATGATCGGTGCCCATGCGGCGATCCTGT